>Ga0316620_10001453_pt1 | contig 10247 bp, 6 predicted proteins | sample OWC_Aug_M1_C1_D5_FD_207651 | JGI IMG/M metagenome (GOLD analysis project Ga0316620, IMG submission 207651) | Wetland soil microbial communities from Old Woman Creek delta, Ohio, United States - OWC_Aug_M1_C1_D5_B | ecosystem: Environmental > Terrestrial > Soil > Wetlands | place: USA: Ohio...
ACAGGTGCCCAGGCCGGGTGAAGTGAGCCTGGCCCATCATGGGGTCCTCTTCCTGGATGAGCTTCCGGAGTTTCGCCGGAAGGTGCTCGAGGACCTCCGTCAGCCCCTGGAGGACGGCCGCATCACGGTCTCCCGGTGTTTTTCGAGCGCCACGTTCCCGGCGTCCTTCATGCTGGTCGCCGCCATGAATCCTTGCGAGGACGTTTTCCGGGGCATGGTCTCCTCGAAGTCCGAATGCACCGAGACCCAGAAGAGCCGCTACTACTCCAAAATCTCCGGCCCGCTTCTGGACCGCATCGATCTCCAGCTCGAGGTGCCCGAGGTCAAGTTCCGGGACATCGTATCCAAGGTTGAAGCCGAAAGCTCGGAAGAGATCCGGAAACGGGTGAGCGCCGCCCGTGACATCCAGCTCCGGAGGTTTGAAGGCAGGAGAATCTATGCCAACGCCCATATGGGCCCGAAGGATGTCAAGCGTCATTGCCCCATCGGCGCCGAAGGAGAAAAGCTTCTGGAGATGGCTGTGACCAAGCTCGGCTTCAGCGCTCGGGCCTATGATCGTGTCCTCAAAGTCGCCCGGACAATTGCGGACTTGGCGGGGGAGGGGGACATCAGCCCAGCGCATATTAGCGAGGCGATCCAGTATAGGATGATGGACAGGGTGCGGTAAGGCTAATACAAACGCATTAATTAGTTAGACATCTGACTTTAAGCGGCCTGAAGCCGTCCTCTCTCCCCCGCACCCCAGGGAACCAGTCCCGTCGGTTCCCCCCGTCGAAAAGCCGACGGGTCCCCCCTCCGCTACGGGGGCTTGAGGACGGCATTCAGTGCCGTTGATGCACTGCAACTTTTTTTTATGCGCTCATATCAGCATTCTTTTTCTTATAACCTGAGAGATATATAATAAAAATATGGGTGGATCTAATAGCGTTAAGCTTGTCGTTACGGTGCCGGAATCGCATGCGGATGTCGTCCGCGAAGCCATGGCCAAGGCCGGTGCAGGCGATATTGGTAATTATTCATTCTGCAGCTTTTCCTCAAAAGGCATCGGCAGATTTAAACCAAAAAAGGGTGCGCATCCGGCAATTGGCAAGGTTGGCGAATTAGAGTTAGTTGAAGAAGAAAGGATAGAGGCTACGTGCCATCGCGACGTTCTAAACGATGTCATCGCGGCAATCAAGAGGGTTCATCCTTATGAAGAGATTGCATTGGACATATATCCTTTGGAAGTCAAATAAAACCTCGCACACCGTCTAAGCCTTTCGTGCTTGAAACCAGGCGGAATACGTCGAGCTGTCATTAACTTGTCTTGGAGATCCTGGCTCGTTCTTCGCTATCATAAGCTCAGCTTGACGTCACAATGCGTCGCCTTATATGATCCCTCATAATGTGATTGGCTTTCTAAAAATTAGGAGGGAAGAAAAAATGACGAAACGGAAAAAACGACTTGGCCTTTGGACGATTCTATGTGTGTTCCTTAGCATCGGCTTCTTGAGCGCGGCTGCTGTCTCGGAGCGGGCTGGCGAGGGTCCGCGTTCTTTAACCACCGCCGACTACGCCCAAGCAGAGAAGTTCATGGGCTACAACGTGGTTCCTCTCGTGCTTCGCGCCGGAGTACAACCGACCTGGCTTCAGGGAGACCGTTTCTGGTACAGGAACGTCCTCGAAAATGAAGGCAGCGAGTTTATTCTGGTCGATCCGAAGCGGGGAAGTCGCGTGCCCGCGTTTGATCATGTGAAGATCTCCGCGGCCCTATCCTTGGCCACCGGGAAGACCTTTGATGCCGCCCATCTTCCCTTCAAGACGTTCGAGTTTTCCGCGGATGGAAAGTCAATCACCTTCGTGGCTGAGGGGCGGACATGGTCTTGCGACATGAAAGGCAAGGTCTGCAAGCCCATAGAGGGCGGTGAGGCTTCTCCTCCAGCAAAAAGGGGCGGCGAAGGCCGCCGCTTTGGCCTGGACGAGCCCCCCGAGGTTGTATCGCCAGACGGGCGTTTCGCCGCCTTCATCCGCAACCATAACCTCTGGGTCCGCGAGGTCTCGACCAAGGCAGAAAGGCCGCTCACGACCGACGGAATTAAGGACTATGGCTATGCGACCGACAACGCGGGTTGGATTAAAAGCGACCGCCCGGTCGTCTCCTGGTCTCCGGACTCCAAGAAGATCGCGACATTCCAGCAGGATCAGCGAGAGGTCGGTGAGATGTATCTCGTCGAGACCAAAGTGGGCCACCCTGTATTGCAAGCTTGGAAATACCCGCTGCCCGGAGACAAGGTTGTGAGTATGATTGAGCGCGTCGTCATTCATCTCGATGGTCCGCGCACGGTCCGGCTGAAGATGCCCCCCGACCAACACCGCTCCACCTTCACCGACGATATCAAGACCTGGGACGGCGTAATTGAGGACGTGCAGTGGAGTCCGGACGGGAGGCGGCTCGTTTTCGTCTCCACCTCCCGCGATCACAAACACGAAGTCGTCCGTCTGGCCGATCCGGAAACGGGCGAGGTCCGCGACGTCTTCGAGGAGAAGGTCGCGACATACTTCGAGTCGGGGAGCGACCACGCGAGCTGGCGCTTCCTGGCCTCATCGAACGAAATCATCTGGTTTTCCGAGCGTGACAACTGGGGCCATCTCTACCTCTATGACCTCGAAACCGGCCGTCTGAAAAACCAGATCACCAAAGGCGAATGGCTCGTGCTCCAACTGATGCAGGTCGATGAGAAGAGCCGCAGGATTACCTTCCTGGCCGGCGGCCGCGAAAAGGGCCGAGATCCCTACTTCCGGCATCTATACAGCATCAAGCTCGACGGCCGCGACCTTCGTCTCCTGACCCCGGAGGATGCCGACCACGAGGTCAGCCTGTCGTCCTCCGGTCTTCACTTTATCGACACCTACTCGAAGCCCGACGTACCTCAGGTCTCCGTGCTGCGGAATATGGAAGGCAAGCTTATTCTTCAGCTCGAAAAAGCCGACATCTCCCGTCTCGTGGCCTCGGGCTGGAAGCCGCCGCTTCCCATCACTGTCAAAGCCCGCGACGGCGTCACCGATCTTTACGGCCTCATGTTCCGGCCGACTAACTTTGATCCGGGCAAAAAATACCCAATCATCAACAACATCTATCCCGGTCCGCAATCGGGAAGCGTCAGAAGCAGGAGCTTTTTGCTTGCGTCCGGCGACGCCCAATCTCTGGCCGAACTGGGATTTATCGTTGTCCAGATTGACGGGATGGGGACTCCCAGGCGCTCCAAGGCTTTTCACGATGCTTACTACGGGAACATGGGCGATAATACGCTGCCCGACCAAGTGGCCGGTATGAAGGAATTGGCCAAACGCTATCCTTGGATTGATATAGAACGGGCGGGAGTCTACGGGCACTCCGGCGGCGGCTATGCCTCTTGTGATGCGATGTTCCGCTACCCCGACTTTTTTAAGGTCGGCGTCTCCCAGGCGGGAAACCATGATAACCGGGGCTACGAGGACGACTGGGGCGAAAAGTGGCAGGGCTTGCTCGTCGCAAATCCCGACGGCAGTTCGAACTACGACAGCCAGGCAAACCAGAATTTCGCCAAGAACCTCAAGGGGAAGCTGTTGCTGGCGCATGGGACCACGGACAGCAACGTGCCGCCGTACAATACGCTGCTCGTGGCGAACGAGCTTATCAAGGCGAATAAGGATTTCGACCTGATCATGTTCCCGAACCGCGGTCACGGCTTCGGGAACGAGCCTTATATGGTGCGGCGGCGATGGGATTACTTCGTCCGCAACTTGTTAGGGGCGGAGCCTCCCAAGGATTATGAGCTGAAGCCTCCCGCCAAGGCCGGCAGTCCGACAGGCTAAAAAGAATCTAAGGCCAGATATCCCATTTCCAAAGGACGTTGGCGCTGGGATCCTGGGGCTGCTTTCTGCCGTGGACCGTCCCCAGGCAAAGCTGCTCGCCGTTGCTCCGCAGGTGGACGATTCCTTTGAATAATTTTTATAAAGTAAAAAATATCCTTGACATTATATCGTATTAAATTTATATTTTAAAAGAAATCTGGCAAGGAGCGCTCGATGAAATATCCAACGAAGAAAGAAGAGCTTCTCCTTCTGGCCGTTTTAAGGCTTAGGAATCAGGCTTCGCTGGTGTCCATCCGCAAGCTCCTGAGCGAATCGACGGGCGAAAATTGGTCCGTTGGAAACGTCTATGTCGCTCTGGACAACCTGCTTCGAGCCGGCTATCTCGAGGTCTTTATCGGCGAGCCCAGAGCCAAGCGGGGGGGGAAAGCGGTGAAATATTACCGGCTGACCGAGGAAGGCTTCAAAGCCCTGGCTGAGATCAAAAAAATCCAGGACATCATGTGGCAGGCTTTTTCGGTTCCGGTTTCCGAGGAGTCCTAATCCCGTGGTTTCGAACCCGAATGACCCGCCGAGGCTTGTCCGCTGGCTTCTTTCCAGCTGTTCGCCCGCCGCGGACAGGCTCTTCCTTGAGGGGGACTTTGAGGAGATCTATCATGCCCTGGTCGCGGAGAAGGGGAGACAGGCGGCCCGGCGCTGGTTCCGCCTTCAATGCCTTCACTCTCTTCCCCAAATTGCCGGCCATGCCATCGCCTGGAGATTTGTTATGCTTAAAAACTTCTTGAAAATAGCTATTCGTAACCTGAGGCGTCAATGGCTCACCTCGACGATAAATATCGTCGGACTGAGCGTCGGTTTCGCCGTTGTTCTTCTCATCGTCTTGTTCGTCCGATCCGAGCTGGCTTATGATGCCTTTCACGCGGGCGCCTCGCGCATCTACCGTCTTAATACCCACCTTGCCTTCAGCGGAAGAGACGTCCGCCAGGCCGTCGTCGCGCCGGCCGTCGCTCCCGCCCTACGGGGAGCCTGCCCGGAGATTCAGGCGGCAGCGCGCCTGTTTATCGAGATGAATCCCTTGACGGTCAGTGCCGGGGACCGGAAATTTACCGAAAAACGGTTCTTCTATACGGAGCCGGAATTCTTCGACGTCTTTTCCTTCCCCCTCGTCGCGGGGGATCGACGGACGGTCCTTTCCGAGCCGTATTCGCTGGTTCTAACCCAATCCACGGCCCGGAAATATTTTCCCCGGCAAGACCCCATCGGAAAGGTCCTGACGGTTTCCAACGGACGAAAGGCTGCGGATTACACGATCCGCGGTATCGCGGCCGACGTCCCGGCCGAATCCCATTTCCATTTTGACTTCCTGGCCCCGTTTTCCGACCACGAACTCAGCCGGGTGGACAATTGGTTTCTGCAGGCCGGCCGGGCTTATGTCCTCCTTCGCGAAGGCGCCTCTCCGGCCGCCCTGGAGGCGAAATTTCCTCCCCTTGTCGAGGCCGGCAGCCGGTCGAATTTCGGTTCGGTCGAAAACTTCAGGAACTGGAAGGCCGAAGGGAACGTCTTCGAGATCTTCCTTCAGCCTCTTTTGGACATCCACCTGCGGTCCGAGGGACTTGACGCTCAAATTGAGCCCAACGGAGACATCGCCGAGGTCTGGATCTTCGGCGCGATCGCTTTCGTCGTTCTTCTCGCCGCCGTCTTCAACTTCATCAACTTGACCACCTCCAGGTCTCTCCAGCGGGCCAATGAGGTCGGCGTTCGAAAAACCCTGGGCTCGACGCGGTCGCTGCTCGTCCGTCAATTCTTGACGGAATCGATCCTCGTAAGCTACGCCGCCCTGGGCCTGTCGTTTGTTCCCTTGCTGCTCTTTATCCCCGGCCTAAACGCCATGATCGGCCTGTCTCTCTCGATCGATGGGCTTTTCTTATGGCCGATCCTCCCGTCTATCGTTTGCGGCGTCGGACTGGTCGGCTTGGCGGCGGGAGCCTATCCCGCCTTTTGCCTGGCCTCTTTCCGGCCCTCGCGGGTCCTTCGAGGCCGAATCGATCCAACCCGCCGATCGCGGCTCCGCAGCAGCCTGGTCGTTTTCCAGTTCTCCCTGTCTATTCTCTTGTTCATCGTAACCTTTGTCGTCGCCGGACAGCTCCGCTTTGTCCGGACCAAAGACCTGGGTTTCGACAAGGACCGGCTGCTGGCCGTCGCGGCTCCGCCCGCCCTATCGGGCCGCTTCGAGGCGTTCAAGGCTGAAGTTCTGAAAGCACCGGGCATTCTCGCCGTCGCCCGCTCGGCTTACCTTCCCGGTCGCTTCTTGCCGGCAGAAGACTACGCAGACGCTCAGGGCAGTGGGGATACGCGGATCAATCTCGCCCTCATGGCTGGAGACGAGGAATTCATGAATGCCCTTGGCCTCCGTCTGGCAACGGGACGCTTTTTCTCGCCCGGGCGGACGGCCGACAGTGATGCCTTCGTCCTGAACGAGGAAGCGGCGAGGCGGCTTTCTTCCGCCTTCGGTTGGACCGATCCCGTCGCCAAGTCGATTACCAACGGAAGGGAGACCCAGACGATTATTGGGGTCCTCAAGGATTTTCATTATCAATCCCTTCATCGGACAATCCATCCGTTGGCTATCAGTCTGCTGCCCCCCGGGCAGGGACCCTTCGTCGTCGTCAGGACCAAGCCGGGAAACCGAGAAGATGTTGTCCTGAGCCTAAGGCGGGCCTGGGAGGCGTTCGTTCCCAACCAGCCTTTCGAGGCCTTCTTTTTCGCTGACGAGACCGAAAAACTCTATCAATCCGAGAAGCGGACGGCTCTGCTCCTGGTCGCTTTCTCGGTTTTTGCCATTTTCCTGGGCTGCCTCGGGCTCTTCGGGCTGGCGTCATTTACCGCCGAACGGAGAACGAAGGAGATCGGCGTCCGCAAGGTCTTCGGCGCCTCCGAGGGGAAGCTTGTGGTGATGCTCCTCCGGCAATCAGGGCAGTGGGTTCTGGCGGCGAATCTCATCGCCTGGCCGGTCGCCTTTTTTGTCGTGAAGGGGTGGCTTCAAAATTTCGCCTACCGGACCGACCTTGGGCCCTGGCCGTTTCTCGCGGCGGGGGTTCTCGTCTTCATCCTGGCGTGCCTGGCCGTCGGAGGCAAGGCCTTCCAGGCGGCCTCTGCCAATCCCGTCAACGCCTTGAAATACGAATGAATCAAGGACCCGCCTCATTTAAATACGTACTTTTTTTCGTTGATGACCTTCAGGCAGGTTTCGACCACGGCAGGATCGTAGAGGATCCCCTTGTTTTTAGATATTTCATCTAAGGCATAATCCAGTCCCAGACTTGGCCGGTAAGGCCGGTGAGAAGACATGGCTTCAACGACATCAGCCACAGCCAGGATTCTGGCCTCAAGGAGGATATCGTCATCTGAGAGGCCCTGAGGATACCCGGAACCGTTCATCCTTTCGTGGTGTTGATAGACGATTGAGGCAACGGGCCAGGGAAATTCGATGTCCTTCAGAATATCGTAGCCGACTTGAGGATGAATCTTTATCAAACTGAATTCTGCTTCGCTTAATTTGCTCGGCTTGCTCAGGATATCGGCCGGAACGCAAATCTTGCCTAAATCGTGGATGACTCCGGCTGAACGAAGGCCCTCAATCCGATCCTTCGAAATCCCCATTTCTGTGGCCATTGTCCGGGCCAGATCGGCCACCCGCCGCTGATGGCCGGATGTGGAGGGATCTCTGGCTTCCACTGTTAAGGCGATGGCATTGATCGTGCCGTCCAGGGCTTTCCGGAGTTTCCACATTGTGTCCTTAGCTTCGTTTTCAGCTTTCTTGCGGTCTGTGATATCCCATAAGTATGAGCGTGTGCCGTTGCTCGGCTCTCCGTTTTTGGGCACAACAACATCCACTTCAATATAGATGGGAGAGCCGTCTTTTTTTATTCCTTTGAACTCATAGCGCGAGGGGACATTTTTGCCTTCCAGCCGGTCCTTATGGTATTTCATAACTCGTTCAACATCATCGGGATGGACAACGGATGGAATAGACTGATTCTTCATTTCTTCGGGCTTATATCCGAACATCTCGGCATACCGCTTGTTGGCATACTTGAAATTCCCCTCTTGGTCATCAATCAAAATGGCAATACCGGCTTTTTCGACCAAATCCCGATAGCGTTCTTCTGAGCTTCTGAGCACTTTCTCAGCCGTCTTCTGCTCGGTCATATCGACAGCCACTTCGCAGCGAACCATCTTCCCCGAGGGCCAGCGGATGGCCCTGTCGATGCATTTGAAAAAACGCTTATTGACCTCGTTCTGGAATTCCCAGATGTAGGGCTTTCCCAAGTTCTCGCCAAAAATGCGCTTATTGGTGCAGAAGGGACAAGGGGATCTTCTCCCTTGCAAAGCCTTAAAGCATATCTTTCTTTTGGCGCTGCCGGAGATTTTTCTCAGCGCCTGATTGGCGAATAAGACCTCAAAGGTATCGGGGTCGCTCACATATATGGGTTCGTCGATACTGTCGAAGATTGAAAGCAGTTGCTGACGTTCGAACTTTAACGTTTCCTCGGAACGGATGCGATCAGAAACATCTCTCACCGTGCCCAGCACCCTTGTTTTATCCCCGAAAAGAACGAGAGTATTCACCTCAACATGCTTCGTCTTGCCGTCTTTGGTCGACAGCCTGATCGCAAATTGGCGCGAGACGGGCTTTCCCGTTTTTCCCGCGATTCTTCTTCGCTTGATGAGTTTTTTATCTTCCGGATGTATCAGGCTGTCAAAGTTGAGTTTCTTATCGTAGATCTCTTTTGCTTTATACCGGGTCATTCGCGCGAACGCCGGATTCACATATTCAAATCCCTCTTCGGGAGCAAGGATATAGACGCCGTCAAGAGTATCTTTAACCAGTGTCCTATAAACCTTTTCTGGAATTGGGAGAACGCTTTTTGTTTGGGTGCGCGTCGACGGGCTTATTTTTTTGGGGGCCATTTCACTTCTTTCGCATACAACTCGACTTCTCATTGAATTTAGTCGGAACAAACCGAGATAGATTGAGAATCTTAGCGCTTTTTCCAAATTGCGGGCCGCCGAATCTTACGAAGCTCTTTGCTGAATTTTTCTTTCCCTCTGATTTTTATTTTCTGGATCGCACAAACATAATCGGGGATCTTCTCCCACGAATGGCCGGCGATCGAGACGTTCATCGGGCATATGGAGCAGTTCTCAAGATCAGGACAAAGAAAACACTTCCTTGTCGTCGTCGAAAAATTGTCCATGGACAGATGAGCATAATTGGAGCGTATCCTGGAAAAAACATTTCCCGGCTTTACCCCCGGACGGCCGAGATTTCCAAAACAATATTCTTCATATTGAGGAGAATTCTCTCTGCCTGCAAAATAATCGGCGAAGAGGGGGCACCCCCAAATCGTCCCGTCAGTGCTTACGGCGAATCGATCCCTGCCGGCCGCACAGTAAAAAACGCCCTTTTGGCCATCCTCTCTAAAATCGACCAGGCGGATTTCTCCGGTCCTTTGATAACTCGCGAGTTGAATCTGACCTAAATTTGCGATTTCCTGCTCGAGTTTACCCAGAGACTGCCGGTCCCAGGATGTTAAAATCGAAAGCGAGAGGCTGATGTTCCGGACTCCCAGTCCGATGATCGAGGCCACGGATTCCGAAAGATACGAAACGCTCCAGGCATCGAACACACTGTTCGTCTCAAGACGGATATTTTGCCTTTCTAATATTCTCGCTATGATCTGAATGACCTTATCGTAGCTCTTTCGATCCCGCCTGATCACCTGAGCGAGCCCGTCAAAACTCAGCTCTACCGAAAATTGGTGTTTATCAAGGAACCGGATCTTCTCTTCGGATAATAAAGCCCCATTTGTGGTCATGGAGAAATGAGGCCTTTTTTTGCGCTTTGTGTCTTCGGCCGTAAGGAAATTGACCGTTTTTTCTATGGTGTCAAAATTAAGAACCGGCTCACCGCCGTAAAAATTGATATAATAATCCTGTGCCAGCCGGGGCAAAAAAAAACGAGCGCCCTCTCTGCGGTCGCGGCCTCCATATGATTCTTATTCTTTTTCTTGTAACAATAGGCACACCGAAAATTGCAGTCGTCGGTGATCGTGAGGGCAATACTCCGTATTCCCATTCTCGGATTGCCCTTAAATGCCGGGTTCGACGTTTTGTCTCAGGACTTCATGATCACTTTATGATCAACCTGTCGACGGGGCACTCTTTTCCCCTAAGAGGCTGTTTTTCGCCCTTAAATGTCCTTTCCAGATAATCCAGCGCGGCTCCAGCTCTTTTTTTTAAGTCTCCGGGAGGCACGGCTTTGACCGCTTCTTTAAGTTCTCTGTGACACTTCCAGATATTTGCCGTAACCGTGACCCTGATTGTTTTGCTCCTGGCCACCTTAAACCCCCTTT
>Ga0316620_10001455_pt1 | contig 10243 bp, 7 predicted proteins | sample OWC_Aug_M1_C1_D5_FD_207651 | JGI IMG/M metagenome (GOLD analysis project Ga0316620, IMG submission 207651) | Wetland soil microbial communities from Old Woman Creek delta, Ohio, United States - OWC_Aug_M1_C1_D5_B | ecosystem: Environmental > Terrestrial > Soil > Wetlands | place: USA: Ohio...
GCTCGCCGCCGTCGCCGCCCGCGACTTTGGCTGGGCCGGAACAACGGAGACCGTCGAGCGGCTGGAAGCGACGCTCGGCTCCATGCAGAAGCTGCCGCGGTTCAAGGGGCATTTCTTCAACTGGTACGGGACGCAGGATCTGCATGCACTCGATCCCGCTTACGTCTCATCCGTCGACAGCGGAAATCTCGCTGGTCATCTGATCGCACTCGCCAACGCATGCGAAGAATGGATCGATGCCTCCATTGCGCCGAACGTCCGGCTCGGCATGAGCGACAATCTCCGGCTGGCACGTGAGGCCATCGACGCCCTGCCGGCCGTGAGCGGCGGGCGCGGTCGGCAATTCGCCGTAATTCTTGAAGAGATCGAAGCCCTGTTGAATGGGGCGCAAACGATCGAGGCTTTGTCTCCAACGCTGAAGCGGCTTACCGAAAAGGCCGCCGAGGCGGTCCGCAATATCACGGCCGCAGTCGGAGACGACAGCCCTCCTGATCTGGTATTTTGGGTCGAGGCGCTGAGGAAGACGGTGATGGAGCATGGCCGTGATCGGCTTCAGATCGCCGATGCGCCGCACATCCTCGCCAGCCGATTGAAGGCGCTTGCCGACACCATGCGCGAGATGGCGCTGGCGATGGATTTCGCGTTTCTCCTGGATCCCGAGCGGAAACTTCTGTCGATCGGCTATTCACTTGCCGACAATAGCCTCGACACGAACTGCTACGATCTGCTCGCTTCGGAAGCGCGGCTTGCCAGCCTGTTTGCCATAGCGAAGGGGGATGTCGCGACACGGCATTGGTTTCGCCTTGGTCGGGCCGCAACGCCCCTCGGGAGCGGGTCGGCGCTGATCTCCTGGTCCGGATCGATGTTCGAATATCTGATGCCGTCGCTGGTGCTGCGCGCGCCGGTCGGCAGCCTGCTCGAGCAGACCAATCGTCTCGTGGTGGAGCGCCAGCAGTCCTATGGGCGGTCGCTTGACATTCCGTGGGGTATTTCGGAATCCGCCTATAACGCCCGCGACATGGAATTCACCTACCAGTACTCCAACTTCGGCGTTCCCGGTCTCGGCCTGAAGCGCGGGCTCTCCGGAGACATGGTGATCGCGCCTTATGCAACGGGTCTTGCGGCCATGGTGGATCCGCATGGCGCACAACGGAACTACGTCCGCCTTGCGGAGCTGGGTGCAAGCGGCCGCTACGGCTTCTACGAAGCCCTCGATTTCACCCGCTCGCGGCTTCCTGACAACGAGGACGTTGCGATCGTGCGCAACTTCATGGCCCATCATCAGGGCATGACCATCGTTGCCATCGCGAACGCTTTGCACGATGGGCAGATGCGCGCCCGGTTCCATCGTGAACCGATGATCCGGGCGAGTGAACTCCTGCTTCAGGAGCGCATGCCCCGGGACGTCGCCGTTGCACATCCGCGGGCCGAAGAGGTGAAGGCTTCCGCGGCCGAGGTCGGTATCGAGGCTTCGACGGTGCGGCGCCTCACGGCGTCGGCCGGCGGCGCCCCGATAACGCATTTGCTGTCGAACGGGCGCTACGCGGTGATGCTGAGCGCCGCGGGGGCCGGCTACAGCCGCTGGCGCGATATTGCCGTGACCCGATGGCGGGAGGATGCGACCCGCGACGACTGGGGCTCCTTCATCTTCCTGCGGGATACGCAGAGCGGAAAGGTCTGGTCCGCCGGCGCGCAGCCGGTCGGGAGCGATGCGGAGCACGACGAAGTCATCTTCGCCGAGGATCACGCTGAATTCACCCGCCGCGACGGCACGCTGACGACCACGATGGATGTACTGGTCTCCGGCGAGGATGATGGCGAGGTCCGCCGCCTATCGTTGATCAACAGCGGACGCCGGCCGAGGGAGATCGAGCTCACATCCTACGCGGAAGTGGTCTTGACGACGCCGGCGGCCGATGTCGCGCATCCGGCTTTCGCCAAGATGTTCGTCCAAACCGAGTGTCTGGCCGAATTCGGTGCGCTCATCGCGACACGCCGGCCGCGCTCGCACGAGGAGCCGCGGGTATGGGCCGCTCATTTCGCCGTCGTCGAAGGCGAGATCGTTGCCGATCCGCAATATGAGTCCGACCGGGCTCGTTTCGTGGGTCGTGGCCGCACTGTCGGCACGGCCGCCGCCATCGCCGACGGCCGACCGCTGTCGAACACGGTCGGGACCGTCCTCGACCCGATCTTTTCGCTCAGATATCGCGTGATGATTCTGCCCGGCAAGGTCGCGCGGGTCGCCTTCTGGACCGTTGTCGCCTCGTCGCGGGCCGAGCTTCTGGATCTCGTCGACAAACATCACGATCGCAGCGCGTTCGACCGGGCGAAGACCCTGGCGTGGACCCAGGGCCAGGTCCAGCTTCGCCATCTCGACGTCGAGGCGGAGGAAGCGGCGGATTTTCAGCGCCTGGCCGCACCGATCCTATACGCCGACCCACGCTTCAGAGCACCGTCCGATGCGATCGTCCGCGGGGCGGGTTCCCAATCAGGCCTATGGCCGCACGCCATTTCCGGCGACTTGCCGATCGTCCTTCTGCGCATCGACGACATCGAGGATATCGCCCAGGTTCGCCAGTTGCTGCGCGCACACGAATATTGGCGCATGAAGCGCCTCGGCGTGGACCTGGTCATTGTCAACGAGCGCGCATCGTCCTACGTGCAGGATCTCCAGATTGCAATCGAGACCGCGGTGCGGGGCAGTCAATCGCGGCCGCGCATCGGCGAAGAGGTGGCGCAAGGTTCAGTCTATGCGCTTCGCGCCGACCTGATGAGCGGCGATGCCCGGGCCTTGCTTCAATCGGTCGCCCGCGTCGCGTTGATCGCCCGTCGCGGGCGGATCGCCGAGCAGCTCAACCGGCTGCCGCAGTCGCCTGTCCGGCCACCGCCGATCCGTCGCCAGAAGCTGCCGCAGCCGCAGCCGTCGCCGGGGCCGGCGCCGGGGGAGCTCGAATTCTTCAACGGCTATGGCGGCTTCGACAAGGACGGCCAGGAATATGTGACCATCCTCAAGGCTGGCGATACGACGCCTGCGCCGTGGATCAATGTGATCGCCAATCCGGGCTTCGGCTTCCAGGCGGCGGCGGAAGGGAGCGGCTACACCTGGGCGGAAAACAGTCGCGAGAACCAGCTCACGCCGTGGTCGAACGATCCGGTCGGAGACCCGACAGGCGAGACGATCTACGTCCGCGACGAGATGACCGGCGATCTCTGGAGCGCTACCGCGCAGCCGATCCGGGACGGCGGAACCTACATCGCTCGCCACGGCCGCGGCTACAGCCGATTCGAACACCAGGCGAACGGCATCGCACTCGAATTGCTGCAATACGTGCCGCTTGCCGACCCGATCAAGATTTCACGCCTGACCCTTCGAAACCTCTCAGAGGCGCCCCGCCGACTATCGGTCACGGCCTATGCGGAGTGGGTGCTCGGCGCGTCCCGTGGCGCTTCGGGTCCGTTCATTGTGACGGAGATCGATGCGACCACCGGCGCCATGCTGGCCCGCAATCCCTGGAGCATCGCCTTCTCTGGCCGTGTCGCCTTTGCCGATCTCGGCGGTCGGCAGACAGCCTGGACGGCGGACCGCACTGAGTTCCTGGGTCGCAACGGAGGACCTGCGGCGCCAGCGGCGTTCGCCGGAAAGACGTCACTGTCCGGGACAACCGGCGCCGGCCTCGATCCCTGCGCGGCCTTGCAGTGCGTCGTGGAGCTCGGCGCGGGCGAGACGACCGAGGTCGTTTCGTTTCTCGGACAATGTGGGTCGACCGGAGAGGCCCGGGCGCTGATCGCCCGCTATCGCGAGTGCGATCTCGACGCCGTTCTCGATGATGTGACGGACCATTGGAAGGCATTGCTCGGAACGATCCAGGTCAAGACCCCCGATCGGGCGATGGACATCATGCTGAACGGCTGGCTGCTTTATCAGACGCTCGCCTGCCGCATCTGGGCGCGCTCGGCCTTCTATCAGGCAAGCGGCGCTTACGGCTTCCGCGACCAGCTTCAGGACGGCATGGCGTTGACATTCGCCAAGCCGGACGAGACGCGCCGCCATCTCCTGCGCGCCGCCGCCCGGCAGTTCGTCGAAGGCGATGTTCAGCATTGGTGGCTGCCGGGTTCCGGGCAGGGCGTGCGAACGCGGATATCGGACGACCGTGTCTGGCTCGCTTTCGCGACCGCCACGTACATCGCCTGTTCGGGCGACGCCGCGATTTTGGATGAGATTGTGCCGTTTCTCGAAGGTCCGATCCTGGGTCCCGGCGAGCACGAGGCGTTCTTCCAACCTATGGTCGCGGACGAATCAGCTTCGCTGTTCGAACACTGCGCGCGCGGCCTCGACCAATGCCTCGAACTCACCGGTGAACACGGCCTGCCGCTCATCGGTACCGGCGACTGGAACGACGGGATGAACCGGGTCGGCGAAGGCGGCAAGGGCGAAAGCGTGTGGCTCGGCTGGCTGCTGGTGCGGACCATCGCGCTTTTCGCGCCGCTGGCGAACGGCCGAGACGCCGACCGGGCACGACGCTGGCGCGCTCATGCAGCCTCGGTGCGGGAAGCGCTCGAGCAGGAAGCATGGGATGGCGAATGGTATCGCCGTGCGACTTTCGATGACGGAACCTGGCTCGGCTCGAAGATGAGCGAGGAGTGCCGGATCGATTCCATTGCCCAGTCCTGGGCAGTGTTGTCCGGGGCCGCCGACCCGGCGCGCGCGGCGGCGGCGATGGCGTCGCTGGAAAAGCACCTTGTCCGCCGTGACGACGGCCTCGCGCTCCTGTTCTCGCCGCCCTTCGACAAGACGCCTCTCGATCCCGGCTACATCAAGGGCTATCCGCCGGGCCTGCGGGAAAACGGCGGGCAATACAGCCACGCCGCCATGTGGGCAATCCTTGGGTTTGCGCAGTTGGGTGCGGGCGAGAAGGCTGCCGAACTGTTCGCGCTGCTCAACCCGATCAACCATGCGCGGACGCCCGCGGAAGTCGAACGCTACAAGGTCGAGCCCTACGTCGTCGCCGCCGACGTCTATTCCGTGCCGCCGCATGCCGGGCGGGGCGGATGGACGTGGTACACGGGCTCGGCCGGGTGGATGTATCGTGCCGGTGTCGAGGGCATTCTGGGCATCCGCCGCGAGGGTGCCTTTCTCGTCATCGATCCCTGCATTCCAGCCGGATGGCCGGGATTTGCAGCCACGGTCAACGTTGGCTCGACCCATTACGATATCCGCGTGGAAGCCTCATCGAGTTGCCCTCCCGACCTCTCGCACGCCGTCCTCGATGGCTCGCCTGTCCACGCCGCCGAAGGGCGCATCCGCGTCCCGCTGGACGGGGGAAAGCACAATCTGCTGCTCACCATCCCAATCCGGGATCCGCATGACCTTCGGTGGCCCCGACGATGATCGGGAAGCCTGGCCCGGATTTCTCACCGGAAGATCCGCTGCCTGACGCACCGTTTGCCTGGAGCAGCGGGTGATTGGAATTGCCAGGGTTTTACTTGACTCTCCGCCTTGATTTCATGGGCTTTATGAGCGGCTTAGCGCATTAATCTGAAATGATCATCAACGTTTAATCTCGAAGCTTGCAGATAAATACCGAAATATTTGCTGAAAAGGCATTTCACTACTTACATTATGTTTTCGGAGAACCTATATAACATAAATCGCTTTGATAATAATTTCTTCGATTTACTATCCAGAACAAAGCGAAATCTAGCGGATTGCCGCAGGCAAATCCGCCCGCTTCAGCAATCACGAAATCCCTTTTGCGCCGCCGCCGCGCTTGCTTCTGCCGGCGGCGCCAGGGGACCGCGACAGGAAGGCACACCATGCTAGGCACCATCGTGCTGATCGTCCTCGTTCTCCTGCTGGTCGGTGCGCTGCCGCGTTGGCCGCACAGCGCCGGCTGGGGCTACTACCCGAGCGGCGGGATGGGGATCCTCCTGACCGTCGTCATCGTGCTCTTGCTCCTGGGCCGCATCTGACCGCTTGGCCTTGCCTGCCTTGCCGCTCTGCTTCCCATCCTTCACACCATCGGAGAAAACTCATGAACAAGACTGTCAGAACCGCGACCGCGGCCTTCGCCCTGATAACCGCACTCGCCCTCGGCGCCTGCGCTCAAACGCCGACCAGCGAAAGCACCGGCGCCTATGTCGATGACAGTGCGATCACCGGCAAGGTCAAGACGGCGATCCTGCAGGATCCGGCGCTGAAAGTGATGCAGATCAATGTCACCACCTACAACAACGTCGTGCAGCTGAGCGGCTTCGTCGATTCGCCGCAGATGATCGGTCGCGCCGGCACGGTTGCCCGCCAGGTGGCCGGCGTCACTTCGGTGCAAAACGATCTGATCGTGAAATAGACAAGCGCGGCGCCGCTCGCGCGCCATAACCGCCCACCAGGAGAAAAATCATGAAACGCATCATTCTCGCCACCACCATCGTGCTATCGGCTCTGAGCCTGGCCGCCTGCGGCAACACCACCGGTGATCGCGCCATCAGCGGCGGCGGCATCGGCGCCGGCGTCGGTCTCGTGGGCGGCGCCCTGATGGGTGCGCCGGTTGAAGGCGCCTTGATCGGCGGCGCTGTCGGCGCCGGCACCGGCGCGCTCACCAAACCCAATCAGGTCGATCTCGGCAAACCGATTTGGAAGTGATCGACAGAGCATGATCCCGAAAAGTTGTATGACTTTTCGGACGAGATCATGCTCCAAGGTATTGAGCTGGCACGATATCCTGTCAACCGGATGATTCCATCCGGTTGGACAGCGCGCTAGGGCCGAAGCTTTCCGGCGGTTTCGCGCCGCCGCCAAACGCCGCTGCAAACGGGCCGTAGGTTCAAATCCCGCCGGGACTTGATCCTACGGCGCCGCAGCGATTAACCGCCGCTCAGCGCCAGCACGATGTGGACCGCGTCGTCCGGCTGCAGCCGGTGGTCGAGCGCGAACACCTGCTCGCCGTTGACGAAGAAGCGCATATGCCGCCGCATCCGGTCCTGTTCGTCGATCACCCGGAAGCGCAGGCCCGGGTACTGCCGGTCGAGATCGGCGAGCAGCAGGCCGAGCGTGGCGCCGGCAGCTTCCGCCTCGCCGGTGCCGGTATAGGAGCGGAGCGCGCCCGGGAGCAGCACCTTCACCGCGGCACCCTCACTGCAGCGGCGCCGCTTCTACCGCGTAGATTTCCGGCAGGTGCCTTGCCAGGCAGGACCAGCGTTCGCCCTCGTCGCGGCTCTGCCAGATCTCGCCGCCGGTGGTGCCGAAATAGAGCCCGACCGGATCGCGCCCGTCGGCGCACATCGCCTGGCGCTTCACCGTGAACCAGGCCTGGCGCTCCGGCAGGCCGGCGCTCTGGCGTTGCCAGCGCTTGCCGCCGTTGCGGCTGACATAGGCGGCCGGCATGCCCTCCGGACTGACCCGCGGCCAGACGGTGGTGCCGTCCATCGGGAACATCCAGAGCGTATCGGCATTGCGCGGATGCACCACCAGGGGGAAGCCGACATCGCCGACCCGCTTCGGCATGCTTCGGCCGATGCGCACCCAGGTGCTCCCCGGCCGATCCAGCCGATAGATGCCGCAATGGTTCTGCTGATAGAGCCGGTCCGGATCGCTCGGGCAGAGCCTGAGGCAATGCGGATCGTGGTAGGCGAGATTGGCCGCGTCGAACCCCTCGACGACTTCGAGCCCGGCGCTGAGCGGCGACCAGCTTGCGCCGCGATCGCGGCTTTCATGCACCCCGCCGCTCGACATGCCCAGATAGAGATGCGCCGCATCGCGCGGATCGACGATGATCGAATGCAGCTTCGGCCCGTCCGGCGTGCCGTCCTGCTCGGTGCCCATCCAGGTGCGGTAGCGCGGATCGTCGTTCAGCCCGGCGACCGGCTCCCAGGTGACGCCGCCATCCTCGGAGCGGAACAGGCCCTGGGGCGAGGTGCCGGCATACCATGTGCCGGGTTCGCCGGCATGGCCCGGCGTCAGCCAGAAGGTGTGATCGACGCTGCGGCCCTTCTGGCCCTCCGGCGCCTTGGGGAAGGCCGGCGGCCTGGAAGCCTCCTTCCAGGTCCGGCCGAAATCGGTGGAGCGGAACACGGTCGGCCCGAGATGGCCGGTCTTCGCCGCGGCCAGCAGCGTGCGCCGGTCGCGCGGGTCGAGCATCAGATGGCTGACCACATGGCCGAGGAAATGCGGCCCCTCGGCGCGCCAGCTTCGGCGTGACGCATCGCCGCGATAGAGCCAGGCGCCCTTGCGCGTGGCGACCAGCAGCAAGACGGGTGACGCCGATGACCGGCCGGCGGCGGGCTTGGCGCGCTTGGCTGGCTTCTCGGCCGGCTTTGCCGGCTTCCGGGTCGTGCGGGCCATTGTTCATGCCTCCTGCTTGAGGGAATCCTGAGCCGCCTTCCAGGCCGGATAGGCCGCTTCGAGCTTGCGGCGCCCGGCGGCGGTCAGCAGCAGGGGCCGTTCGCGGCCGTCGCTCGAACGGTCGCTGCGGATCCAGCCGCTGCGCGCCAGCACCGCCGCACTGCGCGTCAGCGACGTGCGTTCCAGGCCGAGCCGTTCGGCAAGGTCGCCCATCCGCTTCGGCCCGGCCAGGGCGAGTGCCGCGAGGATCGAGAATTGCGTGGCGCGCAGGCCGTGGCGGCGCAATTCCGCTTCGAAATGCCGGGTGATCGACCGCGCGTTGCGGCGTGCGGCAAGGCAAACGCATTGGGTGCAGAGCGACAGATCCGGGCCCATGGGCTTTAAGTGTAGCCACACCTATTCGGCCGTCAAGCACCGCCTGTCGCAGCAACCAGCGAAACGTTGCGCCGCATTTCGGATGCGGTCATGCTCCGCCCGATGGATCTGCTGCGGCGTACGTCGGGGCGGATGGCAGGCGGACAGGGAGGTAGCATGGCCGGTCTCATGGGTAAGACGTTGTTCATCACCGGCGCCAGCCGGGGCATCGGCAAGGCGATCGGACTGCGCGCGGCGGCCGACGGCGCCAATGTGGTCATCGCCGCCAAGACCGCGGAACCGCATCCCAAACTGCCGGGGACGATCTATACCGCGGCCGACGAGATCGAGCTGGCCGGCGGCAAGGCCCTGGCGCTGGTGGTCGATGTGCGCGACGAGGATCAGGTCGAGGCCGCGGTCGAAAAGACGCTGGAGACCTTCGGCGGCATCGATATCCTGGTCAACAATGCGTCGGCGATCAGCCTGACCGGCACCCTGCAGACGCCGATGAAGCGCTACGATCTGATGCATCAGGTCAATATCCGCGGGACTTATCTGTGCTCCCAGAAATGCATCCCCTATCTGAAGAAGGCGAAAAATCCGCACATTCTGAATCTGTCGCCGCCCTTGCAGATGGAGGAACGCTGGTTCGCCCCGCACGTCGCCTATACCATGGCCAAGTTCGGCATGAGCATGTGCGTGCTCGGCATGGCCGGCGAGTTCCGCAAGGACGGCATCGCCGTCAACGCGCTCTGGCCGCGCACCGCGATCGATACCGCCGCCATGGCCATGCTGGGCGGGCCGGACGCCACCAAACATTGCCGCAAGCCGGAAATCATGGCCGATGCCGCCCATATCATCCTGACCAAGGACAGCCGCAGCTTCAGCGGCAATTTCTGCATCGACGACGAGGTGCTGACCGCGGCCGGCATCACCGATTTCAGCCCCTACCGCCATCCCGGCACCAGGGAAAGCGACCTGCTGCCGGACTTCTTCGTCTGACCCTGTCGCCGCAGGACGCGGGCCAGGGGCGATGAAGCGTCCGGGCATCGATGCGCTGCCGCCCGCCGCCCAGCAGCTACTGGCGGCGGCCGAGACGCTGAGCGGCGACGGCCAGTTCGCCGCGGCGGCGGCGCGGCTTCGCGATGCCACCATCATCGCCGGCGATCGCGCTCTGCCTTGGCAGCGTCTCGGCAGCGCGCTGGCGCAGGCGAGCCGGCCCGGCGAAGCGGTGGTCGCCCTGCTGCGCGGCGCCGCCTGCGGCGATGGCGGGCCGGCGCTGGCGGCGCAGCTCGGCGATTTGCTGCGCAGCTTCGTGGTCACCGATCCGGTCGCGCTCGATCCAGCCGGCCTGCTTGCCTGCTTCGCCATGCCGGGCGTCGACTACCAGCCTTTCGTCAAGCAGTCCGTCCTGGTGCTGAAGTCCAGGTGGCTGCAGGACGCGCTCGCGTTGGGACGGCAGGGCGATTGGACCGCGGCCGCCGCGATACTCATGTCACCGTCCGGGCGCGGCTTCCGCGATGCAGCGCTCGCCCGTGCGCTGCTGCGCCA
>Ga0316620_10001456_pt1 | contig 10242 bp, 8 predicted proteins | sample OWC_Aug_M1_C1_D5_FD_207651 | JGI IMG/M metagenome (GOLD analysis project Ga0316620, IMG submission 207651) | Wetland soil microbial communities from Old Woman Creek delta, Ohio, United States - OWC_Aug_M1_C1_D5_B | ecosystem: Environmental > Terrestrial > Soil > Wetlands | place: USA: Ohio...
GTGCCGGACGGCAAGCTGCCCATCGCGGTCATTGCGCAAGCTTCAGACGGCACGGTGGTCGGCCGGCTGGAGAACAAAGACGGCAAGCTCAAAGTCGGCGACCTGGAAAAGCTGCTGGAGAGCGAGATGAAGAAGCGCGAAGCCTCGCTCAAAGAGAAGATGGAAGACGCCAAGACCAAGGCCAAAGCCGGCGACAACCCGGGCGCGATCGCCGAGCTTCGCGCGGTGTATGAGCAGAAGTGCCTCTTCCCCAAGCGCGCCAAGGATGCGGCCAAGGAACTGAAGAAGCTGGGCGTGCAAGTTGCTGAAGTGCCGGACGCGCCGAACTTCGACCCGGCCGTGACCGCGCAGATTGAAAAAACCTTGCGCGCCGGACTGCGGGCGGAAAACGCCGCGAAGTACATGGCAGCGGAGCGCCTGTACAAAGCCGCGCACCAGATTGACCCCGCTGATCCTACGCCATTGCGCTTCCTGGGCGAGCTCTATCGCCACCACATCGGCGACTGGGACAGGGCGCGAACCACTTTCGATGCGATCCTGGCCATGCCGGCCGATCCCATGTCACGCGCCGTGGCGCTGCACGGGCTGGGCAAGATGACCATCCATGAAGGCGACTTCAAGAAGGGCCTGGCCCTGATGGAAGATTCAGTCCGCGAGTTCCCGCTGGCGCTGGCGTATCGCAATCTGGCGGTCTACTGGAACAGCGAAGGCGAGACGGCCAAGGCCGACTACTACACCAAAGAAGCGCTCAAGCTGGAACCCAACGATCCTTACAACCTGATTTTTGCCGCGGCTTTCATGGCCGGCAACGGGCACGCGGACGAGGCGTTGAAGATCGCTCGAGAGAACGAAAAGCTGCTGCCTGCTTCCTACAACCTTGCCGCCATCTACGCGCAAGCCGGACAGAAACAGAAAGCGCTCGAACTGCTCAAGCGCCACTTCTACCAATATGAGCGCTACCAGGCAGTGCGCAGCAAAGAGATGATGGAAGCGCGCGTGGACGCGGTGTTCGCTTCGCTGATTGGCGATCAGGCGTTCATGCACCTGACCAGCGGCGCCGATGGACGCCTGCCCATGCGCATGAGCCCCAACGCCAAGCCCGCGGGGAATTAGGCAATTCTTGTAATCGCGAGTCGCAGGCGAGGAATCCCTGTTTTGTAGAAGCAATTACGAATATTGGGGGGATTCCTTGCCGCGCCCGGAATTGGCGCTCTCTCTTTTCAGAAGTAGTACCGCACCTTGGTTGTTGGACCTTCCTATTAGGATTTCTAATTCTCCTCTAATCCATACATAATCCGCCCGCCGCATAGTTCTTAACAGGTTAGGCGACGCAACGCCTAGCCAAAACTACAGTCAAGTCGAGAGTTTTGGGAGGACCCATGTTTGAAGGCATCATGCAGCCGATGCACCTGCTGCTAATTCTTATCATCGCCCTGATATTTTTTGGCCCCAGCAAGCTGGCGGGATTGGGAAAGGGACTGGGCGACGGAATCCGCAATTTTAAAGATGCTGTAAAGGATGAAGCATCCGGCGCAAGCCAGGCCAAGTAGCAAGGTTTCCAGGTATCCCTCCCCCCTCGGTTTTCCTGTCCAGACACCTCCTCAGAGACGGTCCCCGAACTGACCATCGGGGACCACCGAGGGCTTTGTCTTTTCGCAAGGGGCCGGTTTCGGGAAGGGTCTCCTCGCCTCCTCAAATGTCTGCTGAGTTTGGCAATCGGGTGATCGGGTGATCGCCGTCATCGGGTGATCTGGGGGAAAAGGGGACGTGTTCTGTTTGAATGACTCACAGCAGAGCAGAGTGACACAACTCTGCACGCAACCGTCTCTGAAGCTTTCCGATCAGGGCGGTGGCTGATTCTCTCCGATCGCCCGATGTTCCGATCACCCGATCACCCAATCTTCTCTGGGTATTCGTACACGCCCTTCCCTGTCTTGCGTCCCAACCTGCCGGCTTTCACGTACTGCACCAGCAGGGGCGCGGGGCGGAATTTTTCACCCAGAGATTTGTGCAGGTATTCCAGGATGTGCAGGCGTGTATCCAATCCCACAAGGTCCACCAGTTCGAAGGGGCCCATGGGGTGATTCAGCCCGAGCTTGAGCGCTTTGTCGATGTCGGCGGCAGAGGCGATTCCCTCTTGCAGCATGTAAAACGCTTCATTGCCGATCATGGCATTGATGCGGCTGGTGATGAAGCCGGGCGCTTCCTTGATCACCACCACTTCCTTGCCCATGCGGCGGCCGACTTCGGCGCAGGCCGCGATGGCCTCGTCATCGGTTTCCAGAGCGCGCACCACTTCCAGCAGCTTCATCTTGTGCACCGGATTGAAGAAATGCATGCCCAGGATTTTGCGCGCGCGGTAGGTGACGGAAGCAATCTCGGTCACACTGAAAGAAGACGTGTTGGAAGCGAGAAGCGTGTGCGGCTTGCAGATCTTATCGAGCAGAGTGAAAATCTCGATCTTCGACTCCATCTCTTCAGGCACGGCCTCAATGACCAGATCGGCTTCGCGGGCCGCCTCCTCGACCGTGGAAGCGTACTCCAGGCGCGCGAGAGCTGCATCGGCCTCGCCCTTGGAGACCTTGCCCAGTTCGATAGCTTTGTCCAGGTTGCCGCGGATTTCGCTTTCCGCCTTGCGCAGGCTGGCGGGAAGAATGTCTTCAAGAATGGTCCGGTAGCCGCCCAGCGCGGCGACATGAGCAATGCCCCGGCCCATGATGCCGGCGCCGATCACTGCAACGGTTTGGATTTCCGCCATGGACTAGCTCTTCTCCAGGCTATCCAGCATCTTCACGTAGTTGGGATCGGCCTTGCGCATGTAATCCGCAAGGCGCTTCTTCTCTTCCTCGGTCATACCGGCAACGCCCACCTGGATGCGGCGGAGAGTGGCGGCAATGTCATCAACGTAATTCATCATCCGGATCAGTTCACCAGTCACTGGCATGCGGTCTCGTGCTCCTTGGTACGAAACTTTTATTGTCAGGTTTCTTCGCGGATTAGTAAAGGCGGAGACGTACGGGGTTTTTGCCCAGCAACGGCCTTATGAGATAGGGACCAGCTTCTGCGTTTTTTCGTCCCAGCACCAGGCAGCGTCAGCGCCGCTGAGATGAACGCCGCCGAGCCACACATTGATGCTGCCGCAAAGCGTCACCCAATCCGCCTTCCCGCTCAACAAATCTCTGCCCTGTTCGGTGATGGTGAAATCGCCGTCCGGGGTTTTCCGCAAGGCGGGAGCCGGGCCGGTGGTCAGGCTGTCCACGCGAAGATAGACGGAAGCATCGCCCCACGGGCATTGTTCCAACCTGCGCGAAGATATGTAGATCTCACCTTTGCTCCGCGCGCCCGAGTCAACTGCCTGTAACACCTGCCGTTGCATACGTGACAGCCCGTCCCGCGTCCAAGGAAACTCCTCCAGGAAGCGCCAAAGCGCAGCACGCAAGAAGGGCATTCCGGGGACGTCCTGTTGAGTGAAGTTGACCAATTCTTGCGGATCCGGCGCACGAAATGCTTGCCAGACTTTTTTCGCGACGGCCAACTGTTCCGGCGTAACCGTCTTCCGCATGGGAAACAACTTGGCGAGCTGCGTCCCCGTGAGTTGACCCAATCCATGGAAAGGCTGCACGCCGGGATAGGAATTGATTTGAATGAGGTTAAGCCGGACCTTGCCCAGTTCCTGCGCGGCAAACCAGTCCAGCACCTGAAGCAGTTGCAGTTGGTCACAGAGATCGTGCTCAAACCACAGGACCACTTCTTCATGCTTGCGGAAATCGGCCAGCGCGCGGTCGCGCTCAGCGAAGCCTGCGCGGATTGTCTGGTAATCGCCCCAGCCGAAATTGCTTAGTGCTTCGGCACGAATGGCAGAGAGCTCTTCCAGGTTGGAGGTGGCAGGAACCGGACCGTCGTGGAGCACGTCTTTCCAGGAAAGGTACGCTCCGGGAAGCTTCACCTGCTGGAAGCTGGCGATAACTGAGTCGCCGTTGACGACGTGCAGCATAAGAGAAGGCTAACACGTGGAGGTTGAGGGGTGGGATGCCACGTCTCTCCGTGCTCAGGCCCGCGTTAGCCGAGGTATTTCAAGAAATCCGCCGTGGTGTTCTTCTCAAAGCCCGGAAAAACCATAGACAGATTCTGATTGCCGAGATGACGCGCAACCGCTTCACTCAGCACCTGGCGGAAATCGGTGGTCACGGCCAGGTCGCGGCCTTCGTAGAGTTGTTCCTGCGCAAGTCCGGGCCAGCGGCCGTAGACTTTGCCGCCTTTTACCGGCCCGCCGAGAACGAACATCACGTTGGCATGGCCGTGATCGGTGCCGCGATTTCCGTTTTCCCGCGCGGTGCGGCCAAACTCTGACATGCTGACGATCACGGTTTCTTCACCCAGATCGCCCATGTCGGTCCAGAAGGCGGCAATGGCCTGTGAGAATTCGCGCGTGAGGTTAGCGATCTGGCCCTGCACGCTGCCTTCATTGACGTGATGGTCCCAGCCGCCGATATCAGCGAACGCCACTTCCACGCCCAGGTTGGCCTTGATGAGCTGCGCCACCTGACGAAGACTGTCACCGAAGCGTCCGCGCGGATAGTCAGCGCCGGAAGCCGGCGTGTACTTTTCCGGGTCGGCCGAGCGCAGCATCTTTACGGCTTCAAAGGTCTCATTGCCGGCGCCGTGCAGGACAGTATCGACAGACTGTTCGTACATGGCTTCAAAGGTGTTGCTGGCGATCTCGGAGCCGCGGTTGCGCCCGCCGACGCCGAAAGAGCGAATATCGCCCATGGCCACTGCAGGCACCGATCCAGCCAGTGTGCGCGGCAGTGAGCCGCCCATGGCCACGGCGCGAAAAGGCGAATCGTCTTTCTCTTCCAGCCCGGCCAGGGCACGGTTGAGCCAACCGTCGTCCGTGGACTTTACGCCCGGCGTGCCAGACTCCATATAATCCTGCGCATCAAAGTGCGAGCGCGTGTTGTCCGGCGAGCCGGCGGCGTGAACGATGGCGAGGTGTTTCTGATCCCAGAGAGGCTTAAAGGCGGACATTGAGGGATGCAGACCGAAAAAGCCATCCAGCTCGATCACGCTTTGGCGAGGAATGGCGATGCTGGGGCGCATTCCGTAATAGGCCTGTTCCGCGTGCGGCACAACAATGTTGAGGCCGTCTGCAGCGCCGCGCTGGAAGAGCACAACCAGGCGTTTTTTGCCGGGAGCAGCGGCCTCAGCGGCGTAGACAGCGCGGGTGAGGAAGCTGGGAATTACGCTGGTGCCAACAACCGCCAGCGCGCCGTTCTTCAGGAAGACTCTGCGAGTGATTGCCATGTTGCTACCTTCTCTGGAACTCCGGGGAACCCATGATCAGTCCGGCGATGGCGCCCAGGTTGGGAGCGCGTCCGGGATCGTCAAGCTTGCGCTGCGTGATCTGCGGATCACCCAGTTGCTTCAGCATGGCCGCGTGGGTTTGCGGTGAAACGTCGCCGGCCAGAAGCCGTTGCTCCATGGCGACCAGTGCCGACTCAGCGTTGGCTGGATTCGTGCCTTGCAACAGCGTCTTAGGATCGATATAGGTCCCAGGCAAGCGCCCCGTGCCCAGGGCGAGAGCAAAATTCATGCGGTTCAGCAAAGCTGAAGAGTTGACCCAGGTTTCCGCCTTCATGGAGTAGCCGGTCGGCGGCTGCATGCCGTAGAGCGGCATGCCCATGCGGTTCATGAACTGCACCAGCGGAAGCGCGTTCTGCACGTCCGCACCCCCGGCGCGCGCCGCCGAAGCAACAAACTCAAGCGGCGTTTTCACCTTGGCGCGGTACGCGCCGGCGGCCCAGAATTCCGGCGACTTGAACATGGTGCGCAGGACCTCGCGGATGTCGCCGTCTTTCTTCCTGAAGGTTTCCGCCATGCGGTCCACCAGGGCCTGCGGCGGATCGTCAGAGACAAAGCGCATGGCCAACTTGCGGGAGATGAACCTGGCGGTGGAAGGATGGTGGGCCAAGATGTCCAGCATCTCCATGCCTTCGTTTTCGCCGCTGTTGCCGATTTTGTGGCCGAGCACGTATTTTGTGCCAGGTTGGTGGGCGCGCGGGTTGAAGACAAAACCGCCGCCGCGCTGCGGCTGCGCGATACTCCAGCCGGTAAGCACCTTGGCCAGCTCGGTCACGTCCTTTTGCGTGTAGCCGCCGTCCACCCCCAGGGTGTGCAGCTCCATGATCTCGCGGGCGTAGTTTTCATTCAGGCCGCTGGGACGGTTCTTTCCCTGCTGTTGCGGACGCGGCCTGGGCATGGGGGCGCCAAATCGTCCGCGACGGAACGGCCGCTGTTGCGGGCCGTACCGGGCGAGATCTGAGTCCGGGCCGACGCTCTGCCAGTTGTCGAGATAAAAGAGCATGGCCGGACTTTTGGCAGTGGCCACAAGCAGGTCTTTGAATTTACCCAGGGCATGAGGACGGATCACGTCACGCTCGTAAGCTGAGATCATGTAGCGGTCCGGGCCCTTGCCGATGAAGATATTGAAGTGGTTGTACCAGAAATCGGTCATCACTTCTTCAAGCTGGCGCTCACTGTAGATGGCGCGCAGAAGCTTGGCCTGGGAAAGCTCTCCGCCAATCACGATCTGGGGAGCGATGATGGCTTCCACGGTTTCCTGCTGCTCAGGCTTCATGCCGTCAACGAGTCGGAGGGCTTTGGGCCCGCGATACTGGCGCGCCAATTCGAGCCGCTCATCGGGATACATGCCGATGATCTTCTTGTAGCGCTGTTCCGCGGGCATCTGGAGCAGTTGGGTCTGGCTGATGTCGCTGAACATGGCGTCTTCAGCCTGCTTCTGCCGTTGCTTGCGCTGCTCCGGCGTGAGCGAAGAATCATCGGGCTCCATCTTCATTTCAGCAGGCTCGTTCACGGACGCGTCTTTGTCTTTACCTTCCACCGCGACGGCATTTTGCTTCTTTTCCTGCCGCTGTTGCATCTCGGCGATGCGCGATTCGTAGATGGCCCGTTTGGCGGGATCACGCGGCATGGACAGGCGGCCATTTTCCACGGCCTTCAGGACCTGCGGCGGGGGAAAGTTCTCCACCATCTCGCGCGTGCTCATCTTCAGGGTGCGAAGAGGGGCCAGCCGCGCTTCCACCGCGTTGTCATTGATCTTTTCCGGATGGAGCTGCTGGTCAAACCATTTATCCAGGCCCATGGCGCGGACCCGTTCCACGTCGCCGGGGCGCACGCCGAAGGTAAAACGGTTCAGCGCGTGCACGATCTTCTTGTCTTCGTCCATCCGTGCTGCTGCATGCTTCCGTTCTTTGGCCTTGGCGGCCAGCAGAATGGCGGGGATTACAACCAGGAGGCCCAGGACTTTGATAGCTCTTCGCATGGCGGGCATAGACGCTCCAGTGCTCTGGTTTCCAAGAGACTACAAACCCTAGCTTAAGTAAAAGTTGTGGCGGGGACCAGATTACGTTAGCAGCACTTTGCCGCGGTTGGTTCGATGGTTGAGGTCAGAGACAAGGTGGTCAATGTCCGTGGGAGAAAGATTGCAAGGGACGGAGCCGTCCAAAAACGGCTTCCTCGACCTTTCCTGCATCTGCGCCCATGGCCGTGGCGGCGACATCTGGGCCACGGCGTCACGCCGGAGTTGTACCAGCAAGGCGTGCACCACGTCAGCATCCAGCTTGGCCGGGGCCAGCCAGCTCAACTGTGCGGCGGCTTCGCCCAGGGCCATGCGTTTGCGGTAGGGACGCTCGCTGAGCATGGCGTCAAAAGTATCGGCCACGGCCACCACCTTTACGGCCATTGAGACTTCTTCATTGCGCAGCCGATCGGGATAGCCGGAACCATCAGCCCGTTCATGGTGGGAGCGCACAACTTCGGGGACGTTGGGCCAGGGAAATTGCACGGTGGAGACAATGCGGTGCCCCAGCACGGTGTGGTCTGCCATCTCCTGAAACTCGGTTGGCTCCAGCGCGCCGGGTTTGGTGAAAATGTGCTTATCCACGGTGACCTTGCCGATGTCATGCAGATATCCGGAAGCGCGCAGCTCACTGACTTCGCTGGGGCCCATACCCAGCGCCTCGGCGATGCCGGCGGCGTAGCGGCCCACGCGCAGGGAATGCCCCTGCATCTCTTTGGACTTTACATCGATGGTGGCGGCAAAGGCGGCCAGCGCGTCATCCCAGAAGGAGTGCACGGATGCGATGAGCTTCAGGTTTTCCGTCGTGCGCTCCTCCAGCGACTGCATGAGCTGGTGGTTGTAAATGGCCAGCGCGATGAAAGGGGCCAGGTCACTGATGAGCTTGATGATTTCAGGAGAGTAGTCCGCGCCGCCTTCACGCTCTCCCAGCAACAGGGCGCCTATCAGCCTGCCGCGGACCTTGAGAGGAGCAACACAGCGGAACCATACGCTGGAGATATTGCCGTTGGAACTCAAAAAATTGTCCGCCCGCTCGCGCGTGAGCTTCTGCGGCCCGGCAGAGCTGATGAGCGCGTGCACATGGCGCGAGAGCAGCGGGAAAACAGCGGTCTGGGGAAAGACGACGAATCCGGCTGAGGCAATAGAGCTGAGCATGGCCGGCTTTTCCTGGAAGCGGAACAACGCGCCGGAAGCTGCCCGGACGGAGGCCATCACTATCTCCAGCGCCAACATGGCGGTGTGCGCGAGGTCGCGCTCGCCGGTCAGCACCGGTCCCAGTTCGGCCAGGAGCTGGGTCGAGGCCACGGGAGGCCTGCTTGTGATCAATGAGTCGGCCAATGTGGTGGCGCGATCTCCAGAGCGAGGCCAGAGTAACAGGTTTAGCCCGGGTTACGAAAGGACGTGTACCGTGGTGGTAAACAGAAACGCAAGGGCTAGAAATGTTCCTGCAACTCCGCGAACCTCGCCACGCGCAGCAACCTCACTCCATTCGACGGAGAATCGAGGGTCTCATGCTCCAACACCCACGTCATATCGTGCGGCACGAAAACGGCGTTGATGCCGGCGGCCATCGCCGGATTGATGTCCGAGCGGGGACTGTTACCCACCATCCAGGTGGTTTCCGGCGCGAGTTCGTACTTGAAAACAATCTCTTTATAAGCAGGCGCGTTCTTTTCCGCCACGATCTCCACGGCGGCGAAATAGTCCTTGATGCCTGAGCGCTCGATCTTGCCCGCCTGCTCGGTGATGTCCCCCTTGGTCATCACGATCAGGTGGTGCTGCCCGCGGTTAAGGTACTCCAGAGTTTCCGGCACCCCTGCGATCAGCTCAATGGGGTAATTCGAAACCTTGTGGGCAAAACCCCAGATGAATTCATGCAGATCTGGCGTGACCGGCTTTTCCGCCAGCCGCTCAAAGCACTTCACCAGCGAATGGGCAAAGCTGTGCGAGCCGTAGCCCCGCTCCAGGATGGTTTCCCTCTCCACCTGATTGAGAAACAGGCGGACCTCCTGGGGCGAAAGGTGCTGGTGGTTCAAGCGCTCGATGAAGCCGGCAATGGCCTGTTCAAAATAGACGTTGTTCTCCCAGAGAGTGTCGTCGGCGTCAATGAGCAGGGTCTGGGGAATAGGCATGGGTGTAAGTAATGATAAACGAGGCGTCGGGATCGCCGTCATCGCCGAGATCGCGCTTTCTGCAAGACCTTTTGGCCGCGAATAAACGCGAATCGACACGAATCAGATTTGGCATTCGCGTTTTTTCGCGTGCATTCGCGGCTCAGATGTTTGAGCGCAGTGGCCTTTCGGGTCGTGTTCTGAGGGCTGGAGCCTTGTTACAATCGCAGCGATGAAACCGCAACATTTTCCGCTCATTTTTGCCGTCATTCTGGCCTTGTGCGGCAACCTGTATTCCCAGGCAGGGCGCCGCGCCGGAGCAGCGCCCAAGACCGCCGACAAGTGCGTGATCCGGGAGCCCATCAAGGAAGATATCGCCGCGCAGGTGGCCAAGTTCAAGCTGGTATCCATGCCGTTCAGCGTGGTGGGGCTGAGTCCGCAAGAGCAACAGATGGTCTATAAGCTGGTGGAGGCCTCGCAGCGGCTGGAGAGCATCTACTGGCGGCAGAGCGATCCCAAAGGGCTGCAGCTTCTCAACCAGATCAGCGGCTGCAACCAGGTGCAGAACCAGAAACTGCGCCGCTTCCTGACCATCAACGGAAGCCGCTACGATCTGTTGGAAGAGAACAAGCCATTCGTCGGCTATGACGCGTTTCCGCCCGGACGGGCGCTTTATCCGGCGGGCCTCACGCGCCAGGAGATTGAGGCTTACGTTGCCAAGCATCCGGACAAGAAAGCGCAGATTTACTCGCC
>Ga0316620_10001458_pt1 | contig 10239 bp, 6 predicted proteins | sample OWC_Aug_M1_C1_D5_FD_207651 | JGI IMG/M metagenome (GOLD analysis project Ga0316620, IMG submission 207651) | Wetland soil microbial communities from Old Woman Creek delta, Ohio, United States - OWC_Aug_M1_C1_D5_B | ecosystem: Environmental > Terrestrial > Soil > Wetlands | place: USA: Ohio...
AAGACCGTAGGCCGATGGAGCAGCCCCGCCACCAGTTCGCACTTCATGCGCTCGCCCAGCGATAGGTTGCGCACTGGCTTGGTCAGCAGCTCGCCCATGTCCAACAGATCAATCAATTCGTCTTGGGTTTGCCTGAACTCGTTCGGCGGCACGCCATAGATTTCGCTCAGCACTCGAAAAGAATCCATCGGCGGAATGTCCCACAGCATCTGGCTTTTGTTGCCCAGCACCATACTGATGCGGCGCAAGTAAGCGTGCTTGCGCTCCCAGGGAACAAACCCGGCGACGTGGGCCTCGCCCTGTGTGGGATGCAGCAACCCGCAGAGCAGCTTGAGTGTTGTGGTTTTGCCTGCGCCGTTAGGGCCAATCAACCCTACCATCTCGCCGGCCTCAACCCTAAAGCTGATATCGCGGACAGCTTCCACATCGTTGTAGGTGCGCCGCACCAGGTTTTTCAGCGAAGCTTTCAAGCCAGGCTCGCGTGTCGGAACACGGTACGTTTTGGATAGACGCTGGACAATGATTTGTGGTTGGGTCATGCGTTGTCACCTCAAGTTAGACCCCCATCCTCGGCCCTTCCCCCGTTGGACAAAAGTCGTTCGATAAGGGAAGTGAGCAGTCCCCTCCCCTGTTCGCGCCTTTTGCGAACAGGGAAGGTTAGGGTGGGGGTCAAGCTAACATGGAACGCAGAAACGCGCCTGTGATGGAAGCTTCCACTTGGGCGATTTGTTCCGGTGTGCCTGTTGCCACGATCTGCCCGCCGGCTTCGCCGCCCTCTGGCCCCAGGTCAATGATCCAGTCGGCGGCCTTGATCACGTCCAGGTTGTGCTCGATCACGACCACGGTGTTACCGGCATCCACCAGGCGCTGCAACACGTCCAGCAACTGTGCCGCGTCCGCCGTGTGCAATCCGGTGGTCGGCTCGTCGAGCAGGTAGAGTGTGCGACCGGTAGCTCGGCGGCCCAACTCCTTTGCCAGCTTGACACGCTGTGCTTCGCCACCAGAGAGTGTCGTCGCCGGTTGGCCTAGCTGTAAATATCCCAGCCCCACACTTGCCATCAACGAGAGCCGGGCGGCAGCCGCAGGCACATCCTCGAACAGTGGCAAGGCTTCCTCAATCGTCAGGTTGAGCACGCGGGCAATGTCGTGGCTGCGATAAGGTATAGCCAGCACCTCGCGCTTGAATCGCCGCCCGCGACAGGCCGGGCAGCGCACCTGCACGTCTGGCAAAAAGTGCATCTCTACCGTCAGCACGCCCGCGCCCTCGCATCGCTCGCAGCGACCGCCGGGCACGTTGAACGAAAAGTGCCGGGCTGTCAGCCCGCGTTGACGAGCCTCGCGTGTTGCGGCGAACGCTTCGCGAATCGGCGTGAACGCATCGGTAAAAGTGGCGGCGTTGGAGCGTGGCGTGCGCCCGATAGCGGTCTGATCTATAGTCACGATCTTGTCCAGGTATTCCCAGCCTTTTATGGCGTCATGCTCACCTGGCAGCTCACTTGCGCCATAGAAACGCTGTCGAGCCGCGCGGTCGAGAATGTCAAACATCAACGAGGACTTGCCCGAACCGGACACGCCGGTCACGGCGATGAGCGTTCCCAATGGCAGCCTGACCGTGACGTTCTTCAGGTTGTGCGCGCGAGCGCCCTGGATGGTCAGGGATTCGCCATTGCCTGGCCGCCGTTGCGTCGGAACAGGGATGGATAATCGGCCCGAAAGATAGTCGCCGGTCACCGAGTCCGGGCAGGCGGCCACGACATCGGGTGCGCCAGCGACAACCACGCGCCCTCCATTCCTCCCCGCGCCCGGCCCGATGTCCACAACGTAATCAGCGGCGCGCAACATGTCCAGGTCGTGCTCGATGACGAGCACCGTGTTCCCCAAATCGCGAAGTTGACGCATCACCTTGATGAGCCGCCCAGTGTCGCGCGGGTGCAGCCCAATCGTCGGCTCGTCGAGGACGTACAGAACGCCGGTCAGGCCAGACCCCAAAAGCGAAGCCAGGCGCAGGCGCTGAGCCTCACCAACGGACAAGGTGGGCGAAGAGCGTTCCAGCGTCAGATAACCTACGCCGACGTCAACCAGACGACGGACACGCCCGCGCAAGTCGGCGACGATGGGTTCAGCAATGAGCCATTCTTCAGGCGACACGACCTCCGGCAGCCGCTCGATCCAATCGGCCAAATCGTTGAGGGGCAGCCGCGACACGCCGACGATGGTTTGTCCGACGACCGTCACTTGGCGGCTTTCCGGGCGCAAGCGGGTGCCGTGGCAGTCCGGGCAAACCTGCTGAATCAACAGCTTTTCCATTTTTTCCCGATAGTTAGGATCGTGTATGTGTTCCGCATAACGGCGCAGGAGGTTGGTGGTGATGCCCTCAAAATGTCCCTTGCTGACTGTTTCTGGCGGCTTGATATCGGGATAGTGCCGACGGAACTGGGGGCTGTTCACACCGTATAACACGAGGTCGCGCTGGATCGGTCCCAACTCCCGGAGGGGCAGAGACGGATCGAAGGGGAATCCATAGTGCTGCCCGGCGGCTTGCAAGGTTTCCGAGTTGTGCTTGATGTAAAAGGTGTCCCAGCCCAGGATCGCGCCATCCAAAATGCTGCGCTCCATATCCACCAGTTGATCCAGGTTCGCCTCGTGCACTGTTCCCAATCCGGTGCAGGTGGGACACGCGCCCGCCGGTTTGTTGAATGAGAAATGCGCCATGCTCATCTCTGGCGCCGGTGCGCCGCAGTTGGGACAGGGATAAGTATTCGAGTCGAGCGCTTCATTTGGCTCGTGCGCGGCCGATTCGTCGTCCGATTCATCGGCCCACACTTCGCTGCCGTTTACGTCGTAAGACGGCGGAATGTCCACGCTGCAAGCGGGGCAGAGACGGTGGCCGATCCGCGCGTAGAGCACGCGCAGATACGTGAACACCTCGGTCGCCGTGCCCACGGTTGAGCGCGGACTGTGATTGGTGAGATGCTGGTCAACGCTGATCGAAGGGGACAAGCCTTCGATGGCGTCCACTTGAGGTTTGCTCACATATGTGACCAGCCCCAGCGATTCCATGAATTGCCGCTGGCCTTCCTTGTGCAGCGTGTCGAACGCCAGTGTGGACTTGCCCGACCCCGATAGACCCGTGAAGACAACTAGCTTGTTCTTGGGGATGCTCAGTGTAATGTTCTTGAGGTTGTGCAGTCGCGCGCCTTTGATCGTGATGTGGTTTGTCATCACTCGCATTTCTACATTCACCGGACCGCCTCGTATCGCAGCCAGATGGTATCGCCTCTCACAGCCTCCATGTGGATCAACTTGAGTGGGATGACGCCTTCTGCCGACGTCAGGTCAGGTGCGACAAAGATGGAGCGTGGCGTCGTGCCTCCTACGAGGCAAGGACCGATGAGGACACTCACCTCGTCCACCAGCCCGGCACGGAGAAGCGCACCGTTGAGGATGCCGCCGCTGTCAACGCGAACTGTTTTGACGCCGTAACGAGCATTCAGTTCTTCCAGTGCCGCCCGCAAATCCACGCGTTCGTCACCCATCACGACGTACTCGACGTGCCGCTTTTGCAAATAGTCCAAATACTCTAGTGGCGTGGACCGAGAACACAGTGCCATTGCGTTTCGCCAATAGGGTTCCTTCTTGATCTGAGACCAACCGCGAACCTGGCCTCGGCTATCTACAACGACGAGCAGCGGTACGTGAAGAGGATGGAGCTCCCGTGACTCGAGTGGCTCATCGTCTTCTTGCGGTATGTCCTGTGAAGCATACGCTGTGAGCATTGTACGACTGCCCGTCAGCATGACGTCGGCGTTAAAGTGCGCGGCCAGTTCGTAATACAAGCCCTCATCCCCCACGCCCCAGTCTATGCGTCCATCAATGCTCATGCCGATGTGTAGAATGACGTGTGGCAACATCCCAGATTCCCTCCTTTGGGTGGTTTTGATTGAACATTCCCAGCTTTGAACGCGACAATTTCATTATACAACCCTGGTGGGCAAGTGGAGGGTTTAGAAAACAAACAACGCGCCTTTTGGGTGCGTCGTGTTTCGTAACGCTGGTAAGCTTGTGGAGAGTTCATAAATCCAAAAGATATTGCCCTTCAGGGGGTTTGTTTCTGAATCATTTCTTCCAATTGCTTCACCATCTGTCTCGCGCGCTTTTCCTGCTCGGCCAGCGTCGAAAGCCATCGGTCGGCAGCAGAGTAGACATCTTCATCAGGGCGCGGCGTATCCAATACCTGGCGCAGGTCGCCTCCTTTGCCATGATCGAGGTGGAGCAACATGCGCAGGATCGCCATCGTGCTGTAGCCGGCGCGGCTCAGCATGCGGATTACGCGCAGGCGGCCCATTTCTGCCGCGCCATAAAACCGGTAGCCGCTGTGCGGGTCACGCGGTGTCTTGATGAGACCGTTGCGCTCCCAGTTGCGCAAAATGTCAATGGTCACGCCGAGCAACTTGGCGGCCTCGCCGATTTGCAGCGATTTTGAGGTGGCGTCGGCGGCGGTGCCTTGCGCCCATCGTTTGAGGAGTTCTGCCGCAGCCTCAGCTTGAGCACGCTCGGCCTGCACCAATGCCAGGTGGTGATACGCCTGCTCCAACGCGCCACCTAAATCGCCTGACGCGGCCTGTCGCACCAGCGCGAGCGCCGATTGCCGGATGTTTCGACCAGGCCAGCCGCCATGCAGTGCCAACCGGGCGAACCGCATCTGATCGAGGTGCGCCTCGGTGTACTGGCGGTAGCCAGTGGGACTGCGTGGAATCGGCGGCAGGAATCCCCACTGTTCATACAATCGAACAGTATTGGGATGAGCGCCAGCCGCTTTCGCAACGTCAGTGGTACGCAAGTATCGTCGCGATTTCAAGGGGAAAACTCCGACCGCCTATGGAGATAGTCCAACCCGCCGTGCCCAAGAGCATGTCCAGATTTGCATCGAGGCGCAGTCAGCACGGCAGTTCAAGAATCACTACGGTGCCATAGTCGGTGGCTGTTTGCACGTCCAGCTTGCCCCCAATCATCGCGGCACGCTCACGCATCCCGGCTAGCCCCAGATGCCCCTGGGCCACAAAGTGGCCCGGCTCCGCGCCGCCCGCGATCCCGCGCCCATCATCCGTCACGGTCAGGCGCAGATGATCGGGGTATTGGGTCAGGCGCACCACGATCTCGGAAGCATCGGCGTGCTGGATGGCGTTATTCAGCGCCTCCTGAGTGATGCGAAAGATCGCCACCGCCACATCATCGGATAAATGCAACTCTTGAGCTGAGACCTCAAGGTGAATGGGAGCCGTCGAGCGCGAGTCCAATTGTTCGACAAGCGCCTTGAGCGCCGAAGCCAAATCATGCTGCAACAAGGGCGGACGCAGGTCACGGCAGATCGTGCGCAGCGTTTGCACAGCTTCGCCGGAGCGCACTGCCAGGTCGGCAAATTGCGTTTGATCGGACTGAGGCTGCGCCTCCAGCGCCTTGAGGTCGCGTGTCACGGCACATAGGTCTTGGAGCACACCGTCGTGCAGGTCGCGCGCTAACCGGCTGCGTTCTGCTTCTTGCACCGTGACGACTCGTTGATAGAGTGCGCGCATCTCGGACGCAGCCTGCCGTTCCTGCTCAGCAGAGTGCATCGCTTCCAATGCAATAGCAGCCTGGCGGCCAATGTCTGTCAGACAATGCAGATCTTCGGGCGCGTATTGCAGTTTGCTGTTTCGCGCGCCCAGCAGCCATAGCCCTCGCAGGTCTGTCCCGCGCATGAGAGGTACCCAGGCCCACGTCCACGCCAGGTCAGTCCGTCCTTGTTGGATCAACTCGCACAACCGGCCCCGGTCGGCCCTTTGTGCTGCGCCACCCGAAGCCACCCAACGCACAGCGGCGTGGCTGATCGGCAGCCGCAGGCCATCCTCCTCGATAGCAACCAGTTGATGCACCTCTGGCAACAATAGGGCGGTGCGTTCCACTTGCAACACACGCGGCAATTCGACCGTCAAAAGCTGCCCCAATAATTGCCGATCCAGAGCACCCGTCAGCTTGCGGCCATATTCCATCAAGAGCGCGCTGTGATCAACCGGCACTCCATATCGCCAGCGCCGCCACCATTGGCGTACTGCAAGGTAGAATATGACTCCCAAAGCCAGGGTGAGCCACCCCAGCATCAGGCCGATGATCACGTTTCCCATTTGTCCGTTCATTGTCGTTTCAGATTACGTGACGCTCAGCGGCGACCTGGAGCGCTTCGTGGCGGCTGTGGACGCCCAACTTGTCATAGATGGCACTCAGGTGATTGCGCACGGTGCCCGGCGAGATGTGGAGCGCCTGCGCAATCTGCGGGTTGGGCAGGCCGCGTTGAGCCAGTCGCAGGATCTCAATCTCTCGATCCGAAAGCGGTTGTTCCGTCCCCTCGGCGCGCGTGGCCTGCGCCAACGCCTCGTAGGCCTGCGGGCTGAGGTACACTCGCCCATCGGCCAAGTCTCGGATGATGGTATCAATCCGGGAGACGTAATCGTCGTCCTTGAGGATGTAGCCGCAGGCGCCGGCTTGTAACAAATCGCGTACCAGCGAGGGTTCGAGGTGGGCGCTGAGCAGGCAAACCTTCAAGTTGGGAAAATCGGTGTGCAACCGGCGCACCGTCGTCAGTGCGTCGAACTCGGGTTCGATGGAGAGGTCCAACAGCAAAACGTCGGGACGCGCCTGGCGCGCCAACGCCGCCACATCGCCGCCGCGCCTCGACTCGGCCACCAGGCGGATATCGGGCGTCTTGTCGAGCAGCGCGCGCAACGCAATCGCAACGTGCGGATGATCATCCACGACGGCAATGTGGATCATCTACACTCCCTCCCACTAATGCGCCAGCCTGATATGGTGATTGTACCCAGGCTGGACAAAAAGTCAATCATGACTCTCACGGTGGCGTTTCAATTATTGGGTGAATCGTACAGAGCGCCCTTGGGGAGCGATACTGGATTCCCGCTTTCGCGGGAATGACCGCTACCGTTATGCCCGCGAAGGCGGGCATCCAGGCCAACACCGTCGTCCCCCAAAAAACTGAAATGCACCCCTGTCATGGTGCGCAAAGACAAGCCCACAAGGCTCAATGCCCTGTGAGCTTGGGCTCGATGCTCCGTACTCTCGTCAGCGTCCAACGCGACCCCGGCGTCCCGCCGGGCCCCGGCGGGGTTGCGTTCTGCACAGGCGCACCAGTCTGGCGTTACCGCAACACCAGCGGCAGGAAAATACGCCACAGCGCCTCATATGCGCCGATCGTCGGCGGGTCGCGGCGAGGCTGGCCGTCGAGGTCGGTCGCCACGCCAACGTTGAGGCCCGCGCCCACCGCCGGACTGTTCGATAGCAGGTGATAGTCGTCGCCCGCCGGATTGACGAACAGCGGGTTCGTGCCGGTGAGGCTGTGACTGCCGATCGTTACGGTGGTCGGCGCATTGTAGAACAGGTTGTAATCCGAATTCACCGTGCCGCCAGCCCGCTGAATACTCGTCGTGTAGCTGGCGACGAGGGTGTTCGTGATGTTCACCGTGCCTTGCCGCACGTAAATCGCCGTGCCCGCGCCCACCGTCGGGCTGGCGATAGTGGTATGCACAAGTGTGACCTGGCCGGGGGAGCCAAGATATAGGGCCGAACCGTTGCCGCTGGCGGCGTTGCCCACAAATAATGTGTTGACCAAACGCCCGTCGTCGCTATAGGCGTGGTATAGCCCGCCACCATGAGTGGCCGTGTTGCTGAGGAACTGCGTGCCGGTCAGCGCCAGGGTGCTGTTGGCGGACAGCCCGCCGCCCCAGCTTGCACGGTTGTTCTGGAACAGCCCGCCGGAGAGCGTCGCCGCGTGCCAAGCCCACGTCCCGCCGCCAGAGAGTGTAGCGGTGTTGCTGATGAACTGCGTGCCGGTCAGGGTGACGGCGCCATTCGCGTACAGCCCGCCGCCCCAGCTTGCACCGTTGTTCTGGAACAGCCCGTCGGACAGCGTCGCCGCGCCCAAAGCAATCGCCCCGCCGCCATCTTGTGTGGCTGTGTTGCTGAGGAACTGCGTGCCGGTCAGCGCCAGCGTGCTGCCAGCGTACAGCCCGCCGCCGTAGCAAGGCGAGTTGGTGCAGGCATTGTTCTGGAACAGCCCGCCAGAAAGCACCGCGTTATTGGCATACACCCCGCCGCCACCGCTGGACGCCGTGTTGCTCAGGACGTTGACGGCGGTCAACGTCAGCACGCCGGAGGTGTACAGCCCGCCGCCATCGCCGGAGACTTTGCCATACTGGAGGGTCAGGTTGGACAGGGTGACGTCCACGGTGGCATACACCACGCGCCCGAAGTTGTAGGCGTCGAGCGTCGTCGGGTTAGCGACGGGGTCAGGCGTCGTCCAGTTGGTGAGGGTGTAGCCGCCCGCCAGTGTCAGCGTCTTAGAGATGTAGACAGTCTGGTATGTCCCGGCGCGCCACCCCACGCCCCAGCAGTATCCGGCCACTTTGACGGTACTGCCTTCGCTGGCAGCGTCCACGGCGTCCTGCACGGCGAGGAAAGAGCCGCTGTAGACCGTGCTGCCATCGAGTGTGGCGAAACAGGGTGATGATGGGGCCGCTGTGCCGTAGGCGGCAAAGGCCAGTTCAAGCGACATGCCGGGCTGAGCTGAGGCCAATCCCAGTTCGGCTAGCGGTATCTTGAACTCATAGACCTTGTGCTGGTAAACGGCGCGGGGCGTGTAGGTAAAGCCTGGCTGACCCCACTGCTGTTCGGGCACCGAGACCTTGAACTCGCGCAGGTCACCCACTACGTTCACATAGACCCGGGCATAGTCCTTATCGCCATCCATCGTGTTATCGGGCGTAAAGTCAATCGCCACGTACAGGTTCTCGTCGTCGTTGTGCACCCAGCCGTAGGTATAATTGGCCGGATGACCTGTTCCTGGCCGGGTGAATTCACTAAAGAATGGCTCGCCCAGGTTTTCATCGGTCAGGTCACCGTCAATCGTCAATGTGCCAGGTTGGCTGTCAAAAGCATAGGTGTAAAAGCTGGACGATGCACTCATCGCCCCGTACGTATTGTCCGGCGGAAACTGGAAGGGAATCTGGCTAATGTACTCTGGTTCGATACGCGCCGTGAGTGCCATGACCGGCGTCGCACCAGTTGGCGGGTCAAAGATGAAGGTGAGCGTCCGGCGGGCGGCGTCAATCACATCATAGTCGCGGCTGGCCAGCTTTCTGAGAGCCAGCGCAGTGTCTTCGGATGTGCCCAGCACCGCCTGGGGCGCTGCGCCGCCAAGGTGTATCGCATCAATGTGGGCCGCTGTGTCGCCCCCGTGCGTCAAGCGCAGAGCGACTTGGCCCGATGGGATCAGGCCCGACAGGTCAAGTTGATGCTCGGTGAGGTCTTGGACATAGGCAAGCGCGCCGACTGTCTGCCAGGTCCCATCGCGGAACAGAGAAACGGTAAACTCACCATTCCCCCGGCCGGTTTGGGGACGCAGAGTGGTTATCGGTTCGGCAGCGTCGCTCGCGTTGGCAACTTGCGTGATGGGGGTAGCGCGGGCGATAGGCAGACTGCTGTTTAGCAGCCAAAGTAAGGTCAAAACGAAGCCCAAACCAGCGGCAAGCGAAAAACCGATATGTGTCGGGGAGCGTCTCATGTTTCCTCCTTGTCGGCTAGACTGGATAGGTCATGTGGGAACGATCAAGCGAGACAATCACAAGACAATAAGCGGCACAGGTTAGTATATCACATTACGAGGGGGTACGGTAAGGGATCAAAGTACCAAAAAAGCCCAACCAAACACATGGACGTAGGGGCGGCCCGTGGCCCACGGCAGGCCGCCCCTACGAGTTACCAGAGGTCGCGTCTAGCGCCGCACGCGCACCGGGGCAAGCGCCTTTTGGCGAGCCATCAACACGCGGCGAACCAACCGAAGGACAAGAGAGCTAGAATAAACATGGCGTACACGCGTGATTGTGACGCACTGTCACGATAGACCATGACAGTATCACGGTCTCTCCGTGACCCGCGCCTATACCGGGCTAGGCTGGAAAATGGTACAGTATTACCGACAAACGACGAAAGGAGCATACCATGTTGCAAGGAGAACATTTGACCCTGACCTACAAAGACGGCGAGGCCACCCTGGACGCCGTCCGGGACGTTTCGATCAGCATCGAAGATCACCAGTTCATCGGAATCCTGGGGCCATCGGGTTCCGGCAAAAGCTCGCTCTTGTATCTCTTGAGTGGACTGCGCCAGGCGACCACGGGCGAAATTTACCTG
>Ga0316620_10001459_pt1 | contig 10238 bp, 5 predicted proteins | sample OWC_Aug_M1_C1_D5_FD_207651 | JGI IMG/M metagenome (GOLD analysis project Ga0316620, IMG submission 207651) | Wetland soil microbial communities from Old Woman Creek delta, Ohio, United States - OWC_Aug_M1_C1_D5_B | ecosystem: Environmental > Terrestrial > Soil > Wetlands | place: USA: Ohio...
CGCGTCTGCCTCGAGGTCGTGGCCAAAGCTCCAGTCCCACGGTCGCGGAGTGGCCTGCGGGCCGTTGATGACGTACACGGCATGACCGCGCACCGAGGGCAGCGGCCACCCCTGCTCGTCGCTGAGATCGGACAGGGCCTCGCCCCCCAGGTCGAGGGCCCAGCCGAGGTCGACCTCGATCACGGTCTCTCCGATCCGGACCTGCTCGATCCACGGCGAGGGCACGGGCACGGCCCAGCTCGAAACCTGCCCGAGAATCGCTTGCGACGCGTCCACGTCGACGTTCCCCAGCGGGTCGGCCCCGAGGTTGACGATCGCCCAGCGTCCGAAGCCGCTCGCACCCAGGGTCTCGAAGAGCACGGCGGTCCGCTCCACCGGGCCGGGATCGTGGCAGACGTCAGCGTCCCCCCAGTCGAGCTCGGCCAGGAGTAGGCCCTGGGCCGAGTCCACAATCCGCGGGTGGTCGGTACCTCCCCGGCGCCGGTTGAAGTCGTCCCAGGCCCAGTACCGGACCACGAACCCGGGATCGGTGGTCGCCATCCCGAGGACCGCCGGGGGAACCAGCTCCTCGGTCATGATGCCGACGCACTGGGCCGCGGCCGGACGGACGGGTGCCACGGCTGCCAATGCCACGAAAACCCACGCTGCACTTCGACTGTCGCGCATCTCTCCACCTCCTCGTTGACGCTCGGGGAGCGGTTGAGCAAGCCCCGTACCGGGTCGATCGCCAGCGAGGAAGTTCCAGCATCGACAGCACTTATGCTGGTACTGCGCAATCCATGAAGAGCCCTTCGGGGTCAGGAGCACCTCCACCCCGCCGCGCGTACGAAGGTCGATCCCTCTGTGACCGCAGGAGTTGTGGCAAACACTCTGGCTCTGTACAGGTTTCTTGTCAGTGCCAGTGCAGTGGACAGCGGGCGGTGCCCCGCGGCGCAGGGCTGGCGCGACGCGACGGGGATTCAAGCCGAATCACTGGTCACGCTCGCAGAGGCGCTCGAACCGCGGGACTCGAGTGCGGGGGAAGCGAGCTACCCGGCTCCCACCACCGGCACGACCGCGATGCTGTCGTAGCCGCCGGCCACGCCCGGCAGACGGATGTTGAGAACCGCGCTCGCGCCCTGGTCGAGGCTGCCCGAGAAGGAGCCTTGGGCCGAGCCTTTGGCCTCTCCACCCAGGCTGCCGTTGACCTGGAAGCTGAGGTTGAGCGACTCCAGCCTGTGCGGGCATTGGTTCTCGACCGTCACCGCAACCGGGACCTCCGCCTGGGAGCCCGGGTGCAGCTCGGCGTTCCACCTCATGGCCACGCACGACTCGGCCGCAGTAGCCGGCGTGGGCGAGGCCGTCGGCGTCGGCGACTCGCCCGGAAAGGGTTCGGCAAGCGCCGGCTTCGGGGTCGAGCGCACGGACGGGCCAGCCCCGGCCGGCTCGGTCGCGACCGGCTCGGGTGGCGCCGGCGCCCCCCGTTCACTGCCCGGGCGGAAGGCGACGAGGATGGCGATGAACACCAGGACCCCGCCGACGATGATCCAGGCCACGCTGGGCTGTCCACCCGACGACCCACTGGGGGCCGAGGACGAGCTGGAGTCAGGGCTGCTCATTGGTTGTCCCCGTTTCAGGATACCGCAGGCGCACGCCGCTCGCGCAGTCGAAGCCGCGACTTCTCGGAGCCCGTCCGACCCCGGGTCCCCGGTTGCATGCGGCGCATCAGTCGAGGGCTGCGCCGTGTATCACGCTATTCTGGATCGGCTCAGGAGGTGAGACATGAGGCGCTCTCTGCTCGGCATCGTGATCGTCGCCGTCACCTGCGCCGTGGTGGTCCTCGGGTTCGGCCAGCGGGCCGCCCACGCCCGCGGTGACGAGACCGAGCCTGCCGCGGTCCAGCCCGAGAACGCTCGCCAGGCCTTTCAAGAGCTCTTCGACGTGAGCGCGAAGAGCGGCAAGGGCCTGGTCCTCCACGTCGGCGGACAGACCATCGCCGGGGTGGTGACCCGGGTCATCGGCGACGACGCGGTCGAGGTGCGCAACCGCGAGTACGCGCGCATCGTGCTCCGCCTCGACCGCATCGACGCGGTCGCGGCGTACTGAGGCGCGCCCGGCTCCAAGCCGGGTGCTGACGGCACGAAGCCCGCTGCCCGGCACGCGCATCGAAAATGACGTGGCGCGGTCAGCCCCGCCCACGCCGGCTCGAGACCGGGAACGTTCACGCTTCGGTCGGCCGCGGTCGGCGCCACGACCTTCTGCCAGCCGGTCCTGAGATCGCCGTGGAGGACGGTCCCCGCCGCACCGACCGCCACGCAGGCTTCGGGCGAACAAGCCACCGACTCCAGGTCGAGCTCGACCGGCAGCGGGTTGACGAGCTGCCACTCCCCACACGGCTCGACGCCTGGAGCCAAAGCAGCGACGAAGCAGCAGCCCACACCGAGCAGCAGCGGGCGAAGGCGCCAGCGCAGGCCGCCGCCGGCGGTAGGTGTGGCTCCGGTGGGCATCGTCAATCCCACCAGTCGCGCGGGGGAGGTCGTTGATACAGAGTTGCGGGTGCGGGAACGGGATCGGGATCGGGTACGAGCAGGGCCTGGGCATAGAATGCCCCCGTGGCGGTCGAGATCGACGTCGCCGGGAGACGGATCGAGGTCGGCGTGGGCGACCTGCTGGGCGAAGGCGCGCAGCGGGTCATCGGCCTCGGCGGCAGCGGCCTGACCCGGATGTGGCTGGGCCAGGAGCTGCACGGCCGGGTCCAGGAGGAGCTCTGCGGGGGCGAGCCCGACTACCGCACCGAGGTCGCGGTCTCGACCGAGCTCGCGATCGACGGTTGGACCGTTTGTATCAGCGGCCGGGCCGACGGGGTGGCGTTCGTTGACGGCCGCCCGATCCGGGTCGACGAGATCAAGACCCTGCACTTCGCGGTCGACCTCCACAACCTCTACGCCAGCGAGCGCCTCGAGCGCTTCCGCCGTCAGGCCCGGCTGTACGCGTTCATGCTCTCCGAGCCGCGCCACCAGCCCCACGTGCGCCTGATCCTGCTCGACATCGTGACCCTGGAGCGGCGCAACGAGGAGGTGGCGTGGTCGTTCGAGGCGGTCCACGCCTGGGTGCGCCAGCAGGTGCACATCCTGGTCTCCCGCGAGCAGCGCCGTCTCAATCGCCTCGAGGAGCTGCGCGAAGCCGCCCGCAACTTGCCCTTCCCCCACCCCGCCCCGCGGCCGAGCCAGCTCGTCATCGGCCGCCAGGTGGAGGACTCGCTGGGCGCCAGCCGTCACCTCCTGGTGCGGGCGCCAACCGGCTCCGGCAAGACCGCTGCCACTCTCCACCCGGCCCTGCGCCAGGCGCTGGCCCGGGGCCATCGACTGTTCTTCCTCACCGCCAAGACCCTGCAGCAGCGGATGGCGGTGGCTACCGCCCGGGCCATGCAGGAGGGGCTGTTCCGCAGCATCCAGCTCCGCTCCAAAGCCAAGATGTGCGCCAACCGCGAGATCATCTGCCACGAGGAGCACTGCCCCTACGCCCGCGACTACGGGCTCAAGCTGGTCCGCACCCAGATCCTGAGCAACCTGCTCGACGAGATGGACCACCTCGACCCGGACCGGATCTTCGACGCCGCCCGCGCTAACGAGGTCTGCCCGTTCGAGGTCAGCCTCGACCTCCTGCCCGAGGTCGACCTGGTAGTGTGCGACTACAACTACGTCTTCGACCCCACCATCGGGCTCGACGCGGTCCTCGCCGCCGGCGCCCTGCGCAACGCCGTGCTGATCGTCGACGAGGCCCACAACCTGGTCGACCGCAGTCGCCAGTACTACTCCCCGACCCTCGACAGCACGATGTTGGGCCGCGCCCGCAGCTTTCTCGAGGGCCGCGACGCCGCCTGCTTCGTCGAGCTGCGCTCGCTGGTCGGCGAGCTCCAGGCGCTGGTCGCCGAGACGGTCAGCGAGACCCTGGGCGAGGAGGGGCCTGGCAGCCGCACATGCGCCTTTCCCGAGCAGCAGCTGGCCGACCTGCGGATGGCCTTCGACGGCGCCATCCTGCAGTACTTCCTGTACAAGCGCGAAAACGAGCTGTGGCTGGCCGAGGACCCGGTGATGGACGTCTTCCTGGCCCTGACCCGCTTCCACCGCGTGCTCGGCCTCGGCGGCGACGAGTTCGTCCACCTGGCGACGCGCGCCGAGGGTGGCGTCGCCGAGCTCAAGATCTTCTGCCGCGACGCCTCGCGCTTCCTCGCCCGGGTCCTCGACGAGAGCGCCGGCACAGTGGCCATGTCGGCCACCCTCGAGCCGTTCGACTTCTACTCCGAGCTGCTCGGCTTCCACTCCCATCGCACCGACACCCTGCACGTGCCCTCGCCCTTTCCCGAGGAGAACCGGCTGGTGCTGTGCATCGACGACGTCGACACCACCTACCGGCAACGGCGGTCGAGCTACGACGCGGTCGCCGGCTGGATCGCCCGCCTCGCCCGGCCCGGCCGCAACGTGCTTACCCTGTTCCCCAGCTACGTCTTTCTCGAGGCCATTCGCGACCGCCTGCCGCCGACCTCCCACGCCCTGGTGGTCCAGGAGCCGGGGACCAGCGACGCCCAGCAGCAGGAGCTGCTCGAGGCCCTGGCCTCGGGCGATCCCCATCTCGTGCTGGCGGTGCTCGGCGGCATTTTCGCCGAGGGCGTCGACTACCCCGGCGACATGCTCTCCCAGGTGATCGTGGTCTCGCCCGGTCTGCCCCAGTTCAACCTCGAGCGCGAGCTGCTCAAGGCCTACTACCAGGAGGTCCACGGCCACGGCTTCGAGTACGCCTACCTCATCCCGGGGCTGACCCGGGTGGTGCAGGCGGCCGGCCGGCTGATCCGCTCCGACACCGACCGCGGCGTGATCACCCTCATCGACCGCCGCTTCCAGCACGCCCAGTACGCCCGCCTCCTGCCCGAGGAGTGGACCCAGGGCGACCCCGCGACCATGCTCCGCGAGGACCCCGAAGCGGCGATCCGGGAGTTTTTCGACGGGCGCGGGTGAACGTACAGCGTGGCGCACCGGATGACGATCGCCAATCGCAGAGTCGGAACCCTCCCCACGGAGTCGCGCCAGCGGTTGAGTACGCTAGATGCAGGCTTGCCGGGACGTGCCTTCTCCGACGTCTTGCAGCATGGGCATCAGGTTTATGCCCGTCGAGCTTGTCGGGCGTTGGCTTGCCAGCCGATCGGTGGAAGCTCCGCCGGATGCGTCCGATGTGTCAGCCTGGAACCTACCCGCTGGTGGGCGGGTCCGCGGTCTTCCCCTCCCTGGGGCAGGAGCACTGCCGCTGGTAGGCATCGAGCCGCTTCACCATCCGGCCCTTCCAGAACAGGTTGCCGAGGAGCCCGACATCCAGGCCGGCGAAGTACTGCCTGACCATCGCCGCGTTGTGGTCGTCGGTCAGGACCGTGAAGCGGGCGGCGGTGTCGCCGGCAAGGTCGCGGTTGATGTCGAGAGCCATCGCGGGCGTCTCGCAGCTGAAGTCAAAGGAGGCAGAGTCCGCCCAGCGAAGGGTGCGACACTTCTCGGTCGTGAACCACACCCGCATGCGCCTGAGGTCGTAGACCAGGGCCCAGCGATTGGCGCCGCACCACATCTGCTCCAGGATCCTGAACGCCTGGTCCACGCCGGGCTCGGCCGGCCCCGCCTCGGTCTCCTGAATCATGGCCGCGGCCCAGACGAAACGGCGGTCCTTTTCGGTCTCGCCGTAGTCCACGCTGGCGCTACCGCCGAAGCCCTCGTACCGCGCGAGCACCTCGAGACAGCTCGGGTAGGTGAAGTTGGTCGAGACCTTCACCGGCAGGGCGTCGCCGGTGTAGACCAGGGTCTTGTCCTCGTCGAACTCGACGACCGCAGCCCGACCGGCGCGGTCCGCGACGAAGAAGTGCCACTGGCAGTGGCCGTCCACGGTCACCTTGCTCAGGCTGTCGAGGACCTCGGGCACGGTCGCGAAGCTGTCGAGCAGGTACTGCATCCAGGCGTGGTGGTACATCTTGACCAGCTTGGGGTCGGTCGGGTAGACCGAGCCCTGCAGGGTCATCTCCCCCACGTAGAGGCCGGCCTCGTTGACGCCGCCGTCGGGAAACTCCTTGCCGAAGACGTTGTAGGTAATCGAGCCGTGCCTCGCCACCCAGTTGAGGCGCGGCAGGCTGTCGTCGCGCCCCGCAGAGGAGCTGAGGTCCCGGTAGCTCACGCTCTCCTTGGCCACGCCCCGCTTGTTGACCACGATCATCCCGGGCGTGTCGTTGACCGCGTCGTCGAGGTTGTGACCGACCAGGACGCTGTCGCCCTTGGCGAGCATGAACGTCGCGCACGAAACAGAACCGGCGATCGAGGGCGGCCCCCCCACGGCGTCCCTGAGCACCCACGCGCTCGCCCCACCCACGAGCCCGATCAATGCCGCGAGCGCCAGGATTCTCTTCATCGGTCGCCTCCTCCGCGTTTCTTCGACCCGGCGGTTCGGGCGTAGTCTAGCCCAGAGACCCGCATCAGTGTCAGGCGCAGTGAACCTGGAGCCCATCGGAGCCGATCCCGTCCTACAATCGGCACGGAGGACTCCATGCGCCAGATCCTGATCGCCGTCATGCTGCTCCTGCCGGGCGCGGGCGTGGTCAACGCCCTCTGGTTCTCGGGCGAGCTCAAGCGCTTCCTCGAGGCCGTGCCGATGCTCGTCTCGCCCTACCACCTGGAGCAATACAAGCGGGTGGTGGCCCGCCAGATGGTGGCCGCGCTCGTCCAGATCGTGATCCTGGCCCTGCCGCCGGTTGCCTACTTCGTCGGCCTGGCCCTGGGTGCGCTGCGGCTGCCCGACGTGCTCTACGTCATCGTTCCCTCGGCGGTGGTCCTGCTGGTGGCCTTGATGGTGCGCCCGACCGAGCTCAGGGCGCGTACCATCCCGACCGCCGACCCCGAGCTCGAGCGCCAGCGCGACCGCATCGTCGAGGCCTGGCTCACCAAGCCGCTCCCGGACTGGTAGGCGTGACGCACGGCGTATGACCTCGCCCGCGCTCGACCTCTTCAGCCCCTCGCTCCGGCGCTGGTTCGCCGAGCGGGTGGGCACGCCGACCGACGTCCAGGTCCGGGCCTGGCCGCGCATCGCTTCCGGTTCCCACCTTCTGGTCACCGCCCCCACCGGCAGCGGCAAGACCCTGGCCGCCTTCCTCTGGGCCCTCGACCAGCTCCTCGGCGGGCGCTGGCCGCCCGGCCAGGCGCGCGTGCTCTACGTGTCACCCCTGCGCGCCCTGGGCAACGACGTCCAGCGCAACCTGCTGCGGCCGCTGGCTGAGCTGCCCGCCTACTTCGCGGCCGACGGGGTCGAGACCCCACCCGTGGCGGTGCTCACCCGCACCGGCGACACCCCGGCCGAGGACCGGCGGCGGATGCTGCGGCGGCCGCCCGAGATCCTGATCACGACTCCCGAGAGCCTCAACATCCTGCTCACCTCGTCGAACGGCCGGCGCCTGCTCGGCGGCCTCCGCTGCGTCCTCCTCGACGAGGTCCACGCCGTGGTCGGCTCCAAGCGCGGCGTCCACCTGATCACGGCCGTCGAACGGCTCAGCGGCCTCTGCGGCGAGCTCCAGCGGATCGCCCTCTCGGCCACGGTCCGACCGCTCGAGCGGGTGGCGCGCTGGGTCGGCGGCTACCAGCTGGAACGCGCTGGTGGCCAGGCCAGCTACACGCCGCGACCGGTCGAGGTGGTGGCCTCGTCGGCGGCCAAGCGCTACACCCTCGAGGTGCGGACTCCGGCCGGGGTCGGCGAGGGCTTCTGGACGGCGCTGACCGAAAGCCTCAAGAACACCATCCGCGCCAACCGCTCGACGCTGATCTTCGCCAACAGCCGGCGCAAGGTGGAGAAGATCGCCCGCCTGATCAACGAGGGGGCGGATTCTCAGCTCGCCTACTCCCACCACGGAGCCCTGTCGCGCGAGATCCGGGCGGTGGTCGAGGAGCGACTCAAGGCCGGCCTCCTGCCGGCCATTGTCGCCACCAGCTCGCTCGAGCTGGGCATCGACATCGGCACGGTGGACGAGGTCGCGATGGTGCAGACGCCGCCGTCGGTGGCCGCGGCGACGCAGCGCCTGGGCCGTTCCGGCCACGGCGTGGGCGAGCTCAGCCGCGGCGTCATCTACCCGCTGTCCGGGCGCGACCTGCTGCACGCGGCGGTGCTCGCGCCGTGCGTGCTGGCCGGCGAGATCGAGGCCAGTCGGCCGGTGAGGGGGGCCCTCGACGTCCTCGCCCAGGTCCTCCTGTCCATGGTCACGGCCGAGACCTGGCGAGTCGAGGAGCTGTACGACGCCGTCCGCTCGAGCGAGGCCTATCACAGCCTGCCCCGCCGCCACTTCGACCTCGTGCTCGAGATGCTGGCCGGCCGCTACGCCTCGACCCGCCTGCGCAGCCTGCGGCCGCTGGTGGTCGTCGACGCGGTCGACGGCACGGTACGGGCCAGGCCCGGCGCCGAGCCGCTGCTCTACCTGTCCGGCGGCACCATCGCCGACCGCGGCTACTACCGGCTGCGTCTCGAGGGCGGCGGCGCGCTCCTCGGCGAGCTCGACGAGGAGTTCGTCTGGGAGCGCTCGGTCGGCGACACCTTCACCCTTGGCGTACAGACCTGGCGCATCCAGCGCATCACCGCCAACGACGTCACGGTCACGCCGTCGTCGGCCAGGTCGGCCATGGCGCCGTTCTGGCGGGCTGACGAGCGCGACCGCTCGAGCTTCCTCTCCGACCGGGTAGGTGGGCTCCTGGAGCGGGTCGAGGCGCGGCTCGGAGACGACGGTCTTGCGGACGAGCTCGCGCGTTCCTGTCACCTCGAGCCCGAGGCGGCGGGCGAGCTGGTGCGCCTGCTCAAGGCGCAGAAGGCGTCCACCGGCGCCCTGCCCCATCGCCGGCGGGTGGTGGTCGAGCACAGCGCGGCTCCGTCCGGCCAGGGAGCGGCCCGGCAGCTGATCCTGCACACGATGTGGGGCGGCCGGGTCAACCGGCCCCTGGCCTATGCCCTGAGCGCGGCCTGGGCGGAGCGCCACGGCGTCCGCCCCGAGGTGGTCCACGACGACGACTGCGTCGTGCTCACCCTGCCCGACGGCCACGAGGGTGACGACCCGTTCACGTTGGTCACGGCCGACCAGGTCGAGGCCCTGCTCCGCCGCCACCTCCCTCACACCGGGTTCTTCGGCGCCCGCTTCCGCGAGGCGGCCGGCTGCGCCCTGCTCCTGCCCCGGGCCGGCTTCCACAAGCGCACGCCACTGTGGCTGAGCCGGCAGCGGGCCAAGGAGCTGCTCGAGGCGGTGGCCGACGCCGAGGACTTCCCGATCCTGCTCGAGGCCTGGCGCACCTGCCTTCAGGACGAGCTCGAGATCGAGCTCCTCAGCCAGCGTCTGGAGGCGATCCGCGACGGACTGATCGAGGTCCACCACGCCCGCACCGAGGTTCCATCGCCTTTTGCCGCCGGTGTCGTGTGGAAGCAGACCAACACCCTCATGTACGAGGACGACACGCCCGGCCCGCGCGGCGGCGCCAGCCTCTCCGACGAGCTCCTGCGCGAGCTCACGGCAAGCTCGCGCCTGCGGCCGCGACTGGCGCGCGAGCTGGTCGCCGAGCTCGAGTCCAAGCTCCAGCGCACGGCTGCGGGCTACGCCCCGGCCGGCCTCGACGAGCTCCGGCACTGGGTCGCCGAACGCGTGCTGATCCCGGTCGGCGAGTGGCCGGCCCTGCTCGAGGCCGTGGCCCGCGACCATGAGCTCGACAAGGCCGCCCTGGTCGACGGCGTCGCGAATCGCGTTCTCGCCGTCACCCTGCCCGGCGAGGCGCGGCCACGCTTCCTGTGCCACGTCGAGCGATTGACCGAGGTCCTGGCCGCGCTGGGGGTAGCCGAGGAACGGGTCGTCCTCGGTTCGCCCCGTCTCGACGGCAGCCGGAACGCCGAGGTATTCGCGGCCTGGGAGGCACTCCGCTGGGACGGCGCGGGGCGCGGGCTGGACGACGCCCACGAGCTCCTCGGCTCGCTCCTCGGGGAGTGGCTGCGCTACTACGGCCCGCTCCTCCCGGGAGCGATCGCGGAGGTCCTCGGGCTCGAGCGCGAGCGCCTCGATCGCGCCCTGCAGGACCTGGCGGAGGAGGCCGTGGTCGTCATCGACGAGATCACGGCCGGGGCCAGCGGCCTCGAGGTCTGCGACCGCGAGAACCTGGCCCGGCTGCTGCGCCTGGCCCGAGCCCGGGCCCGGCCGTCCTTCGCCACTCTGCCCGCCG
>Ga0316620_10001460_pt1 | contig 10233 bp, 8 predicted proteins | sample OWC_Aug_M1_C1_D5_FD_207651 | JGI IMG/M metagenome (GOLD analysis project Ga0316620, IMG submission 207651) | Wetland soil microbial communities from Old Woman Creek delta, Ohio, United States - OWC_Aug_M1_C1_D5_B | ecosystem: Environmental > Terrestrial > Soil > Wetlands | place: USA: Ohio...
GCCCGGAGGCGATGTGCGTCGGATCGTCGCCCGTGACGTCGGACACGGCCAGCGCCAGCACCGGCGCCCGGCTCGCGGCGGCGAGCTGTCCACCCTGGATCATGGACAAGTGCTTGCGTACGGTGTTGATTTCCTGGATCGCAGCACCGCAGCGCAGCAGCTGCTTTGTCACCGCCTTCAGGTCCTGCATCGAGATCCCATCGGCCGGCAGCGACAGCAGGCTTGAGCCTCCCCCCGAGATCAGCGCGAGCAGCAGATCGTCTTCGCCGAGCGCCCGAACGCGTTCCAGCATCTCGCGTGCGCCGGCCTCGCCCGCCTCGTCGGGCACGGGGTGCCCGGCCTCGAGCACGCGAATGCGCGTGGTCGGCAGCGAATGCCGGTAGCGGGTGATGGCGAGGCCTTCCAGTCGCGCATCCGCGGGCCAGCCACGCTCGACGGCGAGCGACATCGATGCCGCGGCCTTACCCGCGGCCACCACCAGCGTACGGCCGCGCGGCGGAGGGGGAAGGTGCGCGGAAAGAATCTTCAGCGGATCGGCGGCGGCTACGGCCGAAGCGAAGCTTTCCTCGAGCAGCGCGCGCATGGCCGCTTCGAGGCGCGTCAGCCGAACGTCTCGTGCGCGGCGTCGCGGCCCAGCCCATAGAGCCGCGGATAGAACTCGCGGAACGCCTCCTGGATCTCGGCTGCCGGGACGTCGGCGAAAGTGCCGCGGTCGCGCAGGTACTCCATGTGGCGGCGTTGATCGGCGTCGTACGGATGAAAGATGGAGTCGTTGTGCCCGTCGAACTCGAGGGGCTTGACGCGGAACTTGGTGCACAGGGCCAGATTGAACGCAGGCGTCGCCTTGATCCACTTCCCACCTAGAAACAGCTCGCTAAAGCCGTGGTAGACGAACAGGTCGCTGCCGATGTACTCGAGCAGGCGCGGTGTGGAGAGATGGTTCCTGACGTCGGCAAAGCCTACCCGCGCGGGGATGCCTTCCGCGCGCGCGCAGGCGGCGAGCAGCGCGGCCTTGCCGACGCAGAAGCCTTCGCCCGCGGCCAGGCAATCGCTCGCCCGGTAGGCCGAGTCGACCGTGAAGTCCAGGAACGGGTTGTAGCGGATGCCGTCCCGCACCGCGTAGTAGAGCGACACGCCGCGCTCGACATCGTTTGCGCCGCGCACCTGCCGGCGTGCGTACGCGATTACCGCCGGGTGGTCGCTGTCGATGTACGCCCCGGGACGGAGATAGACTTCGAGCGACCCCATCAGCGATCCAGCTTCATCATGCGTCTTGCCCCCGCAAACAGTGCACTTGCCGGATTGACGAGCTCGTCGACTACCGAGAAGTGATGGCGACCCGGCATCGGGATGTCCCCCGCGACGGCCGACTTCCAGCGCTGCGCAAGCAGCGCATTCTGGCGCTTGAACTCGGAGCTCTCGAGCCCGCCGACGCACGTATAGACGGGGGCACGCGTGGCCGGTGGCAGGAACGCCGGCGAGACCTTGAGCGCGGCCGCCTCGTCGAGACGCAGGTCCGCGTTTAGGAAGTCGACTTCGACGAGCGGGCGAAGGTCGTAGAGGCCGCTGATCGCCAGTCCGCCCTTGAACAGGTCACGCGGCAAGTCTGCGTCGAACACCGGCCACAGCGCCGCCATCATCATCGCAGTGAGGTGCGCGCCGGCGGAATGGCCGCAGACGAAGAGCCGCTCCTCGTCCATGCCGTACTCCTCGGCGTGGCGGTACAGCCACGCCGAGGCGCGCAGCATCTGGCAGACGATCGCCTCGATCGTGACGTTCGGGCAAAGGTCGTAGTTCACCACCACCAGCGAAACGCCCGCGTCGACCCATGCAGGCGCGAGATACGAGAAGTCGCGCTTGTCGAGCGAACGCCAGTAGCCGCCATGGATGAACATCAGCACGGAGCCGTCGCCCTTGCGCGCGGGGAAGATGTCCAGTTTTTCGCCCGGTGCCTGACCGTATTCGCGGTCGAGGTAGCAGGTCATGGTCGCGCGCGCGCGCGCAGAGTCCTCCGCCCAGCGGGCGAAGTACTGCGCGTGCTCCGGTACCAGCGCGCGGTTGTTGTACTCGCGGCCGAAAAATGCCTTGTCGTTCATGCCCGCTTCTCGCGCCAAAGACCGAGCGCCGCCTGGGCGGGCCGGTCCGAATAGGAAAATAGTACGCACTCGTCGTCGCTCTCGAAGCTTACCGGGTGCCAGCTCGGCACCACGAAGGTGTCGCGCGGCTCGAAGGCGAATGCCTGCCCGCCGATCGACACGCGCCCGGTTCCTTCGACCGCCGAGTAGACGGTCGCGTCGGTGGATCGGCAAGGGGCCGATCGGAAGCCCTTCGGCAGCAGTTGGATGAACGTCCCCATGGTGGGCATTGCCGGGCCGCCGGTGAGCGGATTGATGAACTGCATTTTCCAGCCGTGGCAGGCGTCAGGCTCGCCATTGCGCGACAGCGTTTCGAGCGTCTCGCGGCTGCGCGCATACGGGTAATTGAAGATCGGCGAGGTTTTCGATGCCGGCAATCCGGCGAGCGGCACGAGGTTGGCCCCGTAGCGCGCGTACGAATCGCCTTCGCTGCGCGTCACCGGCTGCGCTTCCTCAGGGAAGGTCTCCATGAAGCCGGTGTCGAACAGCTGCACGATCGGGATGTCGAGGCCGTCCATCCATACCACCGGCTCGTTGCCCGGATTGCCGTGGTCGTGCCAGGTCCATGGTGGAGTGATGATGAAGTCGCCGGGATGCATGGTGGTGCGCTCGCCGTTGACCGCGGTGTAGGCGCCGGTGCCCTCGACGATGAAGCGCAACGCTGACTGCGTATGACGGTGGCTGGGGGCGATCTCTCCCGGCAGGATGAGTTGCAGGCCGCAGTAGAGGCTACGGGTGATGGTCGACTGCCCCCGCATACCCGGATTCTCGAGGACCAGCACGCGCCGGATCGCCTCCTTAGCCGTGATCACCTTGCCCGATTCCATGATGAAGGGGCGGATCTCGCGGTATTTCCACAACGCCGGGACGCACGGCGTCTGCGGCTGCGGCGGCACCAGGTTGTGCAACACCTCCCACAGCGGGGTCAGGTTGTTGGGGTCCATACGCCGATACAGGTCGGCACGCACATTCTGGACGGCGGGTTCGGCAGAGATCTGCATGCAGGCCTCCTCGACGAGGACTCGTGGCGCCCGGTGATCGGGTAGGCAATTCTAGCAAAGCACCTCCCGTGGTTCGCCCCGTTTTGCAGTCGAAACGGGGGTGTTCGGCCCGAAATAGCGTCAGGTCGCGGTGGAGGACCGGCGGCGCGGCTCAGCCCATGCGCCCCGGAAGGTAGGTGGCGATGATCGGGAAGCTGATCAGGATGGTGAGGCGCAGCAGATCGGTGATGACGAACGGTATGACGCCCTTAAAGATGGTGGTGAAGCTCACATTCTTGACGACGCTCTTGATCACGAAGACGTTCATGCCGACCGGTGGATGGATCAGCCCAAGCTCAACGGTCATGACGATGATCACGCCGAACCAGATCGGATCGAAACCGAGCGACGTGATCACCGGGAAGATGATCGGCACGGTCAGGATGATCATGGCCATGGCGTCCATGAGGCATCCGAGCGCGATGTACATCAGCATGATCAAAGTCAGAACCCAGTAGCGGCCCAGGCCGAGGCCCGTCAGGAATTCGGTCAATTTCTGGGGCGTCTGCGTGATGGTGAGGAAGTATCCGAACAGCAGTGCACCGATGAGGACGGTGAACACCGCCGCCGCAGTGCGCGTCGCCTGGAGGAGTGCCTCGCGGACGTCGCCCCGCGTCAGCCGTCGGCGCAGGACGCCCAGAATGAACGCGCCCCCGGCCCCCACACCGCCGGCCTCGGTCGGCGTGAACAAGCCGCCATAGAGGCCGCCGATCACGAAGGCGAAGAGCAGCAGGGGAGCCCAGACATCGCGCAGTGCCTGGCGCCGCTCGGTCCAGGAGCTGGCTATGCCGGCGGGCAGAAGCCCCGGACGCACCATGACGATGACCGCGATCGTGGTCACATACATCGACATGGCAAGGATCCCCGGGATGATCCCTGCGATGAAAAGCTTGCCGATGTCCTGTTGCGTGATGATGCCGTATACGGCCAGCACCGTTGACGGCGGCAACATGGCGCCCAGCGTGCCGCCGGCCGCGATGACGCCGGTCGAGAAGGCCTGCGGATAGCCGTAACGCCGCATCTCAGGATAGGCCACCGTCGAAAACGTGGCTGCGGTCGCCACCGACGAGCCGCAGATCGCGGCGAAGCCGCCGCAGGCCACGATGGTGGCGATTCCCAAGCCGCCCTTCAGGTGCCCGACCAGAGTATTCGCCGCCCGGAACAACTCGCGGCTGACGCCTGACTTCGAGACGAATGCGCCCATGAGAAGGAACATCGGGATGACGCCGAAGGTGTAGTCGGTCACGGTCCGCATCGAAGTCAGCGCCACCAGCTTGAGCGCCGGTTCTGCCCCGGTGAGGTAACCGTACCCCGTCACTCCGACCAGGCCCATTGCCATGCCAACCGGCACGCGCAGCAGCATCAACGCGAACAGAACGACGAAACCCGTGATCGCGACGGCGTTGGTACTCAGCACCATGGCCTCATTTCTGCGCGTCGGTCTCGTGCTTGCCGCCGACCAGTTCCGGACGGAAGATCAGCTGGTAGGTGCGAATCGCAATCAGGACCACCGCTGACACGTCCCCAATCCAGGCGATCGCGAAGAACGGCCAGATGGGCAGCTTGAGGTCATAGGTCACGAGGTTCTCGGCGTAGGTCGATCGCACTTTGTCGAACAGGGTTCCCGTGTGGACCGTCACGACGAACAGGAGAACCAGAGTGGCAAATATGTCCATGGCGCGGCGCATCCTCGGACCACCGGCGCCCCAGACGAGATCGACCGTGATGTGCGTGCCGCGGTAACTCGTCGCCGCGATGCCCCAGAAGATGAGGATACCGAGGAGGAGCCGGCCGAAGTCGTAGCCGTCGGGGATCTGCACGGCGAAAAAGTAACGCAGCAGGACCGAGATGAAGATGTCGGCGGCTACGATGCCAACGAAAAGCGCGGCCAGCCACTCGATCGAGTTGATCACGCTGTCCATGAAACTGCGCTTCAACTTGTCGTCCACGGGGCGACCCCTTGCGCTGACGGCGACGAACAGATTTCCGGCGCTGCGGCGGCACGAGCAAGACCGCCGCGGCGAAACCGCGGAAACACCGCTCAGATCACCTGTGCTGTTGGTTCGTTGCCCGACTGTGGCTCAGTCGGCGGCCTTGTACTTGACCAAGGTCTGCTTCAGCGACGACAGGAGCTGGTCGGGGTTGTAGCCCGCCTTGCGCACGTCGTTGGCCCATTCTTCTTCTACCGGCGCGACCGCCTTGCGCCATGCGGCCAGCTGTTGGGGCGTGAGCTTGTAGACGTCGTGGCCCGGCTCCGCGGAGATCTTGGCGATTCCGGCGTGCTCCCAATCGGCCCAGGGGCTCGCGACCTTCTCCGCCCACGCGGTATTGCAGTGATCGTCGATCACCCTCTTCTGCGCCGGCGACATGGCTTCGTACTTCGCCTTGTTCATGACCCAGACGAAGGGGGTGGTGTAGAGCTTCACGTCCATGTGGTACTTGACGACCTTGTCGATGCCGAACAACACGATCGAATTCCACGGGAAGGTGATGGCATCGGCGACGCCGCGCTCGAGGATTTCGCGCGCCTCGGGGGCGGAAGACTGCACGTTCGTGCCGCCGAGCAGCGTGACCATCTGCCCGATCGTGCCGGTCGCCGGGCGGACCTTCAGGCCCTTGAGGTCCGTTGGCAGGACGATTTTCTTGTGGGCGTGGAACGTCCCCGGGTCATGCACGAACGCGAAGCAGAAGTGCACGTCCTTCATTTCCTTGGCCGCGTATGGCCGATACCAGGCATCGAGCGCCGCCGAGCCGCCGGTCCCATTTGAGAACAGGAACGGCAGGGAGCCCGCTGCGATCACGGGAAAGCGTCCCGGCGTGTATCCGGGGTTGACGTAGGCGAAGTCGGCGATGCCGTCGCGCGCCATGTCGTAGTGGTCGAACGCCTTGCCGAGTTGCTCCGAGGTGAACAGCGTCGAACTGATGGTGCCGTTCGACGCCTTCTTGACGTCGTCCGCCCATGCCTGCAGGGACGGGTTGAGCGGGTGCTTGGGCGGCACCCAGCTCGAGAGCTTGAGGTCGATGTGCTTGTCCTGCGCGAAAGCGCCCCCTGCGGCGAGTAGCAGAGCAGCCGCGCATGCACTTAACAAACGTGTTTTCATTCTCTCCTCCTAACGATGATTCAGACCCGATCACGCGATCAGTGCGTTACGGCGCGTGCGAATCTTACGTAGTGGAGAGAGCGCCGGCAAACGATAAAGCTTGCATGAAGTTTGCGACGGGCGCGATTCGAATCTCACGCCGGCTGCAGCCAGGCGATGAAGGTTTGGCGGATGCGGTGGAGCAGGCGGTCCCAGGGCGAGGGGTTCTGGACCACCTCGGCGCGGTAAAACGAGGGGCACAGGATCGCGGCATGGGCCACTTCGCCGCACAGGCCGCAGCCCACGCAGCCGTTGTTGACGTGCGCCACCGGGTCGACCTTGAGCGGGTCGGAGGCGTCCTTGACCGTCAGCGACGGGCAGCCCGACAGGCGAATGCAGGAGTGATCCCCCGAGCACACGTCCTCGTCCACGCCAAAGCGGGTCCTCACCACGCGCTCGCCGGCCTTGAGCGCGGCGGCTACCTGGGGGCGCAGGCGCCGCTGGCGCTCGAGCTGGCACTCGCCCTCGGCGATGATGACCTTCAGGCCGGGGTAGTCGGTGGTCATGGCTTCTTTGAGCGTCTGGGCCACCTCGCCCACGTGGTAGTTGTGCACCGTCTTCATCCAGCCCACACCCAGGCCTTGCAAGGTGCTCTCGATGGTGCGGTCGGCGGCCTTCGAGATGACGTTCTGAGTGCCGGTCGCAGAGGTGTAGCCGTTCTTCATGACCACCAGCACGGCATCGCCCTTGTTCAGGAGGTTCGACGCCACCCCCGAAAGCAGGCCGTTATGCCAGAAGCCGCCGTCGCCCATGATCGCAACGGGCCGGCGTGCCATCATCGGGCCGACCCCGGCGCTCGAGGCGAGGCTCATGCCGTAACCGAGGATCGAATTGCCCATCGAGAACGGCTCGAAGGTGGCGAAGGCGTGGCAGCCGATGTCGCCCGAGATATGAGGCCGGCCGGTCTCGCGCTCGGCGAGCTTGAGCGCGGAGAACACCGGGCGCTCGGGGCAGCCGATGCAGAAGCCCGGGGGGCGCGGCGGCAGCGTCGCGCCTAGGAGCTCGGCCGCGCGCTTGCGGGTCGCATCGACACCTTCCAACCAGCGCTCGCCGGCCGCGGTTTCGACGTGTGGCGCATGAGCGGCCAGGAGCTTGCGCACGCCCCGCACAATGACGTCGGTCGTATACTCCCCGGCCATCTGCAGCAGGTCCTTGCCATGCAGCCGGGTCTGCAGGTCGGCGCGCCGCAGGATCGTCGCGATGTCCTGCTCGATGAATTCCGGCTGCCCTTCCTCGACCACCAGCACCGCGCGCTTGCCGGCGCAAAATGCCGCGATGTCTTCGGGTACGAGCGGGTAGACCACGTTCAACGCCAGGATCGGAATGCGGCAGGCGCCGAAATCGTCTGCCAGTCCCGCCAGGCGCAGTGCCCGCAGCACGTTGTTGTACAGCCCGCCCTGCACGATCAGGCCGACCTCGCCCACGTCGCCCTCGAACAGCTCGTTCAGGCGCTGCTCGCGAACGAAGCGGCGCGCCGCGGGCAGGCGCACCTCCGCCTTGAGCTTTTCCTGCCTGAAAGTCGCGGGCGGGTGCGACAGCCGGTCGTAATTGAACGCCGCGGGTGCCTCCATGGGGTGGCGCGAGGAGACGGCGGGCGCGCGATTGTCGCGCGCCTCGAACGTGCCCTGGACATGGCAAGCACGGATGCGCAGCTCCATCATCACCGGGGTATTGCAGGCCTCCGAGAGCTCAAATCCTTTCTCGACCATTCTCACGATCGTGGTCAGGTTCGGCCGCGGGTCGAGCAGGCAAAGCGACGACTTGAGCGCGATGGCGTGGGTGCGCTCGAGCGCTACGCTGGCGCCCTCGCCGTAATCCTCTCCGAGCACGATCAGAGCGCCGCCGAGCACGCCCGCGGTGGACAGGTAGCTGAGCGCGTCGGAGGCCACGTTGGTGCCGACGATCGACTTCCACGTCACCGCCCCGCGCGCCGGATAGTTGATCGAAGCGCCGAGCATCGCCGCGGCCGAAGCCTCGTTGGTGCAGGCCTCGACGTGCACGCCGAGCGTGTCGAGGTATTCGCGGGCCTGCACCATGACGTCGAGCAGGTGTGACACCGGCGCGCCCTGGTAGCCGCCGACATAGGCCACGCCCGACTGCAGCAGAGCCTTGGTCACCGCGAGGATGCCCTCGCCGCGAAAGGTCGCGCCCGCGCCCAGCTTGAGGAGCTCGATCTCCTCGGTGAACTGGCGTTCCATCGTCAGGCCGCCTTGCGCGCGCTCGCCGGCCGCCGGAAGAACTGCAGCGGTTTGGCCGTGGGCGGAAGCGGCGCGATGCCGTGCGCGGCGAGCGAGCCCTCGAGGCTGCGACCCTCCGGATCGGCGAGCGCCGCCTCGCGCGCCTTGCGGATCGCCGCCGCGCGCTCGGTGGCATCGGCCACCGCGGCGCCCTCGACCAGCGTATCCATGATGCGCAGGAAATTGGCCTTGCCGCGCTGATGCGTCTCGCCGTAGCCCTTGATCAGCCGGCCGCACAGCGCGATCTCGAGCGCGAGGGCGGGCTGGCGCGCCGCGCCGCGAATCGCCGTTAGCCAGCGCTCGATCAGCGCCTGCTCCTCCATGTAACGCGCGCTCATGCGCCGCCACGGCCGAAGCCATGCGAGCAGGCGCAGCATCAGGAACCCGCTTACGCTTGTGGTCTTCACGTGCATGCCGACGTTCAGCCGGTGCGCGTAGCCGCGACGCGTGGCCCATTTCACCAGCCGGCGCGACAGCCCGCGTGGCAGCAGCGCCGCGACCTCGTCGAGGCCCGGCTTGAGAAACTCGACGATGTGCACCGGCTCGTGCGGTTTGGCGAGCACCTCGGCGCGCACGCGCTCGAAACGGCTGCGGCGGGTCTTCAGGTCGGCGACCCGGATCACGTCCTCGTAGCACATCCACAGCGCGAGGAAACGGCCGGTCTCGTTGGTGAGCCGGTACCCCGCGCTTGCCTGTCCCTCTTCGCGTTCGAGCCGCGCGATCGGCTCCAGGCGGTCGAGATAGAGCGCGGCGTAGGCCGCGTCCTGGTACCCGGCGCAGCGTGCAGCGCCTTCGGCGAGTATCGCCTGCGTTTCGGCGGGGAAGCTCCTGCGTACGCGCTCGCCCGGCTCGGCCCGCAGGCGCTTCACCTCGGCCGGGGTCGGCGGCGCAGCCTCGCCAGAAGCGTGGCGGTATCCCGCAGCGAAGCCCGCGAGGCTCGCCTCGGCGCCCTTGCCGGAGGTCCGGATCGCGGCCTCGCAAGCAGAGCGCGGCAGGGGCAGCGCTCCCGAGCCCACTAGCGCGCCGAAAAGCACCGAGCTGATCACGGTCCCGGAGGTGGCGGCGAGACTCTGCATGTCGAACAGCACCGCGCGCTTGGCGAGCTCACGCGCTGCCTTGAGAATGCGCTCGCTGTCGGCGCGGCCGTCGCCCATGGCCATCTTCTCGGCGGTGGTATAGATGCGATGCGTCGAGGCGATGAGCGTGGTGCGCTCGGGCGTGACGAAGCCGTTTTGCATCGCGCGGGCGGCTTCGAGCAGCTCGGAGGCCACCATCACGTCGACGAAGCTCGGTGCCGGGGCGAGCGTCATGACGGGGCGCCGCGCGCCGAGCGCAGCGGTCTGGACGGGGTAGATCTCAAGGTAGTAGGTGGTCGCGCCGGTGCGCTGCGCGACCCCGGGGATGGAGGTGCTCTGTACCGGATAGTCCTGCGCGGTGGCCGCGGCGATGATCCAGTCGGCGAGCACGCCGCCGCCTTCGCCGCCGAGCGCGGCGACGAGAATGGTGATGGGACGTTCCGGAAGCGTCATGTCGTTCCTCGTGAAGTATCGTTGATCACGCCGGCTGCAGCCAGGCGATGAAGGTTTGGCGGATGCGGTGGAGCAGGCGGTCCCAGGGCGAGGGGTTCTGGACCACCTCGGCGCGGTAAAACGAGGGGCACAGGATCGCGGCATGGGCCACT
>Ga0316620_10001461_pt1 | contig 10232 bp, 10 predicted proteins | sample OWC_Aug_M1_C1_D5_FD_207651 | JGI IMG/M metagenome (GOLD analysis project Ga0316620, IMG submission 207651) | Wetland soil microbial communities from Old Woman Creek delta, Ohio, United States - OWC_Aug_M1_C1_D5_B | ecosystem: Environmental > Terrestrial > Soil > Wetlands | place: USA: Ohio...
TGAGGGACTAGTGTGCTCGGTTGGGGTGGTTCTGGTTTTTTGCGTTTTGTTTTCAGAAATGCGACCGCAGCTATGGCGATTGCCAGCGCTGATGCTGCTATCATGCCGACCACAAACATTGGTAGAACGATAACGCTGGCTTCACCGCTCCTGGCGCCGTTAAGTTGACTGTTGCCGACCCAGCCTGCCTGAACTGAAATGGAGCCACCTGTCGGCGGAACCCATCTGTATTCAAACCGCCCATTCCCTTGTGTTGGTACGGTGGCGATGTCAGTCCATATGTCGCTGTTAATTTTGGCTTTGAGGGTGACGTTTTCGTTCGACATTTCAGGTAGAATTTGACCGGTTAGAATTACTTGATTGTTCTCAAACATGATGCCTGATGACACTTGCAGCGACAGCGTGCTTGGATCCAGCGGTCTTATGCTTGCGGAAACTTGCCCCATAAACGGCTCTTCATGCCGTTCAAGCGGAATAACCATGGCTGAGACGCCTTGGTAATCGGTTGGGCACTCACCGATGCGCCAGCCAGTCCGCCATTGACCGCCCGTAGTTTCCCCAACATAGTAAGGTGAATTCAGATAGGTTACGCTTACAACATTAACTCTCCCATCCAACGGAAGTTCTGGAAGCTGCACGCCGATTTCCATATGCAACTTATCCTTGTAATACAGCAAGATGGTGTTGATTCCACCTGCTTCAAGGATAGAAGCGGCAATTGTGGCGAAAAGGTCGCAGTCGCCGTTGCCCTCTACCAGCGTTTGAACAGGGTACTGGCTTGGAACGATTTCTTGGTACGCTATCTGGTGAACTAGCATCAAAACTGAATTGGTGAAGTCTTCGCTATCGTTGCTAATCTGCCACAGCTGGTCAGCGACTGGCTTGAAAGTGTCTGGAGTGACGAATTTAGCAAAGTCTCCCTCAGAAAAGATGAGACCGTCCCTAGCAGCATAGTATTGGTAGAGCGCACTTGGGATTGTCATTTTTAGTTCGTAAGTCATGTCGCCGTCGGGCTTGTTCTGCACTAAAAAAGTCATCGTGTAGTCAGAAGACTGCGCCTTGCTAAGCGGCAACAACGAAACAACGGCGATGGCTGTTGCAACCAAAGCTAATACTCTAACGTAACCATTCCTCATGGGAAACACTAATGACTGTTTTCTTTGGCTTGATAACTTAAATTGTTATTCCCAAAATCTTCCTAAATGCCTGCCGAGATCATACCACCATTTTTTTCAATCAAAACCATAAGCTCCCCCGCCGCTTTCGCAAGTTTTTCTGAAGGCTTGTCCTCCTTTCGCATGGTGGCAGTTAGGTGAAGTTCGATGTGCGGCTTGTTTTCCGAGCGCAAAGGATGAGACTTAACATAAACACCCACGTTATCGATCATGACTTGGTCAATTAGTGGCGCCAGCCTAGACTCAAAAATGTCATCCACAAACAAGCTGCGCTCACAAAAAATGTCATCACCAGCCGCCCGCCTTAGCAGCGGCGCAATTGTCTGGTTGAAAATCATCTCCATCTCTGCAGGCACACCCGGTAGCACAAACACAACCGTGCCCTGCAAGTTGAGGCGCGCGCCCGGCGCTGTTCCAATAGGATTATCCACTGGCTCGGTATCTGCTGGAAGCGCTGCCATCTTTAATTGTGGCGGTGTCATTTCGATTTCGGTTGGCATCTGCCTTTTTCTCGCATATTCTATGCATCGCTGTTTGACCATTTCGAGTGCTTTGTGATTGACTTCCAATTTGCGATTGAGGGCTTTGGCGATGCCCTGCAGGGTTTTGTCATCAAAGGTTGGTCCCAACCCGCCTGTGGTAACTATTAATTGGGGTTTGCGCTCTACGGCTTCACATAGGGTGCTGGCGATTTCTCCGATGGTATCTTGAATTACTGTTACTCGTCGAACGTTGGCGCCGACTTGGGTGGCTTGTTTGGCTAACCATGTAGCGTTTGTGTTTTGGATTTTGCCGATTAGCAGTTCGTTGCCTATGCAGATTAATTCTACGTTAACGGTCATGCAACTTCACGTACTTGAAATGAGGTTGTTTTCTTTTATACCGTTTGTGCTTTTGTGGTGAAAATTTCATATTTGTTTTGTCTAGCGGTCGTCGAAATATTTTTATGTGCACAACGATAACTTCAAAGAAGGAGAAAAACAAATGGCAACCAAACTACACATCAAACCACCTTTCCTGTCACTCCTAATAATAACCGCGATAATCATTTCATCCACTACACTTCAGGTGAGCGCGCAGGAACCAACAATAACCGTGACTGGAGCTACAGGAACTACCCAAACCTACACCATAACACAGCTGCAAGCTATGCCAAGTGTTAGCATGTATGGTGGATTCTACCAGACAAACCAGCAAATAGGCAACAGCGGTCTCTGGACAGGTGTATCTGTCCTCTACCTCTGCAACCAAGTCGGCGGCATCTCCACAAACAACAACATAATGGTCACAGGTCAGGGGGATAACTCCTTCACGTATGACATGGTAAACAGCGGCTTAACCTTTAACACTGCGTACAAAACCTACGACAATATCACAAGAAACGAAAGAAACCAAACCGAGCCCATAACTCTCATACTAGCATATCTAGTCAATGGCACCACCTTGCCAAGTAACTCGCTGCCAGCGCCAAGACTAGTCATAGTTGGACCTGAAGGCTTAATGATGGACGGCTCAGGCGGCAGAAGTATAACTCAAGTGAGCGTAGTTAACACTCAGCCGACACCTACTCCAACTCCAACACCTTCTCCAACTCCAACACCTAACCCAACGCCAACATCAACCCCAATACCCACAGCAACCCAAACGCCTACCCCAAGCCCCACCCAAACGCCTACTCAGCAACCGACCGTTGTACCCACACCAACAATTAGCCCTACACCAACGCCGAGCGGAGACACGGGTTCAGGTATTGATATGCAAATTGTAATCGGCATACTGATTGTGGCAATAATCATAATCATTGTAGTTGCCTTAGTGTTAAGCAGAAGGCATTCAGGTAATGCTTAACGTAAAATAAGCGTCAACTCTTTCATTTTCTATTTTTAGAACTTTTTTCATTTTCTATATGATTTGGAAACTGAAAATGACTAATCCTGTTCAAAATTATGCCAGCGATTATTCCGCCTGCCCCACCGAAAATTAAGTGCGAAGCCCCAGCAATGCCGATGCCCACTAAGAGAATGTTAGCGTTCACACTCAAAGCACTGGTAATGGAGTAATTGACTATCATTTTGCTAAAACTGCCAAATGCTCCTAAAACAAACCCGACCAAAGGATTAGTCAAGTGTCCCCTAAATGCCAACGCCAAAACATCCATGGTTAAGCCCATTGCTGTGTATTCAAAGACTTTGAACGGGCCAGTATCTGCCATTCCAACAAAGCCAATGAGCAATCCTGATAGAACGCCGATATAGGTGCCTGCGCCGAACTTGCGTGTTAACCCGATACCGATAATAAAGGGGATTACCCAGAAAATCGCTGTATGACCTGGCAGTTGAATTGGGGTTCGAAAGAAGGTTTTGAAGACGTACACGAGCGCAGCCATAAGCGAGACAAAAGCGACCTCGTAAACCAGAAAGTACTTTTTCTGCTTTAGGGTACGCATTAGTCTGGCACACTCGACTTTAGGTTTAGCTGGAAATCACTGCCAATCTGACCGTTCACCGCAACCAACAAGATAAAGTCGTCTTGAACACGGTCACCTGTAAAATTCACAAAAAACGTTCCTGTAACATTACCTGTATTAGTAACTTGGCCGGTTGGTACTCTGGGGTCGGTAGTTATGTGCAGACTGTTGAGTCCACCTCCTACCTTCGAGAACTTCATAAAATAAGTGTCATTACCATAGCCGTTGAAGGCTGCACCAGCATGATTGGCAACTTGAACGAAAATGTTATTGATGCCTTCCATCGCTTGAGCCCCCGCCAAAGTACTGACTGCCTGCGGATTGGACGTTACGTAGTACCCGCTTGCGCCGTCCCCGTCCACACGGTTAGTCCATGAAAGCCCACTGTTCTCCTGAATGTAACCATACACGTGGAACGCAGCCATCCCGTTCAAGCCCGTAAACGAGTATTTCACCTGCACCCTTGGGAACGTTGAATTCAAATTAGAAGTTGCATTAAGATCAACAAACATTACGTAGAAGTCATCGTCGCCGTCAACGTCGCCGCCCGGCACGATGGGCATTTTTGAAGCGTAAGGCACCCACGCCTGAGGACCATAAATCAAGTCCTGAGTCGCGAATGTTTCGTCTAGTATGTAGTTGCCTGAATCTGATGATGCTTCCCTATTGAGGTAAGCCCATTGGACTGCCCAGACTGCCACTATTAGAAGCGCGAAAGCTGCAAGTGCCGCTGCCAACTTATACTTGAACTGCACGTTAAGCCCTCTTCAACGCCACAATGCTATCGCCGTTTTTCTCCACAAAAAGCACAGCTTTCCCATGTATAAAAGAGGGTGTGGCGTTTTTTAAGATGCGTATTTTGCCCTCGATGACGGATTCACCTTGTAGGGTTAAGATTTGGTCTATGCCTGCGCCGAAAATTTCCTGAACCGACCGTAAACCAGATAGTTCCCTATTTTTACCTTTTAAAAGAAACCTGCCATCGTTTCTAATGGATGCTAAACCGATGCCTGCGATCGCTCCGATGATGCCACCGTTGGTGCCGCCTAAACCTTCAACATGAATGCTACAGTTGTGCGCAACGTTTAGCGCTCTTTCCTGTGCAACAATCATGCTTTTTGCATCTTGACCAAATGCTACCGCGGCTGGCGTTATGTGTTCGCTTGATGTTATGGCTAAGCCTGGGTCGCTTCCATCAACGAAGTCTTCTATCATCAGCCTTTTGGCTGTTGCAAAAATCTCTTCCATGGCTGTTGGCGGCGCTTGAGCGTGAATCACGGCGCAGCTGTTGTGTGATGTGAAAGGTATGTCTGGATGCACAAAAAGCTGGTGGCGAGTCACACCGAAGATTTCATATTTATTTGTTAGTTCTGTTGCGATAGTTCTTGCTAGTCTGCCTGTGCCTCTGGATTCCAAACTGTCAGTGTCGTCTATTCCTACGTAAATCATTGGCTTCTCTCCAACTCAAACGATATGCGTAATAAAGCACATCGATTTACGCTAATTAAAGTTTCTGAAAAATTTTCACTTAGTATTCAAGCTCAAATTTATAGCCAACTATAAATAAAATTGGAGAAACCTAAGGTAGGGAACAAAAGGCGGTTCTTTAGTCGTTATAATGTTAAAAATTTGCTGCCTGCATAGTCAAGGCTAACGAAAAAGGTCGTCACCTTTTCTGTAGGGCAGTTTATTTCTTGCTAAGCCACCATTTCAGGTAGTCTTTTCTGCGGTTTTCCCGCTCGTCTTCCTCAGTTTCTTCGCTTGGTCTATTCTTATCTCGCAAGTCGTTGAGTTCCTGCTGTGTCACGGATAAACCGCAACTTTTGCAAACGTAGTGTTTGGTGGCTATCATATACTGCATTTCTCCACCGCATTCAGGGCAATATACCATTTTAGATTCTCTTTTAGGGAAGTTTGATGCTTAATCGCTTTAGCCGAGATATTAGTCTTCTTATGCAATTTAGCATTTTTAACCCAAAAAGATACGGTCTTAACCTGAAAAATGTATATTTCACAACGATCTCGGCATAGACAAATTGCCACTCGGAATGGCCGACCAAATCTCATGAAAATTACTATAAGAAAAGAAGCAAAGATCGTTTCTTTGCGCTAGAACTTGATAAGGATGCACTAAAGGACTGCCGCGGCTTCCTTGAATACCGTGAGGAATTCGGCATCTAATCCTGCTTTAAACGTGGGCGTAAACTTTATCGGTGCTGTATTTGCCTGTGTCCATTTCGGTTTCGATTTCTTTTAAGAGCAATATACGCTTGAAAGTCGGTGGATGCGTAGCAAACAGGCTGTTCATTTGTACCCATGTTGATTTAGCTTCTTTCTCCATCGCCATCTCCAACTCTCTCTCATCAAGCACACCGTCTCGGTCCAAGTCATACTTGTCTTTTTGTTCCATAATATGTTGGATTTCTTGTTTTGCTGCGCCTGGGTCTTCAATGTAGAAAGCTCTGGTTCCCTGTGGCGCTTTAGGCGAGAGGGATAACCCATAGGTGATTTTTGCCAATGCGCTTTCTAGTTCTCTTGGTGAACCAGTTACGTAAGCTGAGTAGGCGTCAGCATAGTGTTCACGCAAGCGGCTGAGTCGCATGACGATTAGAAATGTGATTATGTATATGGCAAACGCAATACCGCCGATTATGAGCAATACTGCACCAGAATTGTCTTTGTTTCTTCTTCCCCCGCTAAGCATTCCACCTCGCAAGGCAACCTGCGCGATAAGGTATGCAATCAACGGCAAAGCCGACAGCACTGTCATAACAATATAGTCTTTGTGCTTAATGTGCCCTAACTCGTGAGCAATGACACCTTTAATCTCATTCTCATTGAGTTGCTCTAGCAACCCATCGTGCAAGGCTAAGGTAGCGCTGCTTGTATTTCTTCCGAAAGTGAATGCATTCGGCGTTTTATCAGGTACAGTAGCGAGTCTGGGCATAGATATCCCAGATTTGTCAGCTAATTCTTTAACCATGGACTCAAACCATGGGTTCTCGCCAGGCTTAAGATAATGCAAGCGTGTCGTGGCGGCAACGATGGCTGGTCCGATTGCGTATTGGAAGAGTATGAAGAGAGCTGAGCCACCTAAAGCAACCAGCAATCCAGTAAAAGCATCAAGTTGCAAAAAGAAGACGATGGCGAAGACAAGGAGGCCAAATATGAAGGCGGATAAGAAAATGGATGTTGCCATTGCAAACTTCAGTTGTGACAGATTAGCCAAGCATTTTTCCTCTTAATTATTTCACCAAAGTATTGAACTAAAGAATTAAGTCTTTTCCCAAATAACTGGCGAGATATAGGAAAAATTTTGTGTCGAAAACTCGCGGGAAAACTAGCCTTAACAAAGCTGAAACGAAAAAAGGAAAATAAAAAGAAGAAATCTAGATCGGATAAGCTCCGCAGACTTTGCAGAACTGAATCTTTGTCTTAATGTGGCTGTGGCACTTGGGGCATTCGATGCCGCCTTCGATCTTGGGGAACACGTCTTTGGGTTTGCCGAATTTCTTGCGGAAAGTTTCGTAGTAAAGTAGTTGTTCTTTGTCTTGGATTTCTACGTCGTCTTTTTCTTTGATAATCTTCTTTTTCTCCGCAAACTCTGTGTCGCTGAAGAAGTCGTTGAAGTGCGTGCGTAGGGTCTCTGTTCCCGTGCCTGCTTCTAGTGGTGCTTTGGGTCTCCATATGATGTCTTTGGGTATGACGTCTTCGTAGGCTTTGCGCAAAATCCACTTGCTGTACTTTACGCCATTATACATGTTAATCTTGTATTTGATAGGTAACTTCTTTGCCCAATCCATGAACAACGGATCCATAAAAGGAGCCTTTATCGTCATTCCAAGAGAGGTCGCCATTGGGATAGATGAGAAACCCATCTCTGCCCACATCTCTTCTTGTTTCTTCGCAAACTCATCTATGGTAAGGTGGAACTGCCATGGGTAACCGAAAAGCTCATCTAACGCGTCGCCAGTGAACACGCTTTTTACTCCTTTTTCCTTAAAGAGGGTTAGGCCAATGTAGACTGGCAGACTATTTCGGATTTCCATCGGATCAAACTTTTTGAGTGCTTCCACAACTTTGGGGTAAAATATGAGCACGTCTTCTCTGCCGAACTGATAAGTCTCCTGTTTCAGATTCAAGAGATCAACCATTTTCTTTACATATTCAGTGTCTTTGGGGGCTCCATGCTTGAATGCCAAGGTGAGGCATGGAATATCAGGTTTGTACTTTACAGCTTCGTAAGCGATGATTTGAGTGTCTGTTCCAGCAGAAAAGAGGAAGCCTTCTGCCATATTCTTCTTGACACATTTGTTTATTAAGGTTCGAACTTCGGGCAAGAGTTTGCTAACTTCTGAATCATTAAGCGTCATTTCTATCCCTCGATATACCTTGTTTGTCATCCAGCCACTATTTAAGTTTATCCGTATGCATATAAAAGCTGATAAATAGTAAACATATGTGCTGAAAATGTCATTAGCAATGAACATTCGGTTATCAACCAATGACTAAAATTAATTTACATCACAACCATCAATGTTTAAATGTTCAAAAACAAAACAAGTATACCACAAGAAAAGAGGCAAACACACTTGAAAGTCAGCCTGCTCCACATGCGAATACGCGACACCTTAGAAAGAAACCTCACAGCTGCAGAACACGCAATCCAAAAAGCAGTAAAACAAAACCCAGTCCTCATAGCTCTCCCAGAATACTTCACTGTTCCCGACTGCATGGCAGACTTCAATGATGCAAAAAAAATATCGCAACAAACCTGTGCTCAAACGTTAAAGTTCTTGCAAGAAATCTCTAAGAAAATCAGCGACATCTATCTTCTCGGAGGTTCAGTGCTACAAGAAGATAACGGGAAATATTATAACACAAGTACCCTGTGGAGAAACGGTTCTCTTTTGGCAAAATACAAAAAAATTAACCCAATCCAAGCAGAAATTAAGGCTGGCGTTGCTAAAGGAACTCAGCCACTTGTCGTTAATACAGAAATAGGCAAGATTGGGCTACTGGTGTGTGCAGACACGTTTGACCCTGACCTCGTGAAACGCATAGCCAACTTAGGGGCAGAAATTCTTTCTCTCCCGGTTGCAGCAATGGGTACACATCCAACTGTGAAAGGTCACCCCCTAACCGAGCAGATTGCGCGTGATTATGGCTTGTTTGTGCTTAAAGTTGGAAATGTCTGCTCAAATATGCGTGGAGGGAGAAGCGCTATCATCGCTCCATGGGGCATTCTAGGCGAAGTTTCAGATGCCCCCCAAGATTCTGTACTTTCGGCTGATTTGGATTTGCAGCGGCTGAGAGCATACAGGCAAAAACTCAGTAGACCGTAGCCCAATAGTTAACGATTCGGCTCATTTCCCCGAAATCGAACTTTTTAAACCAATCTCTCAAGTCACTGTTTTTAACCGCAAACCTGCAAACCTGCCTAGCGTTCTCAGAATCGTGAACTAAAAGCAGTACTGCATCCAACCTGTGTCTTGAAACATAAGCAATCGTCTTGAGGAGCGCATCCAACTTCTCGTCGGTTGGCATCTCAGCACTCAATTCCAACACAACAGGCTTTTTCAACAAGTAAATGAAGTCGCGGGCTATCAAGTCAACCCAGTAATTAGTAAAATAATCCCGAGAAGAGAGAGGAACATGGAAATAATCGACCAAGTCGCCAATCGCGGCCAAATCCAAGCCAAACCTCTCTTTAGCAAGCACAGGATCAGGGTAAATCTCAACCGCAAACGTTCCCTTCACACGTGCCTTTGCATCTTGAACAAACTTTGTGATTGTCTTGGCTCGCCACTCTGTCCAGTTTAGGCCGCTCTGCTTCCGCAGTTCAGTGCATCTTTGGCAAACGCAGAATTCTTGGTCTGGGAAATGGTAGAGATTCAAAGTCACGCCGAGGATGTCTTCTTTAGATAGACTCTCGATGTAATTGAAGACTTTGGTTTGATATTTAGGATTTGTTGGACAAACGTAGTCAAACGGCAAATTCCAATGCCTGTTGCGCCGCAACGCTGGACCCGTGCTTGAGACTGCAACTATGCTTGGGTCTTCACGGATAGCTTTGGCATCACAGAAAACCGTAACATCATTCTGCATGCCTTTTGCCGCGGGAAAAACTTGCCCATCAGTCCATTTTGAGTAATAAACATGCAGATCGAAGCCCTCAACTTTCTCAGGCGTGTAAGTGACCAAGCCTATTTTCATACCAAATACCTTAACTCGCAACAAATATATTCTTGGCGCTTATTTAATTGTTGATTCGTATGGACAAACGTCGACCCCCAGTCGTTATTGACACCACTAAATGTCCACCTTGCACAGGACAAATCTGCATCGGCGTTTGCCCACAAGGAGCGCTCGAAGAAGGGAAGAACCGTAAACCCCAAGTTATTGGTGTTGTGCAGTGTACGCGGTGTGGTGTATGCGTAAACTTGTGTCCAGCTAAAGCCATTACTATAAATCCTAGTAATCCTCCAAGATAGCAGCTGAGGAAAAGGCTTGGAGCAGCAACTCGCCGAAGACGTCAAACTAATTCTAAAAGATAACGTCTTAGCCATCACGTCGCAGAGTGGCTTGGC
>Ga0316620_10001463_pt1 | contig 10229 bp, 9 predicted proteins | sample OWC_Aug_M1_C1_D5_FD_207651 | JGI IMG/M metagenome (GOLD analysis project Ga0316620, IMG submission 207651) | Wetland soil microbial communities from Old Woman Creek delta, Ohio, United States - OWC_Aug_M1_C1_D5_B | ecosystem: Environmental > Terrestrial > Soil > Wetlands | place: USA: Ohio...
ACCCGGCCGTCGAACCTCGAGGGCGATGGCGAGATCACCATGCGCGACCTGGTCAAGAACGCGCTGCGCATGCGGCCCGACCGCATCATCCTGGGCGAGGTACGCGGCCAGGAAGCGGTCGACATGCTGCAGGCGATGAACACCGGCCATGAGGGTTCGATGTGTACCGTCCACGCCAACCGGCCGCGCGAAGCGCTGACGCGGCTCGAAAACATGGTCGGCATGGCCGGCATCAACCTGCCCTCGAAGGCGGTTCGCACCCAGATCGCCGCGGCGGTCGACCTGATCGTTCAGATCAGCCGCATGCGCGACGGCATCCGGCGCGTCACCAGCGTCACCGAGGTGACCGGGATGGAAGGCGACGTGCTGGTGACGCAGGAGCTGTTCAACTTCGCGTTCGAAGGCGAGGACGCCAACGGCCGCCTCAAGGGCACCTTCAAGTCGACCGGCCTCCGGCCTCACTTCACGCCCAAGGCCGAGTATTTCGGCCTCGACAAACCTCTGATCGAGGCGATCTGACCCCGATGCCGAATACGATCGTCCTCGCCGCCTTCGTCCTCACCCTCGGCCTGGCCCTGCTGATCGCGATTGCGGCCGGCGGGTTCAAGAGCGAAGGCGAGAGCCGGCTGCGCCGACGCCTGCGCCGGATCGAACGGCCGACCCGGACGCGCGATGCGCCCGATACCGGCGTCGATCTGCGCCGTAATGCGCACGACAGCGGGATTCCGGCGCTCGACCAGCTGATCAAGCGGATCATGCCGCGACCGGCCGAGCTGCGCCGCCGGCTTGTCCGCACCGGGCTCAAGCTGTCGCCCGGCGAATATCTGCTGGGCTCGGTGCTCGTCGGCGCGCTCGGCGCCTTTGCGCTCCGAGAGTTTCTCGGCGCACCGCCGCTGCTGTCCGTGATCGCCGCCTTCGGCCTGGGCCTCGCCGTGCCGCACGTGCTGGTCAACATGCTCATCAAAGGGCGGCTCAAGACCTTCACCGTCCAGTTTCCCGAAGCCATCGACCTGATCGTGCGCGGGCTGAAGTCGGGCCTTCCGGTGCCGGCTTCGATGCATACGGTGGCCGATGAGATGCAGGATCCGGTCGCCAGCGAATTCCGCCTGATCACCGACCGGCTGCGCATCGGCCAGTCGCTCGACGAATCGTTGCGCGACGCCGCCGACCGCCTGCCGACCGCCGAATTCCGCTTCTTCGTCATCAGCCTGGCGGTGCAACGCGAGACCGGCGGCAATCTCGCCGAAACGCTGGAAAACCTCGCCGAAATCCTCCGCAAGCGGCGGCAGATGAAGCTGAAGATCAAGGCGATGTCCTCGGAGGCGAAGGCGAGCGCGATCATCCTCGGATCGCTGCCTTTCCTGCTGTCCGCGGCGCTGTATGCGCTCAACCCGGGCTATGTCTCACAGCTGTTCCACGACGTCCGCGGCCTGCTGATGGTCGGCGTCGGGTTCGCCAGTCTGGGCATCGGCATCCTGGTGATGGCCAAGATGGTACGGTTCGAGATATGAGCGCCGCGGATATGATGGATCTTCTGCCGTTCGGCGATGCGGCGATCGTCGGCCTTGCCGGGCTGAGCGCGGCTCTCGCGGCGGTCTTCGTGTGGCGCGCGCTGCTGTTCCGCGATCCGCTCGGCCCCCGCCTCGCGATGCTCGAAGCGCGCCGGACGGCATTGCGCACGGTTCTGCTGAACGCATCGCCTCGCGGTCGCCGCGAACAAGGCCTCGACGCGATGCGCGGCCTCGTCGGAACGCTGAATCTGCTCCGCAGCCGCGAGGCCGCAAAGGCGACGCTGGCGCTCGCGCGTGCCGGGCTGCGTTCGAAGGACGCGCTGGTGGTGTTCTTCTTCCTGAAGCTCGCCCTTCCCTTCGTCTTCGGCGGACTCGCGGTGCTGGCGATCTATGTCTTCGGTATCGTCAAGCTCGAGCCTATGCCGCGCCTCCTGACCGCGCTCGGCATGGTGGTCGTCGGCGCCTGGTCGCCCGATCTCTATCTCCGCAACGCCGCGTCGAAGCGGCGCATGGCGATGAAGAAAGGCGTGCCGGACGCGCTCGATCTGCTGGTCATATGCGCCGAGGCGGGCCAAAGCCTCGACGGGGCGCTGAAGCGCGTCGCGAATGAAATCGGGCTGTTCTGCCCCGAGCTGGGCGAAGAGCTGGCGCTGGCAGCGATCGAGCTTGGGCTGATCCCGGAACGTCGCGTTGCGCTCGAAAACCTGGCGAAGCGGACCGATCTCGCCGAGATCCGCAGCGTGGTGAACGCCCTGGCTCAGACCGAGAAGTACGGAACGCCGCTTGCCCAGTCGCTTCGCGTGCTCGCTGCCGAGTACCGCAACGACCGGCTGATGCGGGCCGAGGAAAAGGCGGCGCGGCTTCCGGCGATCCTGACCGTGCCGATGATCGTCTTCATCCTGCCGCCGCTGTTCGTCGTCATGCTCGGGCCGGCGATACTACGCGTCGTCGACATGTTCAGGCACCTCTAGGGCCCGCTGACGCGCCTTCGAACCTCGAGTGCTCAGCCGCCGCGCGCAGCGGCGCTGAGATGCGCACCGATCGCCGCCCGCATCGCCTTCGGATTGGAAATCGCCTTGAGAGTTTCGAAGTAGGCGATCTGGGCGTCGGCGCTCGCGGGATCGAGATCGATCCGGGCGACCTCGCCGGCCGCCTTGTCTTCGCCGGCGAGCACGAGCGCAAGCGCAAGGTTGAGGCGGTGGCGCGGCGTCGCGCGCGGATTCCCGACCAGGCGCCGGAGCACGCCGACCGCGCCCTTGACGTCTCCCGACAGCAGCAGCGACAGGCCGAGGTTGTTGGCCAGCTCGGCGTTCCCCGGCGCGAGTTCGAGCCCGGTCCGATAGTAGGCCTGGGCCATCTTGTAATCGTCGAGCATGTCGTGCGCGACACCGAGGCCATTATAGAGCCGCGGATCGTTCGCCTTCTTCAGCGCCTGGTCGAATTGCGGAATGGCTTGTGCCGGCTGGTCGAGCACGATCAGCGTATTGCCGAGCCCGCGCAGCGCGCCGGGATCACCGGGTCGGAGCTTGAGCGCGGCGCGATAGGCGTCGGCCGCTTCATTGGCAGCGTTGAGCTGCCCGAGCATGGTGGCGAGACCAAGGGCCGCATCGAAACTGGCCGGATCGAGCGCATGCGCGCGGCGGTAGAGACTCGCCGCCATCGCGACATCGCCCCGCGCCGCGGTCGCGGCCGCCACCCGCACCAGCATCGTCGACTTCGGCGTCTCGGCCCGTTCGCCGGAGCCCGCCTGCCGCTCCGGCCGGATGGAATCCGTCATCGGATCGCCGGCGCAGCCGACCACCAACGCCGCGGCCGCAGCGGCCGCCAGCAGGCGGGCGGATCGGGTTCCTCGCATCGTGTCGCTCCCCTCGTAACAGGCTGCCGAGGATAGGGCGCCCCCGTTACCGGTCCGTAAATTATCCTTGGATTTCGGCGCCGTTGCGAATAATGACAACGCCGGAATCGTAGAACAAATGAGAGGATATAAAAGTAAAACGCATCGAATTACTTCATTCATTGTATCAATCGTTAATTTTTCGTTTCCATCTTTCCGATAGACTTCTGTTCGGGAAGGACACGCATGACGTCATGCCTCTTCAAGGCCCGTCGACACAGGTTCCGCCGGCTCGGACGGCTGCTTCGCTGCGCGCGCGGGGTGTCGACGATCGAGTTCGCGGTCGCGGCGCCGACCCTCTTCCTCGTCGCCACGATGCTGATCGAGTTCGCGATGATGATGTTCGTCCAGGCTCTGCTCGAAGGCGGCCTGCGCGAGGCGGCGCGCTTCGGCGTCACCGGCTACACGCCGGCCGGCGTCACGCGGGAGGACCAGATCCGGCAGACGGTCGCCAGCAACATGGCGGGCCTCGTCGACATGTCGACCGCCAGCGTGAGCGAGCTCATCTATCCGAGCTTCTCGGACGTCGGCAAGCCGGAGCCGTTCAGCGACGTCAACGGCAACGGCGCCTATGACTCCGGCGAACCCTTCAGCGACATCAACGGCAACGGCGTGTGGGACGCCGACATGGGGGCGGCCGGCGCCGGCGGTCCGAGCGACATCGTACTTTACACGGTCGCGGTCGACTGGCGGCCGATGACCCCGCTGGTCGCGCCGCTGTTCGGCAGCGACGGCAAGATCCGCATGAAGGCGAGCGTCGCGGTGCGCAACGAGCCGTATAACGGCACCGTCGTTGCCAGCGGAGGGACCTCGCCATGAACAGTCGAATCAAAAGATGGTTTCGGCGCCTTGCGGTCGACCGCCGGGGTGCGCTCATCGCCGAAGCGGCAATGACGATCTCGGTGCTGGTTTCGATGTCGCTCGCCGGACTCGAGTTCGCGCGCTACACGCTCCTGCACCAGAAGATGGAGCGTGTCGCAGCGCAGATCGGCGATCTCGTCTCGCGCGAAGACATGATCACCAGCACCGATCTGACCAACATCTTCGCTGCGATCAACCAGGTCGCCGGCCCGTTCGACGTTGAGGCCAACGGCAAAGTCATCGTCTCGTCGGTCGGCGTCACCGGCGGCGGACCGCTGACGATGTTCTGGCAGCAAAGCAGCGGAGCCTACGCCGCGCCGAGCCACATCGGCACGCCCGGGAACACGGTCACCCTGCCGTCGGGCTTCACCATCGCGACCGGAAGCACAGCGATCATCGCCGAGGTGACCTATCACTACACGCCCTGGGTGCTACCCGGCCTGATCGCGACCACGGAGGTCTATCACGCGGCGTTCTTCCGACCACGCTTCGGCACGCTGAACCAGATCAACTGACCGGCGCCGACGGGTCGGATTGCGGATTTGAAGGGGGAACGACCATGACACCGACATGCTTTAGAGCGGCGGCCGCCACCGTCCGGCGGCTGCTGCACGATCGCCGCGGCAGCACGGCGGTGTTCGTCGCCGCCGGGCTCGTCGCCCTCACCGGTGCGGTCGGACTCGCGACCGACGCGGCGCGCGGCTATCTGATCAAGGCGAAGCTTTCGCAGGCGCTCGACGCCGCCGCGCTGGCAGGCGGACAGGCGTTCTTCTCACCGAACCGGGACAGCGACATCCAGATGTATTTCAACGCCAATTTCCCGGCCGGCTACATGGATGCGACGGTCAGCGGCCCGACCATCTCGGTGGACGCGAGCAACGAGGTCCTGACCGTCAACGCCAGCGCCGTGATCCCGACCACGCTGATGAAGGTGCTCGGCATCAACACCATGTCGGTCGCCGCCAGCACCGAAGTGACGCGGGAGACCGACCTGCTCGACGTCGTGCTGTCGATCGACATGTCGGGATCGATGACGACGTACGCGGGAAGCGGCCAGACCCGTATTCAGGCGGCCCGAAGCGCGGCGACCACCTTGGTCAACATCCTGTTCGGATCGAACACGACCAACAGCCTGCTGAAGATCGGGCTTGTGCCGTGGAACAGCAAGACCAACGTCACGCTGCGCGGCACGACGTACAATTCCGCGCTGACCACCAGCCAGACCGTTCCCTCGTTCAAGAATCCGCTGACCGGCGCGATGCAATCGACGGTCTGGCACGCCAACAACTCGCCGGTTCCGCTGATCTCGTCGCCGCCAAGTTCATGGAAAGGATGCGTATACGCCCGCTATATCAACAGCGCACCGGCGGACGCCCAGGCCGACGTGCTCGAGGGCGACCATTCGAGCCCGACCGGCGATTGGGTGGCGTGGCAGCCGATCGGACCCGAGGGCGAGCCGGTATCCGGTTTTGCCAAATGCTCGTCGGCGGTTTCGAACAGCGAATGCACGCCATGCCTTGCGCACGGGATTCAGTCGCTGCAAAGCGACAAGCAGACTGCCCTGGACGCGATCAACGAGTTGCAGTCACCGACCGGGAACACCGATCTGCCGGAGGGCCTGGCCTGGGCCTGGCGCGTGCTGACGCCGGGCGCGCCGTTCACCGAGGCAGATCCCAATCCTCCGGGACATCGCCAGCAGGCGATCGTGCTACTCACCGACGGCGAAAACTACGGCGGCTCGGGCGACGGATACAAAGGCGTGTTCGGGATCGGCACCGCCGCCCAATCCGAAATGGACGACCGGCTGCGCATCCTTGCCGCCAACATCAAGGCTCAGGGAATCAAGATCTACACCATCCAGCTCGGCAGCGATGGCCTCGGATCCCAACAGCTGCTGAAGGACGTCGCGAGCGCTCCCGATGCCCCTTATTACAACTACGCGCCCGATGCGGCGGCTCTGCAACAGGTCTTCCAGCAGGTCGCCAACAACCTGACGCAACTCCGAATCTCGAAATAGCCGAGCGGTATCTGGCAGCGCTTTAAGCAACAGGTAACCAATGCCACCTAAGCTAGGCAATGTGCCCCGGGTTGGCGGGGCGGGTGAGAGACGAACCGTGAGCAGCGCAGCGCCGAAACTGCAGGAAAAGCCGTCGGCATCGGTGGATTCCGACGCCTATGTGTTGCTGACCCGCATGATGGAGCGGCTTCACCGCCGCCACCTGGACGTGTTGCGCTTCGAGATCGAGCGTCTCGGCATCCAGGGCATCAGCGCCGCACAGGTGCTGATGCTGACCAAGATCAAGGACCAGTCGATCAGCGTTCGCGATCTCGTCGAGCGCGGTTACTATCTGGGCTCCAACGCTTCATACAATATCAAGCAGCTGGTCGACAGCGGCCTTGTCGAGCAGGAACGCTCGGCGCACGACCGCCGTTCCATCCGGGTGCGCCTCAGCGACAAAGGCAAGGAGCTGTGCGCCAAGGTCGCCGAGGCCGAGGATCGCCACGCGCAGGCGCTCGGCACCGGCCCCGACGAGCGCAAGGCGATCGAAGGCGCCTGCCAGACGTTGCGCCGGCTCGAGATCGCCTGGGCCGATTACCTGCACGATCAGGGGCTCTGACGCCCCCTATCTCTCCTGACATTGACCGGTAATCACCGCATTGCCACGCCGGTGCGGGTTGCCGCATCGTGCCCACGACGCTAATTTCCCTTCTGGCGGCGCCGCGAGCCTGCATTGCCGGGCATCGAGGCGGTACGTCGGAACGACGAAGGGAGAGCGTCCGCCAGCGCCATGAAAGGCCCGTCAACCGCGCTATCCGCGTTCCACGACTATGCGCCCGAAATCGAGGATTTCGCCGCTGCCGTCGTCGACGGGCTGTCGCGGCCGCAAAAGACCATCCCTGCCAAATACTTCTATGACAAGCGCGGCTCCGTCCTGTTCGACCGGATCTGCGAGCTGCCGGAATATTATGTCACGCGGACCGAAATCGGCCTTCTGCGTGCGCAGGCCCGATCGATCGCCGCGCTGATTGGCCCCTGCTGCCATCTGGTGGAGTTCGGCAGCGGGTCCTCGATCAAGGTTCCTATTCTGCTGGATGCGCTCGATCGACCGGCGGCCTATACCGCGATCGATATTTCACGGCAGCATCTGTTGCAGTCGACAGCGGCGCTCGCGCGCAACCGACAGGGGCTCGAGGTCACGGCGGTTTGCGCGGACTATACGGTCCCGTTCGACCTGCCGCGGCCGCAATCGGCGCCGAGATCTCGCCCGGTCGTCTTCTTTCCGGGCTCGACGATCGGCAATTTCGAGCAGGCCGAAGCGGTAAGCTTCCTGCGCAACACCGCTGCGCTGCTGCGTCCGCACGGTGGCGCGATGCTCGTCGGCGTCGATCTCCGGAAGGATCCGATGATGCTTCATGCCGCCTATAATGATCCACAGGGCGTCACCGCCGCCTTCAATCTGAATCTGCTGGTTCGAGCCAACCGTGAGCTCAAGGGCGATTTCGACCTGACCGGCTTCCGTCATGTCGCCTTCTACGACGCCGATCGGGGTCGGATCGAAATGCACCTCCTGTCGCGACGCGATCAGACCGTCAGGGTCGCCGGCAGCCGTTTCTCATTCCATGCCGGCGAGACGATTCACACCGAGAACTCGTACAAATATTCGGCTGACGGATTCTGTGCGATGGCGCGGGAAGCCGGGTTCGTGTCGGCACAGGTCTGGATCGACGACCGGAAATTGTTCAGCCTGCATTTCCTGACCGCGTGAGCCTCTGGTCAATCGATAGGCGGTCTGAGAGAGATCCCATAGTGCTATGTTCTGCAACAGATTTGCTTTGATTCTTGTATTCGGGGCGGTTCCGTGCCCGACGCGATCGGGGAGCGATATATGAAGATCGACATCATCTCCGACACCATCTGTCCCTGGTGCTTCATCGGCAAGCGGCGTCTCGCGCGCACGCTGACCATGCGCCCTCAGCCGGGGGTCGAAATCTCCTGGCGTCCCTATCAGCTCAACCCCGACATGCCGATCGAGGGCATGGATCGGGCGCAGTATCTCGCCAACAAGTTCGGCGGCGCCGGCCGGGCGGATCGGATGTACGAACGCATCCGTGCCACCGGCCGAGAGGAAGGCATCGATTTCCATTTCGAGCGGATACGCCGCACGCCCAACACGGTCAATTCGCACCGGCTGGTCGCTTTTGCCGACAGGCACGGGGTGCAGGATGCGGTCGTCGAGGCCCTCTTCATGGCCTACTTCGTCGAGGGCCGTGATGTCGGCGACAACGACGTTCTGGCCGACATCGCGGCGGGCTGCGGCATCAGCTGCGAGGAGGCCGCAGCCTATCTGGCAGGAGACGAAAACCAGGCACGCATCGTCGCCGAAGACGAGCATGTCCGATTGATGGGCGTCACCGGCGTCCCGTGCTTCATCATTGATGAGCGGTATGCCGTCTCAGGCGCCCAGTCGCCCGAAGTCTTCTTCCAGATCTTCGATCTCGTGCGCGAGGAACAAGCCCAGACGACGACCCAACGCGCCGTCTGATCTCGCTATCCGCCCGTCGTCCAGCGGCCCGGCGTCTGACGGATGACGAGGCAGGCGATACCGCGTTCCTGCAATACGTTGCAGAGCGTGGTCGCAGCAGCTTTGTCGGGAAGCTCTGCGGTGCGCAGGCGGAAATTGATGCCGTGGCGGGTCTCGGCATTGGCGCTTTGCCGCTCCAATCCTTCCAGCTTCGGCAAGATATCCGCTGCCTTCGCGGTCAGAACGTTCAGGCCGCGCTGGGTGGCTGCAAGGTTGCGGTAGGCCCCAAGCTGCACGCGCCAGCCGCCCTCGCCTGGCGTGCCCGCCGACGGCGTGATCCGCTGGTCGAGGCCGGCGCCGGATGTCGTCTGCGCGTCGGTTGCCCCCGCTGCCGCCACCGCCAACTCGGCTCGGGCCGATGCCAAACGTGCCGCAGCGTCGTCCTTCTTTGCCGCACCCGAGGACGCGGCCGGTCCGCCAGCAGCCGTGTGGATACTGGCGACGTTGACCGGTTGGGTGTTCGCGGCCGCGACCCAAACGCCCGTGATCTGGTGGACGACCAGACAGTCGATCTTTCGATCCTGCAACGCGTTGCACAACGTCGTTGCAGCCGCCTTGCTTGGTAGAGCGGGTGTCCGCAGACGATAATTGACCGCGGGGCCGTCGCCATGGAGATCGCTGCGCGCCAGCTTGTACACCCCGTGAAGCATATCGCCCGCTTTCTCGACCAGCACCTTCCAGCCGCGATCCGCCTGGACAGCGGTACGATAGGCGCCGATCTGCACCTGCCAGCCACCGAATGCCGGCGCCGGCTTGACGGAGGATGCAACCGGCTCCGGTTTCGAGATCGAAGCGACATTCATTGCCTCGGCTGGCTTGTCTGTCCCGGCCAGGTCTGGCGTCTCCGCATTGCCGCGCGCCGTCGACTCGTCGGCCTGCGGGCGCGGCGCGCTTTCCGCAGGTGCAGCTTCAGCCTTCGCAACAGGCGTCTCGATCTTTGCCGGCTCGGCCTTGGCGACTGATATAGCTTCTACTTTCGTCGGCTCCGCGGTCTCCGGCTCGGCCTTGGCAACGGATGGGGCCCCGACCTTTGACGGCTCTGCGGCTGCCGGCTCGGACTCCGCAATGGACGCAGCCGCGACCTTGAGCGGCTCGACTGTCGTCGGCTCGGCCGCCTTCGCAACGGGCGCCTCCACCTTTGCCACGTCGGTCTCGGAGATAGATTCTTTCTTATTTTCAACGGCTGAAGCGGTATTGGTCGATTTCTTATTCGAGGTTCTATCCGCAACCGATGGAGCCTGCTGCGTAATCATCGACAGGACCGTTGCGCGTTCGCCGGCGCTGGCCAGCGTGCGTATCCGATCGTACTGCGCCTTGAGGCGCGCCTTTTCCGGCGCATCGGTGGCGCCGGTCAGCCGCTCCACGGCCGCCAGGTTCCCG
>Ga0316620_10001464_pt1 | contig 10222 bp, 11 predicted proteins | sample OWC_Aug_M1_C1_D5_FD_207651 | JGI IMG/M metagenome (GOLD analysis project Ga0316620, IMG submission 207651) | Wetland soil microbial communities from Old Woman Creek delta, Ohio, United States - OWC_Aug_M1_C1_D5_B | ecosystem: Environmental > Terrestrial > Soil > Wetlands | place: USA: Ohio...
GGCTGCCGCAATCTCGTCCAGCTTGACGCTCCTCTTCTCGAGAACCATGTTGAGAATCCGGTACCTGGGATCTCCGACCTCAAGAACAACTCGCCTGAGCCTCTCGACAGCATCATCTTCACCATTTAGAACGGCAGTCGATGCCTCTGACAGTTTCCTGATATCTTCCCTCGCGGCTCTTGCTTCTTTGATTGCCAGGTCGAGCTGCTCCTTGACGGTCTGGTCAGCGGTCGCAGGTCTTGTCTTTGCGAGCTGTTGTGTCTGTTCAGACCGTATTCCCCGCATTTCTTTGCCGACCGCATCGAGAGCAGCTTTGGTTCTCTCATTCTCTGCTCTGAGCTTGGTGATCTGTGCATCACGTTCTGAAACAGCCGACTGAAGTGACTGTACCTCGGCAGTCAGCTGGCTCGCCCTCTTCTGTGAGCCGCTCAGTTGCAGCTGAATGGTTTCAATCTTCTGGTTGAGCGCGGCAATCTGCAGGTTCTTGTCCAATCGGTCGCCGGAGTCTGACATGGCATATCACGAACAGTACGAATGACATGTGATAAAAAGGGATTCCTGTATGTCCTCACCATGTTCGAGGTGTGAACGAGATGGAGCTGTTCGACGCCCACACACATCTGGATTTGAAGCAGTTCGCCAAGGATCTAGAGCCCGTCCTAGAGAGGGCAAGAAGGGCCGGCATAGCGGGACTTGTCAGTTCATCGATGGGACCCGAATCCTTCAGAAGAACCCAATCGATTGCCCAGCGGCATGCCGGGTACGTGTTTCATACGGCGGGCTACTCAGCTTCACAAGTCACAACGCCCGAGGCAGAGGAAGTCGCCAAGCTTGCTCGAGAAAGCGCAAAGAGCTTGGTCGCAATAGGCGAGGTTGGTCTGGATTTCCACTGGGTCAAGGATGAGGCTGCGCGAAAGGCGCAAGAGCCTTTGTTCAGGATATTCATGGAGCTTGCGAATGAACTCGGGAAACCGTTAGTGATTCACTCGAGGAAGGCTGAAGAAGAAGCGGTTGATATGCTCGAATCCGCTTCTGGCGGACGAGTTCTCATGCATTGTTTCGATGGCTCAGCGAGTGCGGCTCGACGCGTGAGTGACAATGGCTGGCACATCACTCTCCCAGCAACCTTTGACAAGTATCGGAATCGTGTGCAAGCTGCTAGGATCCTACCACTGGAGCAGATCATGCTGGAAACCGATGGGCCTTATCTGTCCCCTCTTCCAGGCCGAAACGAGCCAGCAAACATCATCATGGGTTGCAGGGCGTTAGCGAATCTTCTCGAAACCGATTCCGAAGAGGTGGCGCGCAGGACGACAGCGAACGCACGGAGGTTCTATGGTCTATGAGAGATAGTCACAAATGCACATTCATCGAAGTGTCTGTGAGGTAGAGCAGAGTGCACAGTCGCAGGTACATTGACCTCACCCCAGAATCTCTGAAGAGCCCCGTGGCCGTGATTGGTCTGCCGGGCATTGCGAATGTTGGCAAGATTGGAGCTGAGGTCTTGGCAGGAGTACTAGAAGCACAAGTCACTCTGGAGTTCTTCAGTGATGATTTTCCTCCAAGAGTCATGGTCAAGGATGGAATATCTCACTTCCCTAGGTCATCCCTCTATCTTTACAGGTCCGCTCCAGATGAGGACCATGATGCACTTGTCCTCACGGCGGACTTTCAGCCATCATCGAGTCAGGGTATCTACTCATATGCAGACTTCGTTGTGCGTGAGTTCGCCAGTCTGGGTGTGAAGCGAGTCATTGCCCTTGCAGCCTATGAACAGGAATACCGTGACTTCTTCTCTTCATATCCAGGCAACCCGCGTGTCTATGTTTCGGCGAGTTCGAAGTCTCTGCTCGACACGATCTGTGCCATCGAAGGAGCTCAGTTGACCACAGAGGGCGTCGTCAATGGGGCTAATGGCTTCATTCCTGCTTGGGCCGCCACCATGTATGACATGGATGGAGCATGCCTGCTCGGCGAAACCCTAGGCATGATAAAGATGGACTACAGAGCTGCCAAGAGGGTCCTCGAAGTGACTGCTTCTCTGTTGGGCCTCAAAGTTGACCTGAGCGTCCTTGATGATCAGGTTTCACAGGTCACTCAGTTCATCGAATGGGCCAAGACAGAGCTTGAGCAGAGCCAGCATGCTGTTCCCAAAGACGAACATCCATCCGACCGGTACATAGGATAGCTGACTCTACTCGACAAGATTCGGGTGAAGAATGTCAGTGACGTGTGCCTTGCTATCGAGATTGATGTAGAAGTAGTGGTCTTTATGCTTGACTTTTACGAGATAGGGGAATCTCTTTGCCTTGTTTAGTAGTGACTCGTCGAACTTGAGTACTGTCTTGACTGAACAGACAGGACACTTAGCATACCTCTGTAGCATTCTTGGACCCCCTAGTCCGACCCAGCCCGCACCGCGGAGTCGTGGCTTATGATAAGTAGTGAATCATGTGACTCGGGTTCCGTGAGGGCCGCCGTGAACAAGGCAACTATGTCATCGGCTTGAAGCTTCTCAATGGATTGACTGTCAACTCCTACAATCCTGACGTTCTCATATACTCCTGACTCAGCAAGTAGCTTGACGACCTGTCCATTGTGCATGGTGCTCACAACAATGAACTTTGCAAAGTCCTGGAACTCACTCTTGGGCCCCCTCATCGTAACGTCTATGGTCTGTACTCGGGCCGATGCAAGAAGAGGCTTCAGGAGATAGGCCCGTACAATCTGGTTTCCGACCTTTCGACGGATGTCTATGAACGATTCGACTTTTCCATCTCGATGTGTCAGATTCCAGCTGCCACCGACCAAAGGTCATCGGGGATATGCACTAACACCTCAATATAGAGATTGCCTCTGTGTATGGTCTAGGCACCAAGCGCGGAACAGTTTTATGTGGCGATGGCCAAGAAATGACAGCCTAATCTGCTTGGAGCGAGATTTGGATGCAGACCATTGACATGATAGTACGCGAGGTACACATAGGGCTCTGGTTCTTAGTTGTCGGTTTCGAATTCTTCGTGTTCATCTTCCTTCTCTTCTTCAAATGGCGCCGCACCAAGAATCCGTTCCAGTTCGCCATGGCGATGTTCTTTCTCCTCCTGGCAGTGGGCAGGTGTTTCTACTTCATCGGAGATTACTTTGCAGATCCAAATAGCCTTCCAGCAGACCTGCTGCTACTGCTGCCGGGTCTGACTCCACTTCTCAATCCCTTGGAGGCCAGTGCGGTGGTTTACTTCTGGAGTGGGATAGGCGGTTTCTTCCAGTGGATGGCACTAGCGGCATTGTCTGCCACTGCCGGCTTCATGATATTCGGGAAGAGATGGGCCGAGATCGGTTTCGCTGTTCCAGCGGCCGTGATTGGAATTGCGCTTGCGGTCCTGCCCTACACGCTGGTCAGGGACATCGCGGGTGTGGCCGGCATTTTCTATGCACTGTTCCTCCCGGGCCTGTTCTTCTATCTGGCATGGCAGTCTGGTGGTGTGCTCAGAATCTCGAATTTCATGCTCGGTTTGGGCTTCCTGATTCTGTTCACGGGCCGTGTGATACACGCAGCGAGATACGCTCTAGGCGAAGCTAATATTCTGTCGCCGGCTATAATTGGTGTATTAGCGCCCGGCCTGATCGTGATTGCCCTCATTGTGATTGCAACGGGCAACGAGTGGGGTCAGACTCAATAGTGATGTCCACATATCAGCACTAGATGGGCCCTACTCCATGCAGTATATCGCTAGTTGATCTCTTTCCAGTGGAGTATCTTCATGTCCTCTAGGTCTTGCATTGCCTTCTGGACATCTCTCAGCGGCTTCCCCAGTTGGTCCGCGATTGCTCTGACAGTGAGAGTCCCCTTGCACATCTGCGCTACTTGGAAAGTATCCTGAGAAATCTGGCCTAGCCTGACAAGTATGGGCGACACCTTTCCCTTCAAGACCGGTACCACAATCCGCTTCTCGGAGGCCTTCCCATTCTTCGTGATGTCGTCCAGTGTACCCTTGAAGCTCTCGAATGGCTCTAGGTTGCCGTCCCAGTTGACGAGCGCCTTCTCATAGCTCTTGACGAATGCGTTGTTCACGTCGGTCAGGACAGCCATGGCTGCATTCGTGTCATCGGTCTTGTCCACGACCCCGGCGACAATTATGTTCTCCCTCAGCGAGAGGCAGATGTCAAACACCCCAAAATCAATGACGTGGACTCTGTTACCGGAGCTCATCTCTCGGCCGAACTGGATAAGGGCTGTGAGAAAGCCGCTTATCAGATTCGGGTCCATGCCTGCCTCTCCGTACTTCCTGTCCAACACACAGAGTCCGCTTTCTGCAACGAGGACATAGATCGCCTGAATCAAACTGAGCTCTCTCCTAAGTAGGGGCTCTGGCTCGATTATTCATCTTTGCTTTATATCACTTCTCGTAGTCTATCCTGTCTTGGCAGCAGGCTTTTTACCGGCAGCATGTCACGGGGCGAGCAGGTGCAGGATGTGGACACGGCGAAGGACGCTCGGGTTCTTCTCTTTGAGGATGCCATCAAGCGGATCAACGATATTGTAGCGAACAGGAAGCTCAAGATATCCATCGAGTACGGCAAGCTAGCCGAAACGCTGAAGAGGGTTGCTGGTCTGATATACGAGATCAAGTACTCTTACATTGATCCAAAGGCGCTCGCGGAACTGGAGCCCACGAAGAAGGCCGTTTCAGGGATCAAGGAGGTCGGCGACAGTGTACACGCAGCCGTAGCGCACGCTGGCTTCAAGCCCAAGACTGTCAGCGAGCAGGTCACCTACGCTGAGGTGGAGTATGCGTTGAGGACCGTGGCCGGGTTTCCGAGGAGGCTCATGCAATCAGGCGATGATCCAGCGCACGCTGTAGACGCGATTGCCGTGGAAATAAGCCAAGTGAAGCCTGTGGAGGGTTCCTCAAAGCTGTCACTCTGCAGGTGCACAGACGGCACCCGAATCTGGAATATCGTCACAAACATCACCGGATTGAAGCCGGGCTGGCGATTGGTCTGCGCGGTTCTCCCCCCGGTAGAGATGATGGGCCAGGTCAGCGAGGCAATGTTCCTTGGCGCCGAACCGGTCCCCAGTTCGATCCCGCTTGGGCTACTGGCTTCCTTGTCGACGTCGGCTCTCGACCAAGCAAGAGCCCATGTCTTAGAACTCACAAGGAGGATGACCTAGATGCATCTGCGCGAGCTACAGAGCCTACTGGACTCTTTCGACAAGGCTCGTGGCTGGGATCGTTTCGCAGCTTCGCAAGTCTTCACCCATCTCATCGAAGAGCTTGGTGAGATATCGCGACACATCAGTGTTGAAGAGGGCTACAAGAAGGTGGGCCTCGGTCATGAGGCACCTGACAGTAAAGAGCTGCCGCGCGAGTTTGCACAAGTGTTCTCCCTGTACATGCAGTTGGCGAATCACTTCAAGATAGACTTGGAACAGAGCGTACTGTCCGAACTGAAGCTCATGTCAGACCGCTTCCCTGCAGACAAATGGCTGAAAGAGATGGAACGTCGCTAGTTTCTGCAGGTACCTACTTTATCTTCCTTTGGGCCTCTAGTGCCTTCTTGGCCATGTCTTCGAGGTCCTTTGTTGCAGCCAGCAGCCCCAACGCCTTGTTGTGAACTACCTTGATCTGTTTCTCCTTTGCCCACTGAGCCAGACCAGTCACAAGCGGGCCCAGTGCGGTGCGAGCTGCTTCAACAGTACCCACGGCTTTTCCGAGGAGTTCGACTGACTGCTTCGGATTGCCGCCCGCCTCTGCTACCCTAAGCCAGACTAACGAGTGTATCATGTAGAGTGCGTCGAGCATGAGTGTCGGCGACTTGGGGTTCTCCTCTACCTTCTTGATCAGACGCTCTTGTCTGCTCTCGAAGACCTCTTTGAACAGAGCGAAAGCCTTCTTATCGTTCCCCTTGTCCAGTTCGATTATGCCCTTCTGAAGCTTCTCGTCGGTCTCTGACACTGCTGACATGCTCCTTTCTGGCGAGTCCGTCTGCTTCTGACACGCCCATCACTATTATGGCTTTCTACGTCGTCGTACTGTGACAGATGGCTCGGAACGTTTATTATAACCGTGGAACCGAGGCTTGGGTATTGACGAAGACCGACACGGAGGTCGTCGAATGGTCAGAACGAGCTTTACTTTCGCGGAGCTGAAGCGTACTAATCACAAGGAGATCAAGGAACTACAAGATACGAAGTTCCGTGCCTTCATACGATACCAGGTGTGGCCGAATCACCCGTACTATCGTCAGATGTTCAAGAAGTACAACGTTGACCCGTTCAATATCACATGCATCGAAGACTGGGCCAAGTACAAGCTTCCGCTGGCCAGAAAGCTCGATTACAAGGAACACCTTCGTGAGTTCGTGCTGAACCCCTCACAGGAGGATGGCAAAGACCGACCTCCGGCTCAGATCGTGCGTAACCTGATGACGTACAACAAGGAACTGGGCAAGAAGCACGACTATGCTTTCATACGGAACAACGGCGCGAAAGTCAAGCTCCACATCGGTGCCGAGGCCGCCCAGCAGCGGCTCAAGGACCGCCTGACTTGGACATATGCTCCACTGCAGTTCTGGCTGAGTTCCGGCCGTGCCTCAGGGCTTCCATCTCCGGTCTTCCTCACTAGATACGACCTAGAAATGTTGCACGACAACTGCGTCAAGGTAGGGCAACTGGCAGTCGACCCTTGGGCGGCCAGCGGTTGGGAACTTATCAGCATGAACCTGTTCCCCTATGCGCCTCACCTAGGATGGCATGCGGTCAACTTGGGCCTTGGTCAGATGTCGAAGTTCTACGTGGCTACGAGTGCAGGAGGTGCAATCCCCAGCGACAGGCTTGTAGACCTTGCCGGAGTATTCAAGGTCAACGGGTTCGCCGGGATGCCCAGCTATCTCAGGAACCGCTTCTTTAGGGCCATGAAAGAAACAAAGAACTACACAGCTCCTGAGAAGGTGGTTCTGCTTCTAGCTGGCGAGAAGATCTACGCCCCTGTTGTGGATGACATGGTCAACACACTCACCGAGAAAGGCGCGAAGGAGGTCCGAGTCATCGGCGGCTACGCATCTTCAGAGAGCAAGACCTCGTTCGCAGTACAATGTGACTATCATGGACCCTACCACAACGTCAGCCCCCTAGTCCTGTCGTTTGAATTCGTCAAATACAACAAGGACGGTACCTATAATTTCGTAGGGCCCGACGAGTCGGGACACGTCACGCTCTTTCACATGGACGGCACGGGGACTGTGTTTGAAGGATTCCTGCTGGGTGATATCGCATCACGCCATGAGAGTGGTAAATGCCCCGTCTGCGGCATGGACGGACCTTTCTTCTGGGACATTGGCAGGGAGAATGATGCCGAGGCGCAGATCGAGGTGATGGGTCTTGCAGAAAAGAAGGTCAAGGGTGCCACGGTCAACCTGACTGCGCTGCGCGAGGATCTCCTGAAGGTCGCTGAGATTGAGGAGATTCAGGTCGAGGTTGCCAAGGAAGACATGAAGGACCCCTTCTCGATGGACACGCTGAACCTCTATGTTGCTGCTAAGGGTCCAGTAAGGAGCAACTACGCATCGCTCGTAGATGAGCTGAAGAAGGTCACCAAGAATGCCACAGAGGTGACTCCAAAGGTGTTCGTTCTCAGCTTCGAGGAACTGATGGAGAAGGCCGGTGGAATGAAGTTCATGGAGATCGCGGATGTCCGACCTAAGCCCTCTTGATTTGGCCGCTCCTGAACGACGTGGTTAAATAGAGCTTCCTTACAGGTTCTATCGAGGGATGGATAGTCATGGCTCTAGAACCTGATACAGGATCACGCCCAGAGGAACCCGTCCAAAACCTTCGGCTCTCGTGGATTGGCCTTGTTACAAAGACAATCGATCTATGGGTCAAGAGGCTGCCCAAGTACATAGGGATGTTCCTACTGCCGGCTGCACTTGTCGTACTACTTAACCTAGCAGTCCTCTACGTCTTGCTTGGCTCAGTTGCTCTTACTTGGTTAGCATTTATCAGCAATAACCTTGTCACGACCATTGTGAATCTGCTTCTGTCGACAGAAGCCCTTCCGCTTCCGGCCGTGGTTTGGATTGGTCTCAGTGTGATTGATATGGTTGTATACACGCTGGCTGCTGGAGCGGCTGTCAAGTTTACTCTTGATGGGTACGTGAGTTCACAGCCAGGAAACCTGAAATCGAGCTTCTCATTCGCGTTCAACCGGCTATCGGTACTCATCGGAGTACAGCTCGGATTCGGTCTGATCATGGCGTTGATTGCTCTACCCCTGCTGATCTGGGTGTCTCAGCTCTTGCTTTCCTTCGACCCCGAGAACCCCTACAGTATCGACCTTAATCTGGTCCTACTTGTCTTCGTTCTCATCCTGGTGCTTGCGCCTATTATGCTGTATGTTTCCGTGAGGTTCACGCCGTTGATTGCAGTGCCCATTGCCGAAGAACACGGGATAGTTGATTCCTTCAAGAGAGCATGGGCTCTCACCCGCGGGAGTTTCTGGCATATCTTCGGTGCCCAGTTCATTCTCGCCATCGTCATACAGATTATCACATTTGCACTCGGCTTCGTCAGCATGGCTCTGGTGTATGTCAGTGAATGGATATCCATCCCAGTCATGAGTGCTCTAACTGTCATAATCATTGGTCCCTTGGACTATGTGTTCCTAGCCGTGCTAGTCAAGGACCTACAGTCTCGAGTACAAGCGCGAAAACAGGAGTTCTGGTGAGATACCGTCTTCGGGGAATGAATACCGGTGAGGTGCCTTAGGACGATCAGGCCGCCCTCACCTATTTCAGCTTGTGCTTCTCCACGAATTCTTTGATGACGTCGACGAGGTCAGGCTTGCCGATCTCCTGCAGGTCGTAGCGGACCCTAGTACTCGGCTTGTTGATCTTTATGACTTTGGATAGGTCGATTGGGGTCCCTATCACAACAGCATCGACATCTGCCTTGTTGATGGTCATCTCAAGTTCCTTGATCTGTTCCTTTCCGTAGCCCATCGCTGGAAGCACATTCTCTAGATGTCCGTACTTCTTGAATGTCGCTTCAATGCTACCGACAGCATAAGGCCTCGGGTCGACGATTGTTGCACCTGCTTTTCTCGCCGCAATGAGGCCGGCTCCATATGCCATGCCGCCGTGTGTCACGGTTGGGCCATCCTCGACCACTATCACTCTCTTGTTCTTGACGACAGATATGTTCTCTACCCTGACCGGCGAGGCCGCATCGATAATCACTGCTTTTGGATTGACAGCCATGATGTTCCTCCTCACTTCTTCGATGCATTCGTAGTCGGCAGTCTCCTCCTTGTTGATGATGACAACATCCGCCATTCTTAGGTTCGTTTCACCGGGGTAATACGATATCTCATGACCAGCTCTGTGAGGATCAGCCACAGTAATCAGCAGGTCTGGCTTGTAGAACGAGAAGTCGTTGTTGCCTCCGTCCCAGGTGATGACATCCGCCTCCTTCTCGGCCTGCGCAAGTATCTTTCCATAGTCTACACCTGCGTAGAGAATGACTCCCATGTTGATCATGGGCTCGTATTCCTCTCTCTCTTCGATTGTGCATCGATACTTGTCCATGTCAGCGAAGGTTTCATACCTCTGAGCTATCTGCGTCGTTAGATCCGGGTCGTATGGCATGGGATGCCTGATGTTCACCGGTTTCAAACCCATCTCCACGAGGATTTGGTTTATCCTGCGTGACGTCTGGCTCTTGCCGCAGCCAGTCCTGACAGCTGTGACTGCAATCACGGGCTTCTTGCTCTTCAGCATTGTCGTATGAGGACCCATGAGTCTCATGTCTGGACCCAGTGATGTGACCCAGGCAATCTTGTGCCCTACTGTCATGTACGATAGGTCCGAGTATGCCAAGATGCACTGCTCGACGTCATACTTCTTGACAAGCTCAGGCAGCTTCTCCTCTGGGTATATCTTGATACCCTGCGGATAGAGTTTGCCTGCGAGCTCTGGAGGATACATGCGGTCCCCGATTCCAGGAATCTGCTCCGCCGTGAAGGCAACAACCTCGTACATGTCGTTGTCGCGGAAGTGCACGTTGAAGTTATGGAAGTCGCGTCCCGCGGCGCCCATGATGATGACTCTCTTTCTGCTCATAAGAATGAACTCCTCTGGGGTCCTTCTGTCGGAGATGCCTCGCCAAGACTGCAGATAATAAACTGTCGGTCCTACCAAGATGGAAGTATGCTCTTCCATCATC
>Ga0316620_10001465_pt1 | contig 10215 bp, 9 predicted proteins | sample OWC_Aug_M1_C1_D5_FD_207651 | JGI IMG/M metagenome (GOLD analysis project Ga0316620, IMG submission 207651) | Wetland soil microbial communities from Old Woman Creek delta, Ohio, United States - OWC_Aug_M1_C1_D5_B | ecosystem: Environmental > Terrestrial > Soil > Wetlands | place: USA: Ohio...
GGACTACTTTTTCGCTCAATGCGAAGAACTGAGAAACCCAATGCTCAAAAACAAACCAGTAGTGGTTGGCGTGTACTCCGGACGCACAGAAGAAAGCGGAGCAGTTAGCACTGCAAACTACATTGCAAGAAGCTACGGAGTGAAATCTGGTCTTCCCCTCTTCCTCGCGAGGAAACGCTTGGAAGGTGTCGAATCGGTCTTCTTGCCCGCAGATTACGAGTACTATGAAAAAATCTCCAGTGAGATAATGCAATTGCTCAGATCTCGTGCTGACTTGTTCGAGCAGGTAGGTATCGACGAGGCTTATCTGGACGTAACAGCAAAGGTCAATGGAAACTACGATACTGCGAGAGACTTTGCTCAGAGGATGAAGTCTGAGGTGACCAGCCAAACTCGGATCAGTTTTTCCGTGGGCATAGGACCTAACAAGCTAGTGGCTAAGATTGCATGCGACGTTCAAAAACCCGATGGCTTAACCGTTGTGAAACCAGCTGAAGTAACGAGCTTCCTGCAACAATTGCCCGTTGATCAACTCTTGGGAGTCGGGCGTAAGACTGCGGCGAGAATGGAAAGCCTAGGCGTGAAGACAATTGGAGATTTGGCCAAGTTTGACGTGCAAAGATTGATCGGGGCTTTTGGAAAAAACTTGGGCATTTACTTTCACTATGCAGCTAAGGGTGTTGATGATGAGCCTGTTCAAGAAACCGGTGAAGCCGAGTCAATAAGTCGAATTGCAACGTTGAAGGTAAACACTCGTGACTTAGCGCTTATTCTTGACAAGACCAATCAACTCGCCGGTGAAATCTACCTGGAACTCGTGGAAAGAAAATTGCGGTTCAGACAAGTTGGCATAATTGCGGTTCTGACTGATTTGACTGTTCGAAGTCGCTCGAAAACTCTGGATCAGCCATCAAGAGACCCGGAAGACATCAACCGAATTGTTCGGGAGCTGTTCGAGAAGTTCATTGCAGAATCTGATCTTGACGTGCGCAGAATAGGTGTGAAGGTGTCAGGCTTCGTGAAGGAAGAGCTTTCGCAAAAACAGTTAACAAGCTTTTTCACGAACCAGTAAGAATGTGTCTTGATTGCGGCTACCGTGCGTTTGAGATATTTGCTCCCCCTCTAAACCGAGTAATCCGTGCTGAACTGTCTTGAGGAATCTTTATTTTTCTCTCTTCTTCAGTCTCAGTTGGGTCAGGTATTGTCTTCAGAGGGCGAAAGAGAACGGAGATTGCCTCCGAGCCAAAAGCCAACTAAACGTATCTTGAGATGGGGAATTGATCATCCTGGAATAACATCTGAAAATCCCCATATCAACCTTGCAACTTTTCAGTTGAGCATTAATGGAGAAGTCGAGACTCCGATTAATCTGAGTTGGAGCCAAGTTTTACAGCTTCCAAGCACGGTCTCAACTAGCGACTTCCACTGTGTTGAAGGCTGGAGCGTTCTAGATTGCCGGTGGGAAGGCTTCCGATTCAGAGAAATAGAGCACCTCGTTAAACCCCAGCAAACCGCCACAGCAGCAACCTTCGAGTGTGCAGACAACTATGCTACTTCACTTTTCCTAACAGAACTGCGAGCAGACGATGTTCTCCTGGCGTACAAGCTGAACGGTGAACAGTTGGAAGAAGGATTAGGTTTTCCTCTACGGCTAATTGTACCAAGCAAGTACGCTTACAAAAGCGCTCTCTGGGTTACTCGCATCCGTTTCACGAGAAAAAAAGAGCTGGGGTTCTGGGAGCAACGCGGCTACAGCGACACAGCAGATGTGTGGAAGAACGACCGCTTCTCCCGATAGAACTGGAACACCTAACCTGCGCAAAGGCTGGTCGGTCTTTCTTTGTTCTTGGTTTCGAACTTTCACGGAATATTTATTAAGTCTCGATACATAATAAATAGTTTGGATAAAGAGGGGACTAAAATGGCTCCCAAAACAAAAAATAACCTTGAGACAAGCCTTCAGCCAATAATGGAAGCTCAAGAAAGAATAATTGTGTCAGCAGAGCCCAGCAGACGGAGAACTCTACTGAGAAAGGAAGAAGCCGAAGAACCTCTATACCTCAAAAGGATCTAACAAGACTGTCTGCTCTGAATTCTCGGAAACTCGGCAATCCAATTCCAACATTCATCCCTAATCCGAAATCTTTTTTATACTTCGCCTAGACCCATTTAGAACTGGAGCGGAAAGTAGGACAATGCAGTTCACGGAAGCCAAGCTGGGACGAGTTTTTGTTCTGCGATTACATGATGACGACCATCTTCCAGATATCCTAGAATCATTTGCTTCTCAACAGAAAGTCAAAGCTGCGCTTTGTTTCCTCATCGGCGGTGCTAAGCAAGACAGTCGCGTAGTGGTTGGTCCCAACAAGGGCGATATTGCGGAACCTGAGGCTATGATTACGCTTCTCCGAGGAGTCCATGAAATATGCGGCGTGGGAACAATATTTGTTGACGGAAAAGACAAGCCAAAACTCCACATGCATGCCAGCTTCGGCAGGAATGACAATGCCATCACTGGATGTGTTCGCATGGGTGTGGATGTGTGGCGGGTAGGCGAGGTCGTCATGCTTGAACTTATTGGTGCAAGCGCTATACGGCGCAAGGACAGAGCTACGGGATTTGAATTTCTCGAAATCGAGTGAGTATTTATCTTCTTTCTTATGAGAAGGAGAATATCGTTATGGTTCTCGGAAAACTGCCCACCCTATGCTCGTAGGCAAATCTGCTGCTTGAATTCGCAGGTACGAGTTCCTGGTAGATTGCCATCGCGGTTAGATTTGACTCGAAATACGGAAGTGTGCCTCCGTATTCATAGAGAAATAGGTATTTGACATTCTGTTCTTGACACAGTGATGTTAGGTAGGTCACGTTAAAGTCTGGTGTAAATGAATCGACTGGGAGTTCGGGGTATTGGAATACTTTGTTTGGTCTTGGCTCGTTTGCTTGGAGGTAGAATTTCACCATATCCCTGTTGAAGAGGTTGAATGCAGCTAAGACCACTACAGATTCGCTCTCGTTCATGTTCTGAATCGCGTAATCCGTTGCCTCCTCGATGGGTATGTGGATTTGATCCCTTGCTACCATCTGGTATGCGTTGTAGCTGCTATACGCGACTGAGGATACCGTAAGAATCACAAGAAGTATACTGACAATCTTGAGGAAACGCTTTTTGTTCAGGTTCGTGTTTTCCTTCTTCCATGCTTCAGCAATTCTACCGTAGCCGAAGACAACCATATTCGCGGCGCTGATCGCTAGAACAGGAAACAATGGCGTAACGTATCGCCACTGCTTGTTAGGTATTAACGTGAAAAAAATGTAAACAACAGCGAACCATGTGAGGAGGAACTTGTCTTCGGTCTTTCTTCTGTAGGCAAACAGGCCAAGTCCGAGCAGACCTAGAATGTAGATTGGGAGGGAGATGGGGTGAACCGGGATATCACTGAAAGGCCAGGTCATCTCAATCAAATAGAAAACGGGCCCGGGAAACCGTCTGCTGTAGTCCGCTCGTTCTTCGCCACCAACTTGCATGGCGTAGATTATTTCTCCGATGCCCGCTGTACCGCTTGTTTGATACAGCACCAACAACCAAGGGACGAATATAGCCACAGCGATTATCGGCACGAGTAAGAATTTGGTAAATTTCACACGCAACTTGTCTCTAAACAATATAGGAATGCAGACAATCAAGACCACTCCGGCTACAACAATCTGATATTTGGCTAGAAACCCTATCCCTATGGATAAGCAACCCAAAAGCAAGGCTTTGTCTTTTTGAGTTTTGATCCAGGTGAGGAAGAAAAGCATGGACAGAGAAAAGAAGAACACGAGGATGGTTTCTAACATGGCTGCTCTCGACGCCCAAACCAAACCCGGCATTGTTCCCAGTGTTATGCTTGACAGCAAGGCGATTTTCGGTCCGTAATGTCTGTTGGCAAGCTCGAACACAACCCAGACTGAAAGCAGTAGAAAGGTCACTGCTGCCAGTCGCCCCGAAACAACGGATATTCCGAACAGTTTGTAGTAGGCTGTGGTTACTAGGTCGTAGAGAGGAGGATAGTATCCATAGGTAGTGAGGTATTCCTGTGTTTGTCCTCGTGCGAGGAGCAGTCCCCCGTACAAGTGAGGCATTTCATCCCATTGGATCCACATGTAGCCAAGGTTGAGCAGCAGGAGTGAAGCAAAAATGACTGTGAAAACCAAGAGCATTAGTCGCCATTTGCCAAATCTGTTGATTGGTCTTGAGAGGAAACCGTGGCGGCTTGCATCTGCGAATTCGTGGGCTGCAGTGTGGGCTTTACACGGTAATCTTATGGCAGTTTCCCTTCTTACTAGCGGGAGAAGCATTAATTGGAACTTCTAAAAAAGCGTTTGTCAAAACGGGTTTAGTTGCGGTTTAGGCAGATTCTGCAAAAGCGATTTATGAAGGAAGCATTGCTTTTGACTATGGGAAAGGTCAGTTACATTGAACACTTCAGGGCAGAAGAAGGAGATTTCGATTCTTCTGCCCGTTCACAACGAGGCGTTACAGATTGAAAAGTGCATTCAAGAGGTTGGGGCTGCAGTAAGCCGTTTGTCCGATTCATACGAAATAATTGTTTCAGAGGACGGAAGCACTGATGGCACCGACGCAATAGTCTCGACATTATTGTTGACTGATCCCAATCTCAGTCTTCTCCATTCTAATGCTCGCTTGGGCAAAGGAAGGGCCATCAAGAAAGCACTCGAGAGAGCTAGGGGAGACATTGTTGTCTTCATGGACGCTGACTTAGCCACGAGTCTAGACTATTTGCCCAAGGTGCTCCAGTCGGTTCGAGAGCGAGATGGTTTGGCCATTGCCTCTCGGCATGTAGAAGGTTCCGTGGTGCGGAGGCGTGCATCCCGGACTTTTTTCAGCCTAGCGTACAACGTCACTGTGCGTTTGCTTTTCCTTGACAGCATCCGTGATCACCAGTGCGGGTTCAAAGCTATGAGTCGAAAAGCATCCAGGGCAGTTTTGGACACGAAGTCTAACGGTTTCTTCTTCGACACTGAGATGATTTTGCGTTGCAAGAGACAAGGTTTTTCGATAGTGGAAATAGGGGTAGAGTGGGCTGAGACCCGCGGAAAAGGCGAGTCCAAAGTCAAGCTATTTCGCGATGCAAAGCGGATCGGTTTGGATTTGCTGGCGTTTAGACTCAGTCCATAATAGAGTCTTATCCGAGTCTGGAAACCTGTCATGTATTGCTCTTGGTTCATGGTTTTTCCGAAATATGGCGTATGACACTGACGATGAACTGTCCGTGTTCTGTCTTTATCAAGCTGTGTCGTACTGCAACTCGAATTATGGCTTTGTTTTTTGTGACATGGAACGTTTCCAGATCTATTTGTCCCTTTTCAATTGTCTCTTTTAACCGAGATTCAGCCAGATGCGTATCGCGGGGTCGAAACAGTTGGCGCAGGTTCATGTTAAGCAGTTCACCATGGTCATAGCCGTATGTCTTCGATGCTGCCTTATTCGCGTATACAACATCTCCCTTCGAATTAACGAGGAATATGGCCTCCTTCGCTTTGTCTAAGATCGCTGCCCTAAGCCTCATTCCTTCTTCGGTCTTGCGTCGTTCCTCTTTTTCTTCCATCAGTTTCTTGTTCGTCTGGGCGCACTCGACTGTACGTTCAGCTATCACTTGTTCCAATCGCTGGCGGTACATGCCTAGCTCTCTTTCAATTTCCTTGCGTTCAGTTATGTCCATTGAAAGAACCAGAACGCCCTCGTGTGTGGGCTCGATCCGGAGTTCAAACCATCCTTTTGACCCATCTGGGAATATGAATTCATTTTCCATTTGGTACGGAACGCGTTCTATCATGCATTTCTTCAGGTGTCTAAACATTTCAGTCTTCTCGATGCCTGGGTACATCTCCATCATTGTACGGCCAATCAATTTTTCTCTGGATTGACGACCTTGTTCTGCTGCTGCTTCGTTGACATACACATATCGCCAGCCGCAGTCAATGACCTGGTAGCCTTCAATCATGTTCTCAACGGTGTTACGAAATCGTTTTTCGTTTTCTTTGAGCGCTTCTTCTGCGATTCTGCGTCCGGTTATGTCAGCCCCTGAGCTAAATGTGCCGACGATGTTGTTTTTTGTGTCTTTCATTAGTATGTTGTGCCACGATATGATTCGTTCTGAACCTTTTTGTGTCAAAATTGGGTTTTCATGGTGCTTGAGGGGGATTTCTCCTTTCAGCATTCTGTGGAAATTGACTCTGCTTGTTTCTCTAATTCTTTTTGGAATGAAGTTGTTGAACCAGTTTTTGCCAATGATTTCGTTCTTACGGTATCCGAGGATTTGGGCGCCTTTCTTGTTTATTTGGGTGACATTTTCTTCATTGTTAATTGTCACTATTATGGAATCTGGCATGTCAAAATACAGTTGAGCCAAGTTGATTTTGGGTGGCACGATACCCCTCCTCTGATTTGAATTAGTGTCTATTTAATGGTTGCTACTTGCAGCTATCGCGGCGGGTTTATACATTCTTTCGGTGTATTCTTTCATCATTCTGCAGGCATTGTAGACGGGGCTTATTGTTCTAATTGCCTCTTTGGCAATCTTTATCCATTGATGCGGTATATTTTTGCGGTCACGTTCATAATACAGCGGGACGATCCTATTTTCGAGCAAATGATATAGCGCTTCGGAGTCATTTCTGTCCTCCTCTGTTGCGTCTCCTCCCTGGAAACCGTCGATTGCCCAGCCGTTGTATCCGTTGTATGCTTCATCCCACCATCCGTCACGGACGCTTAGATTGATTGCTCCGTTCATCGAAGCTTTCATGCCGCTCGTCCCGCAAGCTTCTTGCAGTCTCCTTGGATTGTTGAGCCACACGTCAGCTCCACGAACTAGTTCCCTCCCAAGGCTCATGTCGTAGTCCTCGAGAAAGGCAATCCTCCCCTGGAAGCCACGATCCATTACTGACTGATACGCGTATTTCAGAAGTTGCTTTGATCCGTAATCCGCAGGGTGTGACTTGCCTGCAAATATTATCTGTACCGGTCGCAGCGGGTTGGTGACTATCTTCTTGAGTCTTTCCAGATTGGAAAGGATAAGATAGGGTCGTTTGTATTCAGCGAATCGCCGGCTGAACACCACAGTCAACGCATAAGGATCAAGCAGGGAACCCATAGCGATGACTTGTTGAGTTGTTACTGTGCCTTCCATCCAGCGTTTTTGTGCTCTGTCTTGAATTGCCAAGAGCAGTCTGTTTTTCATTTCCATCCGGAGCTGCCAGAATTCTTCGTCGGGGACTTTGACCACGCAATTCCAGAATTCGCCATCGGTTTGCATTTGCTTCCATTCTTTCCCTAGTTGTCTTTCGCAGAGTTCTGCGATTTCCGGGGCTTGCCAAGTGGGCAGGTGAACTCCGTTAGTCACATATGAGATTGGCGTTTCTCCTTCCTTTGTTGACCAAATTCTTCGCCACATCTTCCTGGCCACCACTCCGTGAAGTCTGCTAACCGCGTTCGACTGGCTGGAAAGTCGCAGCGCAAAGGCTGTTAGACTGAACTTGTTTGGTTCCAAACCATCGTAGTGTCCTAGCTCTAGTAGGGCATCTCTGTCGATTTCTGCAGACTCCCAGTAGCTGTGCAAGTAGCGATCCATTAGTTGATGAGAGAACGTATGTTGTCCTGCTTGGACTGGCGTGTGAGTGGTGAAAATTGTGCTCCTGCGAACCTTTTCAATTGCTGACTCTAGAGCCAATCCTTTCTTGCGTTCTTCTCGAAGACGCTCCAATATCATGAATGCTGTGTGATCTTCGTTTGCATGCCACACGGTCGGGTTTATTCGAAGTTCGCGCAGTGTTCTGACTCCGCCTATTCCGAGTGTAATCAGCTGACAGATTCGTTCTTCAAGGTCAGCTGTGTATAAGCGTGCTGAGAGCATCCGATCTTTTGCGTTGTTTTCAGCCACATTTGTATCCAACAAGTAAAGGTTGACTCGTCCGACGTGAACCTGCCAGACTTGAACGTAAAGCTGGCGGTCGGCGAGTTGAACAGGAATCAATGGACCACATGCTTCGGGCCAAACACAGGGCGAAATCGGCGCTTCGCTGAAATCGAGTTGAGTATAGACTTCTTGCTGTTCTCCTTCGGCCGATATGTGTTGATGGAAATATCCTTGAGGATACATGAAGCCCATTCCCACCAGAGGCAGTCCTAGATCAGAGGATTCCTTGCAGATGTCGCCGGCTAGGATTCCTAATCCTCCGGCGTATATTGGAAGGGACTCGTGTATTGCGTATTCGGCTGAGAAGTATGCGATTGTTCCTTCGATTCTTTCTGGTCGTTGGTTGCACCAAGTGCTTTTACTTGCCATGTAATCCTCGAACTTTTGCATTGCAGAGTCGTAGAGTTCTAGAAATGCAGGGTCTACTGCCGCGGCTTCAATTCTCTCGCGTTTGATTTCGCGGAGCTGCTTCACTGGGTTTTGACCGCTGCTTCTCCACAATTCGTAGTCAAGTGAGCGAAAGACTTGCCGTCCGTCTTTGTCCCAGCTCCACCATAAGTTCTTGGATAACTCGTTCAGTCTCTCTATGCGTTTAGGAAGTGCTGGTTGTGGACTTTGTTCGACGCTCATGCAATCTGCCTGATGGCTATTGCCAAATCCAATATGTTATTTATAGTTTAGTCCGCATCAACATGCAACAGCTTGCCCAGGTTGCTGCCAGTGCTGAGGTTTACGTCTTTTCTGAAGAGTACGCAAGGACAACAGAAGCCAAGATCATACCCAAAAACGCTGCCCCAATTATTGATAGCGGAATCCTGAAAAAAGATTCTGAATGTAACACGTTTGTTGTTGGCAAACCCGCCAAATACGCCGCTAAGAAGATACCCACGAAAACGGTCCCTACGCCTTGGAGTGTAAACAAGAACCTATCTGTTCTTTTGTTGTTGAGTTTCAATTTGGTGACCTTGCGCCTGTGACTGGACTAAGATTATGGGTGTTTTGTATTTAAGATTAGTCGCTATCGGCTGCTAGCTAATCGATGTTGCCCTTATTGTTTGAAAGTTGAGGTGGTCAAACCGCAAGTATAATATAAAACCGAATGCGGATTGGAATTCAAACAAACTGGTGGACGCGGTGGCTACACAGAGATTCTATTCGACTTTTAAGATCGGGTTACTTATCGCCACTTTGGCTTATTTCTTGTTTACTTTTCATGCAATGTTTACGTTATCATGGATTGGGGAATGGGAGCGCATAGGCGGAGGCGCTTTCAGCACCATGATTCTCGTCGAAGACATCTCCGCGACCATAGGCTTAGTTTTTAGGTTTGCAGGAAGCATCATAGCCCTTGTGGCCATGGCAGTTTATTTAGCTAAGAAAGGCCTCGCCAAATCAACCGCCTACAAAGCGGTACGAGCAGTTTTGGTTTTTGAGGGTATATATTGGCTCGGTTTAATTGCTACGACAGGCTATAGCGTTCTAATGTTTGGGCGATTTCTCTTTTCAGGGGCTAGTCTATCTATAATTCTAGACTCACTGCTTTTTAGTGCAATCGCAACAACAATTGAAGGCATCGTTCTTCCGATTGTGCTGTTTGTTTTAGCCTTCAAGTTGGCACCAAACAAGCCCCTTAGAGGGTCAATAAAGTGGGCAACGATTGGCGGTCTGATTTTGATTGTGGTGTTCTGGCTGGTTTATACAGGCATTTGGGTTTCAGTCATTCAGAGCAAAGGTATAGAATATCTTTGGGTAACAGTCGAAAACGGTATAGCAGAATCCCATCCCGAGCATTTGGTGAGTTTTGCTACAACAGCGGTTGGTTTACTGGCATTAGCAATCTATGCAGGCTACTTCATTAAGAAATCCGCTAAAACAGAAATTTTGAGTGACCTCAAACTAGGTATGGCGGGCGCCATAATCTTGACTCTCGGCATATACTTCCTTTGGAACTACGTCAGTTGGATCGTGTTTGCAGGCGATACATGGAACGACTGGTACGCTTGGTTCCTAGGTCACAACATGGACCTATGGCTGCTGTCGCTACCACTGGTGGGTTTGCCTTTGCTTCTCGCAAGACGTACTTCCTGACCATCTTTCAGTTTTCCAGCTGTAACTGGACAGAATTTTGTCTTCCAGTGCATTTCTCCATAGATCATTTTCCAGAAATGTGGATTTTGAATTCAGATTTCACAGTCGTAAGTTAGTTAAGTATATTCGGTGTTTAGCTGTCTTT
>Ga0316620_10001466_pt1 | contig 10213 bp, 8 predicted proteins | sample OWC_Aug_M1_C1_D5_FD_207651 | JGI IMG/M metagenome (GOLD analysis project Ga0316620, IMG submission 207651) | Wetland soil microbial communities from Old Woman Creek delta, Ohio, United States - OWC_Aug_M1_C1_D5_B | ecosystem: Environmental > Terrestrial > Soil > Wetlands | place: USA: Ohio...
CCCCTTTACACAAGTACCGCATCGTAAAGGCCCTTCAGGAAAACGGCGAGGTAGTCGCGGTCACGGGAGACGGCATCAACGACGTGCTTGCGCTGAAGGCCGCCGACATCGGGATCGCAATGGGCAGCAGGGGCACGGACGTTGCTAAAGACGCGGCCGAGGTCGTCCTTGCGGACGACGACTTTACCACGATCGCCCGCGGCATATTCGAGGGAAGAACGTTTTTCGACAACCTCCGGAAAGGCATCTCCTATTACCTCTCGGTAAAGGTCGCGCTCATCATGATCTTTCTTCTCCCGGTCCTCCTCGGCATAACCATGCCGTTCAGCCCGATCCAGATCGTGATCCTCGAGCTCTTCATGGACCTGGCGGCGTCCGCAGGGTTCGTTACGGAACCGAAGGAAAAAGACGTCTACTCGCGGCATCCCCGCAACCCCAAAGAAAAGGTCCTCTCGACCGGGGTCGTTTACGGCATCTTTGCGGGTGGAATGGCGCTCTTCGTCTCGGTGATGATAGCCTATTTTTATGCGCGGTCCCTCGGCATGGGCCAGGCCGAGACCCAGACCTTCGCATTTTCGGCATGGATATTCGGGCATATCTTCCTGGCCATTGCCTCCCGCTCCGGAAAGGAACCGGCCTTCTCTCTCGGCATCTTCACCAATCCGGTCATCAATCTCTGGGCCGCAGGGTCGATTTCGTTCCTCTTCCTCGGGATCTACGTGCCGGCGCTCAGAGAGCGGCTGAATCTGGCCCCGATCGACGTAACGAGCGTACTTGCGGTCGCAGCGGTAGCACTGATCGTCATCGGCCCGCTCGAAATAAGGAAATACGTCACCCGCCGGGCTGCCCTTTAATCTTTTCGAGCGCCTTTTTTGCAGCAAGGCTTTCCGCCTCTTTTTTCCTCTTCCCGGAGGCAACGCCCATGCGTTTCCCTTCGAGGAACACCCCGACTGTGAACACCCGGTTATGTTCCTCTCCCAGCTCTTTGATCACCCTATACTCGGGAAGCTTTCCGTAGAGGAGTTGCGTTTTTTCCTGGAGCTCCGTTTTATGGTCGTAGAATTCTCCGGATTCTATCGCCCGTTTCACCCTGTCTTCAAAAAAACCGAGAACGATCTCCCTGGTCTTCTCATAGCCGCCGTCCAGATAGACGGCGCCGATGACCGCCTCGAGCGTGTCGGCAAGGATAGATTTTTTCGACCTGCCGCCGGTAGATTCTTCCCCCTTCCCCAGCAGGATATGTCTCCCAAGCGAGACCGAAAGGGAGATATCGGCCAGGACGGACTCGCAGACTAGAAAGGACTTCATCTTCGCCAGGACCGATTCCTCATACTGTGCCTCGAGACGAAACAGATATTCGACGATCACCAGCCCGATCACCGAATCGCCCAGGAATTCCAGCCGTTCGTTGTGAGACCGTGCCTTCCCCCTGTTTTCATGATAGAACGACTTGTGCGTCAGCGCCAAGGCGAGGAGGTCCTTGTTCTTGAAGCGATACCCGATCTTCTGTTCGAGGTCTTCTGATGCCCGTTTCGGCCCGGTACTTATCAATGTGGGAACTTCTTGAAAAGCAGGCAGGCGTTCGTCCCGCCGAAACCGAAGGAGTTCGACATGGCGCAGCCCACATCGGCCTTTCTCGCAGTATGCGGCACGTAATCAAGGTCGCATTCAGGGTCCGGATTGTCGAGGTTGATCGTAGGGGGGATCATACCGTCCCGCATGGCGAGGCTGCAGACTACCGCCTCGACGCCGCCGGCGGCACCGAGGAGATGGCCGGTCATCGACTTGGTCGAACTGATCGCAACATGATACGCGTGCTCTCCGAAGACCGACTTTATTGCCGCGGTCTCCAGTTCATCGCCATACTTTGTCGACGTCCCGTGGGCATTGATATAATCCACCTGTGAAGGACTCGCGCCGGCATCATTCAGTGCCATCGCCATACATCTGGCGGCACCCTCGCCCCCGGGGGCCGGGGAGGTGATGTGGTAGGCATCTCCCGTGAGACCGTAGCCTGCGATCTCGGCGTATATCTTCGCATCTCTCTTAAGCGCGTGACCGAGCTCTTCAATAATCAGGACGCCCGCGCCTTCTCCCATGATAAAGCCGTCTCTGTCCCTGTCGAACGGCCTGCTCGCCTTAGCAGGTTCGTCATTTCTTGTGGACAGCGCCTTCATCGCGTTGAACCCGCCGATGCCCATGGCAGTGATGACCGATTCAGTGCCCCCCGCAATCATCGCGTCGGCGTCACCCCGCTGGATCACCTTGAATGCGTCGCCGATGGCATGGCTGCCGGTGGCACAAGCGGTTGCAGGAGCGGAATTCGGCCCCTTGGCGCCGAATTTTATCGATATGTTGCCGGCGGCAAGGTTAATGATCAGCATCGGGATAAAAAAAGGGGTGATCCTTCGGGGGCCTTTTTCGAGCAGGATTTTGTGGTAATGCTCGATCGCGGGAAGTCCCCCCATTCCGGCGCCGACGTAAACGCCGACGCGCGGGGCGTTATGTTCGTCGATCTTCAGCCCTGAGTCTTCCATGGCCATAGTCGAGGCGGCGACGCCGAAGTGGATAAACCGGTCCATCTTCTTGATTTCCTTCGGCTCTATGTAGTCTTCCGGTTTGAATCCCTCGACTTCGCCGGCTATCTGCGTAGCGAATGTGGAAGCGTCAAACTGGGTTATCCTCCTGATACCGGACTTCCCCCCAAGCAGGCCGCTCCAGCTTTTTTCGACGCCCACGCCGACCGGGGTGATGAGCCCAAGCCCTGTAACAACAACCCTTCTCTTAGACATTAAGACTGCTTGTTCTTGATATACTCTACGGCGTCTTTGACCTTCGCGATCTTCTCGGCGTCTTCGTCCGGGATCTCTATATTGAACGTCTCTTCAAATGCCATGACGAGCTCAACCGTGTCGAGCGAATCCGCACCGAGGTCCTCCACGAAGGACGCCTCGGGTGTCACCTCGGCGGCGTTCACGCCCAACTGCTTCGCGATTATCTCCTTCACCTTGTCTTCAATCATTCCTATACCTCCCTATTCATTATCAAATTTACATGCGGCAAAAAATCAAATGCCGGTGCAGCAGGCCTGCAGGCACCGGCTATAGAATCGCGCGTCACATATACATGCCGCCGTTGACGTGAATCACCTGCCCTGTGATGTACCCGGCGTCCGCCGAGGCAAGGAAGCTCACGGCATTGGCGACATCGTCGACGGTCCCGAACTTACCGACAGGTATAGATTTTAACATTTCCTGCCTTACATTTTCAGCAAGGGCATCGGTCATCGCGGTCGAAATAAATCCGGGCGCCACGGCGTTCACGGTAAGTCCCCTGCTGGCGTATTCCCTCGCCACGGTCTTTGTCAACCCGACTATTCCGGCCTTGGACGCGCTGTAGTTGACCTGACCGGGGTTCCCCATAAAGGCGACGACGGAAGCGATGTTGACGATCCTCCCGTATTTTTGCTTCACCATCACCTTCACCGCCTCCTTGGAACAGAGAAAAACGCCTTTGAGGTTTATGTTGATAACCGCGTCCCAGTCTTCTTCCTTCATCCTAAGCACAAGACCGTCCTTAGTGATGCCGGCGTTGTTGATCAGTATATCGAGCCTGCCGAATTCCTTCACCACATCTTCAAAGGCCTTCACAACCTGGTCGGATTTCGAGACGTCAAGTTTCACGGCCATGGTCTTCGCGCCCGCGGAGGCCAATTCCCCGGCGGTCTCTCTTGCGGCGTCCTCCGACACATCCGCGATTGCGAGGTTCGCCCCGTGTTTCGCAAAGTGTCCGGCTATCGACCTGCCGATTCCACGGGCCCCTCCCGTAATCATTGCCACTTGTCCTTTGAAGTCCATAAGCACCCCCTGAAAAAACGTCTATAATTGTAACAAAGTGCCGGTTTCTTTTCCAGTCCTTTTCTTGGTATAATTAATTTTGTTCGCGGACCATGCCATCAAATCTTTAAACAACAAGAGAGGGAATATGACAGGGAAAGTATATCTAATAGATGTCACGAACAGGGACGGGGTGCAGACCTCGCGCATCCTGCTGCCAAAACTGTCGAAGACAATGCTGAACATCTATCTCGACGAGATGGGTCTCTATCAGAGTGAAATAGGATTTCCGACGCTGAAGCACGAGGTGAATTACATAAACGGCAACCTGGAACTCGCCAAGGCCGGCGTGATGAAACGGATCCATCTGGAAGGGTGGTGCAGGGCGGTCCCCGAAGACGTGATTCTGGCGTTCAAGAACTGCCCCGACATCAAACACCTGAACATCTCCATGTCCACGTCCGAGATCATGATCCAGGGGAAGTTTCAGGGGAAAAAGACCTGGAAAGACATCGTAAGGTCCATGGTCGATGCGGTAAAGACCGCGCGCGAACTAGGGGCCGAGACGGTGGGCATAAACGCCGAAGATGCTTCCAGGACTGCACTTGACAGGCTCATCGACTTCACCCTTGCCGGGAAAGAGGCAGGGGCCGATCGTTTCAGATACTGCGATACTCTCGGAGCGGACGACCCGATCACGATCTATGAGAGGATCAAGGCGCTCGCCCTCGCAACTAAGTTCCCTCTGGAGATGCACTGCCACAACGACCTCGGCATGGCCGAGGCGGTCTCCTGCGCAGGGGCGCAGGGAGCCATCGAAGGCGGGGTCGACACTTACATCAATACGACCATCAACGGCTACGGGGAGCGCTGCGGGAACTGCGACTTGGTGGCAACGATTCTCGCCCTCAAGTATTCCCACGGGCTGAGCAAAAAGGTACACCTCGACGAATACGTGGATCTCAAGAAATCCTGGAGGATCGCGAAGTACGCTTCATACGCATTCGGACTTCCCATTCCGATCAACCAGCCGGGCGTCGGCGCCAACGCCTTTGCACACGAGTCGGGCATCCACGCCGACGGCGCGTTGAAGGATAGGCGCAATTACGAGCTCTACGACCCCGAAGACGTCGGCCGCGGAGAACCCGAGCTGCTCGAGACAGGAAGGATTATCACCACCGGAGAATACGGCGGGGTCAAGGGCTTCAGGCACGTCTATGACAAACTGGGCATACACTTCAATACGGATGATGAGGCACGAAAGGTCCTCGAACTGGTGCAATACGCGAATCTCCACACCCAGAAACCCCTGACGGACGATGAACTACGCCTGATTGCCACTTATCCGGACATTGTCAGAAAGATACTCACGATGAATATATAGGGACCGATAAGCAAAGAGACTCTTCAGCCGGTTCCGACGCGCTATCCGTAATACTGCACGGGCACGTTCACGTTCTCCGCTATATAAATTGGAAGGGATATGGTGAACATCGTCCCCCTGCCCTCTTCGCTTTTGACGTCTATCTTGCCCTTGTGGCTCTGGATTATCTTATACGTGATGGAAAGTCCGAGTCCCGTCCCCTTCTCCCGCTTCGTGGTAAAGAAGGGCTCGAATATCTTCGGGAGCACCTCGCGCGATATCCCGTGGCCCGTGTCCGCGATCTCGACAAATACGCTCGTTTCCGTATTGGAGGTGCGGATCTTGATCTCCTTGCCTCTCCGCAGGCTGTTCTCCCCCATAGCGTGCACGGAGTTGTTCAGCACATTGAGGAAGACCTGCTTGATCTGGTTCGGGTCGCCCATGATGACCGGCAGATCGGAGTAGTTTTCGTGGATCTTGATACTGGCGTCCTTCAACTGCACACCGATTAGGGCCACCACCTCCCTCAGCAGACTGTTTATATTCACCGCCCGTATCTCCAGCGGCCGCCGCCGCGCGAACTCGAGGAGTTGCTGCACGATGTCCCGTGCGCGCATCGATTCCCTTTCGATGATCTCGATGTCCTTCATGATGTTCTCGATATTGCCTTCCTCCTTGATGAGTTCGGCGTATCCCATGATACTCGTGAGCGGGTTGTTGATCTCGTGGGCGACGTTCGATGCGAGTTCGCCGATCGCCGCGAGCTTTGCCGCCTGCACGAGCTGCTCCTGGGTCTCCCGCAGTTCCTTCATCTGCGCCCGCAGGTCTTCATAGAGCTTGATATTTTCGATGGCTACCGAGACGTTGTTCGAGATAATCCCGAGCAGCCGGGAGGATTCCTCCTGGAATTCACCCTTCTTCCTGTTGGCAAGCCGAAGGACCCCGGCAAGATTTCCCTTCAGACTCACCCAACCCAGAAGCAGATTCCGCACTGCAGGGACCTGTCCTCCTGTTATCCCTTCGGGAAGCCCAGGTGCCTTCAGGTCGTTGACCACCAGCGGCCTGCGGTTATTCGCAAGATAAAGCTTTTTCAGCGCCTCCCTGGAGACCCTGATTGACCTGGCCTGTGCCTCATCGAGGCCGTACGCGGGAAGGGCGTGTTCGAGATATTCCCCATCTTCATCCAGGAGCAGAAGGCCGCACTGTTCGACCCCCACCAATTCTGCAACGCCATGCGAAACTTCCCGGACAACGTCCGTAATATTCGAGACAGAGTGAAACGGCAGGGTGACGCGGTACAGCCCTGTCAGGCGGTTCATGTGCTGGACGATCTGCTCATTGCTCTCCTTCAGTGAAACGCTCATATCGTTTATGGAGGAAGCTAGTTCGCCGAATTCCGTTGAGTCCGAGTAGCCCGTCGTGCAGCCCAGATTCCCCGATGCGATCTTCCTCGACACGCCGATCAGCTCGCGCACAGGGCTCAGGATATTCCTGGTGAGCCGGGATGCTATCCAAAGGCCGATGAGGAAGGCGATGAAGAGCGTGATAATCAGAATCTTTTGTGCCCTCCTCACGTCGTCTATTGCCCTCTGCGTCCTGTCCTGGAGCCTCTGGTTCGCGATCAGGGCCATCTCCGACGTCATATTCAGCAGTTCGGTGCCGATGGCATAAGATTCCATCTTGAGCGACCGTATTCTTTCTTCATTCGCCGACGCGGTAATATAGTAGCTCAGGGAATTCTCGAACCTGTCGATAAGTCCCCTGACGTCCAGGAGCTTCTGGGTTATCAGCGGGGAATGATGGCATCTGGTGCAGTTATTGATCGACTTGTCGAGGTCGGTCACGTTTCCCACTATCTTGTCCAGACGGCTTCCGAGTTCGGTATGGACGGTCAGCAGGTCCTGCTCGACGTTCTGGATCTTGATGATCAGGTCCTGCCTGAGGATTTCGACGCTGTGCAGGGTGATGATATTCTTCAGTTCAGAGGTAGTAAAGTTAATGTACAACATGGATATGACCGCGCCCACCGTGAAGACCGCGAAGAGAACGGATAAAAAAGCTATGATCCTGTTTTTCATGTGGTTGATTTATGCATAAATTCTACAATAGAATATATACAATACGCGGCAAATATATCAATATTTTTTTAAGGAGAATTCACATGATCGAAACTACGATACAGGTTGAAGGCATGTCATGCCAGCACTGCGTGATGAGGGTAAAAAAGGCGGTTGAAGGACTGGCGGGGATAGTTAAGTCGGACGTCCAGGTGGGCCAGGTCAAAATCGCCTTCGACGAATCCAAAATAGGGCAAAAGGCGATTGAGGACGCAATCGTAAAAGCGGGCTACAAGATTAAGGGATGACAAACCTGCGGGGGCAATTTATGAATTGCCTCTACTTCCCGGGAAGAGCAACATAGAACGTGGCACCCTCGTTCGCCTTTGCTTCCGCCCATATTCGTCCGCCGTGTTTCTGGACGATGCGGTGCACGATGGAAAGTCCGATCCCCGTCCCCTCGAACTCCTTTACGTTGTGAAGCCGCTGAAAAACCCGGAACAGTTTATCCGCATACTGCATGCTGAACCCGACCCCGTTGTCCCTCACAAAATAGACATGTTCCCTGCCGTCTTTCCGTCCGCCGATTTCGATGACCGCCTCCAGCCGCTTCCTCGAGAATTTGACGGCATTCGACAGAAGGTTTTCGAATACCTGACGGAGGAGCACCGCATCGCCCCTGACAGAGGGGAGGGGCTCGACGGCGAATAAGACTTTCCGTCCCGACAAGGTCCCGCCGATGTCGTTGCACAGTGCCTTCACCATTTTCTCCATATCGATTTCGGCGACGTTCATCTCCTGACGTCCTATACGGGACAGATCCAGGAGACCGTTGATAAGTCTGTCCATCCTTATCGCGTTCGTCCCTATTATCTTGAGCAGGTCCTTCCCCTTGTCGTCGAGTTTATCTCCGTAATCTTCAAGGACGACCTGGGCAAATCCGTTTATGATACGCAACGGTGAGCGGAGGTCATGCGAGACCGAGTAACTGAACGCCTCCATCTCCCTGTAGGCCGCCTCAAGGCCCGCTGTCCGCTCCTTTACCTTGCGTTCGAGCTCTTCGTTCAGATCTCTGAGCGCCTCCTCTACCGCCCGCCTCCGCCTCTCGTTTTCAATGAAGTCTATAGCAAATGACACATCCCTTGCCATCGAGACAAGCAACTCTATCTCTTCCCCGGTGAAGAAACTCGGCTTTTCCGAATAGATTGTGAACGCCCCGATCGTGTCCTTACCTATACGGAGGGGGAACGCAGCAGAGGAGCGGAACCCGTGGCTGAGGGCCTTCTCCTTCCACGGCCGCATCAGAGGATCGACTTCTATATCGCTGCAAATGAAGTATTTTCCCTCGAAGACCGCCCTGCCTGTAGGGCCCTTGCCTTCAGGCACGTCCGCTGCGACCACCCTGATCGTATCGAGGTAGCCGCCTTCGTCCCCCCAACTGGCGACAGGCTTTACCTCCAGCGTCACAGGGTCTTTAAGCCCTATCCATGCCATCCTGAGCAGACCGTCTTCAACCGCGATCCTGCAGACCTCTTCATACAGTTCCCCCGGTTCGCGGATCCTGACGATCGCCTCGTTTATCTTGCTGAGCACCGAATAGAGCCGGTTAAGGCGGAAAACGTTTTCCTGCGCAATCTTTCGTTCGGTGATGTCATGGAAATAAACGGACAGGCCTTCTTTCGAAGGATATGCCCGTACTTCCACCCAGACATCGAGAAGAGGAGAAAGCGCTTCAAATGAGGCCGGCACCTTTTCGGCCACCGCCCTGTGATACTGCTCGTAGAAGACCGTGCCGACCGCATCCGGAACAACCTCCCATATGCTCCTGCCGATGAGTTCGCCGAGGCCTCTTCTCCAGAGCCGCAACGCCTCATGATTGACATAGGTAAACCGCCACATGCGGTCAAGAGTGAAGAAACCGTCGGAGATACTTTCAAGAATATCGAACAGCCTTTCCTGCGACTTCATGGCCTGTTCCTCGGCCCTGCGACGATCGGCGATTTCCTGCTCAAGTTCTTCATTGGCATGAACGAGTTCGGCGGTCCTTTCACGAATGCGTCGTTCCAGATCGGTGTCACTGCAGGAGGAGAGAACTCTTTGCTTCTTCCCTGCCGAACGCCCTCCCGTTTCGGTCTTGTTGATTTTCAGACCGGACTTCCCGGTCTTCCGGCCGGGTTTATGGTCGGCTTTTGGGTTCTCTTTCACGATAAAATAACCCGCGGTTGTTCATATTGAGATAATTCATAGCATAGCAAAAAATATCCTGGAAATGGAATTCGAGACAGGTAAAGACGGATTAAATTTCTTTCATGAGGGTGGCAGGGACCGGGGCTCGAAGATCCGTGGGAGGCAGACAGTCTGAAGCTACACCCCTCTCAGTTCACCGCCCGTCTTTCGAAGGATGTATGCGACCAGGCCGGTGTGTATCGTCTCGACCTCATCATCGGTAAGCGTCCTATCGGGGCAACGGTAGGTTATCCTGTAGCCGAGGCTCTTTCTGCCCTGCGGGATGTTCTTCCCCTTGTAGTGATCAAAGAGTTCCACCCTTTCTATGTATTCTGACCGGTATCCCTTCAATTCTTCCATCACCCCGGCAGACGACAGACCTTCATCGAGGATGATCGCAATATCTCGCTCGACCGCCGGGTATTTCGGGATCGACGAATAGGTCAGGTTTTCGGGCACAGCCGCGTGAAGTCTTTCGAGGTTCAGTTCGAAGACCACGATCTCGGGTTTGGATACCTTGAGATCCAGTTTCTCGACCACGCCCGGTGTCAGTTCGCCGATGAAACCGACCTTTGCGCCGCCAAGCATAACGTCGGCAGACTTTCCCCTGTGAAGAAATGCTTCGTCGGAAGGGACATACGAAAAGCCCTCTATCTTCATCTCTCCGCAGAGCGAATCGAGCGCACCCTTTACAGCGAAGAAAGACGGCGCCTCCTCCTTCCAGAGGCAAG
>Ga0316620_10001468_pt1 | contig 10208 bp, 7 predicted proteins | sample OWC_Aug_M1_C1_D5_FD_207651 | JGI IMG/M metagenome (GOLD analysis project Ga0316620, IMG submission 207651) | Wetland soil microbial communities from Old Woman Creek delta, Ohio, United States - OWC_Aug_M1_C1_D5_B | ecosystem: Environmental > Terrestrial > Soil > Wetlands | place: USA: Ohio...
GAAGAGGCCCAGCACGGTGAGGAACGTGGTGCCGTTGGAGATGATGGTGCGGGTGAGGGTCTGGTTGAGCGAGTCGTTGAGGATCCTGGCCATCGGGTCCTTGCGGCGGTGGGCGAGGTTCTCCCGGGCGCGGTCGAAGATGACGATCGTGTCGTTCACGCTGTAGCCCACGAGAGTCAGGAGCGCCGCGATGATGTTGAGGGTGACCTCGAAGTTGAGGAAGGCGAGCACGCCGAGGGCGATGAGGACGTCGTGGAAGGCGGCGATGGTCGCCCCCACGCCCCATACGCCGCCCTTGAAGCGGGCCGCGATGTAGATGAGCTGGAAGAGGAGCCCGAGGGTGGTGAGGAGGATGGCCTTCTGCCGCAGCTCGGCGCCCACGATGGGGCCCACGATCTCGGAAGAGGACTCGAGGACGGGGTTCTGCCCGTAGGTGTCGGCAAGCGCCTGCCGGACGGCGCGGGCGGGGGCGTCGAGGTCCGACTCCGGGGCCTCCTGCCCGATACGGACGAGCACCTTGTTGGCCTTGATGTCCCCGTAGGTCTGGATCACCGAGCCCGGCGAAACCTTCGTGACCGCGTCGCGGATCTTGTCGATCTCGGGGGGGGTCTGGAAATGCAGGACCAGCTGGGTCCCGCCCGAGAACTCGACGCCGTAGCGCAGGTGGCCCGTCGCGATCCAGGCGACGCTCGCCACGATGAGGGCGATCGAGAGGGCGATGAAGTACTTCGCCCGGCCGATGAAGTTGAAGTTCGGGTTCTTGATGATCTCCATGGCCGCCCCCTAGATGCTCAGGCTCTCGACGTGGCGCTTGCCGAGCACCCACTCGAAGATGAACTTGCTGACGAAGTAGGAGGCGAAGATGTTGGACACCAGGCCGATCACCAACGTCACCGCGAAGCCCTTGATGGGGCCGGTGCCGAACTGGAAGAGGAAGGCAGCGGCGATGAGCGCTGTCGCGTGGGTGTCGAGGATCGTGATCCAGACCCGCTCGAAGCCGTTTTGCACGGCCGCGCGCACGGTCTTGCCGTTCCGCAGCTCCTCGCGGATGCGCTCGAAGACGAGCACGTTCGTGTCGACGCCCACGCCCACGGTGAGGATGATGCCGGCGACGCCGGGCAGCGTCAGGGTGGCGCTGGTGTAGGCCATGGCCGCGAGCACGATGAGCATGTTGCCGGCGAGGGCCACGATCGCGTTCAGGCCGGCGAGACGGTAGTAGATGAGCATGAAGATCGTGATGAAGGCCATGGCCGCGATCGAGGCGCGCACCCCGTCGCGGATCGAGTCGCGACCGAGCGAGGCGCCGACCGTGAGCTCCTGCAGGTACTTGAGGGTGGCGGGCAGCGCCCCCGCCTTCAGGATCTTCGAGAGCTCGTCCGCCTCCTGGGTGCTGAAGTGGCCGGTGATGCGGTTGTCCGACCCCAGCTTGGCCTGGATCACGGGGGCCGAGTAGACCGTTCCGTCGAGGACGATCGCGAGCTGGCGGCCGATGTTCCTCCCCGTTTCGCGGGCGAACTTGTCGGTGGCCGTGGCGTTGAGCGAGAAGTTGATCTGCGGACGGTTGGACTCGTCGACGCCGACCCGGGCGTTCTTGAGGTCGCGGCCCGTGATCATCGCCTCCTTGCGCAGGAGGTAGTAGGTGGGTTGCCCCGGCGTGTCGCTCGGCCCCGAGTCGAGCTCCATGTTGTCGGGCACCTTGCCCCCCACGCCCTGGAGGAGCGTCTCCTGCGAGGCCGCCGCGTTCTCGACGAGCCGGAGCGAGAGCTGGGCGGTCGTCTTGATGATGCGCTTGGCCTGCTCGATGTCGGTGACGCCCGGGAGCTGCACGAGAATCTGGTCCCCGCGGCTGCCCTGGGCGGCGATCACCGGCTCGGCGACGCCCAGCGCGTTGACCCGGCGCTCGAGGGTACGGATCGCCTCCTGCACCGTCTGGTCCTTCAGCTGGCGCTGGTAGAGATCGTTCATCTCGACCGTGAACTTGCCCTCGCCCGCCTCCCGGACCTCCCAGCTGCGGCCAAAGAAGTCACGCAGGACGTCACGCATGTCCTTCACCCGGGCGGGCTCGGTGCCCTCCACGGAGAATGACGTCGGCGAGACGCGCTGGATGGCGCCGTACTGGATCCCCTTGCGGGTCGCCTGATCGCGGGCCGTCGTCACCGCGTCGTCCACGGTGGCGTTGAGGGCGTCCTCGACGACCACCTGGAGGACGAGGTGGATTCCCCCGCGGAGGTCGAGGCCGAGGTGGATCTTGCCGGGCACACCCTCCCTCTCGTAGGGTGGCCAGATGGCGACCGCGCAGGCGAGCAGGAACGAGCCGTAGCCGATCGCCTTCCAGCGCAGCTCCGGGCGCATGAAGGCGTAGACGAGGCCGGCGAGGGCGGCGGTGAGGAGCAGCCAGAGGGTGACAGGGTTCTGCAGGGCGGGAGGCATCACTTCTCCGTCTTCTCGGCCCCGGGCGCCAGTCCGGCCACGGCGCTCTTCAGGACCTTGATCCTTGTCTTGTCGTCGACGCGGACGAGAAAGGCGTCGTCCTCGACGCCGACGATGGTGCCGAAGATGCCCGCGTTGAGGACGACGCGGTCCCCGCTCTTGAGCCCCTTGACGAGCGCCTCGAGCTTCTTCTGCTTCCTCCGCATCGGCATGATGAGCACGAAGTAGAAGATCGCGAAGATCAGCCCCATCATCACGAGGCTGCCGAGGGGGTTGGGCTCGCCCGGGCGGGCGGGCCCGGCGAGGGCGAGCAGGAGGCGGGGGTCGGCCATGGCGGTCTCTTCTGCGGGCGGTCCGCTCTTCCGGGGTTCTTTCGCTATCCGGGTCGGCGGCGGGGGTTCACGAGGACCGTCGCGCTACGACCCGTCCTGTTCCACGGCCGCGAGGCGGCGGAGGGTCTCCCTCCGCCACTCCTCGAAGCGGCACAAACGAATACTTTGCCGCATCGCCTCCATCATGTCAAGGTAGAAGAACAGGTTGTGGATGGTCATGAGGGTCGCCGCCGTCATCTCGTTCGCCTGGTGGAGGTGGCGGAGGTAGGCGCGGCTCGCGGTGCGGCAGGTGGGGCAGCGACAATCCGGGTCGGGGGGGGGGGGGTCGTCCCGGTGTCTCGCGTTGCGGATCGAGAGCCGTCCCCGGCTCGTGAAGAGCTGGCCGTTCCTGGCGTTGCGCGTGGGGAGCACGCAGTCGAACATGTCGATGCCCCGTGCCACGGAGTCGACGAGGTCCTCCGGGGTCCCCACCCCCATGAGATAGCGGGGCCGGTCGGCGGGCAGGATGGGGTCGAGGAGCTCGAGGACGCGGTCCCGCCCCGCCTTGGGCTCGCCCACGGAGAGGCCCCCCACTGCGTAGCCCGGGAAGTCGATCTCCACGATCTCGCGGGCGCTCGTCTCCCGCAGATCCAGGTGGACACCGCCCTGCACGATCCCGAAGAGCCACTGGTCCTCGCGCCGGTGCGCGTCGCGGCTCCTTCGCGCCCAGCGGGTGGTGCGTGCCGTGGCCTCCGCGACGACCTCACGAGGCGCGTCGCCGGATGGGCATTCGTCGAAGGCCATGACCAGGTCCGCCCCGAGGTTCCCCTGGGCCTCCATGGACCGCTCCGGGGAGAGGAGGTGCGCCGTCCCGTCGAGGTGGCTCTGGAAGCGCACGCCCTCCTCGTCGACACGGCGCAGCGCGGCGAGCGAGAAGACCTGATAGCCCCCGCTGTCGGTGAGGAAGGGGCCGTCCCAGCCGGTGAAGGAATGGAGGCCACCGAGCCCCGCCACCAGCGCGTCGCCTGGGCGGAGCATCAGGTGGTAGGTGTTGGCGAGCAGGATCCGGGCTCCGATCTCGCGGAGGTCCCGGTGGAGGACGGCCTTGACGGCGCCGGCGGTGCCGACCGGCATGAAGACGGGGGTCTGCACCTCGCCGTGCGGGGTCGTGAGCCGTGCGGCCCGGGCGCGTCCGTCCCGCGCCTCCACCGCGAAGCGGAAGCTGGCCATGGGGCACCGAGTATAGACTCTCGTTCATGACCACGCGGCTCAAGGTGGCTCTCCTCTTCGGCGGGCGCTCGGGCGAGCACGAGGTGAGCCTGGTCTCGGCGGCGTCGGTGGCCGCCGGGCTCCGAGTGGGACACGACGTGGCCTGCGTCCTCGTCGACAAGGCAGGGCAATGGCTCCTGCAGGAGGGAGCGGTGCCGCGGCCGTCGGGGGGGGAGCCCGTCTTCCTCGCCCCGGTTCCGGGGGACGGGGGGCGCCTCCGACGCCTCGCCGACGCGCGGGAGTTGGTGCGGCCCGACGTCTTCTTCCCGGTGCTGCACGGCACCTACGGAGAGGACGGCACCGTGCAGGGCCTCTTCGAGCTGGCCGGCGTCCCCTACGTGGGTGCGGGGGTCGCCGCTTCGGCCGTCTCGATGGACAAGGCACTGATGAAGGCGCTCTTCGCCCGGGCCGGCCTGCCCCAGGTCGAGCACCGCGTCCTCGTTCGGCGCGACCCCGAGGCGGAGGCGGGCGTCGTGGCCGATCTCGGTCTGCCCGTCTTCGTCAAGCCCGCGAACCTGGGCTCGAGCGTGGCCGTGGCCAAGGTGAAGGTAGAAGACGAGCTCGGGCCCGCGCTCGACGCCGCGCTTGCCTACGACCGCAAGGCGATCGTCGAAGCCGGCGTCGCGGCGCGCGAGGTCGAGGTCTCCATTCTCGGGAACGACGAGCCGGTGGCCTCCGTGCCGGGCGAGATCGTTCCCGACCGCGAGTTCTACGACTACGCCTCGAAGTACTCGGCGGAGAGCCGCACCGCTCTTCTCATCCCCGCCCCACTCCCGGCCTCGGTCGCGGAGGAGGTCCGTCGCCTCGGTGTCGCCGCCTTCCGCGCGGTGGACGCCGCGGGCTACGCCCGGGTGGACTTCTTCTTCGAGCAGGCGGCCGGACGCCTGCTCGTCAACGAGATCAACACCATCCCCGGGTTCACGTCGATCAGCATGTTCCCGAAGCTCTGGGAGGCGAGCGGGCTGGCCTACTCCGATCTCCTCGCCCGCCTCGTCGCGCTCGGGATCGAGCGCCACGCCGCACGCGCTCGGCTCCGCACCGACTATCGCCCGTCGTGAGCCGGTGCTTGGGGGTCTTCGCTGCGGCGTGCGCATTCGTCCTCGCCGCGGCCCTCGTTGCGCCGGCCCGCCTTCTCGCGTCGGGAGGGGTCGCTTCGGGGCCCGGGGACGCCGAGGCCCGCGCGGCCCTCGGCCTCGTCTACGACGGCGACTTCCACGGGGCGGAAACCCGCCTCGCCGCCCTCGCGCAGGAGCATCCCGGCGACGCGGTCCTGCCCTACCTTCAGGCCCTCGCGCTCGAGTGGCGGCTCGAGCAGGACCCCGGGAACCGCACGCACGACGCGGAGGTTCTTGCCCTCGCCGACCGCGCTCTCGGCCTCGCCGACGTCGTGCTCACCCGCGACGGCACCGATGGGCGTGCCCTCCTCGCCCGGGGCGCGGCGCACGGGGTGAAGAGCCGGCTCCACCTGTTCCGCTGGGACAAGGGGCCCGCCTCGCGCGAGGCGGTCCGAATGCGTGAGGCGCTCGCCGCCGCCCGCGCCTCCGGGGCGAACGTCCTGGACCTCGACTTCGGCCTCGGCCTCTACGACTACTACGCCGACACCCTGCCGCGCTTCTTCAAGCTGGTCGCCTTCGTCCTGCGCATCCCGGGGGGCGACCGGGAGCGTGGGCTCGACGCGATCGCCCGGGTCGCGCGCGGGGGCAGCTTCTTCCACGACGACGAGGCCCGCGTGCAGATGTACGACATCCAGTCGTACTTCGAGAGGAAGCCCGACGGCGCGGTCCACTGGATCCGCGAGATGTGGCGCCTCCACCCGGGGTGGCCGATCTGGGGCCTGAAGCTCTCGCAGCTGCTCGGCGAGCCGATGGGTCTCTGGGCGGAGAGCGCCGCGGTGGCGCGACGCATCCTCGCCACGGCCGAGGAGGGCCGTCGCCCGAACTACCAGCCGGCGGTGGGCGCGATGGCGCGCGCGCTGCTCGCGGACGCTCTCCTCGGGGACTTGCGCTTCGACGAGGCGTGCGCGACGGCGCGCGCCGCTCCTTCGGACACACCCGGAGCCCCCTGGGTCGGCGAGCGGGTGCGCGGAGTGCTCGCGCGCTGCCGCGACCTCGATCGGCGCGCGGGCTCCGCGGAGGCCAACGCTTTCGCGCTCCTCGCGCGGTCCCGGCGCCTGCGCGAGCAGGGGGATGAGACTGGGGCGGACACGGCGTGCCTGGAGGCGTTTCGCGTCTTCCCTGCGAGCGCCGAGGCGCGCCTGTGTGCGGCGCGAGAGAGCCTGCGCGCAGGGCGGCCGAGGGCGGCAATCGAGCTGGCCCACGCGGCGCTCGACGGGGCAGAAGACGCAGGGCTGCGGCCCTTCGCGCGCATGGCGCTCGCGCGGGCCCTCGAGGACGAGGGAAGCCGGAAGCAGGCGCTCGAGCACTACCGGCGGATCTGGGACGCGCCGCTCGGACGCGACAGGCTCCGCGCGGCGGCGGCGGACGCGATCCGGCGCCTCGAGGGCGGCCCGCCGCTGCCGGATGCGCCGCCGCTCGAGCGCTGAACGGCGATGGGGGAGGCGGGGCCCGTACTTCCGTGTATTCAAAGTACCGTACTAGAAGCAGCTGTCCCGTTCACTCCCCCACATTTTCGTCACCCGCGGCGGAAGGCGCTGAGAGACAGAGGCTTCGCGGCCTGCGATCGTTGAAATCGGCTCTGAGAGCCAGTTTGGGCGATTTCCACACGACCTTGCACAGCCTAAGCCACTCCATGTGTGGAGCATCGGACGGGGGGCGAGGAAATAACGCTTGACAAGGTGGAGGGGCGTTCCTACCCTACCCCTAGTATGCGAGGTTCTTTGAGACCCTCTAGGTTGGAAGAGAGCCTCCGCCGTCCAGACTTGGACTGAAAGGGGGGATTACCTCAATGCCGGCGAAGAAGAAGGCGGCCAAGAAGAAGGCGGCCAAGAAGAAGAAGTAAGAGCCCCGGGGAAGTTGGGGGGGTCGAGAGAGATCTCGCCCCCCACTTTTTTTCCGGAGGATCGTGTCGAGGCGAGGGGGCTGGACGCATCGCCCCCTCGTTTCGTCTAGCGCCGTCCTGCGGCTCGCGAATGCGCGGCTCAGCCCCGCGCGCCGAGGACGTGCTCCTCGATCGCTCGCGCGACGCCGTCCTCCTCGTTCGTGGGCAGGACGGGAAGGCCCAGCGCGAGCAACTCCGGGTCGGCGTTGCCCATGACGAAGCCGAGGCCTGCCCGTTCCACCATCTCGCGGTCATTCCAGTTGTCGCCGATGGCCAGGGTCTCCGACGGCGCAATGCCCCAGCGCTCCTGCAGGAAGCGGAGCGCCTCCGCCTTGCCCACCGCCGGGTGCAGCACGTCGAGGAGCACCACGCCTGTCGCAGGGTAGACGGTCCGCTCGATGCGCGCTTCGCCCCCGAGCGCCGCAGCGAGGGCGGCCCGCAGGGTCTCCATCGGCGCCCGCTCTCCCCCGAACATGACCTGGATCGGCTCCTCGGCGTCCACCGCGGCGACCAGGTCAGGCACGACCCGCATCTCCGCCCGCGAGCGCTCGAGGTAGTAGCCGACGAGGCCGGAGGGGCGCGCCGCTGCGTCGACGAGGAGCCAGCCCTCACCGGCGGCACCACAGTGCAGGACCGGCTCCGCCCCCTCCGCGCGCCCGGTCTCAATGGCACGCAACGCCGCCGCGCGAGGGAGCGGACGGCAGCGGAGGACGCTCCCGTCCTCGACGACCAGCGCACCGTTGTGGAGCACCAGGGGGACCTTCCCTCCCAGGTCCTCCGCCACGCGGCGGGCCGAGGGATGGCGCCGGCCCGTCACCAGCGCGAGGCGCACGCCGGCCGCACGGGCGCGCTCGAGGGCGAGCCGCGTCCGTAGGGAGACCGTCTTGTCGCCGCGGAGCAACGTCCCGTCGATGTCGAGGGCGACGAGACGGATTCGTGGTAGGCCCACGGCGCGCTCACTCCCCGGTCCAGACCTCGACCTGCTCGATCACGTCACCGGGCCGGATCCGGTCGACGGCGTCCATCCCCGCCACCACCTGGCCAAAGAGGGTGAAGCCTCCGTCGAGGTGCGGCTGCGGCGAGAGCGTGATGAAGAACTGGCTGCCACCGGTGTCCTTGCCGGAGAGGGCCATGCCCACGGCGCCCCGGCCGTAGGGGCGGCGGGTGATCTCGCAGCGCAGGGCGTAGCCAGGCCCGCCGTTGCCATCGCCCCGTGGGCATCCCCCCTGGACGACGAAGCCGGGCTCGACCCGGTGGAAGACGAGCCCGTCGTAGAAGCCCCGCCGCGCGAGGTCGACGAACGAGGCCGTCGTCAGCGGCGCCTCCACGACATCGAGATGGATCTCGATGGTGCCGTGGCGCGTGCGCACGAAGGCGCGCGGCGTGTAGAGGGGAACCCCAGGCCGGGGATCGAAAGGCGCCATCGCCTCGCGGTAGTCGAGGGCCGGGCGCTCGACGGCCTCCGGGCCGGGGTCGGGGGCCTCGGCGCCGAGCTCGCGGAGGGCGAGCGCAGCGCGGGCGCGCACCGCACGCACAGGGTCCGCCTTCGCGACCTCGGCGAGGCCGGCCTTCGCCCTGTCGTCCTTCTGCGCGGCAAGCGCCCCGACGGCGGCGATCCGGGCCTCGAGCTCGCCCGCCCCATCGCCGAGGCCGCGGCGCCACGCGGCGAGGAGCGGCGCGGCGGCCCCCACCGCCCCGAGGGACGCGATCCCTTCCGCCGCCGCCGCGCGCACCCCGAGGTCGGCGTGTTCGAGGTGCCGAACGAGCGTGTCGAGCGCGTCCTTTCCCCGCGCGCGCCGGAGGCCATCGAGGACGCCGGGGAGCACGCGGGGGTCCTCGTCCCGGAGCATCGCGTGCAGGATCCCCACGCCCATCTCGCCCCCCACGTCGCCCAGAGAGGCGGCGAGGGCCGAGCGCACCCACCACACGGGGTCGGCGTCCATCCCCGAGAGAACGAGGGCGAAGTCGCTGCGGTCGGCGTGGGCGAGCGCGCCGAGGGCGGCGGCGCGAATCCAGGGGTCCCGCTCGGCCACGAGCCCCACGAGGCGCGGGCGGAGTGACGGGTCCGGGGGGAGGACGGCGAGGGCGCGCAGCGCCTCCCGGCGCACGACGCCGCTCGGGGAAGCGAGCATCGTCGCCGCCGCTGCGGTTCCCCGCGCGTCCCCGATCGCGCCGAGGGCGCGCAACGCCTGGATGGCCACGGTCTCGTCGGGGTCGCGGACGAGGGGCAGCAGCAGCTCGACCCCGGAGGCGTCCCCGAGCGCACCGAGCCCGCGCGCGGCGAGGGTGCGCGAGCGGGGATCGTCGGAGGCAGTGGCGGCGACCAGGACCGGCCGCAACTCCGGGCTCTCCAGGCGCATCGCCACCCACGTTGCCGCCCACCAGTCGAAGCGGGGCCGGGCGCCGTCGAGGAGAGCCTGCCGGGCTGCGGCGACGTCCTTGAGGCGGGCGAGCGCAACCAGGCCGAGGCGCTGTTCCGCCCACGAGTCGGCGGGGTTGCCCGGCTCGTCGCCCCGCACCGTCATGCGGTTGATCGTCTTCGGCAGGGCGGCCACGACGTGGCGCGCGATCGCCGCCGCGGCCCGCGGGTCCCCGATCCGGCCGAGGGCCTCTGCCGCCCGGCCCCGCACCTCGGCATCGGAGTCCCCGAGGGCGGCGAGAAGCCGGTCCGCCGCCGCGTGGTCGCCGACGAGGCCGAGGGCGAAGGTGGCCACCCGGCGCACCTCCACCTCCTGGTCGTTCAGGAGGTCCACGAGGGCGGGAACGAGCGCGGGGTCCCCGATCCGGCCGGCGGCGAGCGCGGCCCGCCGCCTCACGCCGCGGTCATGGTCGCGCAGGAGCCGCTCCAGCTCGCCCACACCCGGCGAGCGCGCGTCCTCGAGCGCGAGGATCCGGGCCAGCTGGTCAATGCGGAGCGGGGCCGGCGGCGCGGCGGGCTTCCGCGCGCCGTGCGCGGCCGGGGCCGCGACCGCCAAGACGAGGGTGAGGGTGCAGCCGAGGTGGAACCATCGCCGCATGGCCGACTGATTATAGCGAGCGGCCGGGGGCGAAGCCGATGCGCGGTGGCCCGCGCGGGGGAAGCGCCCGCGACATGCACCTAGGCGACGGCGATGATGTCGGCTTCCTCGGCGAGGCCCAGGCGGGCGGCCTCCGCGCGGATGCGCTCCCGGGCCCCGCGCTGCCCGACCGCGGCGAGGTGCA
>Ga0316620_10001469_pt1 | contig 10206 bp, 6 predicted proteins | sample OWC_Aug_M1_C1_D5_FD_207651 | JGI IMG/M metagenome (GOLD analysis project Ga0316620, IMG submission 207651) | Wetland soil microbial communities from Old Woman Creek delta, Ohio, United States - OWC_Aug_M1_C1_D5_B | ecosystem: Environmental > Terrestrial > Soil > Wetlands | place: USA: Ohio...
CTCGCCTTGTGTGACAGTCTCTTTAAAAGATAGGAGATTTTTCCGTTATTTTTCCGGCCGATAGAGCTGTTTTCTTATCAGCCTCATGATCATGCTGGCGCGGCGCCCGTCGAGCGGCGCAGGTTGGACCACAGCGCCCAGAACGCAAGCGCCGCACAGGCGAGGATCACCCAGGCCGGCATCGCGAGGCCCAGAAACGTCCAGTCAACCTTCGCGCACTGGCCATCGCCGCGGAGCACGCGCTCGACGACCTCGCGCAGCGGCAGCACCTGCAGCAACTGGTCGAGCGGAGCGCCACAGGCTGGCACGCGGTCGGGTGGCAGACTCTGGATCCAGAGGTGGCGCGCGGCGACGCCGATGCCGGCTGACGCGGTCAATGTGATGAGCACACCGTAGACCGCGGCTCCGATCCGCCCGGGATCGTGCAGAGCGGCCACCAGGAACAGCAGGCCCGCCCCGATGACCGCCAGCCGCTGGAAGATGCAGAGCGGGCAGGGTTCCAGATGCAACCCGTACTGCACATAGAGGGCGTAGGCCATGAGCGCCGCGCAGGCGGCGAATCCGAGCAGATTGGCGAGCCTTCGCGACAAGCGCGGGGCTACCGGTCGCGTGCGGCCAGCTCGCGCTCGACGTCGTCGAGCCGCGTATGGCGCACGTCCTTGCCGTGCACCATGTAGATCGTGTATTCGCAGATGTTCTTCGCGTGGTCGCCGATGCGCTCCAGGGCGCGCACCACCCACATGATGTCGAGCGCCCGGCGGATCTGCCGCGGATCCTCCATCATGAAGGTGATGCACTGGCGGTGGATCGATTCGTACTCCTCGTCGATGCTGCGGTCCTCGCGCGCCACGCGCAGCGCGGCCTGGGCATCCATGCGCGCGAATGCATCCAGCGCGTCGTGCACCATGCGCGCCACCTGGCGGCCGAGGTGCTTGATCTCGCGGTACTTGTTCTCCGGGCGCTCCATCGACGCGAGGCGCGCCGCGATGTGGGCGATCTTCTCGCCCTCGTCGCCGATGCGCTCGAGATCGGTGATCGTCTTGATGACGGCGACGATGAGGCGCAGGTCGCCCGCCGTCGGCGCACGCGTGGCGAGGATCCGGCTGCATTCCTCGTCGATCGAGACCTCCATGTCGTTGACCTTGTGGTCATCGAGCGCCACCTCCCGGCCGAGCACCGAATTGCCTTCCACGAGCGCCTCGACGGCCTTGCGCATCTGCTCCTCGACGAACCCGCCCATGGCGAGCACCCGGGTGCGCACGCTTTCGAGGTCCTCGTTGAAGCGGCGGGAGATGTGGTGGGAAAGGTCGGCGGTTTCCATAAGTGACGCCAGATCTGACGTTGCGCTCCCCGCAATCTAGCAAGAGCGCTCGCTGCCACTCAAGACTTGGGTCGCGCTTTCGGGATTACGCAGACCGCGCTGGCCGGGAACGTCGCTCACCCGGCCGCGCGTCGCGACTCGACGATAACCCGGTCCGGCGGGAAATGACAGGTGAACACGCTGCCCCTGCCCTCCTCGCTCTCGACCTCGAGCTCGGCGCCGTGGCGCTGCAGGGCGTGCTTGACGATGGCAAGACCGAGACCCGAGCCGCCGGTGGCGCGCGACCGCCCTGGATCCACGCGATAGAAGCGCTCGGTAATCCGCGGCAGATGCTCGGCCGCAATGCCGATACCGGTGTCGCTCACCGAAAGATGCGCGCCGGCGGTGTCGGTCCACCAGCGGATGTCGACGCGGCCGCTCTCGGGTGTGTAGCGCACGGCATTCTGGATCAGGTTGGAGAACGCGGATTCGATTTCGGCAGCGGCGCCGCGCAGTCGCGCCTGAGAATCGACGCTGAGCACGATATCGTGCGGGCGCGGAACCATGGCAAGCGCTTCCTTGCGCAGCAGCGACAGCATGCCGACGACGTCGACCGCATCCTCGCCCGCCCGCATGCCGGCCGCCTCGAGACGCGACAGCTCCAGCAGGTCGCTCAGGATGAGGTTCATGCGCTCGGCCTGGCGTCGCATCTCGGCGAGCGGCGCCTGCCAGGAGGGATCGAGCGCGGTGTCGTCGGAGAGCGTCTCCAGATAGCCCATGATCACGGTGAGCGGCGTGCGCAGCTCGTGCGATGCGTTGGCGACGAAGTCCTTGCGCATGGCCTCGACCTGCGACTGCCGCGTAATGTCGCGCACGATGAGGAGCCGCCCGCCCTCGCCATAAGGCACGACGTGCAGCGACAGTGTCGCCCCGCCTCCCATCGGCACGCGCACGGCGACCGGCGCGTCGAAATTCCCGGCCTTGAGGTACTCGACGAACTCGGGGACGCGGATCAGGTTGTCGATGCGCAACCCGACGTCGAGGCGCGGCTTCAGCTCGAGGAGCCGTCGCGCCGCGCGGTTGAACCACTGGATCTCCTGCGCCGGGGTGAGCATGACGACGCCGTCCGGCATGGCCGCCGCGGCGCGGCGCAGCTCGCGGAACACGCGGATGAAGCGCTGCTTGTGGTAATTCTTGCGGCGGTCGAGGCGCACGATCTGCGCCACGACGTCGCCCCACTTGCCGCCGATGTTGGGCGGGTCGAGCAGCGCGCGGTTGCCGAGCCAGCGGTCGAGCCGATAGAGAATGAGGAGGTGAAACGCGAGGTAGGCGCCGGCGACACCCGCCACCCACCACTCGACGCCGCCGAAGATCCAGCCGCAGAAGAGCGCGACGCCCAGGACGGCGGCGATGCGTGCTAGCGCGAATGGCCAGGCAGAGTTCATGACGGGCACTTGGCGCGCATTGTAACAGCCGGGCGTGCGGACACCGGCGCGAGCGGTGCGCCTCAGTCCGCGCGCGTGGAGAACCGGTATCCCGATCCGCGCACCGTCTGCACGAAACGATCGTAACCGAAGTCCTCGAGCGCCTTGCGCAGGCGCCGGATGTGCACGTCGATGGTCCGTTCCTCGACATACACGTTGCCGCCCCACACCCGGTCGAGAAGCTGCGCGCGCGAGAAGACGCGGTCCGCATGCGTCACGAAAAACTGCAGCAGCCGATATTCGGTCGGCCCGAGGTTCACCGTGCGCTCACCGACCGACACCCGGTGGCTCGCCTGATCGATGGTGAGGCCATCGACCGTGAGCGTCTCGCCGCTGTCGGCACCGGGCGCGCGGCGCAGGACTGCGTTGATCCTCGCGACCAGCTCGCGCGCCGAAAACGGCTTGGTGATGTAGTCGTCCGCGCCGCTCTCGAGGCCCGTGACTTTGTCCTGCTCGAGCGCGCGCGCCGTCAGCATGATCACCGGAATCTCACGCGTCTCCTTGTCGCGCTTCATGAGGCGCGTCAGCTCGAGGCCGCTCATGTCGGGCAGCATCCAGTCGACCAGCATCAGGTCGGGCCGGCGATCGGCCACGTGTGCCCGGGCGGCGCGGCTGTCCGCGGCCTCGATGACCTCGAAGCCCGCGCGCTTGAGCCCGAAGGCGACCATGTCCCGGATCGGCTGCTCGTCTTCAACGATGAGGATAGTGCGTTGATTCATATCGCATCAGATTTGTGACCGGCGGATTACAGCCCGATTGCATGACAACGGTATTAAGGACGCGAGGGGACAGCAACGCTATCCCTCAGGTACACCGGACACGCCTCTTCCGCCGGCAACGTCCGGCCCGCCTGGAATTCGCGCTGTGCGATGAGCGCGATCTCCCGTGCGCGCGGCAGCAGGCCCGCCGAAACTGCATTCTCGTGCAGTCCCAGGCGCGCACCGAGGTCAGGATACGCGCCGAATCCTGTGCCCGCGCCAATCCACGCGGCGTGCCCGGCGGCTGATGCATCAAGTGCCACTTCAACGGCGCTCGTCACCCGCTCCGGCCCGAGGGCGACGGCCCCGGCCGCCGCGTCGCGACGGAACGTGCCCCAGTACACCTCGGCCATGCGGGCATCGATGCAGGCGACCACCGCGTCCGCGGACGATTCCGCAAGCGCGCGCTCCGCGAGCCCCGCAAGATCCGAGACCGCAATCACCGGAAGTCCCGCGCCAAACGCGAGTCCCTGTGCCACGCCCGCGGCGATCCGCAGTCCGGTGAAGGCTCCGGGACCGCGCCCGAAGGCAATAGCGTCGAGCTGCGCGAGCGCCGTTCCGGATTCGACCAGCAGCTCGTCGATCATCCGCAGGATGCGCTCGGCGTGCCCGTGCCCGGGCTCCTCGTAGCGCATCCGGATTGTCCCGGCAATCGCGAGCGCCGCGGAGCACGCTTCCGTCGCCGTGTCGATCGCGAGCAGCTTCACCTCCGGGCTCATGGATGCCATTGTCGCACGAGCCGCACGCGCATCTTCTCAGGCGGCCGGGGCGGGCAGGCGCTCGGCGAGAAATCGCACAGCCTCGTCGACGCTGCGCACGACCGGCATCGGCGGCAAGCTTGCGAGCAGCGCCCGGCCGTACGACTTGCTCGCGAGCCTCGGATCGCAGATTGCGATCACGCCGAAGTCTGCGGTGTCGCGAATCAGCCGCCCCGCTCCCTGCTTCAGTGCGAGCGCAGCCTGCGGCAGCTGATGCTCGATGAAGGGATTGCCCCCGCGGCGACGGATCCCCTCCATGCGCGCCTTGAGGACCGGATCCTCCGGCGACGCAAACGGGAGCTTGTCGATGACGACCACGCACAGCGCTTCGCCCTTGACGTCGACGCCCTCCCAGAAGCTCGCTGTCCCGAGAAGTACGGCGTTGCCAAGCTCGCGAAAACGGCGCAGCAGGACTTCGCGCGGAGCTTCGCCCTGCACCAGCAGCGGATATCGTTGATGGTCCGCGCGCGCGCGCAGCACCCGTGCGGCCTCGGAAAGCGCCCGGTGGCTCGTGAACAGCAGAAACGAGCGTCCGCCCGCCGCGGCGATCAGCGGCCAGGCGATGTCGACGACGCGCGCGGGGTGCGCGGCGTCGTTGGGATCGCCATCGATCTCTGGCAGGTAGAGCCGCGCCTGCCGCTCGAAGTCGAACGGGCTCGCGATCTGCACCGTGCGAGCGCCGTCGAGACCCAGGCGGCGCGTGAAATGATCGAAGTCGCTGCCCACCGCGAGCGTGGCCGAAGTGAAGATCCAGGCCATCGGGCGCGCCGCCCTGAGCTCGCGCATCCGATCATCGATTTCGAAGGGCGTGAACACCAGGTTGAATCCGCGCGCGTGCACATCCGCCCAGCGCAGCCCGGCGCCGGCGTCCATGTCGAGGAAGCGCTCGAGCTCGAGACCGAGTTCCGCCGCGCGGCGCGCGCAGTTGGCGATGCCGGGGCCTGCGCCTGCCCCCTCGAACTCGTGGCCGATGTTGCGCAGGTCAATGGATAGATCACGCAGGCCCTCGGCCGCAGCGTCGTCGATTTCCAGCCACTCGATCCGTGCTGGGCGCCCCAGCGAACGGGCGATATCCGCGATGCTCGCGTCGAGGCCCTTGAGCAGGGTCGCGAGCCGGTCGCTCGCCGCTGCCGCCGCCGCGAGTTCGGCCAACGCGTCGCGCGAGAGCTGGCTCACCTGGCGCGAACTGACGGCGAGCCCGAAGAACTGCCCGGCGATGTCCGGAATCTGATGGGCTTCGTCGACAATCAGGGCCTCGGTTCCGGGCAGGAGGTCACCGACGCCCTCTTCCTTGAGCGCGAGATCGGCGAGCAGCAGATGGTGATTCACGATGACGATGTCGGCGGCCTGCGCCTCGCGGCGTGCAGCGATGAGATGACAGCGGGCGTATTCCGGACAATCGCCGCCGAGGCAATTCTCGCGCGTCGAAGTCACCAACGGCCAGACGGGATCCTGGTCCGGCAGGTCCGGCACTTCGCTCAGTTCGCCGTTGCGAGTCACCTGCGCCCAGGCGCGCACCCGCTCGAGCGAGCTGCGGCCGACGATTCCGCTCTCCATCGCGAGGCTGCGGGTCGCGAGCTCGAGCCGGTGGCGGCAGAGGTAGTTCGCACGGCCCTTGAGCACGGCGATCTTGACGGGGCGTCCGAGGGCGGCCGCGACGGCCGGCAGGTCGCGGTGAAAGAGTTGATCCTGAAGCGTCCGCGTGCCGGTCGAAATGATGACGTGGCGGCCGGACAGCAGGGCCGGCACGAGATAGGCGTAGGTCTTCCCGGTTCCGGTGCCCGCCTCGACCACGAGCGTCGACTGCTCGGCAAGTGCAGCGCCGACCCAATCCGCCATCTCCTGCTGCGCGGCGCGCGCAGCGAATCCCGGAATGCGCTCCGCAAGCGGCCCGTCGGGGCCGAGCACATCGGCGATGGAGGACGAAGGGGACATGCCTGAATCCGTTGACCCCGACTTCAGTCGGCCTTGGGGGCGTGCAGCCGGAACCAGGAATGTCCCCGCGAGCTAGGGTCCGGTCGCTCCCCGGAGATCGAAGCCCAGATCCTTGAACGTGTCCTGGTCGGCTTTGATGCGCAGTTTAATGAATGGGCCCCGATCCGTGTAGCGCGCCGCCGAGAAGTCGCGATCGCTGAAGCCGGTGAGGTTGTAGCCGAAGGACACCCACACGTTGCGTGCGAAGCTTACGCCGAGATCGAGGCCGACGGCGTAGGTCATGACCTGCGACTGCCACGAATGCAGCGCCGTCGCGTGCACGCCGACGTCGTAGCGGCGGTTCAAGTCGCGCCTCAGGTCGAGCCCCGCGAGATCGCTGTAGCCGGGGTAGGCGACGCCGTCAAAGGTCGAGCGCGCATAGCGTGAGCCATATTGCAGGCCGAGCTGCGTGCGCGCGTCGACTTGCCAGTTGGCATTGAGGTTGTTGACGATGCGGCGGTTGTCGCTCGTGCCGGTCACGTCGCTGCGATCGTCGTAGATGAGATCGAGACGCTCGAGCAGCATCCAGCGCCGCTCGAGTGGACGGAATGCCCAGGAGAACCGCACGTCGCCCGTGAGGGCGTCGCTGCCGGTCGCGAGGTCGCTCCTGACCACGAGCGCCGTCATGCTGAGCGCCTGGCCGGCGCCAGGCTCGCGGTAGAAACCGCCCGCATAGGTGAGTCGGTCCTCAAGGTCGGAATTGCGCTTCTCCACCCGCGACGTGAACGTCCAGGCGTCCTTGCGATACAGGACGCCGAGGAAGCTCGCAAAGAAGTCATCGCTCAGCGTCCCGGACGCCAGCGGCACGTTCGGGTCGAACGGAATCGTGCGCGCATCGCGCAGCGTGCTCGACTGGTCCACCCCGAGGTCGAGCGCCCAGTGCTTGTCGACCTGCCAGCCCTGCGTCAGGCCCGCGGTAGCGAACGTGCGCGGGCCGTATTCGGTCGACTCCTCGGTAACACTCGAGCGCAGTTGCGCACGATTCCAGGGAGTCGCCCGCACGCCGACCCGCGTCATGTCGCTCTGGATGCTCGCGCCATCGGCGTGCTCGAATTCGGCGAACAGGGTGGCGTCCGGCCGCAGGTGATAGTCGACACCCGCGGTCGAGCGCTGCGGGTAATCAATGCTCGAATCGTGATTGTCGAGCGCCGTATCGACGGTGCCGCGCAGAGTCACGCGCCCGTCGAGGACGTCGACGCTGCCGGTAGCAAAGGCCGCGTCGGTGCGCTGCGCGGCGCTGCCGACGTTGTCGTCGTTCACATGGCGCAGGCCGACGCCGACGCTCGCGAGCTTGGTCTGATAGCGCACCTCGCCCTCGGCCAGCGTACGTTCGGCACCTGTGTCGAGCTGGCTTTGTCGAAACGCTTCGCCGGCGATACCCCACTTCTCCGTGAGCTTCCAGCGGGCGTCCGCGCCCGCGCGACGGGTACCGGCTTCGGCTCCGAGCTGCTGTCCCACGCCGAAACCGCTGTCCTGCTCGCGGGCGTAAACATGCGCTTCGAGGATATCCGAGACATGCTTGAGTTCCACCAGATACGCGGCGGCGCGCGCTGCGCGGGCGGGGTCGTCCGATTCGCTGTGCGCGACTTCAGCCCGCAGCTCGGTACCGGGCGCCGCCGTCCAGCGCAGGTCCGCGCCGCCGACGCGCCCGTCGCCCTGTGCCGCGCCCTCCGACACGAAGCTCGTACCCAGTTCAATCTTGCCCTGGGCGAGGCGTAGCGCCGCCCGGCCGCCGGCCGTGGTCTTGTCCGAGGACGTCGCCTGCGTTTCGTACTCCGCGACGATGAACACCGGGTTGAACTCGGGATCGCGGCTGGGCACCGGCTCCTTGAAGAAGACGGTACCCGCGAGATAGTCGATCGCGTAGTCGAGAAAGCGCGCGAGCGGCCGCGTTTCGAGCACCCGCTCGCTCCTGAAGCGGTCACGGATCTCGATGTGCAGCTTGTCGCTGCCGGCGACGATGCCCTGGCGCGTCAATCGATAGAGCCCCGAGGTGCCGTCGCCCTGCAGCTCGTCCTTGGTGTAGGTCTGATCCGTGCGCGCTGCAAACGCCACCACCGAGACGCGTTCGTTGCCGTACTCGGTGCGCACGCCGTTCATGCTGCGGCTGTAGCGCGTAAGCTCCGTGGCGTTGAGGCCGGTGTCGTAGTCGCCGAACAGCGCGATGAACTGATTGCGCTCGAGCTTGAGGTAGAGCTTGCGCTGGCTAGGCGCCTCGAATCGCTGCTCGCTGCCGTCGCCGTAGAGCGTGTAGTAACGGTCGGGCTCGATCACGCCGTGCAGGCGGTCGGCCGCCGCCTGGGTGTCCTTGTCGCTGTCGTACGCGAGCGTGAGCAGGTACGCGCCCTTGATCCGGCCCTTGGCGAAGAAGGCGACCCGACCCTGGCTGTCGAAGCCCTCCTCGTGGCCTGCATCAGTGGCTGCCTGCATGTTTTCGGCGAGCGTGTGATAGGCGGAGCTGCCCTGCGCGATCCCGACCATGATCCAGTCGCGCGCCGCCGGCTTGAGCCAGGCGCGCACCTCCTGCGACTCGCGCTCGTTGAAGCGCAGCGTGAGAACCGCGGTGCCCGCCTCCGACGTTGGCTCGAGCTCGATACGCGCGATTCCGTCGTCGCCCACGGTGTAGGTGGGCTCGCGATTGCCGACCGCCACCAGCTGATTGTCGTTGAGCGTCGCGACCTCCCACCAGGAGCGATAGGGAGGATTCACGCTGAAGACTCCGATCGTTCCGCGGCGCGCCGGGTGACCTGCCTTGTCATACAGGCGCAGTGCGACCACCGGCCGGGTACGGCCGTCCGCGATGAGCTGCGATTCGGCGGCGAGGAAGTCGGCGCGGACCGGACCCCCCGAGTAGTGCACGTCGCGCTCCAGGCGGGTGACCTCCTGGCCGGCGGCGTCCAGGACCACGGCGGTCAGTCGATTGTCGCCCTCGGCGATCTGCACGCCGCGCCAACTGCTCACGGCGAGGGTCTTGCCGGGGTCGACGGCGGCGCCGTCGTAGGTTACGTCGCTCACCTGCACGCCATTCACGAGCAGCCGGACCTTCTGGCGGTAGAGATGCTCGACGGCCACCTTGAGGCTCGGAATCGGTGGATTGAAGTCCGCGACGGGCACCAACCAGCGAATGGCCGGCGCGAGTTTGTCGGGAGCCACGATCGGTGCCGCGGGCAACGGCGGATCCTCGCCGGACGCGGTCTCGCGTCCTGGCAGTCGGCTGTAGATGATGATGCCCTGAGTAGCTGCGGATACCGGCGGGCTCTCGCCCTGCGAGACTGCGAGGGTGCCGTCGGAGACGGGTCTCATCCCCGTAATGGAAACCTCGACCCGCCGGTTCTGCGCGCGGCTCGCCGGATCATCCCCGTCGGCGAGCGGCTCGTCCGCACCGCGTCCCAGGATCTCGAATTGCGCGGCATCGATTCCCAGTTTCTCGCGCAGGTAGTCGGCGACACTGCGCGCACGTGCGAGCGACAGCTCGTAATTGTCGGCGTATTCCCGCCTGTTGCGCGCGGCAATCGGCGTCGCATCCGTGTGGCCGACGGCGCGAATCTTCAGGTCGCCGACGCCGCGCCAGGCGCGCGCCACGCGATCGAGCTCCGCTCGATCCGCCGCCGCGAGCTCGGTTCCGAGCACGGCGAAGCGGGGCGTGAACACGTAGTGCTCGGACGCCGCGATGGCCGCGCCGCGCACGATGTGATTCTCGACCGGTCCGGCCCTCTGGTCCGTTGCCGTCGGAGTGTCGAAGACCGCCACCGCCTTCAGGCTGAGTGCGCCGCGCGTACCCGGACCCGGCTCGAGCTCGAACTTCAACTCCTTGCGCGACGACGCAGGCGCCTCGCCCAGCGCAAATGCGAGCACGCCGCTCGCGCCGGGCGGATCATCGATTGCGACGCCGTCGAGCGTCGCGCTGCCGGCAACGTATTGAATGCCGGGCG
>Ga0316620_10001470_pt1 | contig 10206 bp, 5 predicted proteins | sample OWC_Aug_M1_C1_D5_FD_207651 | JGI IMG/M metagenome (GOLD analysis project Ga0316620, IMG submission 207651) | Wetland soil microbial communities from Old Woman Creek delta, Ohio, United States - OWC_Aug_M1_C1_D5_B | ecosystem: Environmental > Terrestrial > Soil > Wetlands | place: USA: Ohio...
CGTTGGGTGCCACCACCGCCAGTGCCAGCCGACCGCCATCCTGCGGCGTACCTTCCAGCAGCGACGCCTTCTCGGCCTCGAGCTCGGCGCCGGCCGGGAGCTCGCGAACGCTGATCTCCGGGACCGTGCCGAGGACCATCTTGACCACGTCCGGCCCCGCGCCCGGCGCGATCCCGCCGCCGGTCAGCGGCTCGAGCCCGTCCGGCATCGCCTCCTTGACCGCCGCCGCGGTCTCCTCGTGGCGACGCGCGATCTCCTCCGGAGCGAGGTACGCGCGCACCCGGTTAGTGATCTCGCCGGTGGGGTCGATGACGGCCAGCTCGCCGTCGACCTTGGGCGGCTCGGTGCTCATCAGCGCGGGCAGGAACACGAGCATGATGCCGATCAGGACCGGCGTCAGCAGGATGCCGAGGATGAAGCCCTTGGTCATCACGGTGGCCACCAGCTCGCGCCACGCCACGCGCAGGACGGTGCTCATCCGGCCGCCCTCACCTCGGCGCCGCGCAGCACATCGCGCAGCTGGCTCGCCGAGCCGCCGCCTGACCGGGTGACGATCTCCACGAACACGTCCTCCAGCGACGGCCGGTGGAGCTCGACCCGCGCCACCGGCAGCGCGGCCACGATGCGCGCCAGGACCTCCTGGGCTGCGGCGCCCTCCGCCAGCCCCACCTTCCAGTGGAAGCGGTCATGGTCGCGCTCGACCCCTGCCACGCCGTCGAGCCCGGCCACCAGCGCCAGGTCGGCACCCGGGTCGATCGGCTCGACCTCGAGCAGGCGGGCCTCGTGACGCTCGCGGATCGTGCGCAACCCGTCGTCGAGCCGCTTGCTGCCGTCGTGGATCATCACGATGTGGTCGCACAGCTCCTCGGCCTGGTGCATGACGTGGGTCGAGAAGATCACGGTGGTGCCGCGCTCGTGCTCCTCCCGGATGAGGTCGCGCACCAGCCGCATGTTGACCGGGTCCAGGCCGCTGAAGGGCTCGTCGAGGATCAGCAGCTCGGGCCGGTGGAGGATCGTGGCCACGAACTGGACCTTCTGCTGCATGCCCTTGGACAGCTCCTCGCAGCGCTTGCCCGCGACCTCGCCGAGGCCGACCCGCTGCAGCCAGCGCGTCACCTCGCGACCAGCGTCGGCGCCCTTCATCCCCTTGAGCTGGCCCACGTAGCGCAGGAAGGCCGCCACCCGCATCTTGCGGTAGACGCCGCGTTCCTCCGGCAGATAGCCGATGCGGTCCTTGGCCTCGAGCGCCGAGCGGCGGCCGAGGACGCGCACCTCCCCGCAGTCGGGGAAGATGATCGACATGACGATGCGGATGGTGGTGGTCTTGCCGGCGCCGTTGGGGCCGATGAAACCGTACATGGCCCCGCGCGGCACCTCGAGGTCGAGGTCCTGGACCGCGACGGTGGCGCCGAAGGTCTTGGTGACCCCGGACAGGGAGATGGCGGAGTCGGTCATGGGCGGATCACCGCCGGCGAGTATAGCGCCGGCGGGGAGGAGGTACGTGACGGCGATTCGCCGGGTTCACCCGATGTGCGCCGACCCTGCATTCTCACCCCTCCTGAAGGTGACCTGGACCTGGACGCGGGTGTGGACCACGTCCACGGCCCGAACCCGACGGCGCAACCCGTCGAGGACTTCCTCTCTCGACGCGCTCCCAGAGGAGCGCCGGTCGAGCTACCCGCCCGCAGTGACACCGAGCTCGTGGAACAAGAAGGCGAAGACCGAGGTCGCCTCCTCGATCCGCTCTCCGAGCGGGGTCCCGCCCCCGTGGCCGGTCTCCGCGCTGGTGCGGAGCAGGATAGGTCGGCCCGAGGCCGTGGCCGCCTGCAGCCTGGCGACTATCTTGCGCGACTGCAGGGGGTCCACCCGGGGGTCGTTGGCCCCGGTCATGAACAGTACCGAAGGGTACTTCTCGCCGTCAGTCACGTGGTGGTATGGCGAGTACGCGTAGAGGGCGCGGAACTGCTCCGGGTCCGTGACTGTCCCGTACTCGGGGATGTTGAAGGCGCCGTTGGCCGAGAGCTCCACCCGCAGCATGTCGTAGACCCCGACCGTGGACACCACGGCGCGGCACAGTCGGGGGTGCTGGGTGATCATCGCCCCCATCAGCAGGCCGCCGTTGGAGCCGCCCTTGATCGCCAGGCGCTCGCTCGAGGTGTAGCCGCTGTCGATCAGGTACTGCATGCAGGCGGCGAAGTCGTCGAACACGTTCTGCTTCTTGGTGAGCATCCCGGCGCGGTGCCACTCCTCGCCGAACTCGCCGCCGCCGCGCAGGTTGGCCACCGCGACCACGCCTCCCTGCTCGAGCCACACCGCGAGCAGGGGGTCGAAAAACGGTTCCAGGCTGACCGCATAGCCACCGTAGCCTGTGAGCAGGACCGGGTGGGAGCCGTCGAGCGGCAGTCCGGCCGGTCGGATGATGTTGAGCGGGACCCGGGTACCGTCCTTGGAGACCACCAGCTCCCGCACCGCCTCGAGCCCGCTGAGGTCGACTGGCGAGGTCGCTTTGAGGCCGGTCGGTCGGGTGATCTCGTCGTGCAGGTACCAGCCCCGGGGCGACATGTACGAGGAGTTGGAGAACAGCACTGCATCGCCGTCGAGCGGGATCATGGGACCGGCGCTCGACACCGGCAGTACGTCGGGTCCCAGCCGAGGTCCGCCCTGGTGGTCGAAGGCGCGGATGGTCGAGGGACCGCCGAGCTGGTAGGTGGCGTATGTCCGGCTGTCCGTGACCACCAGCGGCGAGGCGTCGTAGAAGTCGTTGACCAGCGTATCCCCACCCTGCTCGACGATGACTTCGGACTGGCCGAGGTCACGGGCGCCTGGAAGCAGGCGCAACAGCTTGCCGCGTGGCGCCCCCTGACGCGAGACCATGAACAGGCTGCCGTCAGGGCTGAAGACCGCCTGTACGATCTCGTCCTCCTGGGCTGCGAGCCGGCTCCACGCGCCGTCCTCTCCGCGCAGCCACAGCTCGAAGCGCCCGCTGTCGCCCTCCTGGACCGTTGCCAGCACCCGCCCGGATGCCGGGTCCACTTGGGGGCGGATCTCGGCCACCTTGGGCATGCCCTCACCCAGCTCGTGGCGGGCCTCTGCGCCGCTCCCGCCCCAGGGTTGGAACCACAGCTGCTGGTAGAAGTCGAGCTCCTCCTCCGGTCGCTCGCCGGCTCGCGGATAGCGGGTGAAGTAGAAGCCCGAGCCGTCCTTGGCCCAGGCCAGGTCGCCGCCGGCCGTGCCGCCGTTGACGCGCGGGACGACCTCGCCCACCTCGTCGCCTTCGGAGACGTCGTAGAAGTGGACATCCCCGCTCTCCGAGCCGCCGACCGACAGGGACACGGCGACCACGCTGCCGTCGGGTGACGGCACGTACCAGTCGATGGAGGTGCTGCCCGACGCGTCGAGGGCGTTGGGGTCCACCACCACCCGCTCGGACTGCGGCGCGTCCGGACCGGGCATGACCACCAGCAGGCGCTGGTCGAGCGCCGGGTCGCGCTTGAGGGCGAAGAGCGCTCCCGGTCGCCAGCTCGGGGCGCTGTAGTCGACCGAGACGGCGCGCAGGATCCCGCTCACCCGCTGCCGGATCGTCTCGACCCCGGGCAGGGCCTCGAGATGGGCTCGCGCCACCCGGTTCTGCTCGTCGCTCCATTGGCGCACACGGAGGTCGTCCCAGTCCTCCAGCCAGCGGTAGTCATCGACCACCTCGACCCCGTGGTAGGTGTCCGTCACGGGCTCGCGAAGGGTCTTGCGCGGCCCCGCGGGGCCACATGCAGCCGCGACCAGCACGGCTGCCAGCGCGACACGGGGCAACCAGTCCATGGCGCCGCCTCCTGCCTGCTCGTGTTTCCTGCCGCCGCAGTATAGAACGTGCCGCCGCGGCCGAGGTTGCAGCGACGACCGCGCCCCGCGCCGCTCCTTCAGAAAGGTGCCTGGCACCACAGTATCACGTTTCGCCGTCGTCAACGAGGACGGTGCAGTCCCCCGGTCGAGCGCGAGGCGTGGCCGCCAGCCGCCCGGCAGCCGGCTCAACCTGAACACGGCCGCGAGAAACGACAGCTAGAACCGATAGTCCAGGGACAGCTGCGCCGAGTCGCGGTCGCCGAAGCCGGCCTCGAGGGTGAGCATCCAGTGCTGGGTGAGGCCGGCGACAGCGCCGGCCTGGTAGTTCCAGTGCTCGGCCTCATTGAGCTCGACGCTGAACGGGACCTCGCCCACGAAGGGGATGGCGTACGTCCCCGCGTGTCGCTCCTCGGCGTCCTGGTACATGGCCCCGACCCACAGGCTCGCCTTGCCGACGACGTAGCCAACCTTCGGGGCCACGACCCAGGCCTCGACGGACGAGGTCGTGACCTCGAGGTCTGCATCGGTGTAGTAGCCGGTGACGGTGCCGAAGAAGTCATCGTAGCCGACGGCCAGGGTCACTCCACCGCCGTAGACCCAGCCATCGTTGTCGATGACCAGGTCGGAGAGGGGGAAGGGCAGGCCGAGGTCGACCCCGCCCAGCGCCACCGTGGTCCGGGTCTCGATCCTGCCCGCGAGCGCGAACAGGTTGAGGTAGGGCTGCACCCAGTAATCGAACTTGAGGTGATAGGTATCCGTGCGGTTGTCGACCGGCAGGGACTCGGCCACCTCCAGGTTCGCCCCGGGCACGTCCAGGTCGAGACTGGCCAGGTTGTAGTCCTGGGTCTGGCTGTAGAGGGTCACGCCGATGCCGAAGGGCGCAGGCAGCTGCTGCCCGCCGGCCTCGGTGTCCGGCGGCTCGCTGGTCTGGGCCGACAGCCCTGTCGCCGCGCCGACCACGATCACACACCACACCGCGATTCTCGTGAGTTGGGAGTTCAAGCTGGTTCTCCTTGGAAGATCGTCGGGTTGCCGGGTATCCGGCTGCCCTGTGCCACAATGGTAGCAGGATCTGCCCGTGGATTGGCGGGCCCAGGTCCTCTCAGCCAGCGTGCGACACGGAGGGCGACGAAACGGTGGAGCTCATCAGGGCGCTCGCCATCGCAGCCGCGGCGGCGGCTGCCCTGCTGCTGGCCGTGCCTACGGCGTTCGGCCTGGAGACCGACCAGCACTACGCATGGGGCTACGAGCTGGCCGACGCCACGGAGGTTGTCAACGCCAAGTTCAACCTCGAGCTCGAGCTGGCCGTGCGACGGATCAACGCCCGTCCCGACCCGGGCAGCGCATCCTGCCAGGACGTCGCGCGCCAGCTCCGGCGCCAGCTGCACTTCGTCATCTTCCAGGACCTCGAGGTGTGGGCCCTCAACTCCGAGCTGCTCCCACGCCTGCCCGCCACAGCCGAGGAGGAGGCCCGCTACCGCTCGAGCAACCTCTACCACATCCACCCCCGTCTCGACTTCGCCAGCTGGCTACCCACGGTCCCCACGATCGAGGTCAACGGCATCCGCTTCGGCACCGACAAGCTGGCCCACGTGGTCTCCTCGGGCTGGCGCTGGCATGACAACTACCTGCGCGCCCTCAAGCGCGGGCTGTCCCCGGCCGAGGCCGAGGCGGTCACCATCCGCGACGGCATCTTCTGGGAGCGCACCGGCCTCGGCGGCATGGCCTCGGGGGTCACCTCCCAGGGCGACCTCGAGGCCGGGTACCAGGGCATGCGCTTCTATGACCAGCTGTGCCGGGGCGACGCCCCCACGCTCATGCTCACCGACGGCTATTGGCGTGTCCGCCGCCCGTTTGACATCCGCCTCCTGGTCAGCCCGGAGTGGGACGAGTCCTACCAGCCGCCGTGGTACACGCGGGCGCGCTGGCGCCGGGTGCGACCCACCCTGCTCGGCTACTGCGAGCGCCGCGCCCTGCCCTCGGTCGTCGCCCGTCAACGCTACTACCACAGCCTCGACCGCGTGACGCCGGTGGACGCCATGATCGAGGCCCTGGTCGCGGAGGGCCGGCTCGAGGACCCGCAGCAGTTCTCGCTCGACGCCAACTGTCCGGACGCGGCGGCTGTGCCGGACGCGGGCGCGGAGGCGCCGGAGCCGGAGCGACCGCCGACCTCAGCCGGTCCCAACCGGGAGCTCATCGACCAGCTCGCCCGGCGCGGGTCCGACCTTGAGCACCGTTACGTCGGCCTGCTCGGCCTCGGCCTCGCCCATCCCGAGGTCGTGAACGGCTCGATCGGAGTCCTGCTCGCCGAGGTCCCGGCCGAGTACCCGTGCACCACGGTCTGCCACTTCCAGGGGCCGTTGCTGCAGCTGCAGGCCGGCGTCGGCGGGGGACGCCTGAGCGCCGGCTGGGCTCGCGTGCTCGGGCCCAAGCCGCGTGACCGCGCCTTCCTCACCGACGTCCACATCGGGTTCGGCTTCAAGGGCTCCCTGCTTCGCACCTGGGGCGACGGCAGCCACTCGCCCAGCGACCAGACCTTCCTCGGCGGGGAGTTCGAGATCACGGTCGTCCGGGTCAACTTCCGGGCCGGGATCTTCTACCGCCTCGACGGCGACGAGGGCAGCGCCCGCTGGCTTCCGGCCGGCGGCATCGGCTGGGGCTTTTGAGCCACTGAACTATCCGCACCCAGACAGAATGGTGCCTGACAGAAAGGTGCCTGGCACCACAGTATATCGTTCGTCGCCGGCGCGAGTCGCAGATGGGCTCGTCGACGCAAGCATGGTGCCCGACCAGCGTCCGCCGCTGGCGCCCGGTCGGATCGCCTGCGTCGGCGACGCCGCATTCCATCACGTCGCCGGCGGTCGGTCCTGGCCCTCGGGCAGCGGCCCCCTGTAGCTGCGCGGCAGGGTCACGGTGAAGGTGCTGCCCTCCCCCGGGCTGCTCTCCACGTCGATGGCGCCGCGGTGGAGGTCGACGAGCCGCTTGACCAAGGCCAGCCCGAGGCCGGCGCCGGAGTACTTGCGGCTCCCCCACGCCTCGAGCTGGCGAAACTCGTCGAAGATCGCCTCCCGATCGCGCGCGTCGATGCCGATACCGCGGTCGACCACAGCGACCCGCACCGAGGCCACGCCCAGCGGCGACTCATGCCCGACCAGCCCGCGCACCACAACTCGCACGGGCGAGCCCTCGCCAGAGAACTTGACGGCGTTGGAGAGCAGGTTGAAGAGGATCTGCTTGAAGCGGATCGGGTCGGCCTCGAGCTCGCCCACGTCCTCGGGGCAGTCCACCTCAACCGATGCCACGCGCCCGCTTCCGGCCCCGCGCGCGATCTCGCACACCCCATCGACGGTCCGGGCCACGGCAAACGTCTCCGGGTCAAGGTCCAGTCGTCCAGCCTCGATTCTGGACAGGTCGAGGATCTCGCTGATCAGGGCGAGGAGGTGCTGGCCGGCGCGGTGAATGTTGTCCGCGAACCGGTGGAAGCGGGGATCGGCATCAGCATCGAGCCGCCGACGGAGGATGTCCGAGAAGCCGATGATGGAGTTGAGCGGGGTCCGCAGCTCGTGGCTCATCGTGGCCAGGAACTGGGTCTTCATGCGGCTCGCCTCCTCCAACCTCACGTTGGCCTGGGCCAGGTTGCGGGCCAGACGCCGGTCGTGCTCACGCAGGATGGTGACAACGCGGTTGGTGGCGGCGAGGGTGAGACCCGCGATCGCCAGCACCGCGACCAGCGCCGCGGCCAGGGCCTGAATCCGGGCCCGCCGGATCGAGGCTGTGATCAGCTCGTCGGGGACCATCAGGCCCAGGGTCCACTGCAGCTCTGGTCGCCGCGCCCTCACCGGCGCCCAGACCACCATCACATCCTCGCCGCGCCAGCACGCCCGGCCCAGCCCGCTGACCTGGTCCGCGATGCTCCGCGCCACTCCGGCAAAGCCGGAGCTGCCGGCGAAGGTGGTGTCCATCGCCTCGAGCCTGGTGGTCAGGCGGTCCCCCACCCGCTCGGGTTCGAAGGACATGCCAGGGAAGTAGACGATCTGACCAAGGTCGTCGACGAGAAAGGCGTGGCCCGCGCCCTGGTAAGTGATCTCGCCCACCAGCTCGCCAAGGGTGCCGAGCAGGACGTCGATGCCGCCGACTCCGAGCAGACGACCTTCCGGCGTGTAGACCGTGGTCTGGACCGTGACCGAGATGTCGCCGGTGCCGGCGTCGACCCCGGGCGGCGACACGTAGAGGCGATCCTTCCCCAGAGCCTCGGCCCACCACCAGCGGCCCTTGGGGTCGTAACCTGCCCGTTCCACGCGGCCCTCGCTGTAGAAGTACTCCGAGGTGCTGTCCGTCGCCATGAACACCGAGACCACGCTCTCGTCGCTGGCCGTCAAGGCGCGGAAGAAGCCGATGACCTGCTGGTACTGCGCGTCCCCCTCGAGCGGCCGCCGGAACTCGTCGTAGCCCGCGAACCAGCCGAGCACCGTCGGGTCGGTGAAGAGGGTGGTCACGATCCGGCCGCGCTCGGTGAAAAAGCCCTCGATCTCCTTGGCCTTGACCGCGACCAGGTCGAGGGCCGCAGTGTGGACGTTGGAGCGGATGAGACCCGTGATCCTCTCCACCGCCACCACGCCGACGAGGACCAGGAAGGCCGCACTGACGCCAGTGACAGCGACCAGCAGCCTGACCTGGAGGCTGCGCGCCTCGACGCCAGCGAGCGCGGGCGTCTGTCCGTCGGTCGAAGACCGCTGCGGTGCTCGATCCGCGTCGAACGACCTTGCCATCGACCACAGACCTTTCGCGTGTCTGTCGAGCGTAGCACAGCCTCCACCACCAGGTTCGCGCGGGTCGCTCCGACGCGACCATGACCGGCGGCCGGAGCCCGCTTGAGGCCCCGGCAGGAGCGATCGACCGGCAACGCGTGACGGCCGCCCGCGTTGTGCGACGGTCCGATCGCCGTGGCCGGTTGCCACTCACGGCCGGCCGAATGGCTGGCGCCGACCACCGCCGTTCTGCTATCCTCGTGGCCGAGCACGAGAATCTATCGACGAGCATCAGGAGGTCAGCCATGGCGTACGCGGCAGTGTGGCGTCGGGTGTGTCTCGCAGTCGTCACCTTCACCCTCATCTTGTTCGGTGGGCCCTGCCTCGCGCAGGAGGCTCCGCCGGCCGACGAGGAGACGCTCCAGGAACAGCCGGAGGAGCGACCCGTCGTCGTCAGCGAGATCGTCGTGACCGCCCAGAAGCGCGAGCAGAACGTTCAGGACGTCCCGATGGCGGTCTCGACCATGAGCGGCGAGGACCTGTCGGTCGTGACGGTCGGCGGCCCCGACGTCCAGGTCCTGTCGGCTCGCATTCCAAGCCTGGTCCTGGAGTCGTCATTCGGCCGCATCTTCCCCCGCTTCTACATGCGCGGCCTGGGCAACTCCGACTTCGACCTCAACGCCTCGCAGCCGGTCTCGATGGTGATCGACGAGGTCGTCCTCGAGAACCCGATGCTCAAGGGCATGCCGATCTGGGACCTGGACCGCATCGAGGTCCTGCGCGGCCCCCAGGGCACCCTGTTCGGACGCAACACGCCGGCCGGCGTGGTCAAGTTCGAGACCATGAAGCCGTCCCAGGAGACCGACGCCGAGTTCCGGCTCTCCTACGGAAGCTTCGACAGCATCGACTTCAACGGCGGCATCGGCGGGCCCATCACCGACACTTTCTCGTACCGTTTCTCGGGCCTCTACCAGTCGCGCAGCGACTGGGTGGACAACGACTTCACCGGTGAAGAGGACGCCCTCGGCGGGCACGAGACCGCGGCCTACCGCCTGCAGTTCCTGTGGGAGCCGAGCGAGAGCTTCTCCGGCCTGATCAACGTGCACGGCTGGGAGCTCGACGGGACCGCGCGCCTGTTCCGCGCCAACATCATCCAGCCCGGGACCAACGACCTGGTGGACGACTTCGAGCAGGACACTGTCTACTACGACGGCCTCAACGAGCAGGAGGCCGACGCCCAAGGCGCCACCCTCCGGCTGGAGTACGACTTCGACGGCGCCCAGCTGGTCTCGATCACGGGTTGGGAGACGATCGACATGTTCAGCCGCGGCGACATCGACGGCGGCTACGGAGCGGTGTACGCGCCGCCCTCCGGGCCGGGCCTGATCCCGTACCCGTCCGAGTCGGCCGACGGCATCCCGGACCTCGACCAGCTCACCCAGGAGGTGCGCCTGGCCACCACCGGTGACCGTGCCCTCAACTGGTTGATGGGCGTCTTCTACTTCAACGAAGACCTCCAGGTCGACTCGTTCAGCTATGACACTTTGGCCGGCAACGTGCAGGACGGCTACGCCTTCCAGGTCCAGGAGACCGACTCCTACGCCCTCTTCGGCTCGCTCGATTG
>Ga0316620_10001473_pt1 | contig 10203 bp, 10 predicted proteins | sample OWC_Aug_M1_C1_D5_FD_207651 | JGI IMG/M metagenome (GOLD analysis project Ga0316620, IMG submission 207651) | Wetland soil microbial communities from Old Woman Creek delta, Ohio, United States - OWC_Aug_M1_C1_D5_B | ecosystem: Environmental > Terrestrial > Soil > Wetlands | place: USA: Ohio...
ATCCCGTGCGCGTGATGCAGCGCATCGGCCGGATCGACCGGCTCCACTCCCACCACCCCACGGTGGCGGTGCTGCATCTCCTGCCCGACGGAGGTCTGCACGACGTCGCCGGCGTGCTGCGCACGCTTCGCTCGAAGCTCGCCCACGCCAGTGGCGCGACCGCCGAGCCGGACCCCCTCAGCGCGCTCTGGTGGCTGGAGGCGACTGGTCCCCTGTCCGCCGCGCTGGAGGACGAGAGCTGGCGGCGAGTCGAGCCATTCGAGGCGCGGGAGCGGTGGCGCGCCATCGCCGGGCCCGTCACGGGCCGCACCCGGCCGTGCGTCGGCGCGTGCGTCGTGGACGACGGCCGCGCTCCGGCTGCGGGGGTGCTCCTCTGCATCGAGTGGCCCGACGGTTCACGGGTACCGGCCCCCTTCGTCCTCGAGCCGGGAGGCGACGTCCGTTGCGACGCCATCGCGCTCGGAGCGCTGGCTGAACGTGCGCATGCCGCGCGGCCGCTCGTCGCCTCCCCGGCCGACTTCCGGACGGCGCTGGCCGCCGCACTCCCCGAAGCGCGTCGGAGACTCCTCGCCTGTTCCGCGGCGCGCCACGGCGCACCCCCACAGGGGACCGGCCGACGTCGGGCGCTCCGCGCGATCGCCGCACGCGTCCGCACCGCCAAGACGGAACGGGACGCGGTCACTCTCGCGAACCTCGCTGTGGCGACCTCCGCGCTCGCCGAGGAACTGCCGGCCGGCCTCGATCGTGCCTTGGCGGACCTGTGCACCGGTGCCCCGGGCGAGACGGTGGACGACCACCGCCTTGAGGCCCTCCTCTGCTCAGTGCGGCCCTGGCCGCGCGGGTTCCAGGAAGGCGCCCCCAGACTGCGCCTGGTAGCGGCGCTCGCCGTGGCGAGCCGGTGCCCGGCGGACGAGGAGGGCCCGCGCGCGGCGTGACCGGCTACCTTTCGTCGTGCGCTACCCGGCTGTCCTCTTCGACTTCGACGGCACGCTCGCGGACTCGGTGCGCCTCATCGTCGACTCCTTCCACCACACGATGCGCGTCCACGGGCTTGAGCGCAGGCCCGACGATTTCTGGGTAGCCGGCCTCGGCACCCCGCTGCGCGTGCAGTTCCGCTGCTTCACCGACGATCCGGCCGAGATCCAGCAGATGATCGACACCTACCGAGACTGGAACCTCAGCCACCACGACGCCTCCATCCGGGCCTACCCGGGGGCGGTCGAGACCGTCCGCCAGATCCGGCGGACGGGACGCCATCTCGGGATAGTGACGTCGAAGAACCGCCACGGGCTCGAGCGGGGGCTCGCCGTCTGCGGGTTCGACGGCCTGTTCGATACCTTGGTCACTTGCGACGACCTTGAGGCCAGCAAGCCCTCCCCGGAGCCGGTCCAGCTCGCACTCGCCCGACTTGGTGCCGCTCCCAAGGACGCGCTCTTCGTCGGAGACTCGCCGCACGACGTGGCCGCCGGGCGAGCGGCCGGGTGCGCGACCGCCGCATGCCTGTGGGGCCCGTTCAGCCGGGACCAGGTCGCCCTCGAAGGCCCCGATCACTGGCTCGAGTCCTTCGGGGACCTCTCCGGGCTGCTCGCCGACTAGGCCCGTCCCCCGCCCGCGCCTTGCGCCCGGTGTGACAGGATGCCACACTAGGCGTCGCACCTTCCGACGCAGGCTGTTGCCATGGCCGACACAGGACGCGTCCTGCTGGTGGATGACGACCCAGCTCAACTCCGCCTCCTCCGCGGTGTGCTGGAGGCCGACGGGTGGGAGGTCGCCCAGGCCGACTCGGGTGACGCCGCCGTGTTCCGGCTGGAGGACAACAGCGAGGTCGACGTCCTCGTCACCGATCTGATGATGCCCGGGATGGACGGGAGCGCCCTGCTCGGGAAGGTGCAGGAGCGGTGGCCCGAGATCCCGGTGATCATCTTGACGGCGCACGGGTCCGTGGACTCCGCCGTGGCCCTGCTGCACGCGGGCGCCCACGACTACCTCACGAAGCCGACGAAGCTCGACGAGTTGCGGATCACGGTGCGGCGCGCTGTCGAGAGCACGCGCAACGCGCGCGAGCTGGTCCGCCTGCGCCGCCGGATGCGGCTGCCGGAGGACGTCGTCGGGGTCTCACGTCAGATGCAGGCCATCTTCGATACCGCAATCAGGGTCGCACCGAGCGCGACTCCGGTGCTCATCACGGGCGAGACCGGGACCGGCAAGGAGGTGGTCGCGCGCGCGATCCACGCCGCGTCCGGACGCGACGGCTTCGTGGCGCTGAACTGTGCCGCGCTGCCGCCGTCGCTGTTCGAGTCCGAGCTCTTCGGCTTCCGGCGCGGCGCGTTCACCGACGCCAACCGTGACCACATGGGACTGGTGGAGGTGGCCGCCCACGGCACGCTCTTCCTCGACGAGGTGGCAGAGGTGCCCCTCGCCGTGCAGCCCAAGCTCTTGCGGTTCTTGCAGAACGGCGAGTTCCGGCGACTGGGCGACACCCAGTCGAAGACCTCCCACGCCCGGCTCATCGCCGCCACCAACCGCAACCCGGAGCAGGAGGTCGCGAGCGGCCGCCTCCGGGACGACCTGTACTACCGTCTCAACATCGTCCACATCACCCTGCCGCCCCTTCATGAGCGGCCGGTGGACATCCCCGCCCTTGCGGAGAACCTCCTCCTCCGGCTGTCGGAGCGCTATCAGCTCGACTACGCCGCGCTCACGCCCGACGCGCTCGCGGCGCTCACCGCCTACCGGTGGCCGGGGAACATCCGCGAGTTGGAGAACGTCCTCGCCAGGGCGCTGGCCCTTCGCACGGGCCATGAGATCACCCGGCGGGACTTGCCGGCGCAGATCGCCGCGCTGCCCGCCGAGCGTGCCGGCGCGGTGCTCTTCGATGACCAGCCCACGCTGACGCTGGAGGAGATGGAGCGCCGCTACATCTTCCGCGTGCTCGACGCGACGAAGGGCAACAAGCTGAAGGCGGCTGCGATCCTCGGCATCGACCGCTCGACCCTGCACCGCAAGCTGAAGCTCATCAAGGAGTTGCCGTCTGCCGCGCCAGAGGGATGACCTGCCTTTCAACCCCCGCCGAGGCCGCGCTGTCCAAGTGATTGCGTGGGAAGCATGGTGCGGCCCCTCGAGGGGCTCCTGAGCACACCGCCGTCGCGGGACGACCCCACGGCAGGCGATGCGTCCGAGGCCGCAGACGTCGCGCTGGCGGCCGGCGGGGACGGCGCGGCGTTCGAGCGGGTCTACCGCCGCCACGCCGCCAGGATCCACTCGCTGATGCGGCGGATGCTGGCCGGCGGCGAGGCTGACGCCGACGAGGTGACGCAGGACGTCTTCGTGCGGGCCTGGGAGCGCCTCGCGACGTACCGCGGAGAAGCGGCCTTCGGCACGTGGCTGCATCGGCTGGCGGTGAACGTGGCGTTGAACTGGCGGAAGACGGCGGCGCGGAGACTGATCCTGCTGGGCGGCGAGGTGGATGCGGACGGGGTGGCGGCGCGGGCGGGGGCGGGGGCCGAGCGGCTGGACCTGGAGGAGGCGATAGGGCGACTGCCTCCCGGTGCCCGGAAGGTCTTCGTGCTGCACGACGTCGAGGGCTATCGCCACGAGGAGATCGCGAGCCTGCTGGATGTGACGACCGGGACGTCGAAGGCGCAGTTGCACCGCGCGCGGATGCTGTTGCGCGGCCACCTGGAGCGGTAGGGATGGACGGACACCTTGGTGATCGGCTGTCGGCGTACGTTGACGGCGACCTCGCGGCCGAGGACCTCGCCTCCGTGGAGGCGCACGTCGCCGACTGCGGCGAATGCCGGGACGCCGTGCAGGACCTGCGGCGTCTCGTGGCGCGCGCGCGCGCCCTCGAAGACCGCCCCCCCGAAACGGATCTCTGGCCCGGGATCGCCGAGCGCATCGGAGCGCAGCGCGCCGGCGTGGTCGCGGTGGCGTCCCGACGGCGGCGTTTCGCCTTCTCGGTCCCGCAGCTCGCCGCCGCGGGAGTCGCTCTTTCGCTCCTGTCCGCCGGCGGGGCGATCACGGCGACGCGGCTCGTGACGCCGCGGCCGGCGGAGGTCGCGGCGAGCCTGGAGGGCGGAGTCCTGCCGCTGCTCGCGGCCGCCTCCTACGACGTGGCCATCCGGGACCTGGAGACGATCCTGGCGGCGCGGCGCGACGACCTCGACAGCGCGACCGTCCGGGCGCTGGAGGCGAGCATCGCGGTCATCGACCAGGCCATCGCGCAGGCGCGCGCGGCTCTGGCCCGCGACCCGAACGACTTGTACTTGAACGGCCATCTGCAGAGCACGCTCGACCGCAAGCTCGATGTTCTGCGGCGCGCCGCGATGCTCCCCAGGGCCAGCTGAGGCGAAGATGAGAGCCCCCTGCCTTCTCCTGACCGGCTGTCTCGGAGCGGTCGCGTTCCTGGCCGCACCCGCCGACTGCGCGGCCCAGACGTTCGACACGACCCTCGCCGTCCGGAGCGGCGCCAGACTGGAGTTGCACAACATGTCCGGCTCCGTCGAGATCCGTGCGACCCGGCGGTCGGAGATCCGCGTGCAGGTGGAGTACGACCGGGCACGCATCGAGGTCGACGCGACCACGAACACCGTCTCGCTCCGCACGGTCCCGCGGCGCGGCGGCGGTGAGGCCGCCTACATCGTCGAGGTGCCCGTCGGCACGCCGCTGCAGGTCGGGGCGCTCTCGAGCGACATATCCGTGCGCGGCGTCTGCGGAGAGGCGGAGTTGCAGACCCTGTCGGGTGAGGTCGTGCTCGATTGCGCGCGCGGCAACATCATCGCGCGGAGCACCTCCGGCGACGTCACCGTCAGCGACGTGCGCGGTCGTCTCGAGGCCGGCTCGACGGGCGGCGAGGTGATCGTGCGAGGCGCGCAGGCCGACGTCACGGCCCAGAGCGTCTCCGGCGACGTCACCCTGGAGCAGGTCGAGGGCCGGGACGTCAGCGCCGAGACAGTGAGCGGGGAGGTGGCGTTCTCCGGGTCGATCGCCGACGGTGGCCGGTATCGCTTTCAGTCTCACGCGGGCGACGTCACCGTCCGGCCGACCGGACGCTCGCTGAACGCCACGGTCACCGTCAGCACGTTCAGCGGGGACTTCGAGACCGACTACCAGGTGACCCTCACCCAGGGCGGCCGCATCCGTCCGCGGGAGATTGAGTTCACGATCGGCAACGGCGGCGCGCGGCTGTCGCTCGCCTCCTTCAGCGGCACCGTCTATCTCCGGCGCGGCCTCCCCGGCAGGGAGGATTGACCGTGAGAGCCGGATCCCTGGCCCGGGCTATGGCCGCCGCAGCGGCGGGCGCCTGCCTCGCACTCCCGAACGCGGCGCGGGCCCAGGGCGACCACTGGGAGTGGCGCGGTGCAGTCGCCGTCGGGAGGACCCTCGAAGTCCGCGGCATCAACGGGACCATCCGTGCGGAGGCTGCGAGCGGCGGCCAGGCTTTCGTCACGGCCGACAAGCACGGGAGGGACGACGACCCCGTCGACGTCCGCATCGAGGTCATGGAGCACGAGGGCGGCGTGACCATCTGCGCCGTCTACCCGGGACGGAACAACCGCTGTCAGCCGGGCGGCGGACGGATGAACGTGCGGGACAACGACGTGGAGGTGGACTTCGTGGTACGGGTGCCGGCCGGCGTCAGCTTCGAGGGGGACAACGTCAACGGCGCCGTAGAGGCAGTCGGCCTCACCGGCCGAGTGGACCTCGAGACCGTCAATGGCTCGGTGACCGTCGAGACCGCCGGCGGAGAGGCCAGCGCCCAGACCGTCAACGGCAGCATCCAAGCGACGGTTCGCGGCGCTGGCACCGGCCCGCTGCGCTTCGTGACGGTCAACGGCGGCGTCACACTCGGCCTGCCCTCAGGGCTCGGCGCGAGCTTCGAGGCCGAGACCGTCAACGGCAGCATCTCCAGTGATTTCCCGATCACGCTCTCCGGCCGGATCAACCCTCGCCATCTGCGCGGTCGCATCGGCGATGGCAGGCGAGAGCTCCGCGCCGAGACCGTGAACGGGAGCATCCGCATCCGCAGCGTCCCGTAGAGTTCTTGCCGCTCCGCGGCGCGACGGCTACTATCGCCCCTCTGGCCTTCCGGAGGGGCGATGTCGTTCCAGCCGTTCGCGATGGAGCGGTGGCAGAGCACGTGGGAGAACCGCGTCCGCTTCAATCTCTCGGAGAGCGGGGTCCACCCGCTGACCACCGCCGAGTTGCTGTCCCTCGCCGGCGCCGGCCCGGACGCCGTCCTCGGCGTCGTGCTGGGCTACTCGCAGTCCAACGGGACGGAGCCGCTGCGCGCCGCCGTCGCGGCACTCTACCCGGGCGCCACCGTGGAGCACGTCACCGTGACCAACGGCAGCGCGGAGTCCAACTACTCCGTCTGCTGGCACCTCCTCGGCGCCGGCGACCGGGTCGCGCTGATGGTGCCGAACTACATGCAGACGTGGGGCCTCGCCCACGCCTTCGAGGCGGACGTGTGGCCGTTCCGCCTCCGCGAGGAACTCGGCTGGCAGCCGGACCTGGACGAGGTCGATGCCGCCATCGGACCCGGCACGAAGCTCGTGGTCGTGACCAACCCCAACAACCCGACCGGGGCCGTGCTCAGCGCGGCGGCGATGCGGCACATCGCCGCGCGCGCGGACGCCGTGGGAGCGTGGATCCTCGCCGACGAGGTGTATCAGGGCGCGGAGCGCGACGGACCGCTCACCCCGTCGTTCTGGGGGATGGCCGAGCGCGTGATCGTGGTGAACGGGCTCTCCAAGGCGTACGGCCTGCCGGGGCTGAGGCTCGGCTGGAACGTCGCGCCGCCGGCGGTCGCCGCCCAGCTCTGGGCCCGCAAGGACTACACCTCCATCGGCCCCGGCGCGATCTCCGACGCCCTCGCCACTCTCGCCCTCCGGCCCGACGTCCGGGACCGGGTCCTCGAGAGGACCCGCGGCATCATCCGCGCCAACTGGCAGGTTCTGGCCGGGTGGTACGCCACCCTCGGCGACGAGTTCGCAGCCCGCGCGCCGGACGCCGGCGCGATCTCCTTCGCACGCTACCGCTCCGACGTCAACTCCTCCGCGCTCGCCGAGCGCCTGCGCCTGGACCACGACGTCCTGATCGTGCCCGGCGACCAGTTCGAGATGGATCGCTACGTCCGCTTCGGCTTCGGCCCGCCACGCCCCGATCTCGAGGCCGCGCTGGAGCGCGTGGCTGCTGCGTTCCGGAGCCTCGGGTGACGACCGATGATCATACTCAACCAGCGACGCACCAGTCCTGACGCGGCCACCATCCGCGCGCCGTTCGACGGCGCCGTGGTCGGTACGCACCCTCTCGGGTCGGCGGCCGACATGGACGCCGCCGTCGCCGCGAACGTTGAGGCCGCCGAGGCGTGCCGCCGGATGCCGGCGTTCGAACGCGCCGCCTGCGTGCGCCGCATCGCCGACGCCCTCGCCGCGCGCCGGGAGGACGTCGCGACCGTCCTCGCGCGCGAGGCCGGGAAGCCGATCACACAGGCCCGGGCCGAATTGGACCGCGCCATCGCCGTCTTCCAGGACGGCGCCGAGGAGGCGACCCGCATCGGCGGCGAGGTGATGCCGCTGGACGTCGTCCCGGCCGGCGTCGGACGCCTCGGCCTGACCCGCCGCTTCCCCCTGTCCCCGATCGCCGCGATAACCCCGTTCAACTTCCCGGTGATGCTCGCCGCCCACAAAGTCGCGCCCGCGATCGCCTGCGGGGCGAGCCTCACGCTGAAGCCGCCGCCGCAGGACCCGCTGAGCACCGAGATGCTCGCCGACGTCATCGCCGAGTGCGGCTATCCGTCCGGCGGCGTGAACGTGGTCCCCTGCGACCTGGACGTGGCCCGGCGGCTGGTTCGCGACGAGCGCGTCCGGATGGTCAGCTTCACCGGCAGCGCGAAGGCCGGCTGGGCGATCCGCGCGCAGGCCGGGACCAAGCGTGTGGCGCTCGAGCTCGGCGGCAACGCCGGCGTGATCGTCGAGCCCGACGCCGACCTGGAGCGGGCCGTCGAGCGGTGCGCGGTGGGCGGATACTCGTACGCCGGGCAGTCGTGCATCTCCGTGCAGCGCATCCTGGTCCATCGGGAAGTCCTCGACGAGTTCCTGCGGCGGTTCACCGCGCGGGTCGCGAGGCTCCGGACCGGGGATCCGCTCGATCCGGCCACCGAGGTCGGGCCGATGATCGACGAGGCGGCCGCCAGGCGTGCCGAGTCGTGGATCGCCGAGGCGGTGCGTGGCGGCGCGCGGGTCGAGGTTGGCGGCGCACGCAGCGGTTCGGTGCTACAGCCGACCGTGCTCTCGGGGACCAGCTCCGATCAGCAGGTGAACTGCGAGGAGATCTTCGCCCCGGTCACCACGGTGTCGCCGTACCCGAACTTCTCGGAGGCCGTGCAGGCGCTGAACGCGACGCCCTACGGGCTCCAGGCGGGGGTCTTCACGTCCGACGTGCACCGGCTGATGCAGGCCTGGGACCGCCTCGACGTTGGCGGCGTGATGGGGAACGACATCCCCAGCTTCCGGGTGGACCGGATGCCTTACGGCGGAGCGAAGGCGAGCGGCCTCGGTCGGGAGGGCGTCCGCTACGCCATACGGGAGATGACAGAGCAGCGGCTGCTCACGCTGCAGATGGAGTGACCACGATGACCGCACCGATCCGCGTACGCTGGTGGCGGCGGACGATCGCGACGATCGGCCTCCAGCCGATGGCCCACCGGCCGCCGCTGCCGCGCCGCTGGGCCGTCTACTGCGCTGTGGCGTACCTCGTGCCGGTCGTGCTGATGGAGGCGCTGCCGGACGGGGCCGGGCTGTACAAGGAGATCTCGTGGCTCACCACCCTCGCCCCGGCGTTCATCCTCTCCCTCCACTTCGGGATGCTCGGGGCGCTGGTGGGCCTGGTCGCCGGTACGGTGCTCTATCTCGTGGTGCAGCTCGCGCTCCAGGTGAACCTGATGCCCCTCAACCCGGCGGTGGTGCTCCCCATCTACATCTCCTACGGAGCGCTCGCGATCGCCGTCGGCTGGCTCTCTCAGCAACTGCACGACTTCTATCAACGGCTCGTGCGAGCCGAGCGCGTCGCCGCCGTCGGCGAGGTGGCGATCACCATCCGCCACGAGGTGAACAACGCCCTGGCGGCGATCATCGGCGAGGCCGGCCTCCTGCGCGAGACGAAGGCCCCGCTCGCGCCGGAGGACCGGCACGGCGTGGAGACGATCCTGGAGATGGGTAACCGGGTCGCCGCGTCGCTGAAGAAGCTCTCCAGCCTCGACGACGCGCCGACGAAGGAGTACGTCGCCGGCGTGCGGATGGTGGACCTGCAGGCCGCTCCCGGCGGAGCGGAAGCCTAGCCCGCCAGGCGGTCGATCCTCGCGGCCAGCTCCATGTCGAGGGCGGTGAGGCCGCCGGCACTGTGGGTGGACAGCGCTAGCGTGACCGCCGTGTAGCGGATGTCGATGTCGGGATGGTGGCCTAGCGCGTCAGCCTCGACCGCCACCAGGTCCACGAACCGGATCCCCTCGGCGAAGCTCGGGAAGGCGAGCGTGCGGCGGATGGCCCCGCCGTCGCGCGTCCACGAGGGGATCCGGTCCATCGCCGCCACGATCTCCCCCTCCGACAGCCGCCGCCGCACTTCCCGGTCTCGAATCACGTCGCGATCGCGATGATGATGACATAGGTCACGGCCGCCGCGGCTCCGGCCGCCGGGATCGTGAGGACCCAGGCCCACACGATGCTCCCCGCGACGCCCCAGCGCACCGAGGAGACCCGCTGCGCGGCCCCGACTCCGCTGATGGCTCCCGTTATCGTGTGCGTCGTCGAGACGGGGATACCGAGGTGCGAGGCGAGGAAGATCGAGATCGCCCCGCCGGTCTCGGCGCAGAAGCCGCCATACGGCTGCAACCGGGTGATCCGCTGGCCCATCGTCCGCACGATCCGCCACCCGCCGAACAGTGTGCCGAGCGCGATGGCACCGTACGCGCAGAAGATCAGCCACACCGGGATCTCACTCGGCGATGTCACGTGGAGGAAGCGCAGCGGGAAGTCGGCGAACGCCGCCTGCGCGGAGAAGAGCAGCCCGACCACGATCCCCATCGTCTTCTGGGCGTCGTTGCTCCCGTGCCCCAGGCCGAACGCCGCCGCCGACACCAGTTGCAGCCGCCGGAACCAGCGGTCGATCTGGTTCGGGTGCGCCCGCCGGAACGCCCACCCCGTC
>Ga0316620_10001474_pt1 | contig 10202 bp, 7 predicted proteins | sample OWC_Aug_M1_C1_D5_FD_207651 | JGI IMG/M metagenome (GOLD analysis project Ga0316620, IMG submission 207651) | Wetland soil microbial communities from Old Woman Creek delta, Ohio, United States - OWC_Aug_M1_C1_D5_B | ecosystem: Environmental > Terrestrial > Soil > Wetlands | place: USA: Ohio...
ACGAACACCTCTTGAGCCCGGATTATTTGGAGGCTGAGAAATATCCCAAAATTTTCTTTAAAGGCACCCACGTTGAAGTTACCGGCGGAAATCGCGGCAGGATCACCGGAGACTTAACCCTCCGGGGGATTCGAAAACCGATTATCCTGGACTTTGATTTTTTTGGCCCGGTGAAGAGCCCATTTAGCGGGATAACCTGTGTCGGCTTTTCTGCAACCGGCACGGTGAGTCGCGAAGACTATGGAATGATATCCAATATACCCATGGAAGGCGGTATGGTCGTAGGAAAAGACGTCTTGATTCATATGGAGGTGGAGGCTGACCTTATGGTGTGACCACAGGTGCGGCCGCCCTCTCTGCCTACCGGCCCGGTCCGGCACTATTAATAGACCGAGGGCGGGGCAAGCAGGCTTGAACAATGAAGGTAACAACGACCCTTCCCTCCCCCCTTGGTGGGGGAGGGCGTGGGTGGGGTGAATAGAATGGGTTAGCCCCTACCTTAATCCTCCCCCGTAAGGGGGAGGATGTGTTCTTGGGCTATTTTCTGAGCAATGTGTATTTTCAATTAGACACCCTTCCATTCTGTTGAGATTTCGTGTCCTGATCTGCGAGGATTTATCAGCCCACTGGGGTAGGGGCGACTTTAGTCGCCCCTACCTGAACGCGAAAGCCTCCTTATCCGATGTTTATTCCTTAATTCTATTGAGATTTTCCCCCCCAATCTGGTAAACTTATAACTCCTATTTTAGCGCTCTCGGTAATAAGCTTTTCGTCCGGGGAGGGAATGATGATCAGAAATTTTGGTAAGAAGAAGCCGAAAATTGACCCGTCCGTCTTTGTCAGCGAGAATGCTTATCTGGTCGGTGATATAGAGATCGGGAGAAATTCAAGTATTTGGCCCGGGGCCGTTTTAAGAGCTGATCGTTTTCGAATTCAAATTGGAAGCAATTGCAGCATTCAAGATAATTGTGTCATTCATGCGGGGATGGCAGATGTCATCATCGGGGACAATGTGATCGTGGGTCATGGTTCCATCGTTCATTGCGCTAAAATCGGGGATAACGTTCTGATTGGGATGCACGCAACGCTGGGTTTCTTTTCAGAAATTGGTGAGTACTGTATCGTCGGGGCCCATTCAATGGTGAAGGATAATTTCAAAATTCCCCCTAATTCTTTGGTGGTGGGAGCTTCGGCCAAGATAAAAAGAAGCCTGAATAAGAAAGAGATGGAAAGAATTGCTTCGGCCGCCGATTTTTACACGGGCCTCTCAAGAGATTTTAAGAAGGAAGGTCTTTGAATCGGGAGGTTCGAGAGAAAATGTCCCGGTAGGGGAAAAGAGGAGGGAAGTGCGGGATGGCAGAAAAGGATCCTTTCAAAGTCGAGCAGGATGGTCATATCGTCTGGTTAACGCTGAATCGGCCGGATAATCGAAATACGATGAGCCTTGCTTTTTTCGAGGGGCTCACGAAGCATTTTCAGCGGTTTGACGAAGATTCAAGTGTCCGTGTTGTGGTGATCAAGGCAGAAGGAAAAAGTTTTTCGGCGGGCCTTGACCTAACCGAGTTTGGACCGCTTCTCAGTGGAGGAATCGGCGCAGACGTTCGGGAGAAGTTGCGAAAAACGATCCTGAAGTGCCAGGAGGGTATGAATGCCGTGGAAAGATGTCGCAAGCCGTCCATCGCGGCAGTGCACAGTCATTGCATCGGTGGCGGGGTAGACTTGCTCTGCGCCTGTGATATCCGGATCGCAGCGAAGGATGCGGTTTTCAGCATCCGCGAGACTCGGATGGGTCTGATCGCTGACCTCGGGACGCTTCAGCGTCTACCGCGCATCATTGGGCACGGTTGGTTCGGGGAGCTGGCCCTAACGGGTCGGGATTTTACTGCCCAAGAGGCTCTACAAATGGGGTTCGTTACACGAATATGTGAGGATCAACAAGGACTTTATGAAGAGGCAAAAGGGATCGCCTCCCGGATAGCAACCTGCCCACCTCTTGCGGTTCAAGGAGCAAAGGACGCAATTCTTTACAGCCGGGATCACGGGGTCTATGCAGGGCTCGATTATGTTGCTCAGAAGAACGCTGCGGCTCTTCCAAGCGAGGATGTGATCGAAGCGGTAAAAGCTTTCATGGAGAAGCGAGCGCCGGTCTTTAAAGGTAAGTAAAATGAAAACTCTGGGAACACTCCCCTTTCAGAAAATGCGAGCCATGAAGAAGATGAAGGTCTTAACATTTGTATTCAGCATCTTGTTGGTGGGTTGTGCTTCCACCCAATATTCTAAGCCTCGCTCAGAATTAGACGACTTCAGGGGTATCAAGTGGGGAGCTGAGGTGACTACGTTAAGAGACACGGAGAAGGTTGAACAAGACAAATCACCCAATAGTGACATCGTCTGGTATACGAGAAAGGGGGAGACATTAACATTCGGTAAGGCAAAACTTGAAAACATATTCTATTCATTCTGGATGGGAAACTTCGAAAGTGTGTGGATGGACTTTAAAGGTGAAGAGAATTTTCAGGCACTGAAACAAGAGGCATTTGAGCGATTCGGAAAGGTACTCGAGTCCGGGGAACTGATGAAGAAGACGGACAAAGAAGCGCTGATGGAACGCTCAACGATGCGACAAGGAGAAGAGGAGTTTTATTTTTGGGACGGCAAACAGACGGAGATGTGGTTGTCCTATTCCAAGAGTCGCCATAAGGGGACCTTTTCCGTCAATTCCAAAAAGATCAGCGAAGAAAGAAGAGCCTACGAAAAAGAGAAGGAAAAAGAAGAGAGATTTAAGGGAAAAGGACCCTAAAGAGGTGAAATCTATCACGCGCAGGTTTTGAAAGAGAATCGATCTGGAAATGAAAAAGGCTTTCAGTTATTTCTTTTTTGGCTTGTTGATTCTTGCTGGGCTGTACGTGAGCAGCCTTTACAATTACCTCCTTTTTCACAATCTCGCCGAAATATTCTCGATTGTCATCGCCTTTGGCATTTTCACGATTGCCTGGAACTCCCGGCCATTTCTGGATAACAACTATCTTCTTTTCATTGGTATCGCCTATCTTTTTGTAGGAGGTCTGGATCTTCTTCATGCCTTTAGCTACAAAGGCATGGTCATATTCGGAGGATTGGGATCGAACTTACCCACCCAATTATGGATCGCCGCCCGGTATATGGAGAGCCTTTCCCTTCTCATCGCCCCTCTATTTTTTCATCGAAGATTAAAAACCAATCTCGTCTTTCTTGGTTATTCTGCTGCTGTCGCTCTTATACTGTTGTCGATCTTTTTCTGGAGAGTTTTCCCTGTTTGTTTTGTTGAGGGTGCTGGGCTCACCCCGTTTAAAAAGGTTAGCGAATATATCATCTCTTTGATCCTATTGGGTTCCATCGGGTTTTTGCTCAAAAACCGGAAAGAATTCGACCGGAAAGTCTTACAATGGGTGATCTGGTCAATCATTGTCACCATTGCCTCGGAGTTGGCCTTCACGTTTTACGTTGATGTCTATGGCCTGTCCAATCTGATCGGACACTATTTCAAGATTTTGTCCTTTTACTTGATTTATAAAGCCATTATCGAGACGGGTCTCACAAAACCCTATAACCTTCTTTTCAGGAATGTGAAACAGAGTGAGGAGCGATATCGTATTGTTGCAGATAATACTTATGACTGGGAGTTCTGGTTGAATCCAGAAGGCAAGTTTAATTACGTCTCTCCATCCTGTAAAAGAATTACCGGACGGGATGCTGAGGAATTCATTTGGGATCCCAGCCTCCGGAGAAAAATTGTCTATTCTGAAGATATGCCAGTCTTTGATCGCCATCTCGAGGAAGGTGAAAAAAAGGAAGGGGGTGCTCGTGAGATTGAATTCCGCATCGTACGTCCGGACGGGACATTGCGCTGGATCGGTCATGTCTGCAAACGCATTTTTGATGAAGAAGGGCGTTTCCTCGGAATCCGAGGGAGCAACCGCGACATCACGGTACGTAAGCGGGGGGAGGAGGTACTTGAGGTACGCACAAGGGAGCTGGAACATCTCAATGAGACGCTCGAGCAGCGCATACGCGAACGGACGGTTGAACTGGAGAGGGCGAACGAAGCGTTACGCCGTCTCTCATCAAGACTTCTCTCGGCCCATGAGGAGGAACGAAAGAGGATTGCCGGTGAGATTCACGATGTCCTCGGCTCGTGCTTGGGCGCGATCAAGTTTAAGGTTGAAGGCGTTGTCCAGCAGGTCGGAGAAAAAGATCCGGCAACCCTGACGGAGTCACTAAAGATCATCATTCCCGTCATTCAAGAAAGCATCGATGAGTGTCGAAGATTACAGATGGATCTACGTCCATCGATGCTGGATGATTTGGGCCTTTTGCCCGCACTTTCTTGGTTCTGCAGGAGGTTTCAGACGATCTACTCGGAAATGCGGGTCGAGCAGGAGAACGGAATCGAAGAAGCCGAGATACCGAATGCTTTGAAGATCGTCATCTATAGGGTCGTACAGGAAGGAATGAACAACATGGCCAAACACAGTAAGGCAGATCGTGTTCGCTTGTCCCTTCAAAAGGGTGATGGTGGAATTGAGCTTATGCTTCAAGATAATGGCCGGGGCTTCGATCCAGAGAGGGGTGTCCTTGAGAACACGAGGCAGGGACTGGGTCTTACGAGCATGAGAGAACGGATCGAGCTTTCAGGTGGTTCATTTAGTATTGAGTCCGTTGAGGGAAAAGGGACGACGATTCGTGCTTCGTGGCCCCTTTGATTTATGATTGATATTTGATGATTGGCGATTGATGATTTGGAAAATAGAAACGGTGAAACGGCGAATAGGCGAAATGGAGAAAAAGATCTTTCTCCGATTCACCGACTCTCTCTGATTGATGATTGACAAGCAAGACCCAATCAACAATCTACAATCATCAATAATCAATCCAGGGACCGGAGGTCTTATGGCATCAAGCATGAGGGGCAACGCTAAGATCAATAACCCGATCGAAAGCAGACAATGGACGGAAGAGACCTTACAGACATTGCGTTTCTTGGTGGGTATTGGCCACCCATTGCTGCTCTTTTTTGTGATTCTCGTCATAGTATTCAATGTGCTACCCAATTACTTCCCACCCACATCGATCTTCGAGGCTCCCCTGCTTCTTCTCGTTATGAACACGCTGTTCGTTTCGATCATTCCTTTTGTTGTTGCGCTGATAGCACTGCGGGGCTATATCGAGGGCGGCTCAGCCAATCTTCTTTTCTTCGGCTGCGGAATGCTTTCCTTCACTTTGGCCTGTTTCATTGCCGGATGGCTGGGGGCTCAGGCGCAGGCGAACGCTAACCTTACCATTCACAATACCGGTGTTCTTCTGGCATCTTTGTTTAACCTTCTCGCCGGCGTTACCCTGTATTTGGGAAAGTCTGCTGAGAAGGACGGAGAGAAATACAAAAAAAATGTAGGAATTTTCGCCTATGTCGGGATATTAATCTTTACTGCTGGCTTATCATTCGCGGCCCTGCGCGGCTACACCCCTGCCTTCTATGTTCATGGCTCCGGGCCATCGCTGCTCCGTGAAGTAGTACTCATGGCTGCTACTATTTTCTTCGGGGTTTCCTGTCTTCTCATTGTGGTCTTTGACAGGGATAGGAGAAGCTTCTTTCTCTCCTGTTACGCAGTGGCTTTAGCCTTGATTACGATCGGCCTCGTTGCACTCATGACAAGTAAACGGGCCAATAGCCCTCTTTCGTGGTTAGGACGCTCGGCCCAGTTTACGGCGGGAATCTACTTTCTGGCTGCCGTTGTTGCCGCTGTCCGGGCAGCATGGGCGAACCGATGGACGGTGCCGGATACGATTCGCGATTTTCTCCGGCCTTCGGAGGCACTCTATCGGGACCTCGTGGAAACGGCAACGGATGCCATCATCCCGATCAGCACGAGCGGCGAAATTCTCCTCTGGAACACCGCGGCGGAGCAGATGTTTGGATATAATCGAATGGAAGCGTTGCGGCTCGTCCCGTCTGACTTGATCGATCCTGAGGATTCGAAGAGGATGTTTCAAGAAATCGAAGCCGGCACGGTAAGCGGAAAAGGGTCGTACGTAGGTAAACTGCGGGAAGTGAAGGCACGGAGAAACAGTGGAGAGGAATTTCCTGCAGAACTATCCTTCTCCTCAAGGCGATTGGGTGGCGGCTCGGTGAGCACTCTAATTATTCGAGACATCACCGAGCGCAAGCGGGCTGAGGAGACTCTGCAAAAGCGCACGTTAGAACTTCAACGTCTGACTGAGACGCTGGAGCAGCGCGTGAAGGAAAGGACTGCAGAACTCGCCGATCTTTCTTCCCAGCTTGTTTCTGCCCAGGAAAATGAAAGACAGCGGATCTCCTATGATCTCCATGACAATGCCTTGCAAGCGCTGTTGGCGATTCGCTTTGAGATTGAAGATCTCTTTGCGGGTCAAGACGATTGGGCAGCTTTACAGGAAAAGGCGAAGGAAGTCATGGCGACCGCGCTGGATACGGTTGGAAAAATACGCTCAATGCAGGGAGATCTATGGCCGTATGTCCTCGACGATATTGGCATCCTGGCCAGCATAGGTTGGTATTGTCGGGAATTTGAAAAGAACCATCCAGGGCTGACCATTGAAAGAAAGGACGACGTCACTGAACATGAAATCTCCTCATCGGCAAAAATCGTGATCTATAGAATCCTGCAGGAGACACTGAGCAATGTCGCGAAACACAGCCAGGCGAGCCGTGTCACTCTTCGCCTCCTGAAAAAAGACCACCGGGTGGAATTCACCGTTGAGGATAACGGCATTGGTTTTGATCCAGTGGAGACGATGATTAAAAAAACTCCATGGGGAGGATTGGGACTTTTGAACATCAAGGCGCGGACCGAGCTCTCCGGGGGAACATTTGGAGTCGAATCAGTCAGAGGCAAAGGGACAACCGTTCACGCATCATGGCCGCTCTGAATGCGGAATTCGGAATGCGGATTGCGGAGGATAAAGATGGGAGCCTGTAGCCGCAAACCGTAGCCGCAAACTTCAGTTTGCGCGAGACTTCGGTTGAATGTCCAAGCGCAGGCTTAAGCCTGCGGCTACAAACCGGGTCTAAAAACTTTTCTTCAGGGAAAATGAATATGTTGAAAGTGCTGCTCGTTGAGGATAATGATATATATCGGAAAGCACTCAAGGAGAATCTTTGTGGGCATTTCCCATCCATGGTCATTGATGAGGCGGTAAACAGTGAGGAGGCGCTACAGAAAATGAACGCGACTCCTCCTCATCTCGTCTTTATAGATATGCGTTTGCCGGGAATGAATGGCCTTGAGTTGACTCAAAAGATAAGGAGAGACTTTCCAAACATTCGTATTGCTATTGTAACGGGCTATGATTTGCCGGAATATCGACAGGCCTTCCTTCAATACGGAGCCGATGGTTTCTTCGTCAAAGACTCTGTCAAGTGGGATGAGGTTGAGGCCCTTGTTAAATCAATTGAGTAGAGGGGTACGTCTGCTTCTCGCCTATGGCGATTCCTTGCTGATTCTCAACACGGGCTTGATGGTGAGGCCGCGCTTGGCGTCGGCAATGGCCCGGTTGATCTCGCTGAAGTCATAAAACTTTACGAGGCGGTCAAAGGGAAATGGTCCTGCTTGATACAACCTGATCAATTTGGGGATGAAGCGCTGCGGCACCGCGTCCCCCTGAATGATGCCAAGGGTTTTCCGCCCTTCTGATAAATCCACCCCATCCTCACCGGTAAGAAGCGCCACAATGCCACGCGGATTCAATACGTCGATGGCGAGTTGGTGCATCTTCGGGTGAGCGGTCGTCTCCACCACATAATCAACCCCACTGCCAGTGATATCGGAGATACGGGAGGCAATCTTGTCACGACGATTGTCGATCACGTGAGTGGCGCCTAACTTCAGAGCGAGTTGGAGCCTCATGGGAACGATATCGACGCCGACGATCGGATCGGCACCGACGATGCGAGCCGCCATCACAGCGGCGATGCCAACCGCTCCGGTACCGAAGATGGCAATGCTTTTCCCCTTCGAGACCTTTAACGAGTTCATCACAGTGCCGGCTCCGGTCTGCAAGCCACACCCAAGGGGTGCCAAAAGCTCCAGACTTAAGTCCTTGGGGACCGTGACGAGGTTGCGCTCGCCCACCAGAACGTGAGTGGCAAACGACGATTGACCGAAGAAGTGGCCGCGAACTCCGCTCCGTTGCAACGCATTGCCGCCGTCCAGACGTTTGAAACCGAAGTTCGCCTCATAAAAATACTTGCAGTGGGCAGGGCGTCCGCTCTTGCATTGTCGGCAGTTGCCGCAGGACTGGTAGGAGAGCACGACGTGATCGCCACGTTTGACACCCTTAACGCTTCTGCCAACCTGCTCCACCACGCCTGCACCCTCGTGGCCGAGCACTACGGGCGTGTCGGCCTCATCCCAGTCGTCGATAAAGTCGATATCCGTATGACAGATGCCGCTGGCCACAACGCGCACCAGGACTTCGTTCTCTCGCGGACCTTCCATCTCAAGGGATTCAATCTTTAAAGGGCCTCCCTTCTTCCGCAGAACAGCCGCCCGAATCTTGTAGAATTTTGGGTTGGAGTGAGGATTCACAGTTAGATCCCGTTTGGCCTTATTGTTAAACCCTATTTAATCAGAATAAGTGTACAAAGTGAATAGGGTATTCCCTGTATAATGTAAGGACTCCGGATAGTATTTTGGTTACCGGCATAAACGGGCAAATCGAAATTACAATTTTTTCTTCGCCAAAATACAGTGCCTACCTTATTCCATATCGATCCTGATTTTGCATAAACTAATATAAACAACACAGATTTATGATTGTTGATTTATTATTGGCGATTGAAGAACGAAGACCGACAACAATCACCAATCAACAATAATCAATCATCAATAATCAATCCAAGGACAATCATCAACCGACAATCGTCAATCAACAATCATCAACGGAGGTTTCTATGATTTCACTTGAAGTGAACGGAAAAAAATATGAGGTGGAGGCGAGCCCGGATGCTCCTTTGCTCTGGGTGATCAGGGAGCATGTCGGACTGACGGGCACGAAATATGGCTGTGGAAAGGCGCTTTGCGGCGCCTGCACGGTCCATATCGAAGGTAAGGCCGTTCGGTCCTGTCAGACCCCGGTAAGAGATGCCGAGGGAAAGAAGATTGTCACCATCGAGGGAATCCCGGAGGATCATCCGGTCAAAAGAGCCTGGAACGCAGTGGATGTGCCTCAGTGCGGTTATTGCCAGCCAGGGCAGATCGTGGATGCCGTGGCTCTCCTTGAGAAGAACCCCAACCCGACCGATGCTGACATCGACGGCGCTATGTCCGGGAATCTCTGTCGCTGCGGGACCTATCAGCGCATCCGTCAGGCCATCCACCTTGCAGCAAGAATAATGGCCAAAAAGGAAGATATAGGCAGTCGTCCGACATCGAAAAGCAAGACGCGATCCGTACCATTTTTTGGGCTGAACCCTTACATTCAAATCGGGACGGACGGCCGTGTGATCATCGTTGATGGCAAGTCGGAAATGGGACAGGGAGTCTATAGCTCACTGCCCATGCTTGTCGCCGAGGAGCTGGAGGTCGAATGGTCGAAGATAAGCGTCGAGGCGGCCCCGGTTGCCCCGGAGTACTATCATGCCCAATGGGGAATCCAGGTGACGGGCGGCAGTACCAGTGTGTTGAGCGAATGGGATCGGCTGCGACAGGCAGGGGCTGTGGCAAGAGTGATGCTCGTTCAAGCTGCGGCAGAGGTCTGGAAGGTTGATCCGAAGAGCTGCCGGGCAGAAAAGGGTTCTGTCATCCATCAACCAAGCGGCCGGCGACTTTCCTACGGTGAACTGGCGGAGAAGGCTTCTCAAATGAAGCCTCAACAGAAGATTGGCTTGAAGCAGCCGAAGGAATTCAAAGTAATTGGCAAACCCATGAACCGTTTGGATACGCCACAGAAAACGAGTGGAGAGGCCATCTTCGGCATCGATGCGAAAATTCCCGGAATGCTCACGGCTGTCATTGCTCGGCCACCTGTTTTTGGTGGCAAGGTAAAGAGTTTCGATGCTGGCAAGGCCAAGACAGTGCATGGCATAAAAGAAGTCGTACAGGTTGATTCGGGAGTGGCCGTTGTTGGAGACGATTTCTGGTCTGCGAAACTCGGTCGTGATGCCCTTGAGGTAACATGGGATGAAG
>Ga0316620_10001476_pt1 | contig 10194 bp, 11 predicted proteins | sample OWC_Aug_M1_C1_D5_FD_207651 | JGI IMG/M metagenome (GOLD analysis project Ga0316620, IMG submission 207651) | Wetland soil microbial communities from Old Woman Creek delta, Ohio, United States - OWC_Aug_M1_C1_D5_B | ecosystem: Environmental > Terrestrial > Soil > Wetlands | place: USA: Ohio...
AGATCGTCAACGACCCGCGCCAGACGCTGAACGCGCTCAAGCAGTTCAATCCGGACCTCATCCTGATGGACATGTACATGCCCAACTGCACGGGTGTCGAGGTCGCACGCATCATCCGCCAGCACAACGAATTCCTCAGCATGCCCATCGTCTACCTGTCCGGCGAAACCAACGTCGCCCTGCAGGTCGACGCCATGCGGCTGGGCGGCGATCATTTCCTGACCAAGCCGTTCAACCCGGTGTTCCTGAACACCATCATCATGAGCAAGATCGAGCGCTACCGCGCGTTGCGCCGCTCGATGTACCACGACAGCCTGACCGGCCTGCTCAACCACTCCAGCGGCAAGAACACGCTCGACATGGTGCTGTCCGGCGTGGCGCACGAAGGCGGATTTCTGTCGGTGGTGATGATGGACATCGACCATTTCAAGCAGGTCAACGACACGTATGGCCACCCCGTCGGCGACCAGGTCATCCGCAGCCTGTCGTGGCTGCTCAAGCAGCGCCTTCGCAAGCACGACATTCTCTGCCGCTACGGCGGCGAGGAATTTCTCATCGGCCTGCCGCATACCGACGCCGAACAGGCCTACGGCATCGTGGACCGCATCCGCCGGGATTTCGCACAAATCCGGCATCCCTACCGCGACACCCATTTTCTTGCGACTGCCAGCGGCGGCATCGCCACCTATCCGCTCCATCAAACCGGCGACGCGCTGATCAAGGCCGCGGACGAAGCGCTCTACCAGGCCAAACGTGGCGGCCGCAACCGCATCCACAGCAGCGACGACTAGCCGACTATCAGCTTCAGACCGATCAATATCGTCACGATCTCGAACGACCGCTTGATCCACAGATTGCCTTTCCGGATGGCAAGGTGGCTGCCGAGGTAGCCGCCGAGGATCGAGCCCGCCAGCAGCGCCGGCATCCAACCCCACGCCACGGTGCCGATCACGCCCAGCACCAGCGCGCCGGTGCCGTTCCATACCAGCCCGCACAGGATCAGCGTGTAGGCCACTGCGCGGGTGTAATCGAGGCCAAACCAGCGGATCAGCCAGACGGTGAGAAAGAGCCCGGTGCCACTGGTGATCGAGCCGTTGAGAAAGCCGACGACGAAGAGTCCCACCATGCCGCCGACGAGCGCGGCGCCCTGCTGGTTCCTGGGCAGATGTTCCATACCGAGCCTGGGCTTGAACACCGAATACAGCCCAAGCCCCAGCGTCAGGAATCCCAGCGCCAGCGTGGCGATGTGCTCGGGAATATGCAGGATCGTCAGCGCGCCCAGCACCACGCCCGGCAGTCCCGCCCCCAGGATGATCAGCGAGAGGCGGCGTTCGAGATGCGATTCCTTGAGGTGCCGCAGCGTGGCGCCGAGGCCGAGTGCGACGCTGGCAACCTTGTGCGTGGCCAGCGCCACGCCGAAGGGCAGCCCCAGAAAAATCAGCATGGGAAACTGGATCAGCCCGGCGCCGCCACCGGACAGGGCCGAGAAGAAGTTTGCCGTCAGCGAGGCGGCAAACAGGACGAACTGGTCGAGCACGACGGAATCAGAGGGTGACGCCGAGTTCAGCCGGAAGTTTGGCGTACACCAGTTTCAGCCCTGCATCGGAAATGACTTTCAGCAACTGGTCAGCGATCGCTGCCTCGACGAAAAACTCGACCACCACCGGCAACTCGCCCGCCAACTCGAAAAAGCCTGCATCGTGACGGCTGTGACGGCCAAATCCGGCCAATGTGCCAAACGCCGAGCCGCCCGTGATGCCAAGCCCCTGCGCGGCATCGAGCAACCACTCGTAGGTCAGCTTGCCGTGATGGCGGCTGGCTTCGGACACAAACACCTGCAGGCAGACAACGGTCATTTGAAGAACCTCATCGTATAAAACCCCAGCGCGGTAGCGACGAAGGAACCGGTCATGTGGGTCAGGGCAATCAGGCCGCCGGTCATCCAGAGGCCGCGCATCAGTGCGGTGACGACTTCTGCGGAGAACGTGGAAAAGGTGGTGAGGCCGCCGAGCAGGCCGGTGATCATGAACAGCCGCGCTTCCGGCGGCAGGCCGGGGTGCTCGGAAAACCACGCGATCGACACGCCAATGACATAGCCGCCGATCAGGTTCGCCGCCAGCGTGCCGAGCGGCATCGCGGGGTAGATCGGGTTCAGCCACAACCCCAATCCCCAGCGCAGCCAGGCGCCGAGGGCCGCGCCGAGGCCGATGGCGAGAAAGGCAGTCATGGCTGGAAGGCGGCGGACGAAATCATGCCGCCATTCTAATGCAGCCGCCCCAATTCACACCCGGCTGTGGGTGCGCCCGGGCCAGCGCGCCCTCACATCGCCTGCTTGATGATGTCGTTAAGCAGCTTTTCCACGTCGGCCAGCGCTTTCTTCAACGCCGGATTCTTGGTGGGACCGGGCTTGCGGTAGGCGATATAGACGCTCGTGTCGTTCGGAACCGTGTACACCGACACGATGTAGGGGCACATCACCATCGCATTCGGATCGGCTTCCATCATCTTGCGGGAAATGGTGGCGCTGCAGAACTCGAACTGTTCGCCGTCCACGTACACCTGCCGGGTCGCGCCGATCTCCGGGCCGGTGCGAGCCAGCATTTCGGCGATCTTGTTGGTGTGATTGATCTTGAGTCCCTTGCCCTCGATCGCGAATTGAAGCGAATCGCGCACATCCTGGAATGTTCCCTGGGTCTTGAACAGGACCGTGTAGGCATCGGCAGCCATCGCAGAAAGCGGCATGCACGCGATCGCGCATACGGCGAGGAATTTTTTCATGGCACTCTCCTAAAATATTGCAAACCGTGATTTTCTGCCGCGCGCGGTCGAACCGCAATGGTCGTTTGCTACACTCGCCGCATGGACACGCAACTCAGGGCAGATGGCCGTTTCTGGCTGACGCTGGACGGCAAGAACTTTCTCGGCCGGGGGCGCGTCGAGCTGCTGCAGCGCATTCGCGAAACCGGCTCCATCTCCAAGGCCGCCAAGACCATGAAGATGAGTTACAAGGCGGCGTGGGACGCAGTGGATGCGATGAATTCGGCCTGGGGCATCCCCCTGGTTGCAAGCGGCCCGGCCGGCAGCCGGCTTACGCCCGATGCCGAGCAACTCATCGCCGCGTATCAAAAAGCCGAGGCGCGACATACCGCGTTCATGCAGAAGCTGGCGCAGGACCTGCCAGGTCGAAGCGCCTGAACACGCGGCCGACAACCGGGCCGGACACAGGCGTCTTTTCGCATCCAGCTTTCGCAGGAAAAGACCTTCATCGGGACGATCCCTCGCCCCGCCGCGCCTTGAGCTTGCGCCACAACGAGGCACGGTTGATGCCGAGAATCTGCGCCGCCGCCGTCTGGTTGCCCTGCACTTCATCCAGTACCCGGCTGATGTAGGTTTGTTCCTGTTCCTCCAGCGTGGGCAGGCGTCCCCCGACCTTGCGGAAGTCGAAGCCCACCCTTTTCTGGAGCGTCTCCGGCAGGTGCGCCACGTCGATGGTGTCGCCCTGCGCCATGGCCGTGCCCCGCTCGATCAGGTTCTCCAGTTCGCGGACATTGCCGGGGAACGGATAATCCACCAGCAGCGCCAGCACCTCGCTGGAAATTCGCGTCACCGGTTTCTTCATCCTGCTCGCGTACTTGAGCAGGAAATGCTGCGCGAGGAGGGGAATATCGCCTTTCCGCTGCGAGAGCGGCGGCATGTGCAGATTCACCACGTTCAGCCGGAAATAGAGATCTTCGCGAAAGCTTCCATTCTTCACCGCCTCGCTGACGTCGCGATTGGTGGCCGCCAGCACCCGCACGTCGCACTTCACCGGCCGCGTTCCGCCCACCCGTAACACTTCCCTTTCCTGCAGCACGCGCAGCAGCTTGACCTGCATGGACGGCGCCATTTCCGTCACTTCATCGAGAAACAGCGTACCGCCGGAACTCACCTCGATCAGGCCCTTCTTCAGCGTGGCGGCGCCGGTAAACGCGCCCTTCTCGTGCCCGAACAGTTCATTCGCCAGCAGTTGCTCGCTGAATGCGCCGCAGTTGATCGCGACGTAAGGCCCCGCGGCCCGCGCGCTGTGCTTGTGAAGATATTTTGCGAACAGTTCCTTGCCGGTTCCGCTCTCGCCCGTGATGAGCACACTGCAGTCCGTCGGCGCGATCTGCCGTGCCATCTCCAGCAACCGCTGCACCTCGACATCCTGGGTGACTATCCCCTCGCCCTCCCGATAGCCCTCCACCTCGCGGCGCAATTCGTCGTTCTCGCGGCGCAGGCGGACTTTCTCCAGCGCCTCGGCCACCACCTTGCGCACCTCGTCGAGGCGGAACGGTTTGGCGATGTAGTAGAACGCGCCGTGCTTCAGCGCCTGCACGGCGGATTCCGCCGTCGCGTAGCCGGTGATGAAAATGACTTCCGCCTCCGGTTGCAGTTCGCGGCTTTTTTTCAGCACGTCCATGCCGTCCACGCCTTCCATGCGCAGATCGGTGAGGACCACGTCGAAGCGCTGCGACTCGAGCAGCAAGACCGCGGTCGCGCCACTCTGGGTGGCGGTGACCTGGTAGCCCTCCTTCTCCATCACATGTTGGAGATTGCGCAATGCGATCTCCTCGTCGTCCACAATCAGCAGGCCTGCTTCCATCATTGCGCTCCCTTGACGTCGCCCGCACCGGCCGCGGTCCCAGCGCCACGTTCCTCGTGCGGCAGACGGATGCAGAACGTCGCGCCCTGCCCCGGCGTGCTCTGCACGGCAATGCAGCCGCCATGCTCATCGACGATTTCATACACGACGAACAGCCCCAGCCCCATGCCGTGGCCGACGTCCTTGGTGGTAAAGAACGGATCGAAAATGCGCGGCAGAATGTCCGGCGCGATGCCCGGCCCGTTGTCTGCAACCAGGATTTCCACCATCTCCCCTTTCATCTCGCATCCCTCGCCCAGCGCGGTGCCTGCGGGCGGCTCGCTGGCGTGCACGATCTGCGCAGAAATATCGATTCGCCCCTGCGGACCCAAGCCCTCCATGGCATTGCGGATCAGGTTCACGAATACCTGCTGCAGGCGCTGCGCATCGGCCAGCACACTCAGATCCTCCGGAATGGCCAGGCGCACCACCGACTTGGCCGACACTTCGCCGCGCACGAAGCCGACCGTCTGCGCGACCAGTGCTCTCAGCAACACCGGCTCCTTCCTGAATGCTTTCTCGCGGGAAAAATCCAGCAACGAGCGGACAATGTTGCGCGCCCGTTCCGTCTGCTGGTCGATCTGCGCCAGATACAGTTTCTGCGTCGCCGCATCGCTCTCGCCGACCTCTTCCTGCAGGATCTGGCAGGAGGTCGAGATGTTCGACAGCGGATTGTTCAATTCATGGGCCACGCCCGACAGCATGGTGCCCAGCGAGGCCAGCCGCTCCGAGCGCATCAGCGATTTTTGCCTCAGGTCCAGCTCCTTCAGCATATGGTTGAAGGCCGTGATGATGGACAGGATCTCGCGATCGTTCGACGGTGCGGACAGCGTCTCGCGCCGGTTGGCGGAGATCGCCGCAACGCTGGCCTCCATCTCTTTCAGCGGCCTGACGACCCGCAGCGACAGGGCGCGGCCGATGACTACGATCAGCAGCGCCATGCTCAGAATGACGCCCAGCAGCAGCGTGCGGAAAGAGGCCAGGGTCGTCTGGATCTGGCGCCGCTCCGAGCCCGCCATGTCCTCGGCGATGGCGACCAGCTCCTGCCCCAGGGTACGCACCCGGGGCTCCAGTTCGAGCGGCGGCTGCTCGACGGCAGCGAAGGCCGACATCTGCCGCTGATAGTCGCTGAGCAGCGTGTGCAATTCACCCAGGCGTGCCTGCGTGGCGATCGCCAGGAAGTCCGCCCGGTTGTCCGTCAGCATGGTCTTGGCAAGCTTGATGTACGCCGCGTTTTCCTCGAGATCGGCGGCCTGATGGTGCAGGAAATAGTTGCGCTCGAAGCGGCGTATCTCCAGCACGGTGTTGAACAGATCGGTGGCGCGCTGCCCCAGGACCACCCGCGCTTCCAGCGTGCGCAACTCCCCCACGAAAAACAGGGAGGCCACCAGAATGATCGCCGCCACCGCGTAATACCCGAGTGTGATTTTTCCCTGCAGGGAATGGCGCTGAAGCGCACCACGAATAGTAGGGATCACGGATCCGCCCCTCCAGCCGTTCTCGTCGACGCCCTCAGTATAGTTGCAATTTGCAACAAATTAAACCGGGTGCAACAGTTCTGCGCTTCAACAGATTTTTCATTTTTATTACAGTTACTTAGAAAAACATATCAAGAATTATTCGTTGCATTTAGCAACATACAATCGCCTGAACACCGAGGCAATAAACGATTAATTACTTTATAAACATAGTGTTATAGACATGGCACGCAATATGCGTTGTTTAAGGCATCAGCAACCATGATTGTGAGAAAACCATGAACCTTATGACCAAAATCCTCAACGCTCTGGCCTTCGCGAATGTTGGCAATCAGGGTGAATTCAACACCCTGCTCCGCCAAGTCGACCTGTCGTCTGCATCAGGCCAGAACCAGGCCCAGCGCGGATCGGTTTCCGCAGCGTCCGACACGTCGTCTGCGGCGCCGGGGATCCGGCATGCCCAAGGCGCGTTGTGAGCGCCATGCCCCACCCCTATGACCGATGAATCGACCAGGAAACCGACAGGATGGACTTGTTTGCCGAATTTGAAACCGATTTTGTGGCGTTCCTAATCAGCGCTACGTGTGTTGCCGCTTATTACCTCTTCCTCAACATGAAGGTGCGGGAAAACCCCACCTATAGCATCCACGGCGTCAACGCCCTGTCGCGCAGGCTGTGGGTGGAACACGTCATGCGCAGCAACTCTGCCAAGGACATCATGGCGGTGCAGACGCTGCGCAACTTCATCATGGCTCCCTCGCTCATGGCCTCCACCGCGGCGCTGCTCATCATCGGCACGCTGACCCTGTCCGGCCAGGCGGAAAACATCTCGCACAGCTGGCACGTCCTGAGCACCGGCGGTTCGCATGCCACTGAGATGTGGATCCTGAAGGTCATGCTACTGCTGGTGGACTTCATCGTCGCCTTCTTCGCCTTCGCCATGTCCGTCCGACTGGCCAACCATGTGCTGTTCATGGTGAATGTGCCGGAACACGGCACGCATCACACGCTTTCTCCACGGGCGGTTGCTCACCGCCTGAATCGCGCCGGCAACATGTTCGCGATCGGCATGCGGGCCTTCTTCTTCGCCATCCCGCTGGTGTTCTGGCTGTTTGGCCCCTACTTCCTGCTGATCTCGTCGGTCGGCCTGGTGCTTGCCCTCTACCGGCTCGACCGCAGCGAATGCCAGGAAGTATGCGAATCCGGATCCGAATCAACCGCGCCGTCACAAAACGCGCCGGTCGTTTCCATGCACGCCAAGTACGCCAAGTAAACCTCTAGCGGCAGGTCGGTTCGGTTCTGTGGATCGCCTGCCCTTCCCGAAGCGGACCGATCAGGGACGCGTCCTGTAGAACGTCAACGGCGCGCTGCTTTTTGCGACCGCCGGCTTCAATTTCCCCACCACGTGCATTTCGCACGGCTTGCAATCGAAGCGCAGGGTGAGTTTCTCGCTTCCGTTGATCAGCGTCAGCGGCGCCGCACGCACCGTACCCTGCACGCCGGTGACACCCTTGGCCTGCTTGGGGCACAGGGAAAGCGAATAGCGCACGCAGTGCTTGGTGATCATCAGCGAGACTTCGCCGGCTTCCTCGTGACTTTCGTAGGCGGCCGCGATGACCTGCACGCCGTGCTTCGCGTAGAAATCGCGCGCCTTGTGGTTGTAGACGTTGGCCAGATAGCTCAGCGTATCCTCGGGGTAGATCGCCGGCGGCTCGACTGCCTGCGCGCGTGACGGGCGCCGATACGCCGCTGATCGAGCGGCGTCCAGTGCGGCCACCGCATCGCGGCGCAGGGCGTTGAGGAAGGACGCTGGAACGAACCAGGCTTGCGTCAGTTCCAGCGCGATGCCCATCGGGGAAAAGTGCGTGGTCCCGAATTTACCCAGATGCTCGCGCAAGGTGGCCTCGGCTTTGGCGGAATCCCTGGCCGGCTCCTTGGCGTGCGCGGCGTTCACCGTTGCGCTGTGTCCGTCTTCGTCGGTCAGCGTCAGTGAAAACCCCTCTGCGGTTTCTTCCAGCCTCAGCCACACGCCGATGCGGCGTTCGCTGGAGGGCTTGTCCAGCATGCGCATCCAGTTCATGTCCCGATTGCGGTTGACCAGCGTGCCCGCTCGCAAGTCCTTGAAGCTCGCCAGCGGATCCTTCGGAAACACGCGCCACACGCCCTCGCCCACCTTCTCGGCACGGTTGATCGCGAGGCCGGCCAGGTCTTTCTGCAAGGTGTAGTAGCAGAGGCCGTCACCGTTGTTGAGCACGGTATCGGGCGAATCGGCCTGCAGTTCGACCCATTTGTCGCCGACCTTCGTTACATGGCCGATGGACAGGCCGGGGTTCTTCGGCGTATCGAACGCGCCGATGTCGGCCTTGCGGCCGCCGACGAAGTAGTCGGTGAATTCGCGGTTGAAGTTCTGGTTGGGGTCGGGTGTGAAGTCGAATGTGGGGCGGCCTGAGGACGCACGTGCGAATTCCGGGCGGCGTTCGATGATTTCGTCGAGCAGCGTGCGGTAATGGGCGGTGATGTTCTTCACGTAGCCCATGTCCTTGTAGCGGCCCTCGATCTTGAAGCTGCGGATGCCGGCGTCGATCAGCGCCTCGAGGTTGTCGCTCTGGTTGTTGTCCTTCATCGACAGCACGTGCTTGTCGTGCGCGACGATGCGCCCTTCCATGTCGGTGACCTGGTACGGCAGGCGGCAGGCCTGCGAACAGTCGCCGCGGTTGGCGCTGCGTCCGGTGTGGGCGTGGCTGATGTAGCACTGGCCACTGTAGGCGACGCACAACGCGCCATGGACGAAGAATTCCAGCGTGGTGTCTGGCCGCAGGGCAGCACGGATTGCGGCGATCTGTTTCAGATCGAGCTCGCGCGCCAGCACGATTTGACTCAGCCCCACGTCCTGCAGGAAACGCGCCTTTTCCGGCGTGCGGATGTCGGTCTGGGTGCTGGCGTGCAGCTGGATCGGCGGCAGGTCGAGTTCCAGCAGCCCCATGTCCTGGATGATGAGCGCGTCGACCCCGGCGTCGTAGAGTTGCCAGACCTGCTGGCGCGCCGGTTCCAGCTCGTCGTCGCGCAGGATGGTGTTGAGGGTGACGAACACGCGCGCATTGAAGCGGTGGGCATACGCCGCCAGCCGCGCGATGTCGGCTATGTCGTTGGAGGCCGCCGCGCGCGCGCCGAACGACGGTCCCCCGATATACACCGCATCGGCGCCGTGGTTGACGGCTTCGATGCCGATGTCGGCATCCCGCGCGGGCGCGAGCAGTTCGAGTTGATGGGATTCCACGGGAGGCGTTTCGACCGGCAAAACGCCATTTTAGCCCTTTACCGGCCAGAATCGCGACTCGCCACCTGCATGTAAGACTGTGCCTTGACCGCCATGAACGCAAGATTCAACGTGATGTCGTTGCTGACGAGGAAAGGGTACTTGCCCATGTTGAAATCCGAGCGCCTGACCGTAACGGACGCCTGGGCCCCACAGGTTTCCGCCTGCAAAGAAGGATCCTGCATGCACTGGAAATGGGTCACGGCGAGCGTCACCGGCCGGGTCACGCCCTTGATCGTAAGCTCGCCCGACAAGCTCGACTGCTCACCGCTCAGGATCATCTTGCCGGATTTGAACGTGATCACGGGATAGTTGGCGGTATCGAAGAAATCCGCTGCCTGCATCTGTGCGTTCAGCAGGGCCTGGCCGGTGTTGACCGAGGTGGCGTCGATGGTCACGTCGGCCGACCCGGACTGGGCGGCGCGGTCGAATACCACGGTGCCGCTGATCTTTTCGAATCGCTGCGTCTGGTTCGAGAGCCCCAGGTAGCGATAGCTGAATTGCGAAGAGGTGCGGCTGTTGTCGATGACATAGGTTTCGGGTGCAGCTTCGGCAGACGCTGCACAGACAACAAGCGCGGTCAACGTGACAAAACGTTTCATCTGATGCTCCTTGTAAAGGTGAACACCGGGATACATTTGCCTGGCGGCCACGCCGCCCGACCCTCCCGGGCCGTCGCTTTCACCAGGGAGCCTCGGACTTGCTGCAACGCTTGTGCCCGCAGCCAGCCCTATAAG
>Ga0316620_10001477_pt1 | contig 10193 bp, 9 predicted proteins | sample OWC_Aug_M1_C1_D5_FD_207651 | JGI IMG/M metagenome (GOLD analysis project Ga0316620, IMG submission 207651) | Wetland soil microbial communities from Old Woman Creek delta, Ohio, United States - OWC_Aug_M1_C1_D5_B | ecosystem: Environmental > Terrestrial > Soil > Wetlands | place: USA: Ohio...
GGCGGGCCACAGTTCCAGCGAGGGCCGGCTCGAAGGCTACCGACAGGCGCTCATCGAGGCTGGCATCGTTTTCGATCCCGCCCTGGTCGTGCCGGGCAATGGGCGCACCGAAGCAGGTGAACAAGGACTGGCGGTGCTCAGGGCGCTGGCCCTGCCGCCCACTGCCGTCTTTTGCTACAACGACGTGACGGCCATTGGCTTGCTTCGTGCGGCGAAAAGCTCCAGTCTCTGGGTCCCTCAAGATTGGTCCGTCGTCGGCTTTGACGACATCCCGTTTGCCGCATGTGTCTCTCCCTCGCTGACGACAATTGCCCAGCCCCAATTTGAGATGGGACAGCAGGCGATGCAGATGCTGCTGACCCTGATGTCGGCCCCGACCCCATCCGAGGCTCACGTCTCGGACCTAGTCGTCAAGGGACAGCTCATCGTACGTGAATCGTCGGGAGCGCCAAGAGATCCGACGAACAAATGACGTCTGAACGGTTCGCCGCCTACATTGAGGTAAGAGCAGAGAGGCGCACTAATGGAATCACGAGCAACTTTTTTGGCACAACTGCGTTACCGATTCGCCGACATTCCGGAAGTGGTTTCTTTTGTCAGCTTGCTGACGCTCTTTATTTTCTTTTCTATCGCAGCGGGCAACTTTTTAACACCCATGTCCATTGCCAATATCCTGACCTTTGCTAGCATCACGGGTATTGTGGTGATTGGCGTTTCTATCCTCATGATTGCCGGCGAATTCGACCTGTCCGTCGGCTCAAATTTCGCGGTGGCGAGTTACGTGTTCGTATTGTCGCTCAAGGCAGGGATGAATCCAATCCTATCCATGTTGACGGCGCTTCTCGTCAGCGCGGGCTTTGGGTTGATCAATGGCTTGATCGTGACGAGGACTGGAATACCGTCGTTCATCACTACCTTGGGGACGATGCTGGCCTATCGCGGTATTGCCCGCGCCATTGGCAGTGGAACCTTTGCCACCTATACCGGAGCGCCGCCTGCGCTGTTTGGGGTTCTCAATGCCCCACTCGATGCAATCAATCAGCTTTTCAATCCGGCCAGCACTCTGCGTGTCTCGATTTTTTGGTTCATCTTGATCGCGATTGTGATGCAAGTGATCCTGAGACGCACACGTTACGGCAATTGGATTTTTGCGACGGGCGGGAATCCGGGCGCAGCCCTGTCACAAGGCGTCCCAACCAAGTGGGTCAAAGTGAGTGCCTTCGTTTTGGTCGGACTCCTCACCGGTTTTGCGAGTGTCATACAGCTGGCCTACCGCCTCAGCGTTGACCCGTTGCGTGGCGTCGGCATGGAACTGATTGCGGTAGCCGCCTGCGTCATCGGGGGTGCGCAGCTCAGCGGTGGCTATGGCAGTGTCTTGGGCGCGTGTGTAGGGATGCTGCTGATACAAATGCTGGAGCAGGGGCTGGTGTTGATGCATCTCCCAATTGAGATCTTTCAGGCTGTGACAGGTCTGATCTTGATCATTGCAGTGATCAGCAACACGTATCTGAGTGGGCAAAAGTGAGCGCTTGCGCGCAGAAAGGAGGCGATATCCGAGTCTAGATCAAAACCGTATCCGGTTTCTCCCAATTCGACATTGCTTTCCATTTCAAAAGGAGGAAAAAATGAACAAGTTCATTCGGTCCGCAATGCTCGTGGTTGTGTGCGCGCTGATGCTCAATGCGTGCGCGCCCGCTACACCTCCCCCGACCGCGCCGCCGACGATACCGCCCCCGACCACGGCGCCAGCTCAAGCACCTCAACCGACCGCTGTTCCACCGACTGCGGTTCCGCCAACCGTAGCACCCACCAAGGCACCTGCGCCGACAGTGGCTCCCACCGCGGCCGCTCCCGCCGTTGATCCAAACAAGAAGCTCAAGCTCGTTATGGTGCAACACGCCTTGTGCGCGTGGGATTCCTTCTGGTGTGTTGTGCAGAAGGGCATCGAGACGGCGGCCAAGCAAATGAACATCGAGGTTACGGTTCTGGGGCCGGACAAGTTCGATCTGGAAAAGACGGCAACCCTGATTGACCAGGCGACGGCCGCTAAGCCCGATGGCATCGGCCTGACCGTCACAGACGCCAAACTCTTCAAAGACCCCATCAACCGCGCCATCAAAGCCGGCATCCCTGTCGTCGCCTACAACGCCGGCTCGGGGCCGGACAAGGATGGCATCCCCTACCTGACCTACATCGGCCAGGACGAGTATCAGGGCGGTTACCTGGGCGGCCTGCGGATGATCGCGGCCGGCGGCAAGAAGGGCGTCTGCATCAACCAGCAGGTCGGGCACGCTGGCCTCGACCTGCGCTGCAAAGGCTTTGTGGATGCCTTCGCCTCCAAGAACCTGAAGGCTGCCGTGCTGGGCATCACGGATGATCCGGCGCAGTCACAGACGACGATTTCGGACTATGCCACGGCCAATCCCGATGTGGATGCCTTCCTGACTTTAGGGCCGAATGGCGCGAATCCGTTCTACGCTTGGCTCAAGGCCTCGGGCAAGAAGGCGGGTGACGTGAAGCACGGCACCTTCGACCTCAGCCCCGAGATCGTGACTCACATCCAAGACGGCTCGACGCTGTTCGGGATTGACCAGCAACCCTTCTTGCAGGGATACAATGCGGTGATGAGTCTGGCGCTGCTGCTGCGCCAAAACGTCTCGCCCGCGCTGCCGGTGACCGCCACAGGTCCAGGCTTTGTGGACAAGACCAACGTCGCGTTTGTCAAGGCGCTTGCCGGTCAGTATCGCTAGTACACACAAGTGAGACCCCCATCCTCCCCCTCCCCCGTGAAACGGGGGAGGGGGCCAAAGGGAGGAACGTGGTGGTGAACGCTAGACTAACTTGGCAAAGAGAGATCCGCCATCTGTTCGCCGAATCTTCTGTGGCGGGGCCTCTGTTCACCCTGATCTTTGTCTTTATTCTTTCTTCGCTCTTCGTGCCGCATTTCTTTTCTTGGCGGACGGTCTCCGGGATTGTGAATGCAGCGACGCTGACCGGTATTGTCACGATTGGCGTAACGCTGCTCATGATCTCGGGAGAATTTGACCTCTCCGTTGGCTCACTGATCGCGGTGGGGGGGTACCTGTTCGGGCAGCAATGCGCCCATAATTCCCCGCTGCTTGGGCTGGCGCTGGCGTTTCTGATTCCGGGTTTCCTTGGCGCACTGAATGGTCTCATTCGCGTGCGGACCGGGATTCCCTCTTTCATCGCCACACTTGGCACGGGGTTCATTTTCCGCGGCGCCGCATGGATTCTGTCTGGCGGTTCAATGCTGCAACTCACGGATAAGCTCCCGATTTACGATATCTTCAACGGGCGCTTTAACCTTTTGGATGACTTGCTTCCGGGCGCGAATTTCCTCACGTCATTGTTGTGGCTGCTTGGGACCGTGTTGGTCTTTCAATATGTGCTGGTGCGCACTCGCTATGGCAATCATGTATTTGCAGTGGGAGGGCAAGTAGAAGCTGCTACTGCCCAGGGCGTGAATGTCGAGCGTGTCAAGGTGATTAACTTTGCTATTTCCGGTGCGCTGGCAGGCTTTGCCGGCGTGTTCACGTTCTGCCAATTCCAAACCATGCGCGTGGCGAGCGGCTCAGGTACGGAACTGACCGCGATTGCGTCGGCGGTCGTGGGCGGCGCGTTGCTCGCGGGCGGATCGGGCAGTATCTGGGGCGCGTTGATCGGCGTGCTTTTGATCAGCATGTTGCGAACGGCTGTGGTGTTGCTCAATATCCCATTTATCCCGGCTGACAATTTCGAAGCGATTGTCGGCGTGACGATCGTCGGCGCTGCTATTTTCAACAATTGGGTACGGCAGCGCACATAGGAGGGCGACATGAACACGAGTGCCAAGAATTGTCCTGTGGTAGAGATGAAGAACATCGTCAAACGCTTTGGCACCATCACGGCGCTCAAGAATGTGGATTTCAAGATTGACCAGGCACAGGTGATGGCGCTGGTCGGCGATAACGGCGCGGGCAAGTCCACACTCATCAAGATCCTGACTGGAATCTATCCGCCGAACAGCGGCGAAATTTACTTTGAAGGCAAGCTGGTGCAGATCAACTCGCCGCGCGAGGCACGCGATCTGGGTATCGAGACCTGTTATCAGGACCTTGCGCTGGTCAACCTGATGAGCATCTCGCGCAACTTTTTCCTGGGCCGTGAACTCGTGCATCAATTTGGCCCCATCAACTGGCTCAAAATCGGCGAGATGAGTGCGCTGACCCGCTCTGCGCTGGCAGACGTGGGCATCCAAATTCACTCGCCGAATGACAGAGTTGGCAGCCTCTCCGGCGGCGAGCGACAATCTATTGCGATTGGTCGCGCCGTGCACTTTGGCGCCAAGCTGCTGATTCTGGACGAGCCGACCTCGGCGTTGTCGGTGGCAGAAACACGCAAGGTGCTAAAGTATATCGAAAATGCCAAAGTGCGCGGGCTGCCAGTGATTTTCATTACGCACAATGTCCATCATGTGTACCTGATGGCGGATGCCTATACCATCATTCGACATGGCGAAAAGGTCGGCACGTATTGTCGCGGCGAGTTATCGGAAAACGATATTGCCGATCTCATCACCGGACAACGGGAGAAATAAAGCCAATGAGATTCGGCGCATGTACGTGGATTATGGGCGATGAGGTATTGCCGGCGAAAGTGGAGCGCCTGGCGGCGATAGGACTGGACGGCGTCGAGTTATTCGGCGATTTGTCGCTGAACCCGCGCGAGGCGCACAAAATCCTTGCGGATCATCAGCTCGCCGTCTTGTCGCTCACGCCAGATAACGTTGACCTCTGTCATCCTGACGCGACCATCCATCGTCCCGCGCTCGACTACTATTTGCGCCTGATTGACTTCGCGGCAGAGGTGGGCGCTCCTTTGTTTGCGTGCCACGGCCAGGTCGGCCGCGTGCGCGTAGTCGGTTCGTATGCGGAGGAGTGGAGTCTGATGGTCGCTGCGGTGCGCGAAATTGCCGCACGCGCAGCGCAATGCAATTTGCGCGTCGCCATCGAGTTGCTGAATCGCTACGAAGCGCACTTGCTCAACACCACGGAAGAGGGCCTGCGGTTCGTGCGCGAGGTCGGCGCGGCGAACCTGGGACTGCTCCTCGACACGTATCACATGAATATCGAGGAGGCGCATCTGCCGCGTGCCATTCAGAGTGCTGGCGACTGCCTTTTCCTCTTTCACGCGGCCGATTCGAATCGGCAAGCCATCGGGCGCGGGCACATTGATTTTGGCGCGATCGCCGACGCGCTGCGTACGAGTGGCTATCGCAGCGACCTGATTTTCGAATGCGTCGCGCCGGGGCCTGATCCTTTTACCCCGCTCAAAGGACCTGACTCGCGCGCGCAGGTCGAACTGTTCTTGCGCGAGTCGCTCACACGGATGAAGACGATGCTAAAGGACTCGTTTTAGGGAGTAGGTCTCATGAACTCGCATGCTAGGGTGTGGAAGTCGCTGAACCATCAGGAACCTGATCGAGTCCCATTTGACCTGGGCGGCACAGGCTTGAGCACGATTCACGTCACTGCGTACCAGAATTTGCGTCGCTATCTGGGCTTGCCCCATGTACAAGTGCATCTGTGCGCGATGGCAGAGCAGCTGGCTCTAGTGGACGAGGATATGGCTGAGCGCTTACAGACCGATGTTCGCCTAGTGCTACCTGATACAGCGTCCAGCTTTGAGTATGTTTTTCAGGATGAGGGCGCGTATGAAGCGTACACCGACGAATGGGGCATCGGCTGGCATAAACCCCAAGATGGCGGCTTGTACTATGATATGTACTATCATCCGCTAGTGATGGCAAGCTCTCTCGACGAGTTCAAGGCATATCCTTTCCCTGACCCACTCGACAGTAGGCGATTTGCTGCGCTGCGGTCGCAGGCCGAAGCGGCTGCGTCCAAAGGGAAAGCGGTCGTCCTAGCCGGCCCTTGCGCCGGAATCGCCGAGGTCTATTCCTGGTTGCGCGGCTATGAGCAGTATTACATTGACCTGGCGCTCAACCAAGACTATGTGGCCTGCATGCTCGACCGGTTGGTGGAATACAAATGCACTTTCTGGGAGCGCGCTCTCAAGGAAATCGGCGACCTGGTGGACGTAGTGATCGAGGCAGACGACCTGGGCGGGCAAGCGTCGCCGCTCATGTCGCCCAGGACCTATCTCAACCTGATCCAGCCGCGTCACAAGCGTCTGTTCTCATTCATCAAGGCGCAGGCCCCGGTTAAAGTGTTTTACCACACCTGTGGCGCGGTGCGCTCGCTCCTGCCCGCTCTGATTGACGCCGGGATTGACATTCTCAACCCAGTGCAGATCAGCTCGCCGGGCATGAATTTGGTTGAGTTGAAGCGCGAGTTCGGACGCGACCTGGTGTTTTGGGGCGGCGGTGTGGATACACAGAACGTTCTGGGCACGGCAACGCCGGAGCAAGTCAAGGAGCATGTGAAGCGGAATATTGAGACGCTGGCTCCCGGCGGCGGCTTTGTCTTTGCTACCGTGCACGATATCCAGGCGAATGTCCCGCCGGAGAACATTATGGCCGTGTGGGAAGCCTGGCAGGCCTGGGGCGTCTACCCGGCATAGGACAAAACTGGAAATTCACATTTAGGAGGATATGATGGACAAGATGAAGGCTTTCGTTTTTCATGACGTTGGACAGCTCGAACTGACCGAGATCCCCATTCCCAAAGTCAAAAACCCTGACGATGTGTTGCTCAAGGTCCGAGCCGTCGGCATTTGCGGCTCGGACGTCAAGATTCTTGAAGGCAAGCATCATTTCAGGCCAAACACGGTGCTGGGCCACGAGTTTTGCGGCGAGGTCATTGAGATCGGCTCGCACGTCCACCACCTCAAGGTGGGCGACCGCGTGGCGATTGACAACAATATCCGCTGCGGCTTTTGCTCGTTCTGTCGCATGGGCCTGACCAGCCAGTGCGAAGATATCAAGACGAGCGCGCTCGGCGTGATGCGCGACGGCGGGTACGCCGAATACTGCCTGGTGCCAGAAAAACAGTGTTTTGTGCTGCCGGACGGGATTGACGACATCCTGGGCACCCAGGTCGAGACGCTGGCCACGGTGGTGAATGGCATGAACACGCTCCTCATGCTGCCTTACGATTATGTCCTCATCCTGGGCTTTGGGCCGATTGGCTACCTGTTCGCCCAGTTCGCCAAGAACATTGCGGCCAAAGTCGCCGTGACGGAGATTGACCCGTTTCGCATCAGCGTCGCCAAAGAGTGCGGCCTCACGGTATGGAATCCGAAGGAAGATGACATTGAAGCCAAGATCACCGAGTTCACCTACGGGCGCAAGGCCGACATCGTCGTTGAGGCGACGGGCAACGCGCTGGAGCAGGCGCTCAAGTGCGTGACGCCCGGCGGCAAAGTGCTGCCCTTTGGCATGGACTCGAGCGTGCAGGTGACGGTGACGCCGAACGAGATCACGCGCTGGGCGACCAAGATTCTGGGCTTGTACCTGGGGCAGAACACGATGGTGCCCTCGATCCGCATATACCAAGAGAACCGCCTCAACATGAAGCCGTTCTTTACCAAGATCATCCCATTCGAGGAAGGTCTCAGCGCGTTCGGGTGCCTGGGCCTCAACCTCAAGGACATGTCGCATCAACCCAAGAGCGCGATGAAGATCGTGATGAAGCTGTGACCCCCTCGCCCCATCCCCAACCCCTTCCCCTCTCCCAGAATTGGGAGAAGGGAGAGGGTGGCAGGTGGGGAGAGGAAGCGAGGCAAACATGCAAAAGAGAGTCAATATCGCCGTCATCGGAACGGGGCGCATGGGCAGCGTCCATACGCGCAATCTGATACGCCGCATTCCAGAGGCGAATGTGGTGGCCGTGTGCGACATCCGGTTGGAGGTCGCGCAAGCCGTCGCTGAAGAACTGGGCATCCAGCGCGTCGTCCGGGATTACCACGAGCTTCTCGCGGACAAGGACATTCAAGCGATCCTCATCGCCACGAGCACCGATACCCATGCGTTTATCATGAAGGACGTTGCGGCTGCGGGCAAGCATATCTTTTGCGAAAAGCCGTTGGCGCTCGACCTGCCCAGCATAGACGACGCGCTGGCCGCCGTGGACAAGTCCGGCGTCAAGCTCCAGGTCGGTTTCAATCGCCGTTTTGATAAGAGTTTCCGGCGAGTGCATGAACTGGTCGCATCAGGCGAGATCGGCCGACCGTGCATCCTGCGCATCACCAACCGCGACCCCAAGCCGCCGTCCGCCGAATACGCGCGAGTCTCGGGTGGCATGTTCCTCGATATGACCATCCACGATTTTGATATGGCTCGCTACCAGATCGGCGAGGTCGAAGAAGTCTATGCTATCGGCAACGTCCTGGTCGCGCCAGAGCTGACCGATGCCGGCGACGTAGACACGGATGTCGTCACGCTGCGCTTTGCGAACGGGGCGATGGGCGTGATTGATAACAGCCGCCAGGCAGTGTATGGCTACGATCAGCGTCTCGAAGTGTTCTGCTCGGCTGGCGTGGCGATGGCAGGGAACGAGGTAGAGAATACCGTCGTGAAAGGTGTTGAGGACGGCTTTCATTCAGCCAGGCCACCGTACTTTTTCATGCAGCGTTACGCCGAGTGTTACGTGGACGAGGTGCGCGAGTTCCTCGAGTGCGTCCGGGATGACAAGGCGCCATCCATCACGGGCAAAGATGGCCGCATGGCGGTGGTGCTGGGCTACGCCGCGTGGAAATCGCTCAGGGAGAATCGTCCGGTAAAGTTGAACGAGATTGCGGCTGTGTAGCGTTATTGCGAGGAGCAAAGCGACAAAACAATCTCGGCGCAGAGATTGCTTCGCCGCCGAAGGCTCGCTCGCAATGACAGGGAGCAATTTATGCTGTTGGGTTTTCACAGCGCGACGACGATGACGTCCGATCTCGAAACCGATGTTGCCGTCACCGCACACGCTGGATTCAAAGCGCTCGAAGTGTGGGCCGCCAAAGTGGATCGCTACCTGACGAATCACTCGCTGGCCGACTTACGAGCGTTGTTCGATGGCAAAGGCATCGCTCCGCTCACGATCAACTCGATCGAGTTCATCGCGTTCCGAGGTGCAGAGTACGCTGGGATACAAGCGCGCTGCCGCGAACTAGGCAAAATCGCCCAGGCCATCGGCTGCCCAACCATCGTCGTCGTGCCGAGCCCGACGCCCGACCGTGAGATGCCGTGGAGCCAGATTGTGGACGAGTATGTTCGAGTTCTGCGCGACCTGAGCGACATCGCGCGTGGATACAGTGTCAAGCTCGCGTTCGAGTTCTTGGGCTTTGGCTGGTGCTCGGTGCGGACGCCTCGCGCTGCGTTCGAGATCGTCCAGAAAACGGATCGCGACAACGTCGGCATGACGGTTGACGCGGCTCACTTTTACGCGGGCGGTGGGCTGATGGCCGAACTGAGCCAGCTCGATCCCAGGCGCATCTATGCCTTTCACCTCGATGACCTCGAAGACACGCCGAAGGAAGCGATCACCGACGCGACACGAGTCTTGCCCGGCCTGGGTGTGGTTCCACTTGATCTCATCTGCGCGCGGCTCAAAGGCATCGGCTACGATGGCCCGTGCTCCATCGAACTGTTTCGGCCCGAATACTGGAACTGGGATCCCCAAGAATTGGCGGTCAAATCACGTGAGGCGGCGCTCAAGGTGCTGTCTCCATATTTCAAAGTAGAGTAAGGAGTAGAAAATGCCTAACAGAAATGTGCCACAAGGATTATTACCGACTAACCAGCCTGACCTCTTCTTCGAGGACAACACAGTGGGTCGCCTGAAAAAACAAGTGTGGGATGCTACGGATGAGCAGATTGATGCTATCCTTGCTGATTATGGCATTCCGTCGCCGGCCGAGTGGGCCAAGCCCGGCTCGTACATCCAGACGACGACTCGCTGGCAGGTGGAGGCGAATCGCAAGAAGAACGATATCGTCTTTATCCCCGTCGGCTGCACTGAGCTGCACGGGCGGCATCTGCCCAGCGCCGCCGATACCCTCTACGTCAGCGCGATCTGCGAAGGTGTACGCCGTTACACGGCCAAACGTGGCGCGCCGGTCAACCTGGCATTGCCGCCGCTCAACTATGGCGGCCACCCGTATCATCACATGGGCATGCCCGGCACCGTCGTCGTGCGCGAGCACGTGGTGCGCGAGATGATGATTGACGTGATGCTGGGTCTGTGGAA
>Ga0316620_10001478_pt1 | contig 10186 bp, 10 predicted proteins | sample OWC_Aug_M1_C1_D5_FD_207651 | JGI IMG/M metagenome (GOLD analysis project Ga0316620, IMG submission 207651) | Wetland soil microbial communities from Old Woman Creek delta, Ohio, United States - OWC_Aug_M1_C1_D5_B | ecosystem: Environmental > Terrestrial > Soil > Wetlands | place: USA: Ohio...
AAGCCCGGCGCACCGACCAGGCAACCCGCCGCCACGCCGGCGATGATCGCGAGCCCGCCCGTGCGCGGCACGGGATGCGCGTGCAGCGAGCGCTCGTTCGGGCGATCGAGAACCAGCCTGCGACCGACCACCGACAGCAGCAGGCGCAGGCTCACGAGCGTGACGACGAATGCGACGAGCGCCGGCTGCCAAAGCATGCCGGCAATTCTATCCGGTCTCGCTGCGGCCGCTTTGCGCCGCCGTGCGGCGGTCGCTGCAATGTCGCTCGTACTCCTCGAGCAACAATCCATTGACTCGCTGTGCGCTGAAATGTGCGATGGCCCGCTCACGCCCGGCGCGACCCAGATCGGCTCTTAGCTTCGCATCCGCGCACAGCTGGCCGAGGCCTCGCGCGAGATCGTGCGCGTCCTTCGGCTCGACGAGAAGACCAGTCACTCCGTGCTCAACCGCGTCGACGCAGCCCACGATTCTGGTAGCGACCGCAGGCAGGCCGAGGGCCGCGGCCTCGATCATCACCAGAGGGAAGCCCTCCCGGTAACTTGGAAGACAGATGATGTCGCACGCGGCCATATACCGCTCCGGCACTTCCGTATAGCCGATCCATCGCAGCTTCTCGCCACGCTCAAGGGCGCTAAGTACCTGAGCAGGAAGGGGCTCTATGTCCGGATGGTACGGGCCGGCCATCAATATCCATGGATCGAAATCGCTACGCAGCGTCGCCTGCGCTTGCAGGAGCTCGGACAGGCCCTTCTCTGGCGTCAGCCGACCGACGTAGCCGATCAACAGCGCATTCGACGGAATTCCCAGCTCTGCGCGCACGCTGTCCCGCTCGCTGCGCAGGCGCTCCGGGTCGAATCTGGTCAGGTCCACTCCGGAGAACGAACCGTCTCCGAGAACCCGAATCGATCCGCGGGGAGCGATCTTGCGCGACTCGAGGAAGGCGGCTTGCGAAGCACTGTCCGCATAGCAGGCGGTGTTCAAGCGGACGATCAGCCAATCGCTCGCCCTTGCCAGAAAGCCTGCCAACCCTCGCATTCCCACCCACGGCTGCCCGGTGAAGTGATGCAGCCTGCACGGCACCCCTGCCAGCAGCGCGGCGAGAGCAGCCAGTAAGCCGGCCTTTGGGGTCATCGAGTGCACGATGTCGTAACGCTCGCGACGGAAGTGCGCAATGAGGCGCGCGAGCGACACGAGATCTCGCAGCGGCGAGATGCGCCGATAGATAGGCATAACGAAGAGGCGCACACCCCGCATCTGCCGGATCCGGACAGCCTCCGGCCCGTCGCTGCAGACGACGTCCACCCGATGCCCCGCACGGACCGCCGCCTCGAGCTGCGGCCGCATGTGCAGAGCAACGACGAACGGTATGGTCGCCACCCTGCAAATTCTCAGAGAACGCGGCGGGGCAGCCGTGGGCGCCGGGGAGGGACGCATGGGTGCGGCATTTTAGCCGCTACGGGCGCACGTTATCCTCTTGCGCGGTGCTCCGAATTCCCTCTTCGAAGGAATACGGCGGCTGCCAGCCCAGCGCGGCTCTGAGGGCCGAGTCGTCAAGCGCGAGCGAGCGCGTAAGGCTCCTTGCCGAAGCGCCGCGCCCGACGATCGTCGCGAATAGCTCCAGGAGCGCGGGTGGACAAGGGAGCATGCGGGCGGCGCGACCCAACGCGCTCCCCAGCACGCGAACGAGATCCGGCGTGGATACCGGCTGGCCGTCGGATACATGGTAAACACGCCAGCGTGAGTCGGATGGCGCCGTGCAGCGCAGGATCGCGTCGACGAGGTTGCCGACGTAAATGAGGCTGCGACGGTTCTCGATGCTTGCCAGCGGAAGAGGGTAGCTTCGCGCAACAGCGCGAAGCAGCGTCGCGAAGTTGCCTTTCACGCCCGGCCCGTATACGAGCGGCGGCCGCAGGACCGTGACGCGCAGTCCCGTGCGCGACGAGATCCGCTCGAGGCCACGCTCCGCCTCGAGCTTTGCCCTGCCATAAGGGTCCCTCGGCCGAGGCGGATCGTCCTCTCTCAGCGGCCGGTCCGACGACTCGTCGCCGACCGCCTTGATCGAGCTGAGGAAGACCAGGTGCTCTACCCCGCGCTCGGCAGCCTGCTGCGCAAGGCGCAACGTCCCGGCGACGTTCACGCGCTCGAGCTCCGCGATGCTCGGCGGCGTGTGAGCCAGATTCGCCAAGTGCACGACCGCGCTGCATCCCGCGAGCGCGCTCGACCAGTCGGTCCTGTCATCGATTTCGCCGACGACAATGCGCTCCACCGATGCGTTCAGGTCAGGCCGCCGGACGGCCGCGCGGACCGGAATTCCTCGAGCAAGCGCCTCCGCGATCAGCGCCCGCCCCACGAATCCGGACGCGCCGGTGACGAGTAGCTTATTTGCCGTCATTCCGAAGCGAGCGCATTTTCCTTCTCGCGCGCGCGTACCGACTGCCACACCTCGCGCCAGCGCGACGCGACCGACGCCGGAATGACTCCGCTGCGGTAGCGCAGCGTCGTGCTACCTCCCATCGCGTAGCTCGCAGCGTCGAAGAGCGCCTTGGCGAGAAAGGCCACTGCGCCGAGCACGGCATAACCGGGACGGCCCGCTCCGAGGTTCACCGTGAACTGGGCGCGCGCGAGATTTAGGCGCGCGCGAACAAGTTGTCGCAATGGGGTCGCCTCGGCGCGGTAGCCGATCAGGATGTCCGGAAGGCACGCAAACGTACTGGACCCGAAGGACCGCAACAGCAGATCCTGGTCCTCTGCGCGTACGACCTCCGGCATGCGGTACCGGAAGCGCCTGAACCACTCGATCCGGCCCATCCATGTGGGATGGGGAAGGTAGAAGCCGTTCCAGGGACGAGCACAGATTTCGTCGTGGGTCCCTCGGTAAGGAAACATGGACACGGGTTCCCCTTGGTTGCGAAAGATCACGGCGCGCGTGCCGAGAAGATCGACATCGGCATGCTCCTCGAGAAACGCCAGCTGCCGCGCCAGGCGCTCCGGAAATGACACATCGTCCGCGTCCTGGCGAGCCAGGTATCGGCCTCTCGCCAGATCGATCGCTGCGTTCAGCGTCGCGGCCAGACCGCGATTCGCCTGGGCGAATCGGCGAATTCGCGGATCGGTATACCGCCCCAGAATGGATGGCGTGTCGTCGGTCGAGCCGTCGTCGACGATGATCAGCTCGAATTCCCTAAGCGTCTGCGCCAGAATGCTTTCGATCGCCATCGCCACGTATTGCGCGCCGTTGTGCACCGGCAGGACGACGCTGACGATCGGCTCCATGCGCTACGGATATAGGAGCGTCAGTCCGGGCAGCCCCATGCCGGAGTGCAGCTTGCGATAGCGCCCCGGCGTCTCCGCGAGCACCTTTTCGATGGCCTCATGGGGCCCCACGTTGTAGCCCGACTCCTTGGACTGGTAGAACGCGTCGTGCACCAGGATCGTTGCATCCGGCACCTCGCGCGTTATCTCGCGCAATTCGCGCAGCACGCTCTCGTAGCTGTGATCCCCGTCCAGAAGAAAGAAAGGGGCGCGCCGCCGTCCGCCCTTCTGCCAGAGCTCAAGCGAGGTGGACAAACCATCGCCCTGATAGAGAGATACGCGCGGAAGGCCTCGCACCAGCCTGCCTCGTTCCGATCCCGGGTGCTCCACGTGGTCTACTGCATCAGGAAGATCGACCGAGTGGATCTGTGCATCGATCCGATAATGATTCGTGGTCTCGTAGAAGATGCGCGCCGATTTGCCGATATGAGTACCCCATTCGAAGATCTGCGTCGGTCGGAGGCGGCACACCGCAGCGACGAATAACATCAGCTCATGCAGCGGGAACGGCTGCGTCCCGACAGCCGGAACCAGCCTTCCTAGAACAAACTGGGATACTGCCCAATTGTCGACCTCGAATTCAGTGCAATCCGGGTTCTTCGTCGGGTTCTGACGGCTGAGCCGCCATCGAGCCGGCACAAGTGCGCGGATTCGCTCTATCATGATCTCCCTTGTGCCAAGCGCACCACGTCGCGTATGCGGCGCGGAATCCCGTATCCGAGCCTGAGCCACAGACCATTCGCGAATAGGTCCTCGAAGTACATCTTCAGTTTGTCAGGCACCGGCGCGTACGCCACCAAGGCGTCCATGGACCAGACACGGTGCCGAGCAAGCAGTCGCTTCCAGCGTCTTGCGTAGCGCCGATCGCATCCCGCCCGATCGTATAGCTTTTCGAAGACGATCATGGATTCCTGCAGCTCGACTTGTGCATTCCCGAAACTCTCCTCTGTCACTTGATGCTCTATACCGGTCGGCGTGCAAATCAAGGTCTGCTCGCAAAATGCAAGCCGCTTGTTCGTTCTCAACATGCGGATGTAGAAGTCGACGTCGACCAGCCATTTCAATCGTTCGTCGAACTGCACGCCGCGGGACGAGCGGTAAATGGTCGCGCTCGGCGCGCCGATTCGATTCGCGACAAAGAGCAGTTCAGGCTCCCGTTCCAGGGCTGAAAGCTGTCTTGACGAGGGACGGTTAGTGCGCCGCAACCGTCCGTCGGCTCGCACGATTCGCGTAGCGCAGAACCCGAAGTCTGCCGTCGGATTCGCCTCCATCAGCCGCACGAATGCTCCGAGCGATTCTTCGTCCGTCAGCCAGTCGTCGTGGTGAACGATCTTGATCAACGCCCCTTGGGCGAGCGCCACACAGGCATTCCAGTTACCGGGGCTTCCGCGGCGCGTGGCATTGCGCACGTAGCGGATGCGCGAGCGAAGCGCGTGCCCGGCCACCAGATCCTCGACGGAATTACTGGAAGAATCGTCGGTAAGGATGACTTCGTAGTCGTCGTAACGTTGCTTCGCCACGGAATCGAGGGCAACGCGCAGGTATTCGGTCTGCTCGTACGTGGGTATGCATATCGAGACTTTGGGCACCGGACCAGCTCGCATAGGTGTCGTCACTAGAGAAGGCGTTCGAGTCGGCGAATGATCGCCCTAATGATTCGTCTGGATAACGCCCGACCGTCTGGCCAGCGGCGGCCCGCAGTGCCGCGTCCCCCCGGACCGACGGGCTTGTCGACGCCCTCATAGAAGAAATCACGCGCCCACCACGTGCGCCGCAGGAGCGCGCGCTTGCGCTCCTCGACGAGCGCCCTGCAACGCTCCCAGGCGAGTCTGTTCTGACGATACGTCTCGGACTCGCCAGCTTGCTTCACGAGGGAAATGTTCGTGTTCTTGTCGCCTGCGCTTACGTAATAGGCTGAAGTGAATGCGTCGACGACGGCAGGCTCATGGAAAAAGCTTAGACGAATCAGAAAATCCCAATCTTCGGATCGGTTCAACTCTTCGAAGAACGGTCGCTCTTTCAGCTCATCCGCCAGACCGGCCCTGTCGACCAGAATGCTGTGTATCGGAATGTAATTCTGCTCCCACAGTGCGCGGATCGAAAAACTCCTACGCCAAAATGCTCGCGAATCGGTCACCTCGGAGGGGTCATTGCCCTCCCTTCTGAGAACGACCTGAGAATAGGCCCACGTTCGTCCGCTGTCGCGCAGCGCCCCTGCCAACAGCTCTAGGTGATTGGGTTCGATGGTGTCGTCGTCATCGAGAAACGCGACGTAACGGCCGCGCGCGATCTCGAGCCCGATGTTCAGATTTTGCGCACGCCGATCTTCGCTCGTGGGATTCTGCGCAACCCTCAGCGGGATATCCATCAGCAGCGACTTGCAGCCATTCAGGAAGCTTGCGTAGGCTTGCTCAATGCCCTGGTATACGACCACCACCTCAAGGGGGCGATACGTGCTTGCCGCGACGCTTTTCAGCGCGCGCACGGTTTCACGCGAGCGCCCGCCGGCCGTGCGCATCACGATGCTGATCAATCCTTCCTGCAGCGTGCCAATCATTTATGCGCTCGTTGCCAAGCTATCTCGCGAGCGCGAGCCTGGCGATGTGCATCGCACGCCGTTGGAGTCGATTGATAAATCGTTCCGGCTGGAAATCCGCGTCTTGCAGGTATTGGCATGCCCGCGGGCCAAGCGCAGCGGGCGGCCGGCCGATTCCGACCCGCCGAGCGATCTCCTTGCATTTGCCGGCCAAGAGCCGGTGCAGCGCGGGTTGATCCCAGAACTTTGAATTCTGGTTCGCCAGCTCGACCTTTTCGAACCACGCCGCGACGCTATTCATATATGCCGCATCCGATCCGAACCGTTCGAGAACGATCGATTCGTGAAGATCCACATCGGCGGCCGTCGGGAATACTTTCGCCTGTTCCAGCAGCAGCGCTCGCACCCTCTTCGAGGCTTCGTACTGCGGATTCCCATGCTGCGAGCTGACCTGCCTGGGATGGAGGCGGTACTGGAGCACGAGGTCCGGAAGATTCGCGGCCCGCACGCGCTGCAACAGGTGGCTCCACAGGTAGTAGTCCTCCGCATGCCGAAATTCCTCCGAATAGCGGAGCAAATCGCGCTCAACCAGCGTGCGTCGGAACATCAGCGCCGGATGCGCGAGCGGGCAATAGAACAGCAGCGCCACGCGAATGTCCTCGTGGTCGCTCGGAAATATGTGCGTGTATGGCCGTTTCGTGCTGCCGAAGAAGTGTATGGCGCCCCCAACGATGTCGATTTCCGGGTGGCTCCGCAGGAAGCGCATCTGCTTGGCAAGCCGCTCGGGCTCGGCTATGTCGTCGGCATCCATGCGCGCGATGAAGTTGCCGCGACTCATTGCAAGGCCCTTCGTCAGCGTGGCGACCAACCCGATATTCTCTAAGTTCTCGGTGATCACGAGTCGGGGATCGTCGAATTGCCGCACGACCGCGCGAGTATCGTCCGTGGAGCCGTCGTCGATAACGAGAAGTTCGAAGTCGCGGTAGCTTTGCCTCAGTACGCTCTGGATAGCCTCGGCAACGTAGGCCTTTGCGTTGTAGACAGGCATGACGACGCTGATTTCTGGGTTAGAGCCTTCGGTCACCGTATTTCACCTGCATGGGCTTGTCGCCGGCGCGGGATCGAGCTGAGAAGTGGATTGTAAGCGCCTGCAGCCGAGCTTCCTGCGCGCGAGGCCGAGCGCGTCAGGTCGTTTCCTCAAGGATGCGGAAGAACAGTTCCTCGTACCGGTCGGTGATTTTCTGCCAGGTGAATTGCTCGCGCCAGTTCCGCCTACCCGCCTCGCCGTAAGACCTGCGATCGCTTTCACGCAATGCGAGGCTCTCGATATGCTCGGCGAGAGCCGAGGGATCGGGCCGCGTGTATCCCAGAGGGTCACAGGGCGCCGGACAGATCTCGCCCGCCCCGGTCCAGCGAGCGATCTCTTCCGCATTGCCCACGGGCACCGATAGGAACGGAAGGCCAGCGGCGGCCGCCTCGAAGAGCACCAGCGGCGAATACTCGATGTTCGATGCGAGCACGAAGAGGTCACTATTGAAGTAAGCCTGGACCAGTTCCCGTCGAGGCAGGTTCACGAGAATGGCGCGCTTCGCCGGCGCGGCGCGATTGATGCGCGCCATCCAGAAGTCCAGCGACGGCTCTGCCTTGTAGCCCATCAGGTTCAGTAGTCCGCGGAGCCCTGCCTGCAGTAGCAATACCTTAAGCTTCGTCTTCAATATGCTCGCTGGACCGTGGCGTACGCCGCGTTGGTCCGGCACATTACCGTTGAGTATCAGGACCGCGGGCACGTCGCTCCGGAAGCTCGCCTTGCAGAATGCCTCGGCCAGCTCGCGATGCCCCTTCAGGCCGCTCAGATTACCCACCGTGAGCACGACAAACGCGTTCTCAGGGATGTCGTGCCGTCGTCTGAAGCCGGAATCGCGCGGCACCAAAAACTCGCGTTCGCTCGCGCCGTTCGGCAGCACCGTAAAGTGCGTCAATCCGTGTTGGCGAGCGAGGTTGATGTCCCGATAGTCCGACGCATAGAAGATCACGTGATCGAATGATTTCAACAGCTCGGGCATGCGCCCGTAGTATTGGGCGAACGCAGGCTCGTACAGGCCCGAGAAGCCGCAGGGAACGAAGATCTTCGGCTTCTTCATCCTGTCGAGAACGGGAATCAAGGCGTCGAATGTCCACTGTTGAGCAGCCTTGACCATGAACAGGTCGTATTCGCCTGTCAGCACGAAGTCTCGGTAGGCGTCGACTTCGCCGCTCATTCCTCGTACGACATTGCCCGTGACCTTGAACTCCGCGATCTCGACCCCGCTAATCTCCCTGGTCTTGCGTTCCGGGAGGTGAGTCGTCGCAACCGTAACTCGGTGCCCCCGCTCCACGAGGCGCACCGCGATTTGGCGTACGACTTCCTGTACCCCGCCGACGGAGGGCTCGTAGAACTCGCAAGCCAGGAGAATTCGCACGCGCGTCGATCCAGGCGGATTAGCAGCTCAGATCCTCGTCCAAGCCTCTGGGATCAGATCGCCGGTATAGTGCTTTGGATCTCTGAACCAGCGCTCCGGCGCGATTACCGTCTTGTGCTCGTTCGAAGATAGCCATGCTCCCCACCAGCTGAAGCTGCTGTTGGCAATGATGTGGTGCGAGGATCGGCTCATGAGCCACATGTCCTGGTGCGGGGTGCAGTTATCGTCGTGCATCACCAGGGTCATCGGCCAGGCGAACCTCAAGTTGTCACGCACCCAGTCTGGATCGTCAGTGAAGACGAAGAAATGCGGATCGGTCACGCGATCGGCAACTCTTCGGGCCGCATCGAGGTAGTACTCGACGGGACACACCCCATGAAATTCGTGCGTGCTCGGGTTGTTGACATAGTCGCCGCGCCGGACGTGTATCGCGACTGCGGACGGGCTATTGACGCGACCGAGAAGCGCCTCGGCATGTTCACATACCGGCGCCACCATCGTGAATTCGCGCAGCAGAATATCGCGAATCGCCTTGAAGTACTTTTCGCTTTGCCAATATCCCGTAAGATGCGCGTCCTTCGGCGTGCGAAGCACCTTCGCATTGAAACCGAATCCCCGCTCTTGCACGAGCGACGAGCCAGCCAGCCCAAGGCGTGCCAGCAGGCCCTCCCGCCGGGGAAAGCGGGAGAGATCCTCCGGTGTGGCAATCGAAGCCTGGATACGCCATCCAGCGAGGGCGTATTCGCGGATCGTGTCCGCCCCCACCACTCGCGCATCCCGAAACCACGAAAGGTCCAGCTTTAGCGGCACGCCTCGCTCGTGAGCCAGCCGGCGCCCCAGCGCGTACTGGAACATCTGGTTCCCCAGGCCACCCATCAACTTCGTGACGATCACGAGCGAGCCCCCTGCCTAAACCCGCGGGCAAGCGCCGTGGCGGCAAGCCGAAGTCGGGCCAGCGCTATGCGGGTCAGCCCCGAGATACGACGAAACGCGTGCACCTCGCTACTGCGTAACCATAGGTTGGTGGCGGAAAGAACGAGGTGTCTTTGTGTTTCCGGCGGGATGCTTTGCTTGCTCCTGATACTAGCTTCCGGATCATCGCAATAGCGAACGAGCGTGTCGCGACAGTAAGCGAAGTCCGTAAGCACCGCGACCCGTAACCAGAGAGCGTAGTCCTCCACGGCCTTGAACTCCGGCTCCTCCGGAAACCCGCCGATCTTCTCAAGCAAAGAACGATGCAGCACGCAGGAGGAGCACACGATTCGATTCACCGCTAGCAGATCGCCGAACGTCAGTACTGGACGGTTCCAATCTAGCAGTGCACCCAATGGGTGTCCGTCCCCGGCTACCCGAATAGCGTTCGAGCAGGCAGCGCGTGCGCGCAGCCTCTTGACGGCATCTAGCTGCGCTTCAAGCTTTCCAGAAACCCACTCATCATCGCTATCCAAGAAAGCCAGCCATTCGCCGCGGCTCTCGCGCAGCCCGCGATTCCGTGGAATCGCCGGTCGTCCACCCCTCTCACCCGCAACCCAACGTACTCTTGAATCTCGCGCTGCGATGCTCGACACGATCAATTCAGTTTCGTCCGTCGAACCGTCGTCGCAAACAAGCACCTCGAGTACCGGCATCGACTGTTGAAGCGCGCTATCGATTGCTCGCCGAATCGTATGCGCGCGATTCCACGTCGGAATGATTACCGAGGTGCTAGCTTGCATGCGCCCATGTCCGCTCGACTTGCGCGGAGTACAGATTCATCCACGCGTCGAGAAGGCGCGCTTCGCCTGGACTCTGGTCAAGTAGGAACTCCTCGAGGTATGTCCGAGCGGATTGCTCGCACGCCGCCCGATCCATTGCGCGTGTCTTTGTTCCGAAGAGCTCG
>Ga0316620_10001479_pt1 | contig 10186 bp, 6 predicted proteins | sample OWC_Aug_M1_C1_D5_FD_207651 | JGI IMG/M metagenome (GOLD analysis project Ga0316620, IMG submission 207651) | Wetland soil microbial communities from Old Woman Creek delta, Ohio, United States - OWC_Aug_M1_C1_D5_B | ecosystem: Environmental > Terrestrial > Soil > Wetlands | place: USA: Ohio...
CGTCCTCTTCCTGTTCATCGTCGCCGACATCTTCATCGTGGCGGTGATATCATTGGTCGGTTTGCCCGGCCTCCCCGCGATATCGATGGCGGAGATCGTGACCGTGTTCGCGTTTTCCGCTGCGACGTGCTTCGCGGTGAACGATTTCGTTAAGGTGGCCTTGATGCGCTCTTCGATGATCGGGTGGACTTCCTTGGTCAAGAAGCCGATCTAATCCCACCTCCTTGACATCTCCTATTAAATAGTCGGACATTGCTGTAACTTTTGATGCCCCTTACAGGGCTTCGATTGGAGGAGGCACGACGATGTTACAAGAGCTTATGCTACGTAGAGCTGGTGCTCTGCTTCTTGTCGTTGTGGCCCTCTTCTCCTGTCTCGCTCCGGCGTTTGACGCCAGGGCGAGCGAGATACGCCCGGATGTTTCCGGGTTCACCACGATTCCACCGCCTGAAATACAGTCGGACATGGGACCCCCCATGGCACCTGACCCGGGCGGTGTCACAATGGTCCTGCCGGAAGCGCAGGAACAGGAGAAGGGCGGTACAACCCCGAGTGGCGCGCTATCTAGATTCATAGCCAAGAGCCACGGCGACGCCAAGGAGCAGTACGGACCGACAGCGACGGTGCGCTTGGAGGCAGGCGATCTTGCCGCACTCGACGATCTCACTCCCGAGTCAATCCGGAGGGATGCCAAAGACTACAGTGCGCACGATGGTCCCGAGCCAGACTCGACATGGCCTGTCTGGATAAACGCGACCTGTGGCGGAGTTCCAGAGAATCTGACTCTGTGGATTGCCGGGGTCGGCGACATCCAGACTCCATACTTCACCTATTGGGACGACAGTCAGAACCTGACGATCAATGTGACGATGGGAGTTCAGCAACGCTCGTCCTGCGGACGGTGTATTTTCGATCAGTGGTCAGACGGGGATCCGAGCCACGAGAAGATCCTCAACATCACGGCACCTACGGAGCTGGTGGCCTGGTTCCATGATGAATATAGTGTCATGCTTGACACGATCCCCATGGGACTCAATCTGGAATGGAAAGGTTCGACGGTCATCACGCCAATCGTGATGTACGAACGCCCAGGGAGCTACATGGCATACGCAATCACTCCGCAAGGACCGTACATTTTCACGAACTGGTCTGATGAGTCGATAGTGAATCCGAGGACCATAGTGGTCACGGGGCCCGGCTGTACGAACATGACTGCGATCTACAACGGCCTGTTCAGGGTCAGGATCACGGCCAACAAGCCTGGGATAAAAGTCTCATATGATGGAGGAGCGGCTCAGACGGCGCCGATGGAATTCTGGGCAGAACCCGGATCCACACATATGCTGCTGACGACGTCGCCGCAACCACCCGATGCCGTGGATACTCGATTCCGCTTCGACCGATGGTCTGGAGGGCCCTCTACATGGGGATGGAACGTGACGATCAACGCCCCGCAAACGTATGCGGCCAACTTCATCACCCAATACTTGATAGGAATCCTTGCGAACATCCCCGGCCCGATATTGGGCAGCGACATACCCGGATGCGACGTACCGCAACCTGCTCCAATCTATTGCTGGGCTGATGAGGATTCCTTTCCGAACCTGATAATCCCGATGCAGGGGAATCGGCCCTGCAACTACAGCTTCCTGAGTTGGGCTGATGCTGACACGCGAAGAGTCAAGCCGATCGGCCCAGTGACGGGTCCCGCGACCTACATTGCGATGTTCCTGAGCGAATGCACGGTGACCGTACAGGATACATGCACGGGCAGACCACCTGTCACGACATGGTTTGCGCTCGGAGAGGTGTTAGATCTCATATGGACACCGCCATCGGGCCTCCCGCCACGCGAACGCTATCGCTTCATAAAGTGGATTTGCGATGGTCCCGGCTGCTATTCCGGCACCGAACAGAATCCATTGCTAATCATCCAGGGTCCGATAAACGAGACCGCGGTATGTGCTCATGAATTCCTTGTGAATGTCGATACCTCTCCCACGGGCATCCCGTACAATATCGACGACGCGAACTGCAACGGCTTGACCTCCCTATGGTGGGCGAACCAATCAAAGCATTGGCTCAACCTGACGACGCTGAGCTACCGGGTCGGTACGGTCAGGTATCTCTTCACGCACTGGTCGGATGGAGTCACCTTGACGCAACGTCAGGTCCTCATTGACGCCCCGGAGGATTTTATCGCGTATTACGACCGCCCTCAGGTCAAGCTCACGCTCTTGCCTCCCGTAATCGGAGGTATCCGCTGCGTGGAGCATCCCGACTGCTGGTACAATGAATTCGAGATGGCGACGGCGCATGTCACCTCGCCATGGGCAGACGGGGCAGGCGCGCGATATGTATTCGTCCAGTGGTCCGGCGACGCGAACGGTTTCGACACGTCGATTCAAATCCTGATGGATGCCCCGAAGACGTTGCAGGCTGATTGGGCAATCTCCTATCGTCTGGAGGTGATTTCCTCCTACGGAAATCCTCAGTGCTCGATCGCGGATTGCTGGTATTCAAGCGACGCGCCCGCCACCGTGACATTGGAGGATCCTTTCATCACGGGCACTGGTTCTCGGCAGAAGTTCATCAGTTGGTCCATCGATGCATCCGGCTCCGCGAACCCTCTGACGCTGACCATGGACGGGCCCAAGACTGTCTCGGCGGCGTGGAAACCTCAATTCCTGCTGACAGTCGTCTCTGAATGCGCCTCGATCAGCGACTGCGGCTCGCCGACAGGGGCGGGCTGGTACGATGGCGGGAAGGATGCCACCGCTTCGCTCACCGAGATGGCCGTTGAGAATGGCGGCATGCGCTGCGTATTCATCGAATGGTCTGGAGACGCGAGTGGCACTGGCAACCTTGTGACCGTTGCCGTAGACAGGCCGCTTGCCCTCATCGTGGAATGGGTCGTTCAGTTCTGGCTCACAGTCACATCGGACTGCAGCGGGGCTTCGGAGTGCGAGACTCCTGGGGGGCAGGGCTGGTACGACAATCAGTCATACGCGTCCTTGACGGTCAATGCAACTTTCGCCGACTCCTCCGGTAATATTTGGGATTTCATCGAGTGGATAGGCGACGCAAGTGGGAAGGATCTCAGCGTGGCGGTGCTCATGGACTCGCCGAAATCGGTGACCGCGATGTGGATTGAGCGAACGCCCTCAAATCCGAATGCGCCTTTCGATGTATTCCTGATTGCTACTGCGTCAATCATTGTGACGGTGATTCTCGCGGCAATCTTGCTGTTCGCATGGCGCCGCAGACGAATCAAGGATGAGTATCCGAACGGTAAGACGATGGAGAGGAATGATGCAGGTCAAATCGTGAATGATGCAACATCCCAGCCGAGAATCAAGGGGGGAGCCTGATGCTGATGATTCCGGAACTCACTATTCATTCGCCAGGAGAGAGAGCTCAATCAGAGCTCAAGAAACAGGAGGAAGGAAAATGAAAAATAAAAATGGATTCGGAGGAGCTAGCATGGTCCTTCTCCTGATTGGCTTGGTCGCGACCAGCCCGTTTGCGTATCTCGGCAATGCGCCGAGCGCGACGGCTGGGAATACTACACAGCCTGAACTTGCGGAAGTAGAGCGGATTGCTCCTCCCGCTGCTCAGAAATTCTCAACAGATTCGCCCAAGGCCGAGCCAACAGGAGCGAGGATGACTATTGATTGGACTCGTCAACAGGAGGGAGGACCACCGCCAGGCGACCCGCCATTCAATCCAAACGTGCGCGTCTGGGGAGACGCCAATGAGGAAACGAGGCCGAGCATGGCGCAGTATCCCGCCATCGGCAGCGCAATCGACGGCGCATGGTTCCTCGTATTCCAGCATTTCAACGGAGCGGACTGGGACGTCTACATGTCCACGACGCCTGATAACAGCACGCCATGGCAGACGGAAGCATTCGCGGCCACCAATGCCGACGAGACGAATCCCTGCATCGCGATCACCTCCGTGGGCACGGTCATCGTGACGTGGCAGGACGCTTCCCAACCGGCCCTATTCGTATTCGCGCATTCGCCCAACGGACAGGCTTTCTCCGGTTATACGCTAGACGTCGGCTCCATGTGGAGCGGGACGATGACTGATATACAATTCCCCACGGTCGTCGTTCAGAGGAACGTTGGCGCTTATCCCGACGGCATCATGTTCCAAGCGCAGGCTTGGTGCACATCGGTTACGGACTGCGAGGGCGGGGCCCACACGGCCTTCTGGATCGGGGAACCATTCGCCAACGACATCAGCGGCTGGACATTCGGTCTGGGCGGCTACCGCTGGAACGTCTGCGCGACACCGGCAGGAACTGGCGGCATACCTGACCCGCTGCATCCGTCAGCGTGGTGGGGCAGTCACGACTACACGATGGCTATGGACATGGAGGATGTCGATGGCGCTGAGTGGATTCTCCTGTGGATTTTCATGAGCGAGGATGCCTCAAGCATAACCAACGGTTGGCAGTACAATGTAGCCTCAGACGATGGCATATTCACCGCTGGGGCTTCAGATGGCATGAAGGCTGTTCTGGCGGGGTCAATTCGTTCCGCCTCCGATCCGACCAGGCACCAAATCGTCACCTTCTCTACGACCACCGGTTGGTCCAACACGCCGGGGGGCGAATGGATTGATACTGCGGTGACTGACCAACGCTCCGCATCGGTGGCGGGCGTCGGAACCACCTTCCATGTCACATATTACTCAGGCACCGTGATGACCGAATTCATGACCACGAGCGCGGGAAACTCGTGGACAGGCCCAGAGAAAGTCAGTGACAATGCGGGGACGGCCTTCTGCGATGAAAGGGCAACTTCCGTCTACATCGGCGAGAACGACATGGGAATCGCATGGCAGGACAGCAGAGACGGGGACAAGAACATCTACGTGACTCTCGGAGCCAGCTCCCAACTAGGAAACGACACGACGGGCCCAATCACTCGCAACGCGATGACCATACCCAATCCATACCTCTTCGGGATCTCCAACTCGCTCGAAGTGAAGGCGACCATAGACGATTCACGGACCGGGTCGCGCTACATAGTCGACGCCGAACTGCAGATGACCGACACGACGGTGAGTAATCCCTCGTTGGTCGACTGGTCGCACGCGTGGGCCATGAACCTGACGGGCGTCAACAGGAGCAGGACAGAAACCGCATGGCTTTGGGCGAACGACACCGCCGCCGGATGGTCGGTCGGCTCCTGCCACCGCTTCTGGATCCGCGGGCAGGACAGCCTCGGCAACTGGGGCACGGGAGGCCGCGTCGACGTCTGCGCAGTAAACGAGGTCCCGCCGCGAGCGCCGGTGATGACAGGTGCAGAACTGACGGGGGCGGGTTTCACCGACGTCATGCTCCATTGGAATGCCTCCGCTGACGATGGAGGAGGGAACTACAATGTCATCGCGTACAAGGTCTACAGGTCAAGTGCCCTGCAAGGTCCATTCGCTCAGATAGCGATCATCCAAGCGACCGGAAAGCAGAGCTACTCCTACATCGACCTCGGCGCGGGACACAGGTCGTTCTCCATTTTCTTCTACTGCGTCGTTGCGAGCTCGTACATGTACGACAGCCCTTGTTCCAATATCGCCGCAAAGTTCTACAGGAGCATGACGACAGGGAAGCAGCTCGTCTCGTTCCCGCTGCTGCAGGCGAACGACGATCCGGCGGTCGTATTCCAGACTCTCATCTACACTTACGTGAGGACGTACATCGCCGGCACGCCGAATCCCTGGTGGTGTCACAAGCCGGGTCTGTTCATCAACAGCCTCGATCACGTCAGTGTGGAACAAGGGTTCTGGATTGATCTCAACGGCCCAGGAACGATGACTGTGGCCGGCTTGGTTCCGCAGGATGTGGTAATCGGCCTCAAGAGCGGCTGGAACATGATTGGCTTCCCGTCCTTCGACGAGTCGTACACATTCGCGGACCTCGACGCGGCGATCGGCGGCTCGCTGCAACTCGTGGAGATGTACGACGCGAACGCAGGACCGTACTACCTGCAGAAGGTGCTCAGGAACGATTGGGCGACAACCCATCTGACAGTAGGATACGCGTACATGATTCGCGTGAGTAATGACGTCGATTGGTCCGTGCCCACTATCTAGAACCGAGACGAGGATACGTTCGCTGAATCGCCGCGGATGATTCGTATCCTCAGAGACGATTGAGTCACTACGGATCGTCGATGCAGACCCGGCCATGCCATGATCAAGGCAGGATGCGTTTCCGGCGCAAAGCATTTGACTAGGAATCATCTTTCAATCGAAGAAGGGCAAAGGCCTCATGAGCACTACTCCGCGGACACCGGATTACTCACCTTCTTTCAGGGGCACGGCTCCTTTCGACGCGCCGACACCGTTTGCCGATGACAGGGGAAGGCTTCTGATCGAGGAGGGGCGGGAGGATATCGAGAAGACAGGGAAAGCCTACGTCAGGCGGGGAGGATATCTCGTCGCCCTCGGCGGTCTCACGGTGGCATTGGGATTCCTGAACTTTATCATCGGGCTGACGCCGGTCCTCACGCTCATGTCGATGATGCTCCTCATGGTCGCCTCGGTTTCGATCGCTTCCGGCCTCACGCTCATGTTCATGAGCAGAAAACTGAAACCTGTCCGGATTTACGAGAATGGGATCGAGGGAACCGCCCTCATGGGTACTCGGACCTACTTCTTCCCGTTCGGTAAAATAACTGCAGTCACGGAGACGACCGATTCCATCAACGGTCCGGTCTACGTATTCCGGACGACCGAATTGGGACAGAGCATCGCGATCAGGAAGAGGACACGCAACTTCTCGGAGATGCTGGAAGTCACAAGGGTCAAGATCACCCGGGAGCAATCTGCGGTGAAGTGGGATGTATCGCCCGAAGAAGGCGTCAGATCGAGGAAGCTGGAGTACGGACTCTACGCGACCGCCGCCATTGTCGGCGTCGTGGTCAGTGTGATGTTCATCCTGTTCGTGTTCCCAGGACAGACGACTTCGTTCATGCTCTCCGCCCTCGGGATGGTCATGCCGATCTTCATCATGCTCGCGGTCACCTACATGACCTTCAGGATGATGAACATGCAGAAGCATGTTCCAAGGAGATTGAATGTGAAGGTTCCGGCTGTCATCATCGCACTGACGTTGGCCTTTTCTTACATCAACATAGGATTGGAGGCATCTGCCGCCGCCCCTGCGCCGATTCACTACGACATCTACATCGAACCCAAGCCTGCATCGAGCAGCCTGGCTCCGGGCACGTATGTGAACGCCACGCTCGGCGTGAATGGCTGGATCCTCGTCGACTCGGGCCAGATCCTCCGTCTGGTCAACACTTCGCTGACCATGGACCTCTCCTCCGACAAAGGTTTCGGGATATGGGTGGCGGCTGGCGGGACACTCATGATCACCGGGGGTTCTCGGGTGCTCAGCTCAGACCCCGCATTCGGGTACACGTTCGAGATAAACGGGTCGGCACTGATCGACGCCAGCACCATCGCCGGTGTATGGGCAGACCCAAGGCAGGTGAATTACAATGGTGGCCTGGAAATCTATTCAAGCGACGTCATCATAAATGCGACGAATCTTCCAGACGCCAAGCTCAACGGCATCCTGATCATGAACTCGGATCCGACCATCGCCAATTCGACCATCGCAAATGCCGGTGACGACGGCATCGAGATGCACGGCTCCAAAGCGCATATCGTCGGCAATACCATAAAGAACTGCAATTACGCGATGATCATCGCGGATGGCTCGGACGCTCTGATTGAAAACAATAACTTCATCGACAACCTCCATGGAATCGCTTTAGAATCCTCCAGCCCCACCATTCGTGCTAATCACTTCGAGCACAACTACAACTACGCGATAAGCTACGACAGCGCGAGCCATATGGTTCTCGAAAACAACGTCTTCATCAATAACCAGGTAGACACCGTCGAGGCGTCGGGTCTATACGTCATCGGAGCGTGCGGTGTCATTACCGCCGCCTTGGCAGCCGTCTGCATCCTGATCCTCTTCTGGATTCGCAGGGAGCAGCTTCGGAACAAATAGAACCATCGAGACCGTCACAGACGGACGTTGTAAGACTCACGCAACGGATCAGAGCCAGGCTCCTCGCGGAATTCACAACCGTTTAAATATTCGGACAGCCTAAATAAAACCACGGTGATTTGGAGGCAAACAACATGGAAGAAAACCTGAAGAGGCTTGATTGCTCGCCCGAGTGCGGATTCATGGTGAGAAGCCACGACGAGAACGAGATCGTGAATATCGCGCTGAGTCACCTGGCGAACATTCACAACCAGAGAATGACCCCTGTAGAAATCAGAGGCAGGATCGAGCCGGCCTAGGTCGATCTCTCATGGGCTGGTTCAACGAAGCCTACCGGGGCACGCCGCCCTGGGACATCGGCCGCCCTCAGGGAGAGATAGTCAGGCTGGCGCAATCAGGGGAGATCCAGGGCACCGTGCTGGATGTCGGCTGCGGGACCGGCGAGAACTCGCTCTTCCTCGCAGCGAAAGGGCACGAGGTCTGGGGGATCGATTCAGCGCCGCTTGCGATAGAGAAGGCGAAACTGAAAGCGAGAGAGCGCCATGCGAAGGTCCGGTTCCTCGTCCACGACGCCCTCGACCTCTCAGACATGGGACGCGTGTTCGATTCAGTCATAGACTCGGGACTTTTCCACGTCCTTTCCGACGAGGAGCGAGTGGCGTACTCGAGAGGGCTGGCAAAGGTGCTGAAACCGGGTGGTCGTTATTTCGTGCTATGTTTCAGCGACAAGGAGCCCAATGATGGCGGCCCGAGGAGGATAACCCAGGCAGAAATCCGGAAGACCTTCGGGGAAGGGTGGACCATCAACTACATCAGAGAGACAAGGTTCGACTCGACCTTCAACGGTCATGTTCCGTTCGCGTGGATCGCCTCGATAACGCGCACCTGAGCGGGTTGCAGCGATATCAGTCGGGTCGGCGGATAGGGGGATAGGTCAACCCTTAAGCCGTACGGCCACATTCGAACACTCATGCTTGTCGCCAGGGAGATATCCAAGAGCTATGGGGAAATAGTCGCCCTCGACCATGTCACCCTCGAACTTCACAAGGGAGAGGTCTTCGGGCTGCTGGGATCAAACGGGGCGGGCAAGACAACGCTGATGAAGATTTTCGCCACCCTCCTTCGCCCCGATTCAGGCGTGGCCATCGTCGGAGACGCCGACGTCGTCCGAGAGCCTCTCCGGGTCAGGAAGATGATCGGTTTTGTGCCCGAGAATCCGTCGCTCTATGACAAGCTCACCGGCCGCGAGTTCCTGACCATGATCGCCCGCCTGCGGAACATGAAGCAGGCTGATGTCGATCGAGGCATCTCGGAGATGAGCGACCTCTTCCACATGGGCAAGGAGCTGGAGCGAGAGTCGGACGGACTGTCTCGGGGGATGAAGCAGAAGCTTGCCCTCTCCAGCGCGCTTTTCCATAGGCCGCCTGCGCTCATCCTGGACGAGCCCACGAACGGCCTCGACCCCAGGTTCGCCAAGATGCTCAAGGAATGGCTCAGGGAATACGCGCACGCGGGGAACACCGTCCTCCTGAGCACGCACGTGACCCAGGTGGCGGAGGCGATCTGTGACAGGATCGCGATAATCCACGACGGCGGGCTTGTCGCGCTCGGATCCGTTGGAGAGGTCTGCGCGAGGACGGGGGCATCGAACCTGGAAGACGCCTTCACTGCAATCGTAGGGGACTCATGAGCGCCTTCTCGATCCACGCTGCGGATGTCGTGCAGTCCACGCGGTTCTCCACAACGCGCTACAGCAAGCACAAGCTGTCTTTCCCCCTGTCGATCATCCAATTCCTGGGGAGCATCTGGCTGATCCTGAGGATCATCGAGATTGTCAGCACGGCGAACGCGCCGATAGCCATGCCGATCACGCCGGGCTCGCTCCTGTTCGCGGCGTTCATGATAGCCCTCGGGAAGGGGGCCATAGACGGCTACAACAGGATGGTGCGCAACCCATCGCTCGTCTTCTCTCTTCAACAGCCAATCACCCGCCGCTCGATTGTGGCGGCGAAGCTCGTCACGGTGTTCTCTTTCAACATGGCCTTCGTCGCCCTCGCACTCGGCTGCGCGACCGCCATGATCGGATTATTTGGCATGTATGTTCCCGCCAATGGGCTGTTCGTCCCGTCACTCGTCCTCGCAGCCGGA
>Ga0316620_10001480_pt1 | contig 10185 bp, 9 predicted proteins | sample OWC_Aug_M1_C1_D5_FD_207651 | JGI IMG/M metagenome (GOLD analysis project Ga0316620, IMG submission 207651) | Wetland soil microbial communities from Old Woman Creek delta, Ohio, United States - OWC_Aug_M1_C1_D5_B | ecosystem: Environmental > Terrestrial > Soil > Wetlands | place: USA: Ohio...
CGCGTTGGCATCAACGGCTTCGGTCGGATCGGGCGTAATTTCTTCCGCGCGGCGTGCAACGACGGCGCGCTGGACATCGTGGCGGTGAACGACATCACCGACGCGAAGACGCTGGCCCACCTGCTGAAATACGACTCGGTGCACGGGGCCTTCCCGGGCACGGTGGAGGCCAAGGACCAGAACCTGGTCGTGGACGGCAAGGAGATCAGGGTCCTGGCCAGCAAGGATCCGGCCGCGCTGCCCTGGAAAGATCTGAGAGTCGAGGTCGTCGTGGAGTCCACGGGCCTGTTCACGGATCGGGCCAACGCCGCCAAGCACCTCGCCGCGGGCGCTCGCACCGTGGTCATCTCGGCCCCCGCCAAGGACGAGGACATCACCATCGTCTTGGGCGTGAACGAGACCCGGTACGATCCCGCCAAGCATCACGTCATCTCCAACGCCTCCTGCACGACGAATTGCCTGGCCCCGGTGGCCAAGGTGCTCCTCCAGAACTTCGGGATCCGGCACGGCTTCATGACCACGATCCACTCCTACACCAACGACCAGCAGATCCTGGATCTCCCTCACAAGGACCTGCGACGGGCACGGGCCGCGGCGCTGTCCATGATCCCCACGAGCACGGGGGCGGCCAAGGCGTTGGGCCTGGTACTGCCGGAGCTCAAGGGTAAGTTGCACGGCCTGTCCATTCGCGTGCCCACCCCGAACGTCTCCCTGGTGGACCTGGTGGCCGAGACCGAGAAGCCGTTGACGGCCGAGGCCGTGAACGCGGCGCTCAAGAAGGCGGCCGAGGGCGAAATGAAGGGGATCCTGGGATATTCGGACGAGCCGCTGGTGTCCGTGGACTTCAACGGGAATCCGCTGTCGTCCATCGTGGACGGGCCCTCCACGTCCGTCATGGACGGCACCATGGTGAAGGTCCTGGCCTGGTATGACAACGAGTGGGGCTACTCCTGCCGGGTGCGCGATCTGGTCAAGTACATCGCGACGCGGAAGTAGTCGGATTCTCCGGAACGCGTGGGCCGGCGCCGATGCCCCGGGGACTGGGGGCGGGAGCGGGGCCGCGAGGTGACGCCATGGCGAAGCTTTCCATCGCCGATCTGGACCTGGCGGGGAAACGCGTCCTGATACGGGTGGACTTCAACGTTCCGCTGAACGACCGGCAGGAGGTGACGGACGACACGCGCATCCGCGCGGCCCTGCCCACGATCCGATACGCGCTCGACAAGGGCGCCAAGGTGCTCCTGGTGTCGCACCTGGGGCGCCCCAAGGGCAAGGTCGTCCCCGCCATGAGCCTGGCGCCCGTGGCCCGGCGCCTGTCCGACCTCCTCGGTCGGACCGTCGGCATGGCGCCCGATTGCATCGGCGCGGCCGCGGAGGCGGCCGCGGCCAAGCTGTCCGCGGGGCAGGTCCTCATGCTGGAGAACTGTCGGTTCCACGCCGGGGACGAGAAGAACGACGAAGCCACGAGCCGGGCGCTGGCCGCGCTCTGCGACGTCTTCGTCAACGACGCGTTCGGCGCAGCCCACCGGGCGCATGCGTCCACAGTGGGCGTGACGAAGTTCGTGCCGGTGTCGGCGGCAGGGTTCCTGATGGCCAAGGAGCTGGAGTATCTCGGGCGGGCCGTGACAAATCCGGACCGCCCATTCGTAGCCATCCTGGGTGGAGCCAAGGTATCCGACAAGATCGGCGTCCTGAAGAACCTGGTGACCAAGGTGGACGTGCTGCTGGTGGGCGGCGGGATGGCCTACACGTTCCTGAAGGCCCAGGGTCTGGAAATCGGCGGGTCGCTCCTGGAGGCGGACAAGCTGGACGTGGCGCGAGAGGTGCTGGCTGCCGCGCGAGCCAAGGGCGCGACCTTCATGCTCCCCATGGATCACGTGATCGCCCGGAAGGTCGCGGCCGACGCCGAGACGCGCACGGCGGACAGCACGGCGATCCCGGCGGGCTGGATGGGGCTGGATATCGGCCCCAAGGCGCGCCAGGCCTTCGCCACGGCGATCCGGGGAGCCAAGACGGTGGTGTGGAACGGGCCCATGGGAGTCTTCGAGATGGCGCCCTTCCGCGAGGGGACGTTTGCCGTCGCGCGCGCCATCGCCGAGAGCGGGGCGACGTCCATCGTGGGCGGCGGCGATTCGGTGGCGGCCGTGACCCAGGCGGGACTGGCGGACCGGATGACTCACATCTCGACCGGGGGCGGCGCCTCGCTGGAATTCCTGGAGGGGATCGAGCTCCCGGGCGTCGCGGCTTTGACAGACAAGTAGTGACGAGTCAACTGGTCGAGCAGTCAATTCGCAAGAGCGCCGCAGTTCTACGCTCTGACTTCTCGACCAATCGACCAATCGACCAATGGACTAATCGACAGGAGCTCTCATGCGAACGCCTGTGATCGCAGGCAACTGGAAGATGTACAAAACGGCGCGGCAGGCGGCGGAAACGGTCCGAAACCTGGCGGGCCTCGTCACGGGCGTGCACGGGGTGGAGGTGGTGATCTGCCCGCCCTTCACCGCGCTTGCGGCGGCGGTGGAGGCAGCCGAGGGATCCGGCGTGGTCATTGGGGCCCAGGACTGCCACTGGGAAAAAGAAGGTGCGTTCACCGGCGAGGTGGCCGTGTCCATGATCGCCGATCTCGGGTGCAGCCACTGCATCGTGGGCCACTCCGAGCGGCGACAGCTTTTCGGCGAGACGGACGCCGCCGTGGACAAGAAGGTCGCTGCGGTCCTGGCGCAGGGCCTCAGTTGCATCGCGTGCGTGGGCGAAACGCTCGCCGAGCGGGAGGCCGGGCAGACCTTCGTGGTGCTGGAACGGCAGGTGCGCAGCGGGCTCACCCGGCACCTGACCTCGCCGCGGCTCGTGATCGCCTATGAACCGGTCTGGGCCATCGGCACCGGGAAGACCGCCACCCCGGCTCAGGCCCAGGAGGCGCACGCGTTCATTCGTGGCGTGGTCGCGCAGGCGGCCACTCCGGCTGCGGCTCAGGCGGTTCGCATTCTGTATGGCGGGAGCGTGAAGCCGGACAACATCGCCGCGCTCATGGCGCAGCCCGACATCGACGGGGGCCTCGTGGGCGGCGCCAGCCTGGATGCGGCTTCTTTCGCCAAGATCGTCCGGTTCCGCGGGTAGTCTCGGAGGAGGCACGACCCCGCCCGGCGCATGCATTTATTGAACGGGAGGTTGCATGTACATCGCGCTGTCTCTTCTCCATGCCCTGATCGCCACCGGCCTGATTCTGATCGTTCTCTTGCAGAGCGGAAAGGGGGCCGATATCGGCGCCGCTTTCGGCGGCGGATCCAGTCAGACCGTGTTCGGCGGCCGCGGCGCGGCCACCTTCCTTTCGAAGGCGACCACCGTCCTGGCCATCCTGTTCATGGTGATGTCCATCGCGCTCACCCTGCTCGCTTCGCAGCGGGGCGGAACGACCGTGGTCCCCGCGGATCGCCCGGCGCCGGCGTCCTCGGCCCCCGCCGTGCCGGCACCAACTGCTCCGGCGCCTCAGGCCCCCGCGGCGCCCGCTCCAGGAAAGTAGTGACTGCGTTCGACCACATCAGCCGACGCGGGTTTCTCTCCTTGCTCGGCGCGCTTCCCCTGGCGGCGTGCGGCCGGTCGGAGTCCGTCCAAGAATCCGCCGCCGCCGAGGAGGGACCGGCGTACGGCGACACGCTGGTCCAGGCCTCCATCGGCGACATCAGCGGCCTCATTCCCAACATCACTAGCGACTCGGCCTCGCACGAGATCGGCGGCCTCATCTACGCCAATCTCATACGGACCGACAAGGAGCTCCGGCCGGAGGGGGAGCTGGCGGAGCGGTGGGACATCTCCAAGGACGAGATGACCATCACATTCTACATGCGCCACGGCGTCAAGTGGCACGACGGGGAGGACGTCACTGCGGAGGACGTGGATTTCACCTTCCGGTACATGATCGACCCGAAGACGCCGACCGCCTACGGCGAACCGTTCCGGCAGGTCCGACGGGCCGAGGTCGTGGACCGATACACCTACCGGGTGACCTACGAAAAGCCCTACGCGCCGGCCCTCCTCTCGTGGGGACTCTGGATCCTGCCGCGACACATCCTGGAGCCCGCCTGGAAGGCGGGGGTGGACCTGCGCACGACCCGGCAGAACCGATTTCCCGTGGGCAGCGGCCCGTACCGGTTCGGCGAATGGAAGACGGGCGAGAAGATCGTCGTGGAGGCGAACCCCGACTACTTCGAAGGCCGGCCGTACCTCAGGCGGGTCGTCTACAGGGTCATCCCCGACCAGTCCACCATCTTCCTGGAGTTGAAAGCCCGGAACATCGACCTGGCGTCCCTCACGCCGATCCAGTACCGGCGGCAGACCGAGTTCCCGGCCTTCCTCAAGGTGTTTCACCGCTACCAGTACCTGTCCAACAGCTACGCCTATCTGGGGTTCAACCTGCTGGATGCCCGCTTCCAGGACAAACGCGTGCGGCAGGCCATGGCGCACGCCATCAACAAGCAGGAGATCATCGAGGGGGTGCTCCTGGGCCTGGGCCGCCCGGCGGTGGGCCCCTACAAGCCGGGCACGTGGTGGTACAAGGACGATGTGAAGACGTTTCCCTTCGACCCGGAGCGGGCCAAGGCCCTCCTCGCCGAAGCCGGCTGGAGGCGTGCGCGCGCCGACGGGATTCTGGAGAAAGACGGGAAGCCGTTCAGCTTCACGATCCGCACCAACCAGGGAAACGCGGTGCGCCAGCAGACGGCCGAGATCATCCAGCGGCGGCTTCGCGCCGTTGGAATCGACGCCAAGATCCACATCGTGGAGTGGGCGGCGTTCATCAACACGTTCATCCGCAAGAAGGACTTCGAGGCGATCATCCTGGGGTGGGGTTTGGGATTGGATCCGGACCAGTACGAGATCTGGCATTCCAGCCAGACCGGTCCCGAAGAGCTGAATCACATCTCGTACAAGAATCCGAAGGTGGACGAGCTGCTGGAGGCGGGCCGCCGGACGTTCAACCAGGAGAAACGCACGGCGATCTACGGCGAGATGCAGGAGGTCCTGGCCGAGGATCAGCCGGTGATCTTCCTCTACGTCCCGGACGCGTTGCCGGTCGTGTCCGCGCGGGTGCGCGGCATCGAGCCCGCTCCGGCGGGGATCATGTACAACTTCATCAAGTGGTACGTGCCGTCGGCCCTGCAACGCTACACGCGCTGAGGTTCCCGTGCTGGCCTATCTCATCCGGCGTGTCCTGATCACGATCCCGCTCCTCCTGGGAATCCTGTGCCTGTCGTTCCTCATGCTGAAGCTGGCGCCGGGAGAGCCGACCATCATCCAGCAGGACCTGCAGGCCCGGGCCACCGGCGCGCAGCGGGAAACCCTGCGGCAGCTCTACGGCTTGGACAAGCCCATCTACGTGCAGTTCGGACGGTGGCTCTGGCGCGTGGTGCGCCTGGATTTCGGCCGCTCCTACAGCCCCGACGGTCGCCCGGTGCTGGAGAAGATCGCCGAGCGGATTCCCATCACGCTGGGCCTGAATCTCCTGGAGACCGTCATCATCTTCTCCCTGGCGGTGCCCTTGGGCATTCTCTCGGCGACTCGCCAGTATTCCGTCTTCGACAAGGCCACGACCGTCTTTGTGTTCGTCGGCTTCGCCACGCCGGATTTCTGGCTGGCGCTGCTCGTGATGATCCTGTTCGGCGTCCAGCTCGGCTGGCTGCCCATTTCGGGCCTGCGCTCGCTCAACTTCGAGTACCTCTCGTTCGGGGCCCAGGTGTGGGACCTCGCCGCCCACCTCGTTTTGCCCCTGCTCGTGGCGTCGGTCGGCGGGCTGGCGGGCCTGTCGCGCTACATGCGCGGGAGCATGCTGGAGGTCATCCGCCAGGACTACATGCGGACGGCGCGGGCCAAAGGGCTGGCCGAATCGGTGGTGGTGTACAAGCACGGGGTGCGCAATGCGGTTCTCCCCGTGGTGACCCTGCTGGGGCTGATGCTGCCGGGGCTGCTCGGCGGCGCCGTGATCATCGAGACCGTCTTCGCCATTCCGGGCATGGGCCAGCTCTTCTACCAGAGCGCCTTTTCCCGGGACGAACCCGTCCTCATGGCGCTCATCGTGATCGGCGCCAGCCTCTCGCTGTTCGGCAACATCGCCGCGGACGTGTCGTACGCCCTCGTGGATCCCCGGATCCGCGTCGCGAAGAGGCGGGAGGTCTAGCATGGCGCGGGACGCGTCCGCCGGGCGCCAGGGCCAGGTCGCGTGGCGGCAGCTCCGAAAGAACCGCTTGGCCATGGCGGGCGGGTCCGTGGTGCTCCTCCTGGGCGCGGTGGCGCTCTGCGCGCCGCTCCTGGCGCCCTACGATCCGGCCGCCTACGACGTGAAACAGATTCTGCTGGCGCCCGGCCCGCAGCACTGGTTCGGGACGGACCAGCTCGGCCGCGACGTCCTCAGCCGGATGCTGTACGGCGCCCGGATCTCGATGGCGGTGGGGTTCGTCTCGGTGGGCATCGCCGTCCTGCTGGGCACGCTCATCGGGACGCTCGCCGGGTACTACGGGGGCCGCGTGGACGAGCTGCTCATGCGCTTCGTGGACCTGATGCTGAATTTCCCGCGCCTCTTCCTCCTGCTCACCCTCATCGCGCTTCTGCGGCCGAGCATCTGGGTCATCATGGCCGTCATCGGATTCACCGGGTGGATGGGGCTCGCCCGCCTCGTGCGCGGCGAGATCCTCAGCCTGCGGGAGCGCGAGTTCGTGCAGGGCGCGCGGGCCCTGGGGGCCGCCGACGCGCGCATCATGGTCAAGCACATTCTGCCTAACGCGCTGGTCCCCGTCCTGGTGTCGGCCACGCTGGGCGTCGCCGGCGCGATCCTGACCGAGTCGGGCCTGTCCTTCCTGGGCCTCGGCGTACAGCCCCCGACCCCGAGCTGGGGCAACATCCTGATCGACGGGAAGGCCAACATCGAGATCGCCTGGTGGCTCTCCGCGTTTCCCGGCTTGGCCATCCTGGCGACGGTACTGGCCTATAACCTCCTCGGCGAGGGCCTGCGCGACGCCCTGGATCCGCGCCTCCGGCAGTAAGCCACGGCAATGTAAAACGGACAACCGACAATTTCAAACCGACCAAGGCCTCATCCGATTGGCCGGTTTTCTATTGTCGGTTTCTCATTTGTCATTGCCACCGAAACAGGCGGGCCTTTAGAGGTTGCCCTTCGGCTCGTACCAGAGCGTGAGGAGGACGCCCTCCCCGCCGCCGGTGTGGTCGTGGTACACGGCGCTTTCCCGCTGGATCGAGATGAGCTTGGGGTTGGCGGCCAGCCACTGGTTGACGGCGGCCTCGAGGCCGCTCAGCTCCGCCAGCGGCTGCGCAAACAACTTGACCTGCATCGGGTGCTCCCTTCGTGGTTGTTGACCCGTTACGGGGGATCTGCGGCTCGCCGGTTCAACGCAAGGGTACGCGGCGCGCACATGACGATCAAGCGATTTTCTGGCTGCCGCGGCCCCTCCGGCGTCATGGCGACCGGGCGCTTGCGTAGAGCCGCGGGTTTTTGCCTTGGTCGGGGCGGCCGTTGCCGGGGGACGGGGAGAGGAGACGCGACGTGAGCCTGACGCGAGACGAGATGCGCACGGACTTCGATGCCGCCATCGACCGGCGGGGGACCGGCTCGCTCAAATGGGACGGATTGCGCAAGCGCTTCGGCGTCGAGGGCGCGGACTTCCTGCCGATGTGGGTCGCGGACACGGAATTCCGCACACCCGAGCCGGTGATCGACGCGCTGGTCCGGCGGGCGCGTCACGGCCTGTTCGGCTACTCCGCCGCGCCGGCAGCCTATTTTGAAGCGATCCACGGGTGGATGCGGCGGCGGCACGGCTGGGACGTGAAGGAGGAGTGGATCGCCTCCACGCCAGGCGTGGTCTGCGCCGTGAACCTTCTGATCCGCACGCTCACCGACCGCGGCGACGGCGTCGTCATCCAGCCGCCCGTCTATTACCCGTTCCGGAGGGGGGTCGAGGACAACGGTTGCCGGGTCCTCGTGAACCGCCTGCGCTTGGACGGGGATCGGTACCGCATGGACCTGGAGGACCTGGAACGGAAGCTGCCCGACGCCAAGCTGTTGATCCTGTGCAGCCCGCACAATCCCGTGGGGCGGGTCTGGAGTTCCGACGAGCTCCGGATGCTCGGAGAGTTGTGCCTCCACCACGGCGTGACCGTCGTCTCGGACGAGATCCACTTCGATCTGGTCTTCCCCGGGCACGCCCACACGGTCTTTGCCGCGCTATCCCAGGACATCGCGCAGCAGTCGGTCGTGTGCACCGCGGCCAGCAAGACATTTAACCTGCCGGGGCTCCAGCCGGCCATCACCGTCATTCCCAACCCGCGACTCCGGCGCGACTTTGCGCACACCTTGCGGGCCTGCGGCATACCGGAGCCGAACGCGTTCTGCCTGGAGGCCGTCACGGCGGCCTACGCGCACGGGGAGGACTGGCTGGCCGAACTGCTGGCCTACCTGGAGGGGAATCGGGATTTCCTGTGCCGGTTTGTCGAGGCGGAGATCCCGCGACTTCGCGTCGTCCGGCCCGAAGCGACGTTCCTGGCGTGGCTGGATTGCCGGGCGCTCGGGCTGGAATCGGCTCAGCTGGAGCGCCTGCTGCTGTCCAAGGCGCGACTCGTCCTCAACCAGGGTCACACGTTCGGTCCTGGCGGAGAAGGTTTCGTCCGGTTGAATTTCGGCTGCCCGCGGCGGATGCTGGAGGACGGGCTCACCCGCCTGGCCGCCGCCGTGCAGAGTCTATGACACCCTCCGTTTCCGTTTGGAGACCGCGCTCGCGGCTGTCAAGACCTGCCGCAGGAAGACAGAGGCCGAAGGGGACGTTGTCACTATAATTGCTTTGTGGTATCCTGCCGTCATGCCACGCGGACCGCGCCTCGACGCGCCCGGCACCCTGCACCATGTGATGGTCCGGGGCTTGGACCGCCAAGTCATCTTCCATGACGATGCGGATCGGGACGATTTCGTCCAGCGGATTGCCCGCCTCGCGAAGGCCGGCCATCTTACAGTCTACGCCTGGGCCCTCATGCCGAACCACGCGCATCTGCTGATTCGGACGCACACGCGTCCTATAGGTCGGTGCATGCGATCGTTCTTAACCGGCTATGCTGGACAGTTCAATCGTCGCCACCAGCGGACCGGCCACGTCTTCCAGAATCGTTACAAATCCATCGTGATCGACGAGGAGGCCTATTTCCTGGAACTCGTTCGCTACCTGCATTTGAACCCCGTCCGCGCGGGCATCCTCGGTGATCTGCACGCGCTCGAGCGTTTCCCCTGGACTGGCCATAGCGCCCTTCTGGGACACATGCGGCACCCCTGGTATGCGGTTGACGAGGTCCTGGGGCGCTTCGGGCGGAGCAGGCCAGAGGCCCGGCGGGCCTACCGGGCATTTATGGCGGCCGGCCGGGACCAAGGCCACCGCCAGGACCTGCAAGGAGGTGGGCTGCGCCGGAGCGTGGGAGGATGGGAGGCGGTGGCCGCGCTGCGCCGGGGACGGGAGGCGTTTACTACCGACGAGCGCGTGCTCGGCAGCGGGGAATTCGTGGAGGCGCTCTACCGTCAGGTTGAACAGCAGGAGGCGCAACAGCGGGCGCTTCGTCGACGAGTTCCGGACCTCAGCACCTTGATCGAGCGTGTCGCGAAGGCCAGCCAGCTCCTTCCGGAAGCCCTGAGCGGCGGCGGGCGGAGCCGCGCGATCACGCATGCCCGCGACGGCCTTGCCTATCTGTGGGTCGAGGTGCTGGGCGCCAGCGGCCGGGAACTCGCCCGGACTCTCCAGCTCCAGCCGTTCTCGGTGTGCCGCGCCGTCCAGCGGGGTCGGGAGGAACGGGAAGCTTGGTGGAGGGTTTTGGAAATTTATTTACAATAAAGGTGACAACGTCCCTAATCGAGTGCTGGAGCTTTTCGATTGGAGCAGCCTTCGTAGCGCGCCTTTTTTCCGCATACCGGTTAGGGCGCAGTACCTACGTGCGTGATCGGGCGGCGAGCCGGTGCGGGTTTTCGATCCGAGGTTGCCCCCGAAATGCAAAACCGGCGACCTGTCCAGGCCGCCGGTTGCCTCGTCGCCGTGGTGGGGAAGGAGGGACTCGAACCCTCATGAGTTGCCTCACACGCCCCTCAAACGTGCGCGTCTGCCAGTTCCGCCACTTCCCCTCGTGCGCATTTCTACCGCCTCGCGC
>Ga0316620_10001481_pt1 | contig 10184 bp, 7 predicted proteins | sample OWC_Aug_M1_C1_D5_FD_207651 | JGI IMG/M metagenome (GOLD analysis project Ga0316620, IMG submission 207651) | Wetland soil microbial communities from Old Woman Creek delta, Ohio, United States - OWC_Aug_M1_C1_D5_B | ecosystem: Environmental > Terrestrial > Soil > Wetlands | place: USA: Ohio...
CAACGCAAGGCCATGAACCGCATCAAGCCGGACCAGGCGGCCGCGATCGACGGCCCCGCGCTCGAAGCACAGCTTGCCGCTCGCATCGGAGGCGTCTTCACCGAGCTTGGATTCGCACGGTGCGTCGGTGCCTGGCAGCAAGACGAAGCCGCGCACGCCGACGGCCTCGAGCTCGCTTTGCGCTATGCCGCCTGGGCTGCGCACACGCCCGCAGGCCGCGCACGTCACCGCAACGGCGTGCTGTTCAAGGTGCCGGCAAAGCTCGACTACCAGCGCCTCGTCCCGGTCATCGCCGATGACAGCGCGGGCTTCCGCAGCTTCACCCTCGGTCACCTGCGGCGCCGTGAAGGCTTTGCTTTGACCGACGCGGGCACCGACCTGGTCGGCGCGCTCGATCAGACCAGCTATTGCATCTGGTGTCACGAGCAAGGCCGCGATTCATGCTCTCACGGCCTCAGGGACAAAGCGCCCGCGGACGGGTCTGCGGCGCCATTCAAGAAGACGGTGTTCGGCGTGACGCTCGCGGGCTGTCCGCTCGAAGAAAAGATCTCGGAGTTCCAGAAGGTCAAGACCGAGGGGCATACGATCGGCGCGCTCGCGATCATCTGCGTCGACAACCCGATGGCGGCCGCGACCGGCCATCGCATCTGCAACGACTGCATGAAGTCCTGCATCTACCAGAAGCAGGAGCCGGTCAACATTCCGCAGGCCGAGACGCGCACGTTGAAAGATGTGCTGGAGCTGCCGTGGGGCTTCGAGATCTACTCGCTGCTCACGCGCTGGAATCCGCTCGACTTGCGCCGCCCGTACCCAAACCCGGAAACCGGCAAGCGCGTCCTCGTGGTCGGCACCGGGCCCGCCGGCTTCACGCTGGCCCACCACCTGATGAACGATGGCCATCGCGTCGTCGGGATCGACGGGCTGAAGATCGAGCCGCTGCCGGCGCAGATCTCAGGGGTGACCGCGACCGGACAACGCGTCGCGTTTCAGCCGATCCACGACGTGCGCGAACTCTACGAGTCGCTCGACGACCGCGTGATGGCCGGCTTCGGCGGCGTGGCCGAGTACGGCATCACGGTGCGCTGGGACAAGAACTTTCTGAAGATCATCCGCCTGCTGCTCGAGCGCCGCAGCGCGTTCCAGCTGTTCGGCGGCGTGCGCTTCGGCGGCACGCTGACGCTCGACGATGCGTTCGACGCCGGTTTCGACCATGTCGCGCTGTGTGCCGGCGCGGGTCGTCCGACCGTGCTCGATCTGCCCAACGGGCTCGCGCGCGGCGTGCGCACCGCGTCGGATTTTCTGATGGCGCTGCAGCTGACTGGTGCAGCCAAGGACGACTCCGTGGCCAACTTGCAAATCCGGCTGCCGGTTGTGGTCGTCGGTGGCGGGCTTACCGCAATCGACACGGCAACCGAGTCGTTGGCCTACTACCCGGTTCAGGTCGAGAAATTTCTGCAGCGCTACGAGATCCTGGTAAGCGAGCGCGGCAAGGCCGCCGTGCGCGAACGTTGGAGCGCCGAAGAGACGCTGATCGCCGATGAGTTCATCGAGCACGCACGCGCACTACGTGCCGAACGCGAAGCCGCACGCCAGTCCGCGCGCGCGCCGCGCATCGTTGAGCTGCTGCAAGCCTGGGGCGGCGTTACGATCGCGTATCGCAAGCGCCTCATCGACAGCCCGTCGTACACGCTGAATCATGAAGAGGTCGAGAAGGCGCTCGAAGAAGGCATCCGCTTCGCCGAGGGCTTGAGTCCAGTCGCCGTCGAGGTCGATAGCTTCGGCCACGCGAGCGGTCTGCGCGTAGCGGTGCAACTCGAGAAGGCGCCGAATACTTTCGAAGCAGCCGGTGAGACGTTGCTGCCGGCGCGGTCGATCCTCGTGGCGGCAGGCACTCAGCCGAACACGGTTCTGGCACGCGAGGACGCAGAGCACTTCCAGATCGATGGCAAATATTTTCAGGCGTGCGACGAGGACGGCAAGCCTGTAAGACCCGAGCGCGCGAGCGCCAAACCGCACGACGTGCGTGTGCTGCTGTCCCGGCACGCCGACGGACGGTTCGTGAGCTTCTTCGGCGATCTGCATCCGTCTTTTTTCGGCAACGTGGTCAAGGCCATGGGCGGCGCCAAGCAAGGCTACCCGGTGGTCAGCCGCGTGCTCGAAGCAGTCGCGCCAGCCTCGCACGACAGCGCTGCGGAGTTCGAAGCGCGCCTGAATCGCGAATTGCGGCCGACCGTGCACCAAGTCATTCGTCTCACGCCGACCATCGTGGAAGTCGTCGTGAAAGCACCAACTGCTGCACGCCGCTTCCAGCCTGGTCAGTTCTACCGCCTGCAGAACTTCGAGCAGAATGCGCTCGCCGTGGACGGCACGCGGCTCGCGATGGAAGGCCTCGCGCTGACCGGCGCCTGGGTCGATCGGGATCGGGGGCTCGTCTCGACCATCGTGCTCGAGATGGGCGGCTCCTCCGACCTGTGTGCCTTGCTCGAGCCTGGCGAGCCGGTAGTGCTGATGGGTCCGACCGGTTCCCCGACCGAAATCGCGTCCGGTGAAACCGTCATCCTTGCAGGCGGCGGTCTCGGCAACGCCGTGCTGTTCTCGATCGGCTCGGCGTTACGCGCGGCCGGGTCAAAGGTCCTCTATTTCGCCGGCTACAAGAAGATCATCGACCGCTACAAGATCGCGGAAATCGAGGCAGCCGCCGACGTTGTGGTGTGGTGCTCCGATGAAGCGCCGGGGTTTCGGCCGACGCGCCCGCAGGACCGCGCGTTTGTCGGCAACATCGTCCAGGCGATGCTGGCGTATGCGACCGGCCAGCTCGGCCAGCAGACTTTGGCGTTCGGCGTGGCGGACCGCATCGTTGCAATCGGCTCGGACCGCATGATGGCGGCGGTCGGCGCCGCACGGCATGGCATTCTCGCAGCTCATATGAAGCCGCACCACTTCGCGATCGCCTCGGTCAACTCGCCGATGCAATGCATGATGAAAGAAATCTGCGCGCAGTGCCTGCAGCCGCATCTGGATCCCGAGACCGGCGAGCGCAGCTACGTGTTCTCGTGCTTCAACCAGGACCAGCCGCTCGATCACGTCGACTTCCCGGGCCTGGCGGCCCGTCTGCTGCAGAACTCGGTGCAGGAGAAGCTCACGGCACAATGGATCGACCGGTGCCTGGTTCGGCTGCAGCGGCGCACGGCGGCTGCGTAAACCGATCTGCCGCGAAGACACACAGAAGTGCGGAGAATTGCAGGAACGAGATTTAGCCGCCAAGAAAACCAACTGAAGCCAAAGATATTGAACCACGGAGGCACGGAGAGCACGGAGAACTGCAAAGGCAGAATTGAGAACAACATGTGCCACGTAGCTACAATGCTCATCTAGCCGAATTGCTGGTTCAACTCTTTGTTTCGTAGTTCTCCGTGTCCTCCGTGTCTCCGTGGTTCAATTTGCTTTGCGTGGTACATGACCCTCGCCGACCAAATCGACGCCCTCCTCCCGCAAACGCAATGCACGAAGTGTGGCTATTCGGCCTGCCGGCCGTATGCGGAGGCGATCGCGCGCGACGAGGCGCAGATCAACCAATGTCCGCCCGGCGGCGCGGAAGGAATCGCGCAGCTCGCCGCGCTGCTGTGCCGCGACGTGCTGCCGCTGAATCCCGCCAACGGCCAGGAACGGGAGCGCACGGCGGCGCTGATCGACGAAAGCTTGTGCATCGGCTGCACGCTGTGTATTCAGGCCTGCCCGGTCGACGCGATTGTAGGCGCTCCCAAGCTGATGCATACGGTCCTGCTGCAGCACTGCACCGGTTGCGATCTGTGCATCCCGCCGTGTCCAGTGGATTGCATCGCGATGGTCGAGCTCGGCGAGCTCGCGCGGCGCGGAGCGATGATCGCCGATCGCACGGCCGAACAGCGTGCCGCCGAGGCGCGCTCGCGCTACACACTTCACCAGATGCGGGGCACCGAGCGCGACGCTCGAATCGCCGCAAAGGCGCAGAACAGGGTCAGGCGCGTGGATGTCGGGAATGCATCGCACGATACACGGCGCAAGCGGGAAGCGATACAGGCGGCGCTGGAACGGGCGCGCGCGCGCCGCATCGAAAAAGCTTGAGGTTCTACCCGACGCGGAAGCGGCTCACGCTGCCCTGCAGCGTATGAGCCAGCTGCTCGAGATGGCGAGCCGCAGCGGAGGTCTGTTGAATGGCGGCGCTGTTGGCTTCCGCTTTCTGGGCGATGCCATGCACGTTGCGGGAGACCGCGCTGCTGGCGGTCGCCTGCTCCTTCACCGAAGCGGCGATGCGCTCGGCACCTTCGGCCGCCTGCATGACCGTCTTGTTGGCTTCCGCGAGCACGAGCACCACGTCCTTCACCAGCACCTGGCAGGATTCGAGCGAATCCTTGCCGTTGCCGATCGCCTTCTCCACCGCGGAGGACTTGTCGCCGAGCGTGCCGGTCACTGCGTCGATCTCGCTCGCGGAACGCGCCGACTTCTCGGCCAGCTTGCGCACCTCGTCCGCAACCACCGCAAAGCCGCGCCCCTGCTCGCCGGCCCGCGCCGCTTCGATGGCCGCATTGAGCGCCAGCAGATTGGTCTGTTCAGCGATTTCCTTGACCTGACGCGTCATCGTCGTGATGGTGTTGGTGCTGCGCACGAACTCGGCCACAGCGGTCGCAATCTGCTGTACAGAAGCGCCGGCCTCGTCGAGCTCGGCCACCATCTTGACCAGGCTGTCGTTGCCCTTGGCCGTGCTCTCGAGGCTGCCCAAAGACAGCTTGCTCACTTCCTGCGCCGTGTCGGCAGTGGCTGCGATGCTGGACGTTCCTTCCTCGACGGCCTCGGCTGCCGCGGTGGCTGCGTCGCTCTGCTCTTGCGAGCCGTGCGCGACCTGCTCGGCCGCTGCCGACAGCTCGGATGCAGCCTGTGACACCTCTTCGGCGCTGCCGTGCACCTGGCGCACGATGCCGACCAGGTTCTGATTCATGTCTGCGATCGCGCGCAACAGGCGTCCGATCTCGTCGCCTGAAGCCGTATCGAGCCTGGCGGTGAGATCTCCGGCAGCCAGCCGGCCAGTGAAGTCCATCGCACGCCGCAGCGGCTTGGCGACCCAATTCTTCGCGGCCACATAGATCAACACCGCCATCAGCGCGATGATCAACAACGTTGCGATGATGCTGTAGTTACGCACCGTCACGCTCTCCTGCGCAAACTCGTCCGCGTACGCACCCGAGGCGATCAGCCAGTTCCAATCGTCGAAGTAGTCGAATGCTGCAATCTTCGCGCGCGCGCTGGCATCGGAGCTGCGCGAATCCACGAGTGCATAGCGCAGCGTGCCCTTGCGAGCCTGCAGCATCTCCTGCACGAAGGCGTGCCCGTTCGCGTCCTTCAGATCCAGCAGGTTTTCGCCTTGGCGTAGCGCATGAACCACGGCCATCCCTTTGTTCTTTCCTTCGGTGCCGTCGATCACGAACACGAAGCCGCTGTCGCCGATCTTGATCTCGCGGATGCGATCCTGGAAGATCTTCAGTCCTTCGGTAAAATCCAGACCGACGAACGAGATCGCGATGACTTGTCCGTCGGATCCTTTGATCGGTGTGTACTGCGTGATGTAGTCGCGGCCAAACAGCCGCGCCTTGCCGACATACGTCTCGCCGTGGATCACTTTCGGGTAGGCCGGGCTGTTGGGTGTCAGCATGGTACCGACCATGCGCGCGCCCTTCTCGTTCTTGACCGAAGTGGTGACCCGGATGAAGTCGTCGCCCTTTCTTGCGAACACAGTGGCGACGCCGCCCGTGAGATCGCTGAACCGATCGACCGCGCTGAAGTCGAGATTCACGGTGTGCCCGCCGACGCGCAGCACTGGCGCGGCGTTGTCGCCAATCTGCATAAGGTGCGTGTCGTCCAGCTCATAGCGTCCCGGATAATAGGAGGCGAACACCTCGGCCAGCCGAGTCACGGTATGCTTGAGGGACTTGTTGTACGAATCGAGCATGCCCACGATCAGCTCGTTCTTCTGCTTGAGCTCGGCGAGGCCTTTCTTCTCGAGCGAGCTCGTGGAGACCCACGCCTGCGCGATGGCGAGCAGCGTCAGCAGCGCGGCCGCGGCCGGCAGCAGCACCAGCGAGAATTTGACAGCGATCGAGAGATCCCGGAAGCGCATTGGCATACCTTTGATTCGAACGATTCGGCCGGGCGTCCATGGGTCGGAGCACCGGACGTCAGCAACGCGAGTTGTTAACGACCCTCGTAAGACAAACTTAAGTTGCCCAGCAACCACACCCGCGATGAACGCTCAAAAGCGCGAGGAAATCTTTCGCCGTCTCAAAGAGTTGAATCCAGAGCCCACGACGGAGCTGCACTACCGCACGCCGTTCGAGCTGCTGGTAGCAGTGGTCCTGTCGGCGCAAGCGACAGACAAGGGTGTCAATCTGGCGACGCCGCGCTTGTTCGCCGTGGCGGACAACCCGAAAGCCATGCTCGCGCTGGGCCAGGACGCTCTGGAGCAATACGTCAAGACGATCGGGTTGTACCGCACGAAAGCCAAGAACCTGATCGCGACCTGTCGCATGCTGATCGAGGAGTACGGCGGCGAGGTGCCGCGCGATCGTGAGGCATTGGAGAGCCTGCCCGGCGTTGGGCGGAAAACAGCGAACGTGATTCTGAATACAGCGTTCGGCGAAGCGACGATCGCAGTAGACACTCACATTTTTCGAGTCGCGAACCGCACCGGCATCGCGCCGGGCAAGGACGTGCTCGAGGTGGAAAAGAAGCTGCTGAAGCTGGTCCCGGCACCCTATCTCCGGCACGCGCACCACTGGCTCATTCTGCATGGGCGCTACGTATGCAAGGCTCGCAAGCCCGATTGCCCGACGTGTGCCATCCGCGATCTGTGCGAATATCGGCACAAGACGAAAGCCGCATGACCGCGATGTTCGCTCCAAGCCGCGACCAAGCGCGGCGCTTCTTCTCCGACACGTGGGCCAAGTATCGTCGCGGCGAGACTCTCGCCGGCCTGGAGCAGACCGTGCTGCAGGTGGTGCTTCTGCACCCGGAGTACCACGCGATCCTCGAACATCCCGAGCGCCACGTCGAACGGGACTATTCACCCGAAGGCGGCGACATCAACCCGTTTCTCCACCTGTCGCTCCATCTGGCCGTCGCGGAGCAGCTGTCCATCGGCCAGCCTCCCGGCATCGCCGAGCGCTATCGCCAGCTCGCGCTGCACACTGGTTCGGAGCACGACGCGTTGCATGCGATTCTGGAGTGCCTGGGCGAGACGCTATGGCAGGCGCAGCGCGCGGGCACGGCGCCGGATGAGGCGGTGTATCTCGGCTGTATCGACCGGCACCTGCAGGTCTGACCGTTCCGCGTCACCACCCGCTGCAAAGACAAAGGCCGGCGCTGCCGGCCTTTGCGAGAGGCTTGTGGCTATGCGACTAGTACTTCGATGCCAGGCCCTGCTGCTTGGAAAAGTACCAGGCCACGTCCTTGATGTCCTTGTCGCTGAGCGGCTTGGCCATCGGGCTCATGAGCGGGTTTTCCCGGGCGCCCGAACGGTAAGCTTTCAGTGAGTGCTCGAGATAGTCGTAGTACTGACCCGCGAGGCGTGGCGTCTCCGGCGTCAGCGGCTTGTTGCCATCCTCGCCATGACAAGCGGCACAGACTTCCTTCGCTTTCTTCTGCCCGGCTTCGTAGTCCGCTGCGAGCGCCGCGCCGCTGACGAGCAGCAGCATGCAGGCAGCGGTCACGATCCGATGGCTCATGGCGCAGGCTCGATCGAAGGTTGTCGTCGTCATTTGGCGCCCTCGCCGGAGTAATAGGCCGCAAGGTCGGCGATATCCTTGTCGCTGAGAGTGGCAGCGATACCGATCATGCTCGGATGCTTACGCGCACCGGACTTGTAGTCGTGCAGTGCCTTGATGATGTACCCGGCGCCCTGGCTGCCGAGCTTGGGCACCGTGTAGACATCCGGATACGCCGTGCGGAAGTCGGGGATGCCGTGGCATCCCTCGCACATCTGCTTCTTCTGTACGCCAGCGGCGGGGTCGCCGTCGGCCAAAGCCGGCACCGACACAGCCGCCAGGCTGCCGATGGCACAGACGGTAATCGCTCGGGAGAGGCTCATGATGGTCATCGAGAATGAGACGGATGGTCTTGGAGGGGCTTAGAAGCGCCTTTGTCGGGCACGCCGTTGTCGTTGTCGGGTTCAAAACCAGCGCGAACTTTATCGGATAGGCTGGGACCGGTCAATCGGCCGGGACACGGGCCCGACGCTCATCATCCGCCGGGGAGCTTCAAATCATCGGCCACTGTAAACGTCTGCGTGTAGCGCTGGTCGAGCGTGTCCTCGACCTCGACGCGCAGCTCGCCTTTTTCGTGCGGCACGAAATAGAAACGGAAGCTTGGATTGTCGCTGATCGAGAAATCCACCTCCGCGCTCATCACCGGCTTGCCGGCATAGGTAACCGTGACGCTGCGCACGAATTGCGGGGTCTTGCTCGGATCGAAATCACCGGCGAGCGGCGACTCGTTCGGATGGCGGATCATGAGCTGCACGAGCACAGGCTCGTTGTACTTGATCGTCTCTTCCTCGAACTTGAACTTCATCCTGCCGAGCAGACTGGCGGGCACCGCGTTCTTGCCGTTCGGCGCGGAGCAGCCGCCGGCCGCCTTGACCCAGCGCGAAGCCATGTACAGCTTGCCGTCATTCATCTCTGCGACCGCCCGCACGTGGCTGAAGTCTTCGAAGCGCAAGCGCGTCTCGAGCTGGACGCGGCCGCTGTCCGGCGTGAAATGGAACACGCCCGCTGCGGGCGACGGATTGCGCTCGACGATCAGGTAGACGGTCTTGATGTACTGCTCGGGCTTCTGGTCGATCAGCGCCTTCACGGCGACCGGCACCGTGGAAGCATCATCCGCACGCAGTGAAAGGAAGACGCTCAGAACGTCCTTGCCGCTCTGGATCTCGCGATCGCCGAACATGATCTTGCGGATCGTGTCCCAGTACGGCGACTGGGCGGGATCGGGCTCGGCTTTTTCGTTCGCCCGCGCCGGCGCGGTCGCGAGCAGAGCACTTGCGACGATCAACAGGACGATCGCTTTCCGACGGTGCAGCATGGAGCTCTCCTCGATACTGGGCAGTGCCCGGCGATTATAGCCCAGCGCCCGGTCTCTCCCTCGAACCGAGCGGTCTCCCGCTCAGTCTTCCCACTCCAGCTCGGTATACGCCTGCGTGACGTTGCGTCGATGGAACTGATCGAAGTTGACCCAGTTCTTCTCCTCCGACAGGCCGACCGTGTCGACCGCGTCCTGGATGCTTTTGCGCTGCTTGAGCGCGCGACGCACCTCGTCCACGATCACCTGCAGATAGTGCCGCTCCGGCTCGAGCGCCTGCGGCCACGGCAGATCGGCGCGCCCGTGGCCGGCGACGAAGCGCTGCGCCGGTATCGCCGCGAGCCGATCGAGCACGGACAGAAAACCCGTGATGCTGCCGTCCACCACCGGCGTGTGTTGCAGAAACAACAGGTCGGACGCCCACAGCGTCTGCGTCTGCACGTCGAGTACGGTCAGATCGTTGTCCGTGTGGGCGACCGGCCACGCGCGCAGAACCAGGCTGCGGCCGCCGATATCGAGCTGGCGCTCGTCCTGGACCAGTAGAGTGGGCGGGATCACTTCGCTGCCGTCGGCGAAATCGCCCAGATCGCGCTTGAGCGTATTGAAGTAGAACTTGCCGCGCTGTTGCATGGCGCGCGGCAGATTGTGATGGCCGACGTAGGTCGGATTGTCCGCGCGAAACGCAGCAGCACCGAAAACGTGGTCCGGATGGACGTGCGTGAGAATGACATAGCAGATCGGCAAGCCCGTGCGCGCGCGGATCGCTTGTCGCAACTTTTGTCCGAGCGGGAACGAGCCGCCGGCATCGACGACCGCAACGCACCGGCTGCCTACGATGAAACCGATATTGGCCTGGTCGCCGAGGTTCGCGGGCGCGCGATCGTCGAGCGTGCCGTAATGCACGAAGTTGCCCGGCGCGACCTCTTCGATGGCAAATGGAATCTCTGGTTGCGCGCGGGCGTGATGGCCGACGGCCAGGGCCAGACTTGCGAGGAGCAGCGCGATCGTGCGTTTCATCGTTTGCCGGAGAGCATTGCAAGCGGGCGAGCATGCCTCAATCGAGGCTTCGTCGCAAATCC
>Ga0316620_10001482_pt1 | contig 10181 bp, 10 predicted proteins | sample OWC_Aug_M1_C1_D5_FD_207651 | JGI IMG/M metagenome (GOLD analysis project Ga0316620, IMG submission 207651) | Wetland soil microbial communities from Old Woman Creek delta, Ohio, United States - OWC_Aug_M1_C1_D5_B | ecosystem: Environmental > Terrestrial > Soil > Wetlands | place: USA: Ohio...
TGACGGCATACGGTCCGGCAAGGTGGACACGACCGATGTAGCGGCCGATCTCCTTGATCAGAGGCCGGTCGAAGACATCGATCTTGCCCCGGGACGCGCCGTGAAGGAGCTCGAGGCTGTCGAAAAGCGAGCCGCCGGCCCTGTCCCAATAGCCCGGACCTTCGTCACAGCCGCCGTCGGCCGGATAGGAGGCCAGGAAGACGTCGAGGCATCTCAGGGCCTTGTGGACGCTTCGCACCCGCCGAGCCGGGTCCCTTTCGACGAGGAGCGTCGCGGCCAGCCAGTTCGAGACGATCCAGGGGTTCCAGTTATTGACCTGGCGCCCCCCGAAGCCCATCCACCAGAAGTCGTCGCGCTCGAGGCAGGGCGCGAGAACCCGCCGCTCGATCTCGAGGCGGATGCGCTCGCGAACGAGCGGGGAGACGCGGTTGAGCGCGTCTCCGACAAGATAGTCCGTCCAGGCCAGAAGCATGGCCGTTTCGGCGGCGAAGAGGTCGACGACGGGCTCGGTGACATCGGGCAGGCCGGGACCCCGTTTCTGGGCGCCGACGTGGGCCGGCACACCCCAGAACGATTCCTCGCAGATCGTCCAGACGCCGTCGAGAATGTCGTCGAGGAATCGGCCGCGGCCCTCGACGGCCTCACCGATGACTAGGTCAGCCAGGCGCACGCGGCGGCCGAAGGACACGGACTCGTAGCGCGTCCGGTTCCCGTCGCGGACGAAGTCGAGGAAGACCGACGCCTTCGGCGCGGGCCATTCGGCGCCGAGGTGCGCTTCCGCCAGGCGCACATGGGCGGCCCGGACGGCCGCCGGGACCCTGGCCCAGCCTTCGGCATCTCCGGCCTTCGGGTAGGGGTGCCAGTCTCCGGGCGAGAGGAGCACGGCCTCGAGGGCATCCGGCGGAAAAGAGCCGGCGAGACTGACGGGGGGCCTGTCCTGACCGAATGACAGAGCCCCGGCGAACAGGAAGATCGCCGACGCCGCCGTGACAACGATCCGTCTTGGGTTGATCATCCCGGCCTCACGCGCCTTCCGATCCGATCTTCGTGACATAGGGCTCAACACACTTTGTTGCCCGTTGAAGAGGTCCATCGAGTGTCTTGGGTTGTATGTCGCCGCATTAACGATTAGAATCAGTATATCAGAAAACGCCTCTGAATCCTGAAAGGAGCGGGCCATGAGCCGAGAGCGCATCCGCCGCCGGGATTTCCTAAAGACGATGGCCGCCGCGGCGGCCGTAGGGACGACCGCCTCGTCGCTAAGAGGGGCCGTCCCCTCCGGGAAAGGCCCCGAGGCCCGCCGTGCCGCCGGCTTTGCCTTTGACGCGAAGGGCCTCCCGACCGCGACGCTCGGCAAGACGGACGTCACCGTTCCGCGCATCGGCATCGGGCTCGGCAGCCGCTTCTGCGCCGTCACGGACGAAGACAAGGCCCTCGAGATCCTCGAGGCCGCGCTCGATCACGGTTTCTATTATTGGGACACGGCGTACAACTACACCAACAAGGCCATCATCAGCGAGGAGCGCCTCGGCCGCGTCCTCGAACGCCGCCGCAACGAGGTCTTCCTGGCCACGAAATTCGAGGAGCGGACCTACGACGGCGTCATGCGCCAGCTCGAAGGGAGCCTGAAGCGCCTGCGGACCGATCATCTCGACCTCTACCAGGTCCACCTCATCCAGTCCATGACCGACCTCGACACGCTCGGCCTCCCCGGCGGCGCCCTCGACGCCCTGCGCAAGATCAAGGAGCAGAAGATCGCCCGGTTCATCGGCTTCAGCGGCCACGTCGACGCCGCGGCCATGGCCGAAGCCGCCCGCCGCCACGATTTCGACACCATGCTCATCGCCCTCAACCACTACGAGGAGCGGCGCGGGGATTTCGAGGCCGGGGCCATCCCCGCCGCGGCGTCGCGGAAGATGGGCATCATGATCATTAAGTCCGTCCGGCCGCGCGAAACGGTCGCCGGCCTGGCCGCTTCGGACCTCATCCGCTATGCCCTGACCCTGCCGCTCGTCCACTCCGCGGTCGTCGGCACGGACAGCGTCGAGGTCGTCCGCAAGAACGCCGTGCTCCTGCGCGATTTCAAGCCCCTGTCTTCCGAGGAGATGGGCCGTCTCGCGGTCAAGCTCGAGCCCTTCTTCGCCGGCAACGGCCTCCCCTGGATGAGGCCGGGTTATCGGGACGGGGAGGGGTGTTGAAGGCCGGCGCTCTTGCCGTCCTGGCGGCGACGGCGCTCATCGCCCTGGCCGCCTGCCGGACCGGCGAGCGAGGCCTTTCGCGCGTCGCCGCGTCCGATTTCGAGGACGGCTCGGCCGCAGGATGGACACCCGACGACCCGTCCCACTGGCGCGTCGTCGCCGATGACGGCTCGAAGATCTACGAGCTCCGAGCGCCCGGCGCTCCCGGCCCCGTCCGTGCGCCGACCTCCCGCTCGCTCCTCGCGGGCCGCGACGTCTCGGCCTTCGAGTTCACCGGCCGGCTGCGCTGCCACACCGACCCGTCGACGCCCGTCCGGGACATGTGCGTCATCTTCCATTATCAGGACCCGACCCATTTCTGCTACGTTCATTTCGCCGGCACGAGCGACGAGGTTCACAACATCATCGGCCTCGTCGACGGCGCCGACCGGGTCAAGATCAACGCCGAGCCGGCCGGGCAGTCCGTCTTCCGCCTGACCGACCGCGCCTGGCACCGTTTCAAGGTGACGTGCGACGCGAAGACAGGCGAGGTCCGGGCCTATCTCGACGACATGGCCGTCCCCATCCTGACCGCCCGCGATACGGCCCTCGGCCACGGCCTGATCGGCGTCGGCTCGTTCGATGACACCGGCGCCTTCGACGATCTGGAGCTTCGGGTCCCGGAGAAGTGATCCCATGGCCCTCCGCAACACTTTGAGATCGTTCCTCAATCCCCCCAAAAGCAAGCCCTTGGACGACGCCTGCATCCTCTTCGGCAGCGCCGAGGAGCTCGAGTCGGCCATCCGGTCCCGGGACAAGCTGATGGTCCTTTTTTACGCTTCCTGGTGCCCCTATTCCCAGGCTTTCCTGCCGACGTATCTCGTTCACGCTTCGGGCGGCGACCCCTGTTACGCGCGTATCATCGTCGACGATGGCGACCCCCTCGTCGAGAAGTACGCGATCAGCGTTTTCCCGACCGTGCTGTTCTTTGAGCAGGGCGCCCTGGTCCGCCGGCTGGACGGCGTCTTTCACCGCGGCCTGAGCCAGGGCCAGCTCCAGGACTTCGCCCGTCGCTGCTCCGTGAAGTGATCCGATGGCCAGGAGATCTCCTGCCGCCGTCCCGCTCCTCCTCCTCACGGCGGCCCTCGCGTCCGCCTCGTGCGGCAAGCCCGTCTCTGTGACCTTCGGTGTGCTGACCGACGCCCAGTTCGCGCCCGCCCCTTCCTCTGGAACCCGCTCCTACGACCGTTCCTGGCTCAAGGTCCGTGACGCGCTCGACATCTTTAACGGCCGGGGCGTCCGGTTCGTCGTTCATCTCGGCGACCTCATCGACCACGACGCCGGGAGCTATGACCTCATCCTGCCGGCCTTCGCCCACTCCCGGGCGCCGGTCCGCTTCGTCCTCGGGAACCACGACTTCGACGTCGCTCCCGAGCGCCAGGCCGAGCTCCTCTCCCGCCTCGGGATCGGATGCGGCTATTACGCGTTTTCAGAGGGTGGCTGGCGCTTCATCGTCCTCAACGGCGACGAGTTGGGATTCAACTTCCCTAAGGACGAAGAGCTGGCCCGGGAATCCGAGGAGATGTTCGCCGCCCTCACCGCCTCGTTCCGGCCCAACGCCACCAAGTGGAACGGGGGCGTCGGCCGGGACCAGCTCGCTTTCCTCGATGCCGAGCTCGGGGCCGCCGACCGCGGCGGCCGGCCGGCCGCCGTGTTCTGCCACTTTCCCGTCTTCCCCCCGGCCGGCCATAACCTATGGAACGATGAGGCCGTCGTCGCCGTCCTCGAGAAGCACCCCTCGGCCAAGGCCTATTTCAGCGGCCATAACCACGCGGGGGATTTCGCCGTCCGGAACGGCGTCGTCTACCTGAGTTTCGCCGGGGTCGTCGAGACACCTGATTCCGGGGCCGGCGCGGTCGTGACCTTGACCCGGGACCGCATTGTCGTCGACGGATTCGGCCGCGAGCCCGACCGCGAGGCCCCGCTCCGCCGCTCGCCCTGATTGACAGGCAACGCCGATTCTGCAATTGTAGTTAGATATCCCGGAACGCAAGGAAAGGCTGGACCCATGAACAGACACTTCACCCTGACCGTCCTTCTCGCCGGATTCGCCTGCCTCCTCCTGGCGGGCTGCCAGGCGAAAGACGAACAGGTCGTCGAGGACACCTGGGCTTCTCTTCTCAAGATCACAGCGAGCGATACCGCCAATACCGACAATTTCGGTTACGCCATCGCCCTCGACGGCGACTACGCCCTCATCGGCGCACCCGGCGCCGACAGGACGCTGACCGACGGCGGCGCGGCCTACCTGTTCCTGAAATCGCAGGGCGGACTCGATGCCTGGGGCCAGGTCAAGATACTCGCCGCCGAGGATGCCAGCTCAAGCGATTTCTTCGGCTGCGCCGTCTCCATCTCCGGCGATTACGCCGTGGTCGGGGCGGGCGGGGAGAACGGCTCCGGGACCGACCAGGGCGCCGCTTATGTCTTTTACCGTAACCAGGGAGGGGCCGACAATTGGGGCCAGGTCAAAAAGCTCGTCGGCAGCGACACGGCCGACCTTGACGGGTTCGGCTATGCCGTCGCCATCGACGGGACGACCATCGTCATCGGCGCGGACGGCGAGGACGGCTCCGGCACGGACCAGGGTGCGGCCTATATCTTCACCAAGGACCAGGGCGGGGCTGACAATTGGGGCCAGGTCGCCAAGCTTGTCTCCGGCGACCCCGACGATGTCAACCAATTCGGCTATGCCCTTACCCTAAAGGGAGATTACGCCCTCATCGGCTCCCCCAGAGAGGACGGGGCGGGGGGGGACCGCGGCGCGGCCTATCTGTTCTCCCGCAACCTCGGGGGGGCTGACGCCTGGGGGCTCGTGAAGAAGATCGTTCCGGGCGATCCGACCGATGACGCCTGGTTCGCGGCCGCCCTGGCGATCGACGGGACCTTGGCGGTCATCGGCTCGGGCTGGGACGACGGCGGGGGGACGAACCGGGGCGCCGCCTACGTCTTCAGCCGGGACTCCGGCGGCACGGACAACTGGGGCCAGGTCAAGAAGCTCACCGCGAGCGACGCGCGGGATGGCGATATGTTCGGCTACGCTGTCGCCATCGACGGGACGACCGTCGTCGTCGGCGCCGGCTGGGCCAACGCGGGCGGCACGGAACGGGGCCAGGCCTACGTCTTCACCAAGGACGAGGGTGGCACGGACAGCTGGGGCGAAGTCCAGCGCCTGCGGGCGAGTGACGCCGCGAGCGAGGATTGGTTCGGTTACTCCACCGTGATCTTTGGCTCGTACATCCTGGTTGGGGCCGTCGGAGAGGACGGAGCCGGTTCCGCGCGGGGCGCGGCCTACTTCTTCAAGAAGATCTGAAGACGGGGCCCGCCCGGTCCGATTGACAGGCCCGTTGTTTTCGGCGAGAATCGCCCTGGACCGGGCGTTCCGAGCCGCGGTCCTTCAACCCGATGTCGCGATACGACCTGGCCATCACCCATGACTGGGAATACGACGGGGATTTCGTCCGTCTCGTCGCCGGATCGGCCCTGTCGCGCGGCTTGGCCACGCTCCTTATCCCTCCGGCCGAGGCCGCACTTGTCCTCGAAGGATTTCGGGCCGGCGCCCTCGACTTCGCCGCCCTGTTCGACCGGGCTTCGGGAGCCTCGCCGGAATTCATCGCCCTTCAGGCCCTGGCCGTCGAAAGGGGCCGGGACGTCATCGAGGGCCTGGACAAGCTCCGATGGGCTTCCGACAAGGCGACGATGCACCTGGAGTTCCTCTCCGCGGGCATTCACACGCCGTACACGGTCATCCTTCCGGCCTTCGAGTCGCAGCCTCGGATCGACCTGACGGCCTGCGAGCTGGATCCGCTCGGGGCTCCCTTTGTCATCAAGCCGGCCAATACGACGGGAGGCAGCCTGGGCGTCGTCGCCGACGCCGTCGGCTTGGACGACGTCCTGGCGGCGCGAAAGACCTACCCGGCCGACAAATATCTGCTCCAGGAGAAAGTCCTCCCCGAGGTGAAGGCCGGCCGGAGGTTCTGGTTCAGGGGGTTCTATGTCCTTGGCGAGGTCCATCTCACCTGGTGGGACGACCGCACCCACGTCTACGCCGAGCTCGGTCACGACGAAGCCGCGGCCGCCGGCCTCGACCCGATCTACGCGATCGTGCGGGCCATCGCCCGCGTCTCCCGGCTCCGGTTCTTTTCGACGGAGGTGGCCAGGGACGTCCGCGGCCGCCTCGTCGTCGTCGATTACGTCAACGAGATCTGCGACATGAGGCTCCGGTCGGTCCACCCGGACGGCGTCCCGGACGCGGTGGTGGCGAGGATCGCCGACCGCATCGCCGCCCATGCCGCCGAGGCCGCGGCCCGGCCAGACCTGCAGGGCCCGGCCGGGGAGTCCTAAATGAAGCTCAGGGGAATGATCATCGGCCTCCTTCTGGCGCTCGTGGCCGTCTACTTCATCTTCTTCACAAACGTCGCCAAGGATGAAAAGGGCGGGCTCGAGATCATGGTCGACAAGTATCTCGAGTCAAAGATCAAGCTGACCGAGGCCAATCTGGACAGCCTGTCGCGTGAGGTCCTCACGTATACGAGCGAAGGGGAGGGGCTGCCCGAGTCGCTCGACGCGCTGAGGCGTTTCCACCCGACCGCGGGCTCTTTGCCTGATGCCTGGGGAACGAAGATCCGCTACGAGCGGCTGTCGGACTCGAGCTTCCGGCTCCGGTCGGCCGGGCCGGACCGGATCTTCGACAACGGCGACGATATCGTCAAGGATTTTTGACGAAGAGCCGCTTGATCCTGGCCCAGAGCGTCTTCCGCGGCGGGGCTTCCCCGATCTCGAGCTTGCCGACCGACTTGCGGAAGGCGGCTTTGGGCGGGAAATAAGGGGCGTGACGGAGCAAGGCCAGATCGTACTCCCCGCGCTTGTCGGGGTCGCGGAGCGTCTGGAAGGCCTCCTGGATGCGGCCGAGGATGGCCGCGCGCTCGGCTTCGGAGACGAGGCCGTAGAGCGCGAGCGATCCGTCCCCGTAGGTGGCCAGGGCGGCCTGATAGCCCTCCCAGATCTCGTCCTGCGAGGCCGTCCGCTCCACGGACAGGAGCTCGTAGTAGTTCCAGTCCTCGATTCTCTTCAGCATCAGGCGTCCGGCAGGCGGATCTCGGGGGGCGTCCGTAGGGTGAACTCGATCGAATAGGCCAGCTCCTCGGACATCTGCCGGACGGCCCTGGCCGCGGGCGAGCCTCTGTGCTCCACGTAGTAGGGCCGGAGGCTGCGGAGCGAGGCGGGAACATCCTCATCGTAGGGTATCGCGCCGAGGTATTTCATGTCGATGAGCAGGTACTTGCGGGCCACGTCGGCCACGGACCGGCCGAGGAGGACGTCCTCCTCGTTGCGCGTCCTGTTCATGACCAGGCAGGGCCGGAAGCCGCGCAGGGCCCGGTAGAGGATCGTCCCGTAGGTCCTGTCGGTCTCCATGAGCGACTTGAAGAAGCCGTAGAGCGACTGGGAGTTCTTCTCGATCTGATCGAGCATCTTCTGGTGGAGGTCCTTGATCTTGTAGTGGTCCATGTAGAGCTTGAGGACCCGCATGATGCACGACTTCAGGAAGAGGTAAGTGTTCTCGATGGCCGTCGGCTCGGGCGTCGTCACGACGATGCCGGGATTGGCGCTGAGGAAGAAGTCAAGCGTGTTGAACGAGCTGCCCGTGCCCAGGTCGAGGATGACGTTCGGGGTCGGGAACTGCCGGATCTGGCGGAGGAGCCGGAGCTTGCGGTAATGGGCGATGTTGGCGACGAAGAGGATGTTCTCCGTGCCCTTGACCAGGCGCAGGTTCCTGTAGGGGGTCTCGACGGCCGCGGCCTCGAGCGTCGGCACGGCCCCGGTCAGGAAGTCGCCGAGGTCCGGATGGGCCGGCTTGATGCCCAGAAGGGTATGGAGGTTGGGGGCCCCGAGATCGGCGTCGATCAGGACGACCTCGCGGTCGAGCGAGGCGAGGTGGAGGCCGAGATTCGCGGCGATGAAGCTTTTGCCCGTGCCGCCCTTGCCGCCGCCAATAGCCCAGATCCGTTTATCCATGATTAACCTTGGCCCCGACACTCTTTTTTACCACAGACGGCGACTGAATTCAAACGAGGGAGCGCTCCGCCGTTCACATAAGACGGGACTGCCTTCAACGGCAGCTTCCCGGGGCCGTTGAGGATCGCCCTGGGGGGGCGAGGTCTCAGCGGCTGATGGGCCATCCCTCTGGTTCGCGGGCGAGCGATAGAAGGGATCCGATCGAGCCCTTGTCCCTAGACGGGCTTGGCCTCCACGCCTTCCGTCGTCGTGCTCTTCTTCTTGTTCCAGGCCTTGCGGATGAGGAGCAGCATGACCAGGAGCAAGGCGGCGATCATGGCCCGGGCGCCCCAGAGGTAGGGCCGGTTGGCCGGGTCCTTGCCCGTCATCAGGAACTCCTTGATCGCGTCTTGGTAGGTCCAGACGCCCAGCATGATGAGCAAGTAGAGCGGCGTGATCCAGGTCAGAACGAACTTGAAGATCCCGGGGACCTTGAGGTCGGCGCCCTTGTGCATTTCGACCCAGCCCTTCTTGAGCTTGAAGACCCAGGAGAAGAGCACGATCTCTATGGCCGCGAAGACGACCAGTCCGAACGTGCCGGCCCAGAAGTCGAGCTCGTCCAGGAACCCGAATTTGAAGAAGGCGATGACGATCGCCGACAGGACGACGAGGACGGAGAAGACGACGATGACGGCCTTCTCCCGCTTCCACTTGAACTCGTCCTCGAGGAAGGCGATGGCCGGCTGGGTCAAGGCCACCGACGAGGTGATGCCGGCGATGAAGAGGAGGAAGAACCACATGCCGCCGAAAATCTGCCCGAACGGGATCTTCTGGAAGATGACCGGCAGGGCCTGGAATCCGAGATTGAAGGCCCCTCCCTGGGCGATCGTTTGCGTTTGCGCCCGGCCGAAGAAGGCCACGGCGATGGGGATGGCGACCGTGCCGCCGAGGATGACCTCGGCGAACTCGTTCGTGGAGGCGGTCGTGATGCCGTTGAGGGTGATGTCCTGCTTTTCACGGACATAGGAGGCGTAGGTGTTGATGATGCCCTGGCCGAGGCTCAGGGTGAAGAAGATCTGGCCGGCCGCGACCAGCCAGACCGAGGCCGACCCCAGGCGGCTGAAGTCCGGGTTCCACATGTAGCCCATGCCGTTGGCGACGCTCATCTCCGGCTGGGACGGGTCGGGCGTGCCCATGGTCAGGACCCGGACGACGAGGATGATGCCGAAGATGAAGAGAAGGGGCATGCCGTACTTGGCCAGGACCTCGATGCCCTTGGAGACGCCCTTGTAGAGGAAATAGAAGTTGAGGCCGATGGTGATGGCCCAGAAGATGAGGACGGGTCCGAGATTGTGGAAGAATTGGTTCGATTCGATCCCCTGGAAGCCGCGCAGGAACTGGCCCATGGCGTCCCGGTTGGCGTGACCGAAGTACTTGCCCGTCACCGAGAACCACGAGTAGCCCAGGCACCAGGACTCGATGAAGTTGTAGTAGATGACGATGACGAAGGGGATGACGATGCCCAGGGCGCCGAGGTACTTCGAGGCCGGCTTCCGCCACAGGAGGTTGAGCATGCCCGGCGTCGTGCCGTGGCCGTGCGTGCCGCCCATGCGGCCGATCGTCCACTCGACCCACATCATCGGGATGCCGAGGAGGAGGAAGGCGACGAAATAGGGGATCATGAACGCGCCGCCGCCGTTGGCCGCGGCCTTGACCGGGAATCGCAGGAAGTTGCCCAGGCCGATGGCGTTGCCGGCCACCGCCAGGATGAGACCGATGCGCGAGCCCCACTGCTCGCGGCCGCCGGCCTCGACGACGACCTCCTGCTTCTTGCCGAAGAGAACGCGGGAGAAGCAGTAGATCGTCAGGGTCAGGATGAAACCCCATCCGAAGACGAGGAAAAACCAGCCGCTCGTTGAGACGCCTTGAGTCATGGGACCTCCTCGGGCTGCA
>Ga0316620_10001484_pt1 | contig 10177 bp, 7 predicted proteins | sample OWC_Aug_M1_C1_D5_FD_207651 | JGI IMG/M metagenome (GOLD analysis project Ga0316620, IMG submission 207651) | Wetland soil microbial communities from Old Woman Creek delta, Ohio, United States - OWC_Aug_M1_C1_D5_B | ecosystem: Environmental > Terrestrial > Soil > Wetlands | place: USA: Ohio...
TGGCCGACAGCCGCGCCGCGCCGCCACATGCCGCGCGCCTAGCCGAATGGTTGCCGCAGGTCCCTGTTTTCACCGGTCCGTTCGACGACGCGCGCCTGCAGGCGGCCGACATGCTGGTGGTGAGCCCCGGTGTGCCGCTGGCTGAACCGGCTGTCGCGCGTGCCATGGCGGCAGGTGTCGAGGCGGTGGGCGACGTCGAATTGTTCGCCCGCGCCATCCAGGCACTCAATACGCAACGCGAGCATCCGATGCGGGTGATCGCGATCACTGGCAGCAACGGCAAGAGCACCGTCACTGCGATGTGCGGCGACATGTGCCGCATGGCAGGCCTGTTCACCAGCGTGGCAGGCAACATCGGCCTGCCGGTGCTGGATGCGCTATACGAGATCGAACAGGGAAGTGCGCCTGCGCCACAGGTGTGGGTTTTGGAGCTTTCCAGCTTCCAGCTCGAAACGACGAAGAGCCTCAACGCCAATGCCGCCACGGTGCTCAATGTGACGGAAGACCACATGGACCGCTATCCTGACATGGACGCCTACGCTGCGGCCAAGGCACGGATTTTCGGCGGCGACGGCGTGCAGGTGGTGAACCGCGACGACGCGCGCAGTCTTGCGATGGCATTGCCGGGTCGGCAAGTGGTGAGCTTTGGCCTCGATCGCTGTCCGAAGAACGAGAATTTCGGCTTGTGCGAGGACGAACTGTGCCTGGGCGGCGACATGCTGATGCCGCTATCCGCGCTGCCGGTGGCCGGGCTGCACAATGCCGCCAACGCCCTGGCGGCACTGGCGCTGACCCGTGCGCTGGGCCTGCCGATGGAACCCCTGCTACGTGGCCTGGCGCATTTCAAGGGACTGCCGCACCGGGTGGAAAAAGTGGCCGAGATCGACGGCGTGACCTACTACGACGACTCCAAGGGCACCAACGTCGGCGCTACCGAGGCCGCGCTGTATGGCCTGGGCGATCGCAAGGCGGTGGTGATTCTCGGCGGCGACGGCAAGGGGCAGGATTTCAGTCCCCTCAAGGCGGCAGTGGCAGCCAACGCCCGGGCCGTGGTGCTGATCGGGCGTGACGCCTCGCTGATCGGCGCCGCCATCGCAGGCAGCGGGATCGATACCTATCCGGCAGCCAGCCTGCCGGATGCGGTCGCCCAGGCACAGCGCCTTGCCCATCCCGGCGATGCGGTCCTGCTGTCGCCCGCCTGCGCCAGTTTCGACATGTTCCGCAATTACGTGCACCGTGCCGAAGTGTTCATCGACGCTGTGAAAAAGCTGGCGGCAGAAAGGGCAGCGAACTGATGCTCTACGCTGCGCGCGCGCCCAAACCGAGTGCCGAGCTCGATTTCAGCCTGTTGTGGCTGGCCATGGGGCTGCTGGCGATTGGCCTGGTGATGGTTTATTCCGCGTCGATCGCGATTGCCGAAGCGGCCAAATACACCGGCCACAACGGCGCGTACTACCTGATACGACAGGGCATTTTCATTGCCATGGGCGTCGGCGTCGGCATGGCTGCGTTCCGTGTGCCGATGCGGGTGTGGCAACAGGCCGCGCCCTATCTCTTTCTCGTCGGCCTGCTGTTGCTGGTGGTGGTGCTGATTCCCCATATCGGGCGCGAGGTCAACGGCAGCCGCCGCTGGATTCCGCTCGGCTTCGCCAACCTGCAGCCGTCCGAACTGATGAAGTTCCTTGCCGTGCTGTATGCCGCCGACTACACCACGCGCAAGGCCGCCTTCATGCACGATTTCAAAAAAGGTTTCCTGCCGATGGCCGCGGTGATGCTGGTGGTCGGCGCGCTGCTGCTGCGCGAGCCGGATTTCGGCGCCTTCGTCGTCATCATTTCCATCGCCATGGGCATCCTGTTCCTCGGCGGGCTGAACTGGAAAGTGTTCGCCGGACTGGTGGTGGTGCTGCTGATCGGTTTCGTCCTCCTGATCCTGACGTCGCCCTACCGCCTGCAGCGCGTGCTCGGCTTCATGGATCCCTTCGCCGACCCGTACGGGAAAGGCTATCAGTTGTCGCATGCGCTGATCGCCTTCGGACGCGGCGAGTGGCTGGGCCTCGGGCTGGGCGGCAGCATCGAAAAATTGTTCTACCTGCCCGAAGCGCACACCGATTTCCTGATGGCGGTGATCGCCGAAGAGTTCGGGTTCGTCGGCGTGGTCGTGGTGATTGGCCTGTTCGCCTGGCTCATCATCAAGGCCTTCCTCATCGGCCATCGCGCCGCCCAGCTCGAGCGCAATTTCTGCGCGCTGGTGGCGCAGGGCATCGGCATCTGGATCGGGGTGCAGGCACTCATCAACATGGGCGTGAACGTCGGCCTGCTGCCGACCAAGGGCCTCACCCTGCCCTTCCTGTCGTTTGGCGGCAGCGGCATCATCGCCAACTGCCTGGCGATCGCCCTGCTGCTGCGCATCGACTGGGAACACCGGCAGATGATGCGGGGGAAAACCTTCTGATGGCCGCGCTGAACCGCACCCTCATGGTGATGGCCGGCGGCACCGGCGGCCACGTCTACCCGGCGCTGGCGGTGGCCGACGCGCTGCGCGCGCGCGGCTGGGACGTGTTCTGGCTGGGTACGCGCGCCGGCCTGGAGGCGCGCGTGGTGCCCGCGGCCGGAATCGACATGGTGTGGGTGAGCATGGGCGGCGTGCGCGGCAAGGGCGTGCTGAAGAAGCTGCTGTTGCCGGCCACGCTGCTGGTCGCTTTCTGGCAAAGCCTGCGGGCGATCCTGCAACGGCGGCCGGACGTCGTGTTGGGCATGGGCGGCTATACCGCTTTCCCCGGCGGCATGATGGCGAGCCTGCTCAACAAACCGCTGGTCATCCACGAGCAGAACTCGATCGGAGGCCTCACCAACCGCGTGCTGGCGTGCCTGGCCGACCGCGTGCTGACCGCCTTCCCCAAGGTGTTCACTCACCCGCACGACAAGCCGATCCCGTGCCGTCGTGTGGCAACCGAGTGGGTGGGCAACCCGGTGCGTCCCGGCATCGCTGCGACGGGCGATCGCGCAGCCCGTACCGGACCGTTGCGACTCCTGGTCGTGGGCGGCAGCCTCGGCGCGCAGGCGCTGAACGAGCGGGTGCCGCAGGCGCTCGCCCTGCTGCCCGCCGACAGGCGGCCGCAAGTGGTGCACCAGTCGGGCCGCCAGCACCTCGACACGCTGCGCGCCAACTATGCTGCCGCCGGGGTCGAGGCGGAGGTACGCGACTACATCGAGGACATGGCGGCCGAATACCGGGCCTGCGACTTCGCCATCTGCCGCGCCGGCGCGATGACCGTCGCCGAACTGGCCTGCGCCGGGGTGCCGGCAATGCTGGTTCCCTTCCCTTTCGCGGTGGACGACCACCAGACCGGTAACGCCGAATTCCTCAGCGAGGCCGGCGCCGCCTGGCTGATGCCACAGAAGGAACTCACTGCGGAAAAACTGGCGGCGCTGATCGGCGGCCTCGACCGCGCCACCTTGGCGGCGATGTCGGACAAGGCGCTGAAACTGGCCAAACCCGATGCGACCCGGCAGGTCGCCGATATTTGCGAGGCGCTGGCGAAATGAAGCACGCCGTCAAACACATTCACTTCGTTGGCATTGGCGGCGTCGGCATGAGCGGTATCGCCGAAGTGCTGCTGAACCTGGGCTATGCGGTATCCGGCTCGGATCTGGCCGATAACGCGGTGACACAACGCCTGGCGAAGCTGGGTGCTTGCATCCATCGCGGCCATGCAGCGGAGAACATCGCCGGTGCCGATGCGGTGGTCACCTCGACAGCGGTGCAGGAATCCAATCCCGAAGTGATCGCTGCGCGCGAGAAGAAGATTCCCATCGTGCCGCGCGCGTTGATGCTGGCCGAACTGATGCGATTGCAGCGGGGCATTGCGATCGCCGGCACCCATGGCAAGACCACGACAACCAGCTTGGTCGCCAGCATCCTCGGTGAAGCGGGGATGGACCCGACCTACGTGATCGGCGGCAAGCTCACCGCCGCCGGCACCAACGCGCGGCTCGGCAAGGGCGACTTCCTGGTGGCCGAGGCCGACGAATCCGACGCCTCCTTCCTCTATCTCACGCCGGTGATCGCGATCGTCACCAATATCGATGCCGATCACATGGACACCTACGACCATGATTTCGAGCGCCTGAAAACCGCCTTCGTCGACTTCTGTCAGCGCCTGCCCTTCTACGGCATGGCGGTGCTGTGCATCGACGACCCGCACGTGCGCGAGATCCTGCCGCGCATCACCAAGCCGATCATCACCTACGGCTTCGACGAAGCGGCGCAGGTGCGTGCGGTGAACCCGCGCTTCGAGCATGGCCGGATGCATTTCACCGTCAAGCGCGAAGGCGTGGCTGACCTTGACGTGGTGCTGAACCATCCCGGCATGCACAACGTGCTGAACGCGCTGGCGGCGATTGCGGTGGCAACCGAAGTCGACGCCAGCGATGCCGCCATCGTCAAGGCGCTCGCCGAATTCCACGGCGTGGGGCGGCGTTTCCAGCGCTATGGCGAGCTGCCTGCCAAGGATGGCGGGCATTACACCCTGATCGACGACTATGGCCATCACCCGGTGGAAATGGCCGCCACGCTCGCCGCCGCCCGCGGGGCCTTCCCGGGGCGCCGGCTCGTGCTGGTGTTCCAGCCACACCGTTTTACACGCACGCGCGACTGCTTCGAGGATTTCGTGAAAGTGCTGTCGGAAACCGATGTACTGGTGTTGACCGAGGTGTATCCCGCAGGCGAGGCGCCCATCGTGGCGGCGGACGGCCGCGCACTCGCTCGCGCGGTACGGGTGGCCGGCAAGGTCGAACCGGTGTTCGTCGAAAACGTCACTGATGTGCCTGCCGCCGTGCGCGACCTCGCGCAGGCGGGCGATGTGGTGCTGGTGATGGGCGCCGGCAGCATCGGCCAAGTGGCACCGAGTTTGGGGACGAATCATGCGGCATGACTACCGCATGAGCGAGATGGAGCTGGGCGGCGGCGCCGCGCCGGTGCTGCGCGGGCGTTTCCTCTACAACGAGCCGATGAAAAAGCACGTGTCGTGGCGCGCAGGCGGCGCCGCCCAGCGCGTCTATATTCCCGCCGACCTCGAGGATCTGACCTGGCTGGTCCGCTCGGTCCCAGCGCACGAAAGCGTCCACATGGTGGGCTTGGGAAGCAATCTGCTGGTGCGTGACGGTGGGGTCGCCGGCGTGGTGATCCTGTTGCACGGCGTGCTGAAAAAACTGGCCATCGAAAGCCGTACGCACGGATTGCCGCCGGCGCCGGCGGATGTCGACACGGCCCTCGTGTATGCCCAGGCAGGCGTCGCCTCGCCCAAGCTGGCGCGTTTTGCCGCCAACCACGATCTCGTCGGCGGCGAATTCTGGGCCGGCATCCCTGGCACCGTCGGCGGCGCGATTGCGATGAATGCCGGCTGCTACGGCAGCGAAACCTGGGACAAGCTGGTGCAGGTACAAACTCTGGATCGCGACGGCCAGTTGAACGAGCGGTTGCCGGATGAGTATGTGACCGGCTACCGCCATGTCGCGCTGAAGCTTCCACACCAGGAATGGTTCATCGGCGGCTGGTTCCGCCTGGCGCGCGGCGATGGCATGGCCTCGCGCGAAACGATCAAGGCCTTGCTGAAAAAACGCATTGCCTCGCAGCCACTGAATCTGCCCAACGCCGGTTCGGTGTTCCGCAATCCCCCCGGCGACTATGCGGCCCGGCTGATCGAGGCCTGTGGCCTCAAAGGTTTCAGGATCGGTGGTGCGCAGGTGTCGACCAAGCATGCCAACTTCATTGTCAACGTTGGCAATGCCACGGCGACCGACATCGAGCGTCTGATCGAACAGGTGGAAGACACCGTGGAGGCGCGCACCAACGTGCGGCTGATCCGTGAAGTGAGAATTATTGGAGAACGTCAGTGAGTGCTATCGAATCGGCGAAGAAGTTCGGGAAAGTCGCCGTGATGCTGGGCGGCACCTCGGCCGAGCGGCCGGTGTCGCTCAACAGCGGTGCGGCGGTGCTGGCAGCCTTGACGCGGCAGGGAGTCGATGCGCACGCATTCGACCCGGCGAATCGCAATCTGGGCGATCTCATTACCGGCGAGTTCGACCGCGTCTTCATCGCCCTGCATGGGCGCTACGGCGAGGACGGCTGCATGCAGGGCGCGCTGGAACTGCTGAATGTTCCCTACACCGGCAGCGGCGTGATGGCTTCGGCCATCGGCATGGACAAGTGGCGCACCAAGCTGCTGTGGCGTGCAGCGGGACTGCCGACGGCCGACTGGGACATCCTGACCGCCGCCAGCGATTTTGCCGCGGTGGAGAAGAAGCTCGGCCTGCCGATCTTCGTGAAACCGGCACGCGAGGGATCGAGCATCGGCATGAGCAAGGTGACCGCGCCGGGCACGCTGAAGGCTGCCTATGAAACCGCCGCCGAACACGACGCGCTGGTGCTGGCGGAAAAATTCATCGACGGCGCCGAGTTCACCGTCGGCATCCTCGGCGACACCGCACTGCCGCTGATCCGTCTGGAACCCGCAAAGGACAAGGCGTTTTACGATTTCGAGGCCAAATACCTGCGCAACGACACCCAGTATCACTGTCCGGCCGGCCTGCCGGAGGCGCAGGAAATGGCATTGCGGCAACTGGCGCTGGAGGCGTTCCGCCTGATCGGCGGGCGCGGCTGGGGGCGGGTGGATGTGATGCTGGACAGTCTCGGCAATCCCTACCTGCTGGAAGTGAACACCTCGCCCGGCATGACCGACCACAGCCTGGTGCCGATGGCCGCGCGCGTTGCCGGGCTGGATTTTGACGCCTTGTGCATGCAGATCCTGGAGCAGACGCTGTGACGTCTCCGGAACTCGCCGCCCATCCCCTGTCGCAGGTCGCCCGTGTGCTGACCTGGGGCGCACTCGCCCTGCTGGCCTATGGCGCGGTCAGCTGGGTCGCGGCGCAGCCCTGGTTCGCCCTGCACAACATCGATGTGAAAACTCCGGTGACGCACGTTACTGAGGCGCAAATCCGGCTGGTGGCTGAACGCCGGGTGCGCGGCACCTTCTTTACTGTCGATCTCGAAAACGTGCGCAGCAGCCTGGAAAAACTGCCCTGGGTGCGCGAGGCAAGGGTGGAACGCCGCTGGCCCGACACCCTGGTGGTATCGCTTACAGAACATGTGCCGCTGGCGCGCTGGAACGACAACGCGTTGGTGAGCGAATCAGGCGAAGTGTTTGATGCGGCTCTGGATCAGCCCCTGCCGCGTCTGGCTGGCCCAGAAGGCAGCAGCGCCGAAGTGGTGGATGCTTACCGCCGCAACCAGGCCGTGCTGGCCCCGCTTGGCATGAAGATCAGCGAACTTCGGCTGTCGCCGCGCCGGGCATGGTGGATGCGCCTCGACAATGGCATGCAGCTTGCGTTGGGTCGGCTGCATACCGACGCCCGTCTGGGGCGCTTCGTCAGCCTGTATCCGCGCCTGTTTGCCGCGCAGACCGTGGCAAGCGCCAATCCAACCAGCGCAGGGACACCGAACGCCAAACCCTCTGCCTCCATTGCGCCCCTTACGGTCGATCTGCGCTATCCAGACGGCTTCGCTGTGCGCATGCCGCACGGCGTATCCCCTTTCAAACCGAGTGAAACATGAGTGCACCGCAACATGAGTAAGCCAAGAGATCCCAAGAACCTCGTCGTCGGCCTCGACATCGGCACCTCCAAGATCGTCTGCATCGTTGCCGAAATCAACGACGAGGGCATGCTCGAGGTCATCGGCATGGGCACGCACCCGTCGCGCGGCCTGCGCCGCGGCGTGGTGGTCAACATCGAGGCCACCGTCAACGCGATCCAGCGCGCGCTGGAAGAGGCCGAGCTGATGGCCGACTGCAAGATCCGCGAGGTGTATACGGGCATCGCCGGCAGCCACATCAAGAGCTTCAACTCGCACGGCATGTTCGCCATCAAGGACAAGGAAATCAGCCAGATGGACGTCGACCGCGTGGTGGAAACCGCGCGCGCGGTGAACATCCCGACCGACCAGCAGATCCTGCACACCATCCCGCAGGAATTCATCGTCGACGGCCAGGAAGACGTGCGCGACCCGCTCGGCATGAGCGCGGTGCGCCTCGAAGTGAAGGTGCACATCGTCACCGGCGCGGTGTCGGCGGCACAGAACATCATCAAGTGCGTACGCCGCTGCGGACTCGAAGTCGCCGACCTGGTGCTGCAGCCGCTCGCCTCGGCGATGGCGGTGCTGACCGAGGACGAGAAGGAACTCGGCGTGTGCCTGGTCGACATCGGTGGCGGCACCACCGACATCGCCGTGTTCACCAACGGCGCGATCCGCCACACCGCCGTCATTCCGGTGGCGGGCGACCAGGTCAACAACGACATCGCGGTGGCGCTGCGCACCCCGCCGAAGGAGGCCGAGGACATCAAGGTTCAGTACGGCTGCGCGCTGCGCCAGCTGGCCGATGCGCGCGACATGATCGAGGTGCCCGGCATCGGCGATCGCCCGCCGCGCACGCTTTCCAGGCAGACGCTGGCCGAGTTCATCGAGCCGCGCATGGAGGAATTGTATTCGCTGGTGCAGGCCGAGCTGCGCCGCAGCGGGTTCGAGGAACTGCTGTCGTCCGGCGTCGTCATTACCGGCGGTTCGGCGGCGATGCAGGGCATGGTCGAACTCGGCGAGGAGGTCTTCCACATGCCGGTGCGGATGGGCTGGCCGCGCTACGAAGGCGGACTGTCGGATGTCATGCGCAATCCGCGTTACGCCACGTGCATGGGCCTCCTGATGGCTGGGCTGGAAGCGCGCGGGCGCGATGCGCCGAAGCTGTCCAGCGGCAATTTCAAGGACATCTTCGAACGCATGAAAAGCTGGTTCAAGGGGAATTTCTGACGCCGCCGCGCCGAGGTTGAGCGAGCGACATCGAAACGGGATTTGGCGGTGGTGCCGGATGCGTCAATCGCATCGCAGCAGACACGCCAAAGGATTTTTGAGTGTGGTTTTGTTTTGGGCAAAAAGAGGAGAGCAAGATGTTTGAACTGATGGATGTAGACACCCAGGATGCAGTGATCAAGGTAATCGGTGTGGGCGGCTGCGGCGGCAACGCGGTCGACCACATGATCAGCTCCGGATTGAATGGCGTGGAGTTCATCGCCATCAACACCGATGCGCAGGCGCTGAAGCGCAACCAGGCCAAGATGCAGTTGCAACTGGGCAACGGCGTGACCAAGGGTCTGGGCGCCGGCGCCAACCCGGAGGTCGGCCGCGAAGCCGCGCTGGAAGACCGCGAGCGCATCGCCGAACTGATCGACGGTGCCGACATGCTGTTCATCACCGCCGGCATGGGCGGCGGCACCGGCACCGGCGCCGCCCCGGTGGTGGCCGAAGTCGCCAAGGAACTCGGCATCCTCACGGTGGCGGTCGTCACCAAGCCCTTCATGTTCGAAGGCAAGCGCGTACGCGCCGCCAATGCGGGCATCGAAGCGCTGGCGCGCCACGTCGATTCGCTGATCATCATCCCCAACGAAAAACTGATGCAGGTGCTGGGTGACGATGTCTCCATGCTCGACGCCTTCAAGGCCGCCAACAACGTGCTGCATGGCGCCGTCGGCGGCATCGCCGAAGTGATCAACTGCCCCGGCCTGGTCAACGTCGACTTCGCGGACGTGCGCACCGTGATGAGCGAAATGGGCATGGCGATGATGGGCTCGGCGCAGGCCAGCGGCGAGAACCGCGCCCGCATCGCTGCCGAACAGGCCGTCGCCAGCCCGCTGCTGGAAGACGTCAACCTGGCCGGCGCGCGCGGCGTGCTGGTCAACATCACCGCCTCGTCCACCGTCAAGATGAAGGAAATCCACGAGGTGATGAACACCATCAAGGGGTTCACCGCCGAGGAAGCCACCGTCATCGTCGGCCAGGTGCTCGACGACACCATGGAAGACGCCCTGCGCGTCACCATGGTCGCCACGGGTCTCGGCAACCCCGTTGCCCGCCAGAACCAGAAGCCGATGCAGATCATCCGCACCGGTACCGACGATGCGCCGATGATGGTGAATGGCGCCAGCGAGGAACTGCCCAGCGTGATGACCAGCCGCCGCAGCCGCACCATCCAGGCGATGACCGATTCCGGCATCGACACCCTGGATATCCCGGCTTTCCTGCGTCGCCAGGCGGACTGAGCCACTAGCGCTGTGGCACCCCGCAGTGAAC
>Ga0316620_10001488_pt1 | contig 10167 bp, 8 predicted proteins | sample OWC_Aug_M1_C1_D5_FD_207651 | JGI IMG/M metagenome (GOLD analysis project Ga0316620, IMG submission 207651) | Wetland soil microbial communities from Old Woman Creek delta, Ohio, United States - OWC_Aug_M1_C1_D5_B | ecosystem: Environmental > Terrestrial > Soil > Wetlands | place: USA: Ohio...
GGGGCCAGCCCGTCGAGCCCTGCCATCGTCCCCCGCCCGAGGGTCCGGTGCGGAGGGGTGGGTCCTCACCCGGTGGCAGCTCGGTGGACCACCTGGGCCAGCGGCGTGGAATTCCCGAGCTGGCGCGATCGCCGATTCGCGGCACACGGCTTGCAGTCTCGTGCGAGGGGAGAGTTCCGATTCCGCGTGTCGCCGCGGGGTGAGGAGAGGGCATGAGCGAGTTCGACTCCGGATCCGGCCGCAGGGGCTTCGTGCGAGACGTGATGCGCAGGATCTCGGCCTCTGGCCCGCGCACGGGTGGCGAGCCCGATCCCGAGCGCGAGGGTGCGCCCACGCTGCAGGACGAGTTCGAGGACCTGCGCGACGCCATGCGCTTCTTCGGCGCGGACTCCCCGGAGTTCCGCCGGCGGCTCGACCGCTTCCTGGCGGACTTCGACGCCGTGCGCCGGCGCTACGAGCTCGGCCGCGAGCAGCTCTCGGACGCCGAGCGCCAGAACGAGAAGCTGGTGGCGATGCTGCAGGAGGCGAAGCAGCAGATCGAGCTCCTGAAGGAGGAGGTCGACAAGCTCTGCGCTCCGCCCAACACCTACGGCATCTTCTCCCGGGCGAACAAGGACGGCACGGCCGAGATCCTGGTGGACGGCAAGCCGATGCGGGTGAACTGCCACCCGAACCTCGACGCGTTCTCCCTCGAGGAGGGCCAGCTCGTCGTGCTCAACGAGGCCTTCAACCTGATCGAGCCCTCGGGCTACGTCGGGCGGGGCGACATCGTCCACATCGTGGACTTCCTCGGCGACAACCGCGCGATCGTGCTCGGCCACACCGACGAGGAGAAGGTCGTCACCCTCGCCGCCCCGCTGCGGCGAGAGAAGCTCAAGGCCGGCGACAACATCCTGGTCGACACGAGGACCAACTACGCCTTCGAGAAGCTGCCGAAGTCGGCGGTGGAGGAGGTGGTCCTCGAGGAGATCCCGGACGTCACCTACGAGAAGATCGGCGGGCTCGGCGAGCAGATCCAGATCCTGCGCGACTCGATCGAGCTGCCCTACCTGCACCCCGAGATCTTCCAGGAGCACAAGCTGTCGCCGCCCAAGGGCATCCTGCTCTACGGCCCGCCGGGCTGCGGCAAGACTCTGATCGCGAAGGCGGTGGCCAACAGCCTCGCCAAGAGCATCGAGGCCCGCACCGGGAAGGCGACCACCGCCTACTTCCTGAACGTGAAGGGCCCGGAGCTGCTGAACAAGTACGTCGGCGAGACCGAGTACAAGATCCGCGAGGTGTTCAAGAAGGCGCGCGAGAAGGCGAACGAGGACGTGCCGGTCGTGATCTTCTTCGACGAGATGGACTCGCTGTTCCGGATGCGCGGCTCGGGCATCTCCTCCGACATGGAGGCGACCGTCGTCGCGCAGTTCCTGTCCGAGATCGACGGCGTCGAGTCGCTCAAGAACGTGATCGTGATCGGCGCCAGCAACCGACAGGACCTGATCGACCCCGCGGTGCTGCGGCCGGGTCGCCTCGACCTCAAGGTGAAGGTGAACCGGCCCGACGCGACGGCGGCCAGGGAGATCTTCGGCAAGTACCTGACGTCGGACCTGCCCTTCCACGCCTCGGCGCGGGAGAAGTACGGCGAGGCGTCGGCGCAGCTCGTGGTCGGCCTGATCGACGACACGATCGCCCAGATGTACGCCACCAACGAGGAGAACAAGTTCCTCGAGGTGACCTACGCCAAGGGCGAGCGCGAGATCTTCTACTTCAAGGACTTCTCGAGCGGGGCCATGATCGAGAACATCGTGGCTCGCGCCAAGAAGAAGGCGGTGAAGCGGCTGATCGACCATCAGGAGCGAGGCCTCAAGCTGGGAGACCTGCTGGAGGCGGTGCGCGAGGAGTTCAAGGAGAACGAGGATCTCCCGAACACCACCAACCCCGACGATTGGGCGCGGATCTCCGGCCGCAAGGGCGAGCGCATCATCAACGTGCGAACGCTGATGACCGGGATCAACCGCAACGAGCGCTCGATCGAGAACATCACCTCGGGCCAGTACCTCTAGCCGGCGGGGAGGTCGGGGCCGCGAACGGAGAGCGGATGGCGATTCCGAAGGTGATGGGGACGGAGATCGAGTACGGGATCACCGTCAAGAACGATCGCGACTTCGACCCGATCTCGAGCTGCGTCCTCCTGGTGAACGCCTACCGGGAGGACCACGCGGGACGCATCCTCTGGGACTACGACCAGGAGAACCCGCTGGCGGACGCTCGCGGCTTCCAGGTGGACGGCGAGAAGTACACGCCCAACCAGCAGGAGAACATCGCCCGCAACAAGACGCTGGTGAATGGCGCGCGGTACTACGTGGACCACGCCCACCCCGAGTACTCCTGCCCCGAGGTCACCAACGTGCGGGACCTGGTCCTGCACGAGAAGGCGGGCGAGCGGATCGTGGAGATCAGCCGGCGCGAGGCCACGGCGTTGCTACCGAAGGACGCCGAGGTGCTGGTCTACAAGAACAACAGCGATCGCAAGGGCAACAGCTACGGCTCGCACGAGAACTACCTGATGGACCGCCGGACGTCCTTCAAGCAGATCGTGGAGCACCTGATGTCGTTCCTGGTGACGCGCCAGGTCTACACCGGCGCGGGCAAGGTGGGGAGCGAGAATCGCGCGCAGCCCTGCCTGTACCAGCTCACCCAGCGGGCCGACTTCTTCGAGACCGAGGTGGCGCTCGACACCATGGTGAAGCGCCCGATCATCAACACCCGCGACGAGCCCCACGCCGATCGCGAAAAGTACCGCCGGCTGCACGTGATCGTGGGCGACTCGAACATGAGCGAGTACACGATCTACCTGCGCAACGGCGCCACCGCGCTGGTGCTCTCCATGATCGAGGACGGCGCGATCCGGCGCGACCTCGCCCTGCGCGACCCGGTGCGGGCGATCAAGGAGGTCTCCCACGACCCGAGCTGCAAGCGCGAGATCCAGCTCGAGAACGGCAAGAAGCTGAGCGCGGTGCAGATCCAGCGCGAGTTCCTGGAGATGGCGCTCCAGTACGCCTCCTCGCGCACCCTGGACGCCCAGACCCGCGACGTGCTCGACAAGTGGCAGCACGTGGTCGAGTGCCTGGAGCGCGACCCGATGGAGCTCTCGCGGGAGATCGACTGGGTGATCAAGAAGGCCATGATCGAGAGCTTCATGGAGCGCAAGGGGCTCGACTGGGAGTCGCCCCAGGTCCAGATGCTGGACCTGCAGTTCCACGACGTGCGCCCGGACAAGGGCCTCTACAACCTGCTGGAGCGGCAGGGGAAGGTGGCCCGGATCGTGACGGACGAGGAGATCACCCGGGCCATCCACGAGCCGCCGGAGGACACCCGGGCGTACTTTCGAGGCGAGTGCCTCAAGCGCTATGCTGGAGAGGTATTCGGCGTGAACTGGGACTCGATCTCGTTCGGCATCGGCGACGAGCCGATCAAGCGGGTCCTGATGGGCGAGCCGCTGAAGGGATCGAAGGCGCACGTGCAGGACCTGCTCGATGCGTCCCCGACGGCTGCGGACCTGGTGCGGAACCTGCGGGCCTGAGCGCGCCCGCCTCGAGGAGGTCGCCATGCAGCGAGTCCGGATCCGGGCAACCGGCGACGCGGATGCCGCGCTCCTGCCGATCTTCGGCGCGGCCGACCAGCAGCAGAAGCAGCGTCCCCGCAAGGGCGGAGACGAGGAAGAGGGCGGCGGCGAGGGGTCGCAGAAGCTGGCCAAGAAGGGCGAGAAGCTCAAGGAAGACATGGACGCCCTGGTCGACGAGATCGACGAGGTCCTCGAGGAGAACGCCGAGGAGTTCGTGAAGAACTACGTCCAGCGCGGGGGCGAGTGAACGGCGCTCCGCGTAGGCCGACTGCAAGGGGGGTGGGGTTGCGCTTGCGCGGGTTGTTTCCGGGGACTTCCTCGGGCTATCTCGGTTCCAGCTTCTTCGAGCTGCTGCAGCAGGAGTTCCCACTGGGCTCCGCCGCTACGGCCGTAGTGGCGCCGGCGGGGGCCGCGCCGGTGGCGGTGCCGCACGGCACCACGGTGCTGGCGCTGCGCTGCTCGAACGCCGTGGTCGTTGCCGGAGACCGGCTCGCCACCGAGGGCTACCGCGTCGCGTCACGCGACGTCCAGAAGGTGTACGCGACCGACGACCACTCGCTGATTGCCATCGCGGGGGCCGCCGGGCCCTGCATCGAGATGGCGAAGCTCCTGCGCATCGAGCTCGAGCACTACGAGAAGATCGAGGGCGAGGCCCTCGAGCTCGAGGGCAAGGCCAACAAGCTCTCCCAGATGATCCGCGCCAACCTGCCCGCGGCCATGCAGGGGCTGGTGGTGGTGCCGATCTTCGCGGGCTACGACAAGCGCCGTCGCATGGGACGGCTCTGGAAGTACGACGTCACCGGCGGCCGCTACGAGGAGACGGAGTACGAGGCGACCGGCTCGGGGGGGCTCTTCGCGCGGGAGTCGCTGAAGAAGAGCTACCGGCCCGACGCCTCCCGGGAGGACGCGGTGCGCGCGGCGATCGAGGCCCTGACGGACGCCGCCGACGAGGACCGGGGTACCGGGGGGGTGGACACGCTTCGCGGCATCTATCCCACCGTGAACGTCTGCTCGGAGGCCGGCATCGAGATCGTCGCGCCGGAGCGCGTCGCCGAGATCCACCGCGAGCTGATCGAGCGCCGCCGGAGCCGGGCCTAGCCATGTCGATGCCCTTCTACGTCTCGCCCGAACAGCTGATGCAGGACAAGGCCGAGTATGCCCGCAAGGGCATCGCTCGGGGCAAGTCCATCGTCAGCCTGGAGTACGCCGACGGGATCCTGCTGATGGCGGAGAATCCGTCGTCCAGCCTGTCGAAGATCGGCGAGATCTACGACAGGCTCGCCTTCGCCGGAGTGGGCAAGTTCGCGGAGTTCGACCAGCTGCGGAAGGTGGGCGTCCGCTACGCCGACGTGAAGGGCTACCAGTACAGCCGCGACGACGTCCGCGGCAAGGCCCTGGCCAACGCCTACTCCCAGGCCATCGGCGAGATCTTCACCCGGGAGTGGAAGCCGCTCGAGGTGGAGCTGATCGTGGCCGAGGTGGGAGACGACCGGCTCGCCGGGCACGAGAAGAACGCCATCTACAGGGTGCAGTTCGACGGCAGCATCTCCGACCACACGGGCTACTGCGTGATCGGCGGCGGCGTCGACAGCCTGCTCTCCTATCTCAGCACGAACTACAAGCCCGGCCTGCCCCTCGGGGAGGCGTTGCGCCTGGGCAAGGCCGCCCTGGAGCGGGCGGTGAACGGTGATTTCCGGCTCGACGTGCAGAATCTCGAGGTCGGTGTGCTCGAGCGGCAGCGTGCGGGCCGCAAGTTCCGTCGCCTTTCCGCCGATGAGCTGAGAGGTATCCTCGCTCCGTAGCCGCGGCGAGCCGCCGGCTGCAACGGACGGCGCAGTGCAGAAGCGAATCTTCGGCGTCGAGACGGAGTACGGGATCATCTTCACGCCCGACGGGCGGAAGACCCTGCCGGTGGAGAAGGCGATCCGCTTCCTCTTCGAGAAGCTGATCACCACCGAGCATTTCCTGAACGTGTTCCTGGAGAACGGCGCCCGCTTCTACCAGGACACCGGCTGCCACCCGGAGTACGCCACCCCGGAGTGCGCCTCGCCCCGCCAGCTCATCGTCTACGACCGGGCCGGCGAGCGCATCCTCGAGGACCTGCAGGACTACGCGGAGGAGAAGATCCGCGAGGAGCGCATCTCCGGGAAGCTCTCGATCTTCAAGAACAACACCGACTTCGTGGGCAACAGCTACGGCTGCCACGAGAACTACCTCGTCGACCGCGACGTCGACTTCTACTACCTGGCCGAGCAGCTGATTCCCTTCCTGGTGACGCGGCAGATCTACACCGGCGCCGGCAAGGTGTTCCAGACCCAGGACGGCGTGCACTACTGCGTGAGCCAGCGCGCCCAGCACATCTACCAGAAGATCTCGGGCACCACGACCAACGACCGCTCGATCATCAACACCCGCGACGAGCCCCACGCCGACCGCGAGAAGTACCGCCGGCTGCACGTGATCGTCGGCGACTCCAACATGTCGGAGTACACCAACTTCCTGAAGATCGGGACGTGCGCGGTGGTGCTCCAGATGATCGAGGACAACTACATCAACAAGGACTTCACCCTGCGCAACCCGGTGAAGGCCATCAAGGACATCTCGTACGACACCACCTGCAAGCGGAAGCTCCGGCTCGACAACGGGCGCGAGTACTCGCCGATCGAGATCCAGCGCGAGTACTGCGAGATGGCGCAGAAGTACATCGAGCACTACCCGGTCAGCGACCAGCTCCGCGACGTGGTCGGGAAGTGGCAGTACGTGCTCGACTGCCTGGACGCGGACCCGGACCGCCTCTCGCGCGAGGTCGACTGGCTGATCAAGCGCCGCATGATCGAGTCGTTCCTGGAGAAGCGCGGCACGAGCTGGAACGACCCGCGCGTCTTCATGCTCGACCTGCAGTACCACGACATCCGGCTGAATCGCGGGCTGTTCTACCTGCTCGAGCGCCGCGGGGCGGTGGAGCGGATCCTCGACGACGACGAGGTGATGAAGGCCAAGACCGAGCCGCCCCCGGACACCCGCGCCAAGATGCGCGGCGAGTTCATCAAGCTGGCGCGGCAGAACGCCATCCAGTACGACCTCGACTGGTCGAACATCCGGCTCGGGAACCTCCTGAACGTGCGGGTGATCTGCAACAACCCCTTCGAGACCGACACCGAGAAGGTGGCGGAGCTGGTACGCACCATCCAGCGCACCAACCTGCGCAAGACGAGCCTCTCCAAGCTCGTGATCCAGTCCTGAGGGCACCCTGAGGGTGCCGAAGCTTCCCGGCCAGAAGCTGCTCGAGCGCTTCATCGAACCCTATCGTGTGGAGTCCGGCCGGGGCTTCCGGCTGAACGATTTCGATCCGCGGGACGTCGGTGGGGTCGGGGACCGCGAGGAGGAGGCCGAGGAGTACCTGCGGCTCGGCATCGAGCGGCTCGCCGAGCTTCAGGACATGCTCTACGCCCAGGACCGCTGGGGGCTCCTGGTGATCTTCCAGGCCCTGGACGCCGCCGGGAAGGACGGCGCGATCAAGCACGTGATGTCGGGCGTCAATCCCCAGGGCGTCCAGGTCTACTCCTTCAAGGCCCCCTCGGCGGAGGAGCTCGATCACGACTTCCTGTGGCGCGCGGTGCGCTGCGTGCCGGAGCGCGGCCGGATCGGCATCTTCAATCGCTCCTACTACGAGGACGTGCTGGTGGTGCGGGTGCATCCGGAGCTGCTCGCGGGGCAGAAGCTGCCGCCTCGCCTGGTCACCAAGCGCATCTGGGAGGAGCGCTTCGCGGACGTGAACGCCTACGAGCGCTACCTCACGCGCAACGGGATCGCGATCCGGAAGTTCTACCTGAACGTCTCGAAGGCAGAGCAGAAGCGACGCTTCCTGGAGCGGCTCGAGAAGCCCGACAAGAACTGGAAGTTCTCCGCGGCAGACGTCCGGGAGCGTGGCTACTGGAAGGACTACCGGTACGCCTACGAGGAAGCCATTCGCGCCACCGCCACGAAGCACGCGCCCTGGTACGTCGTGCCGGCGGACACCAAGTGGTTCACGCGCCTGGTCGTCGCGGCGGCCATCATCGACGCGCTGGAGGACATGGACCTCCGCTACCCCAAGGTGTCGAAGGCCGCGCGGCGCGACCTCGCCGCGGCTCGCCGTCAGCTGGAGTCGGAGAAGTAGCGGCCCCGGCGCGGCCGCCGGGCCGTCTCACGCCGGCTCCTCCGCGATCCACGCCACGGCGAGCGTGTAGCCGACCGCCAGCACCACGGGCCCGACGAAGAGGCCGAGGACGCCCTCGGTCAGCAGTCCGCCGACGGCGCCGACGGCCACCACGAGCAAGGGCAGGTCCACGCCCCGGCCGAGCATCACCGGCTTCAAGACGTTGTCGATCACTCCGACGAAGACGCACCAGCCGAGGAACGCCAGCGCGACCGCCGTGGTCTGGACGGAGAACACGTAGATCACGGCCCCGAGCAGGATCGGGAACGGCCCGATCTGGAACAGCGCCAGGACCAGGCAGAGGAGAGCGAGCAGCCCCGCTCCAGGGAGGCCGACCGCCAGGAAGCCGAGGCCGGCGAGAAGAGACTGGATCAGGGCGACGCCCAGGATGCCGCGCGCGACGCTCCGCACCGTCGCCTGGGCAATGCGTGCCAGCTCGCCGCCCCGCTCGCCCCCGAGCCGCCGGGCGACGCGGTGGGCCACCTGCTCGCCGCCGCCCGCATGGGCGAGCAGCACGCCGGCGACCCCGATCGCCACCATGAGCTGCAAGGTCGCGAGACCCACGCCCGCCGCGCTGGAGACGAGCCAGAGCGCCACGGGCTTGAGCTGCGGGCCGAGCTCGCGCACCGCCTCGCGCAGGTTCGTCGACGCAAGCCGCCAGACGCGATCGAGAGGGGCGCCCACCAACGGCCAGCCGGCGACGGTCTCGGGCGGGGCCGGGATCGCCAGGGTGCCCTCGGCGAGACCGCTCGACAGGGATCTCACGCCCTGCACGAGGGTTCCACCGAGCATCGCGATCGGCACGATGAGCACGAGGAGGAGCAGGAGCGTGTAGAGCGTACCGGCGAGCCAGCGCCGTCCACCGAGCACCGTCTCGAGGCGCCGATAGCTCGGGTACGACGCGATCGCGATGATGATTGCCCACACGGTCAGCGCGATGAAGGGCCGCACGATCTGAAAGCACCATCCGACGAGCAGCAGCACGAAACCCACGCGGATGGTGGCCTCGAGGGTGCGGGCCAGGAACGAGCGGTCGCTCGAGGGCGGCTGCGGGAGTGTCACCGGTGGCGCTCGATCGGGCACGCCTGCACGCCGCAAGCGGCGGCGAGCGTCGGTCCCAGGCCGAGACGGCGACGCGGTCGGTTCACGGACCCTCCTGCGGGCGCGGCGAGCCCTCGGCATCCATCATGTCACACGGTCCGTCGCCGGGGTCTGTCTCCTGGCGGACCCGCACGGGGCCCCGGGAGCGGACCGGGGACTCCCTCCAGCCGACTCGGCGCCGTGTACGAGCGCCGCCGGTGCGTGATGGGGCTCACGGGGCCCCGGGGGATCGCCCCCTCCCGCGGGCCCCTCGGAGCGGGCCCGGACCCGGGTCGCCATTCCGTCGCCGCCCCGGCTCCTCCCCTCAACTCCTGCGCGCTCCTGCCGATACGCCCCCAAGACCCCGCATCGCTCCTGGAAGGGATCCAAATGCTCCTCGACGCCCTCGCTGCGATGTTCTCCAACGACCTCGCCATCGACCTCGGGACGGCGAACACCCTGGTCTTCGCTCGCGGCAAGGGCGTGGTCTGCTCCGAGCCGAGCGTCGTCGCGGTGGCGAACCGCTCCGACGGGCGCGGCGATCGCGTCCTCGCGGTGGGTCACGAGGCGAAGGAGATGCTCGGCCGCACCCCGGACTCGATCCGCGCCGTGCGCCCGATCAAGGAAGGCGTGATCGCGGACTTCGAGATCACCGAGGCGATGCTCCGCCACTTCATCCGGCGCTCCCACGGGCGCACGCGCCTGGTGCGGCCGCGCGTCGTGATCTGCGTCCCGCCCTGCATCACCAGCGTGGAGAAGCGGGCGGTGCGCGAGTCGGCGCTCTCCGCCGGCGCGCGCGAGGTCTACCTGATCGAGGAGCCGATGGCCGCCGCGATCGGCGCCGGCCTCGACGTCACCGCTCCCACCGGGAGCATGGTGGTGGACATCGGCGGCGGGACCACCGACGTGGCCGTGATCTCGCTCTCGGGCATCGTGACGTCGCGCTCGATCCGCGTCGGCGGCGACAAGATGGACGAGGCGATCATCAACTACGTGAAGCGCAAGTACAACATGCTGATCGGCGAGCGCACGGCGGAGCAGGTGAAGATGACGATCGGCACCGCCTCCGCCCACGCGAAGACCGCGAGCATGGAGATCAAGGGTCGCGACCTGGTCTCGGGCATCCCGAAGGTGGTGGTGACGACGAGCGACGAGGTGCGCGAGGCCCTGCTCGAGCCCATCCACGCGATCGTGGAGACGGTGCACCTGACCCTGGAGCGAACGCCGCCCGAGCTCGCCGCCGACATCGTGGACCGCGGCATCATGCTGGTGGGGGGCG
>Ga0316620_10001489_pt1 | contig 10167 bp, 5 predicted proteins | sample OWC_Aug_M1_C1_D5_FD_207651 | JGI IMG/M metagenome (GOLD analysis project Ga0316620, IMG submission 207651) | Wetland soil microbial communities from Old Woman Creek delta, Ohio, United States - OWC_Aug_M1_C1_D5_B | ecosystem: Environmental > Terrestrial > Soil > Wetlands | place: USA: Ohio...
CCGAAACCGCTTGTTTGTGTTAGTCATTGCCATCACCCAACGTCGCATTCAAAAATTCTGCCAAAGACATGTCTCCGTATCCATCCGACTGCGCCCATATTACTGCCGCTCGACCGACCTCAGACTCGTGCTGGGTAAGGGGGCCAACAAGACCGGGGCGCGCTCGGTGCAGTTCTGGTGGGTCTCCTTCGACATTACCCCACTCCACCATATACACGACACCCTCATATTCAAAACCGGAATCTTCCAGGGCCCAAGGCGCGATCCTCGATGGCAAATTAGCTTTTCTGAATCTGAGGTTTTTGTCTGTCATGTCGCTCCTCCAGAGACTTCTAGGAACTCTTTGAGAGACATGCTCTCTCGGTAGCCTGAAGTCAACCATATTCTTGCTAAAGGTGGCGTATTCGGGTTCTCTTCAACCACTTTTCGTACTCTCAGACTCATGTCCGACGCTAGTGTAGTTAGCGTCTGCTGTGGCGTTGAAGGGCAGCCCCCCTACGACGTACCTTACAAGCCACCACTTATTATCAGCCAACAACTCGTAAAGTTCCGGCGTGGCGTTTGGATGAATTACGAGCTCCTCCGCCACACTTAAGAGAGAGTCGGCACCGCCTTTGACGACAAGCTCCACCAACTCCTCCGAAGAGGTTTTAGGATCTTGGGCGATCTTCAAGGCTTTTGAACCCAATCCGTCGTTTTCTTGTTCGTAGTTCATACCCTTACTATACCACGACGCGACACACTTGCCAACGTCTCATGGTACAATCTTCAATACAATGACACCTAAAATCGGTCCCGCCGCCTCAAAACTCGTTAACGCCGCTGTAGCCCAGCTCTTCGCCCGCATCCGCGCGCAAGTGCTTGGACGTAAGCGGACCGACAAAGACATCGCTTTCCGGTATAACCCCGACTGGACCCTGACGGGCATTTTTGACGCCGCGGCGCGCTCTGAGGGAGCCAGGCCCGACCAAACCACCCTCCGAGGTCTGCTGGATGTAGCCGAGTCGTACTTGGACGCCGCCGAAGCGCGCACCAAGGCTCACATCGGACAAACAATTCAGTCCTTCCTTCAAGATGCCGCCACCAAGCACATCGAGACCGGCCTGGTAACTGTGCTGGAAGGTCGACTGGCCACGGTGTTCGGGGAGGTCGCCCGCGACGTGCGCCGGATTGTCGAAAGCGAAAGCTCCATCGTTCGGAACATGTCTATCATAGATGGCATCATCAAAGGTAACGCCTTGGCTGGCGTGGAAGACCCTACGATTTGTTTCATTTCCGTCAACGACATCCACCGGTGCGACGAATGCCGCGACCTCCACACCTTGGCGGATGGCGTCACGCCCAGACTGTGGAAGTTGTCCCAAATCGAAACCGGCTACCACAAGAAAGGTAGTCAATTCCCTTCGATGTCTGGTCTGCACCCACATTGTAGGTGTCAGCCAACCACCATTATGCCTGGGTACGGATTTGACAGCAACGGCCGAGTAGAGTATAAATCCCCTGGTTTTGATGCATACGTAGATCAACGCCGCACTGCCCAATAGGTGCAATCTTTCCGCTATGGCCACCTCAACTCCCCGTAGTTACTCGCAAGCTCTGTCGGATCTTCTTGGAACCTTCCTTGCCGACAAGAACCTGTCGACACTGCAGGTCGGCAATCCGATTCTGTCGATTTTTGAGGCAGCCGCCCGCAGCGACGTGCGTTCCAGCCAAGACTTCTTTAATGCATTGTCCAGCATCGACTTGGACCGCGCCGAGGGTCAGACGCTCGACCTCATTGGGCTCAGTGAAGATCTACCTCGTTTTGAATTGTTCCCCGCCAGTGGTATCGTGACCATCGGGGATGAGTCTTTTGTCAAACTTTCTACCAAAATCTTCCCTGGGCTGCCTCCGCCCATCGTTGGGTCAAATCAACTGTTCGTGTCCGACGCCAGCGGATTTGGAGCTAGCGGCAGTCTGTATATCGGTCGCGGCACCACCAACGCGGAAGGTCCGCTGAATTTTACCGCGGCGGTTTCGGGCTCTGGCTTTTGGACCATTACCCTGGCCCCTGGCCATGAAACAACTCGCTACCACCAACTCAACGAAGCTGTGACTCTCGCCCAAGGTGGCGACCGGCTCGTGCCGGCCGGCACGGTCGTCCAGACCACCCAAGGAACCCTATCTACCGCAGTGCAATTCAAAACAACCTACTCGGCAACACTTCAGGACGGAGAGGTGTCGATTGACGGTGTGGGAATTATCGCCTCTACATATGGAACTGTAGGCAATGTCATTGCCGGAGCCGCTAATTCGTTCCTCAGCAAGCCGTTCACCGGAGCCACGGTCGCCAACCCGTCGCCGTTTTCCAACGGCATCGATGTAGAAAAAGACCCGGCATACAGGGAGCGTATCCGTGCCGCCCGCAAATCCAAGCGTCTTGGTACCGATCTCGCCTTGAAGACTTTTTTGACTGGGATCGTCTCTCCCGACGAAAATAAGCGAGCGTCATCGGTGTCGGTTGTGCGTCGCGCCGGCCTCCCGACGACAGTCTATATCGACGATGGCACTGGATACGAAGAGACATCGGCCGGTGTGGCCGTCGAGGCCCTTACCGATGAGGCGGTTGGGGGCGAAAAACACTTTCAACTCGTCCAAAAGCCAGTCGCCAAAGCCGTAGCACAAGCCCTGTCGTATGCACCGTACGATCTATTGGGGGCACCCATCTTGGCAGTCGCCGTTGGCGGAGTGCTCAGCCAACACTCCTTCAGCGACTCTGAATTCCGAGCCCCCTCCGCCGCTTCAGCCTACGAAGTTGTGGCCTCTATTAACGGCAACTCCGGCTTGACCTTCGGAGCGCGAACCACCGACGCTGGCAGTCGCATCGCTCTGTTCGCTAAATCGGACACAAATGAAGATGTCGAGGTGGCCGTCCCGGCTGCGGGCGTGAATGCGAATATCGCGCTAGGTTTTGCGTCTGGCCGCAACGACACCCTCAGACTGTACCTGAACGATCGACCGCTGTCGAAGGACGGGGCGGTTGCAGAACTACGGTCCAACCCCTCTGGTTCTTGGTCTCCGATGTCGTCGCCGATCACGCTCGCCATTCAGGTGGACGACGTCGACATTCCGACGACTCCGGCCAACACATACTCCATCGTCGATCAAGACTTCGTAAATGCCGTCACTGGATATCAAACCGTTGCGGCCACCAACAACTTGGAGTCATGGGCGAAGGTGCTGAATTACCGCATTCCTGGCATTACGGCGCGCGTAGATGGCGGAGTGATTGTACTTGCCAGCAACCGCGGTCGCACGACTCAGTCGAAATTGACAATCAGCGGCTGCGGACTGACGGCAGCTGGGATGTTTGAGGAAGGTTCGGCCGTAGGCGCTGATTTCGACTACCTGCTCGACCGTAGTCTTGGGCAGCTCACCTTGGTAGACTCTAATGTGTTGTCGGCTGGAGATAAACTGACGGTCGGTAGCTCCGCCACCCGAGCCTTCCTAGAGAGCCAAGCTGTCACCGATGTGACCTTCGCGGCAACCACCACAACAGTGTCTGGAGAGACTGGTGCGGAATTTTGGTTTGTGGTGGACGGTCAGCCCTCCATCATCCCTACCGGGGTAACTGTCGGAGGTCGCATCGACGTGGTCGCCGTAACGCCCACCACCGACGTGCAGTTGGTGGCTTACACGTCGACATCTGCTGTCTTCGGAGAGGTGCTCGCTGGCGACTGGTTGATCGCTGTCGATTCGGCATTTTCGATGGCCAATCGAGGGTCGTGGCGGGTCGTGTCCGCATCTCCAACCACCTTGACGGTAGAGCGCCCTCTGTCTTGGGCCGACAGCCAAACGGTGTACTTGGCCAGCGCCGGGCTGCATTTTGTGCGAACGCAAGCACAACTACAACGGGTGTGGATTGAAGACGGCACGCACTATACTGCGAGCACTTTGGCCGACCTGCTGAGTGCAGCCCTCGCTGGAGCGTCCGCTTCGACCTACCGCACTACTCACATTCGAGTTAACACCAACTCCTATGCGGCTGGCGACATCGCCTTGGTGGCCGTCAACGTCGAGGGGGCCAAACTTGGCTTCTCTGTTGGCGTGGAGACGAACAACGACACCCATTTGGCCAGCATCGTTGCTGGACACGACGAAACCGGAACCCCCAGCTTCAATTCGGAGTTCGTGGTGTCGACCGCCGGGCCGACTTCGGCGACCCTGTCCGATATCGGACAGCAGTCCACCGGACGAGTCGCGGTTGTTTCTAGAGCGCAACCCGACGCCTACACTGACCGTTTTGGCCATCGAGGCTTCTACACTCCCATCACCGATGTGTCTGGAGTGGTGCTGACTACCCGTCGAGGTCCGTCCGAGTGGATGGCTGGCGACAGGCTGTACTCGGCCGCGCCGTACGCCCTGACTGGAGAAGACACGCTCGGGGTAGTCGTCGATGGAGATGAAACATCTGGGCGTTTTATTTGTCAGATGTACCGCAAGGTGACCCCTGGGAGCGCTTTTTACGGGACAACGAACGACTTCAAGGACAAGGAAAACGGCAACGCCAGTTTGGCCAGCGTGTTCGGCACGACCATGCAATGGAACGACTGGGCTGTTTTTATGGCCGCACGGGTCAAGACGCACGGGACCCCAGACAATAACAGGACGGTTCTGTGGCGCTACCGCCGACTCGGTGCTGATGGCAACTCTGCCAGGATTCAGTACACCTACCCGACTGCGGCAGACGCTGCAGCCACATGTGTTACCGACGCACTTTCCGACGCCAACACCAACATCGCCATCTCCCTCCCGTCCGGCTCGGCACGGACTGGTATCGTCATCACGAATGCCGCTCGACTTGGCGTGACATCCGTTTACTATGGGTCTGGTTTGTACACGCACACGTACGTGTTCAATCTAGTCGTCGCCAGCGCATCTCGTACGTCTCAGGTGACGACACTAACCCTGACGCTCCCCCCCGGTGTGGTCGATCACGGTCTCGTTGCTGGGGACCGTGTCTACGTGGCGTGCAACGGCATCGGAGGTGGAGCTGGGTTCCATTCCGGAGTGTATGTCATCACCAACACTCCGGACGCCACCCATATCAGCTATGCGGAAACCGGCGCCGATATCGGCGCCACGCTAGGTATTGGTACTGTCAGTTGCGACACGGCCGAAGCGAGACTTGGAGCCTCCACTGTGGTTGTTGGCGACATCGTCTCGGTTGGCTCCGGAGCTTCCGTACTATCCGATTTCAAACATCCCGTTAAGGCGTTGACTGTAGCCGACGGATACTTCACCGCCCACTCCCCAGCTCCGACAATGGCAGTCTCCGGAGTGCTCGGATGGGGAGCCATCAACTCCACCGCAAATGTTTCCGCATTTCCTTTGTCGGGGAACACCATTACCGCCATTGCCGCAACAATCAACGCCCAGGCGTCCAGCTGTGTCAGTGCCGTTGCCGTAGGTGATGGAGTGACGACGAACGGAACGATTAACTACGCAACGTATGAGCTCGCCCCAAATGGCCTCGGTGGAACCAACCCGTGGTACTATTTGTCGGACGGCGTGAATTATGTCCGCAGTCACACTACTCCAGGAAGCCCCAGCGTGGACTTCAACTTCACCTTCAAAAACGCCATCAACACAACCCTCGCCACCAACAGTGACTGGGCCAATGAAGATGTTCGCCTCGTGCCTCAGCTAGCTACGCATGTAGTTGATTACCTCAATACGTCCGGACCTGGAGCTCTATTCGCTAGCGCCACCGTCGAGATCAGCGGCCGGCGCCCACAAATCACCACCAAGTCGCCGGGTTCGGCTGGAAGCGTGCAGTGTCAGGGTGGTTCCGCCAATGCCCTTATAGCTGCGGTCAAGGGGGCCGCATCGCAGGTAGCGACGGATTACTCGGCCGTGACAACTGCTACCAGCGATGCCATTGGATTGAGTACTGGTCACTGGGTCAGACTTCAAAACCAAGCAGTAGCGGCAAAAACGCGAGTCACCAGTGCAACCGCCCTGACGTCTATTGCCTCCACCGGAAATGTGGTGTGGAGCGGAACTAAGGCGTGGGAATTCTCCAACACAGCCCAGACAGTCGTCCCCGGGGGGACATGGCAGTTTGAGCGTCAAGGAAGTTTCGTTGCCATCAGCAGCACTGTTTCTAGCTCCCTGCTCACTGGAGTAAAAGAGGGCGATTGGGTCCACGTTTCATCGGAGATCTCTAATCCAACCCACACCAATCCAGCCAACTTCGTGTCCATCAGCAATCAAGGATTATACCGTGTAGTCCGAATCAACTCTACATTGAAGACCTTTTGGGTGGAAAACAACAGCGCTATAGATGAAATCCAAGTGGCCGACGTGGCGTTTCTGACGTACGACTCTATCGTTCCTGGAGACAAACTCGTCATTGGGTACCCAGGATGGGGCGTCACCAACCTCGGAACCTGGACGGTCGACGCCATCGACCTAACCACCTACAACTCCGCCAACACTAACAATACATATAAGTTCAAGTTGTCGATTTCCGAGAGGGTGCCGACTGCAGTCGGTCCCGTCGCCGCACTCGGAGCGAGCAATGCAGCTCTCGTTCGAGCAATTGAGGGGTCCACCAGTTGTCTCTTCAAACGCGTGCATTCCATCAGCCCCAATTCTACGGACGCAAGTTTGTCTGTGGTTAAGTTCGATACGTGGGAAGGCTCCGAAAGGGTAGGGGAGTCTGCTCTGACGACCATCGTGTCGCTAGACAAACTCGCCTTCGATGGCGGTGCGGCTGTAGGGGTGGACGGATACCGATACAACACCGGCCTAATAGGGGAAGCAGCCAAGAAAGCCTTCGGCGTCGACTCCGACCCGACGACTTACCCCGGCATCGCTTCAGCCGGCAAAAATATCAACTTCAGCGGCCCTGTGGTTCGTAAAATCGCCGTCAGCCTGGCTATCCGTATGCGTAGCGGGGTTTCTTCCGATGTCAAGTCTCGTGTACAGTCGGCCGTAGCAGCTGAAATCAATGCAACCGCCATCGGCGAGTCGATTGCGATATCCGATTTGGTCTCTGCGGCTCAGTCCGTCAATGGCGTGGTGTCTGTCGTCGTACTAAGCCCTACGTACACTTCGGGACAAGACATGATCTCGGTGCAGCCAATGGAAAAGCCGATGGTTTTGAGCGTCGACCAAGACGTCAGTGTTTCGTTCGTGGGGTAGCCGGTCGGGTAGCCCAATCTTTGGGGTATGCCAGTAGTCTTCCCGCAACCACTGCCGCCGCTGCCGGACGCGACTCTTACGAGTCGTGGCGCAGTCAACAACGCCGCGCCCCCCCAAATTGCGCTATCCAATCTGTCTCCGGCGGGGGCGGCCGTCAACGACGCGGTGGTGTGGAGCGGAACGACTTGGATTCCGCAGGCTGTATCTTCCATTGCGGCAGACAACCGCAACATGGCAGCTCTGCTCACAACCGGAGACGGTCAACTGGCGTGCAATACGCACATAACAGCCAGCACGGTTCCGGGGTGGGTCGTAGTCACTGTGAATGGGGTTATAGTTGAAGTTGGCGATGGCGTCAAAACTATGGAGTGCTACTTCAGCAAAGATGCCGGGGCAACCGCCACAACCTACGGGGCCATAACTTCGAGCGACTATCTATACTGGAATGGTTCAATCGCTGGATTTCAGTTAGACACCACCGATGTCATTGACTGCATTTACCTAGGATAGTCTATGCCTAAGCTTAGCGGGAAACAAATCAAGAACGGCAGCGTCACCTCGGCACAGGTGAATTCTACTATCGCCGTTACGGGTAGCACCAATACATTCGGGGCCCCACAGAACATGGGTGGCTACAACATCACAAATTTGCCGTCAGTCCCCGTCTCTGGCGACGCCGCAGCAAGCAAAACTTACGTCGACACCGCCGTCTCGGCTATGGCTGCTGGCTTGGATGTTAAAGATGCCGTTGACGTAGCAACAAACGCCGCCCTGCCGGCCAATACACGTACAGGCAACACCCTTACAGCTTCTGTCGATGGGTCTCTCTCCAATATCGACACGTCATATGTTCCGCAGGCTGGCCGGAGAGTGTTGGTCAAGGATGAGGCCCTGAAAGCCAACAATGGCATCTACGTTGTAGATTCGGTTGGTTCGCCCAGCACTCGATGGTCGATGACTCGCAGTGCTGACGCCGACAACGCGCCTGGAGCTGAAGTTACGTCGGGCATGTTCACGTGTCAAATCTACGGGGTACACGCTCGCATGGGGTGGTTTTTGACGACCGCCGACCCGATCGTCGTCAACGTGTCTGACTTGACATTCTCCCCCTTTGCGCTGCTTTCGTTGGACGCCGCCAGCGTCACCAACACGCCCGCAGGCAATATTTCGTCCACCAACGTCCAAGCCGCCATCAATGAACTCGACACAGAAAAGGTGGCCGGTAACGTAGCTATTGTTGCGGGCACTAAGACTAAAATCACCTACGATACAAAAGGTTTGATTACGTCCGGTGCGGATGCGACGACGGCAGACGTGGCGGATTCAACCAACCGTCGATATGTAACCGACGCACAATTGGTAGTAGTGGGTAATACATCAGGTACCAATACCGGAGACCAAAGCGCCTCGACTGTACCTAATACGCCCGCAGGCAATATTTCATCTGTCACAGTCCAAGCTGCCATCAACGAACTCGACACCGAGAAGGTGGCGGCCAACACAGCAATCACCGCCGGAACAAACACCAAAATCACGTACGACTCCAAGGGGTTGGTGACAGCCGGTGTAGCAGCTACTACAGCAGACATCGCTGACTCTAGCAATCGACGCTACGTAACCGACGCCCAATTGGTTGTTGTAGGCAATACATCTGGGACTAACTCGGGTAACGTAACGATAGGTACGACTACCACGGCACAGCCTAACGGCGCCAGCATCTCAGGCCAGGTCCTCAACCTCAGTTTGTCCGATGCATCTAACCCAGGCCTCATGACGGCTGCCAACTTCACAAAGTTGGGGGCCATCACCGGCACCAACACAGGTGACGTCACATTGACAGCCATTGGCTCGACTCCGAATACCAGCGGCGCGAGTTTGGCGGCTCAAGCTCTGACGCTTCAGCCCGCCAGCTTGTTGTATGGTGGTGTTGTTGCAGCTGGCCCTCAGGTGTTCAGCGGCCCAAAGTCGTTCAACGACACGTTCAGCCTGACGACTACCGGTCTGACCTCTCAGGCCGGTTTGGATACTTCAGCAACGCCGGGTGCCGTGACACTCGACGCCCCAAGCGGAATTTCAGCAATCGCTGCAGGTGCGACTACGGTTATCATCACAAACTCGCTGGCGACTACTGCGTCTAGAATCCACATCGAATGGTACGGAGATCACGGAGCAACTCGCCATTGGGTCGCCAAGGCGAACGGCTCGTTTACGGTTACACTGTCATCGGCCGCTTCGGCAAATACAGCGTTCGGTTGGACTGTGTCTGGAATGACTTCGTCGCTGTTGTCTGGCTTGGTCCACTCTTGGTCTCTCAATGGCAACTCGAATGACGTCTTCGTCACGGGCAACGGGACCGACACAGACGTCACCTACCTCAATCAAAAGTTGGGGACAGCTTGCTCGAAGTTCGACGGGTCGACATCCAAAATCGTAACAGCAATCAACGGTCCAACTGGAGCAACCGCTTGGTCGATTAGCATGTGGGTCAACCCAGCGGCGGTAGCTGGCTATCAGTTGATCCAATCTTGGGGAGTAAGTGGGAGTCGAACGTTCATTGGTCAATTCACGGGAACGTCTAGATTCTACATGAACCCCAACGAGACCGGAGCCAAATACTTCGGCTCGTCGGTGACTACAGGCACGTGGACTCACCTAGTCGCCACCTATGACGGGACGACCCTCACTCTCTACCAGAATGGGGTTGCAGGCGACACCTGGACTGGAACATTCAACCGAAGCGCCGGTTTGATCCGATTTGGTGTCGACTCAAACGACGCGAGCAACTACTTCGGAGGTCGGCTAGATGAAGTCGACCAGTGGAGTCGAGCTCTGACCTCGGGCGAAGTCACGACGCTGAATAACTCGGGCGCTGGTGTCGAGACTTTGACAGGCTCATTGCTGACAAACCTGACCCACCAGTGGCACTTCAACGGGAACTCAACCGACTCAGTTGACGGATCGGGAAACGGGACTGACACA
>Ga0316620_10001490_pt1 | contig 10166 bp, 8 predicted proteins | sample OWC_Aug_M1_C1_D5_FD_207651 | JGI IMG/M metagenome (GOLD analysis project Ga0316620, IMG submission 207651) | Wetland soil microbial communities from Old Woman Creek delta, Ohio, United States - OWC_Aug_M1_C1_D5_B | ecosystem: Environmental > Terrestrial > Soil > Wetlands | place: USA: Ohio...
CGGGTCGTCGGCGCTGACGACGACCAGCCCGCCGTTGGCCCCGGTCAGGGCCGAGTTCATGAAGGGGTCGGCAGCGACGTTGAGCCCGACATGCTTGAAGGATACGAGGGCCCTTTTTCCGGCGAACGAGGCGCCCAGGGCCTCTTCGTAGGCGACCTTCTCGTTGACCGACCAGCGGGCCAGGAACGCCTTCCCGCCGTCCGAGGCGCGGACGAGATATTCAAGAACTTCCGAAGCCGGGGTGCCCGGATAGGAATAGGCGGACGACAGACCGGCGTGGACGGCCCCCAAGGCCACGGCCTCGGCGCCGAGGAGGATCTCCTGTGTCATGGCGTGCTCCTTGGGCGGAGTCGGCGCGGGCGGAATACGGAGACGGGCCGTCCGCGGGGGTCTTCTCTCCGGGAAGAAAAATTAGGATACATGGCCCCTTTCCGTCTGTCAAGGCGGCCGCCGGCCGGTTGCCGAGCGAGCCGATAATTCCGATATAATTATGTTGAAATCCCCTCCCCAATCCGCTATGATAACCCTGCGCGGCCCGGGCCGGCCCGCGTCATCTGCCCGCAGGGAGGAGTTCCGCATGATTCGGCTGTCGACCAAAGGCCGCTATGGGACTCGACTTCTGCTCAACCTCGCCGCGAGGTACGGGGACGGGACCCCGTCCGTCATCCTCAAGAGCATCTCCGAGGAGGAGGAAATCTCCATCCGCTACCTCGAGCAGATCATCATCCCTCTCAAGCTCAACAAGATCGTCCGGAGCATCCGCGGGGCCGGCGGGGGCTACGCCCTGTCCCGGCCGCCCAGCCAGATCAAGCTGAGCGACGTCCTCCGCATCCTCGAGGGGACGTGCTGCCTCGTCGAATGCGTCGACGACGAGATGTTCTGCGACCGCCGCTCCTTCTGCGCGACGCATGAGGTCTGGAAAGGGGCGACGGAGCTCCTCAAGAATTACTTCAGCAACCTCACGCTCCAGGACCTCGTCGAGATCCAGGAGAAGAAAAAGAAAAAGGGCCGGGACAAGGCCAAGGCCAAGAACCACTAGGCCCTCGCCGGACGGTCCCTCCAGGGCCGGCGCGGCGCGTCCCGTTCCCTCGCCTCACTCCCCGCTTCAGACCTTTTCCAGCCCCTTGAAAAATGCCGGCCAGAAGGGGTCCTGCTCCGGGATGGCCAGACGCTCGGTGCGTCCGTCCGCGCGGCTGATGAGGCGCCGGCGGGGCTGGCCCGTGACGCGGCCGATGACCGAGGCCGGGATCCCCGCCCGGGCCAGATTCCTCAGCACGCCGGCCACGGACCGGGGGCCGGCAGTGATGAGGAGGCTGCCCTCGGCGATGGCGTGGAGCGGGTCCAGCCCGAACGCTTCGCAGACCATCCGCACTTCCGGGGGATAAAGGACCAGGCGTTCGTCGGCCTCCAGGCCGACGCCCGAAGCGGCGGCGATCTCGTAGAGGCCGCCGCTCACCCCGCCCTCGGTGGCGTCATGCATGGCCGTCACCCCCCCCGCCGCCATGGCCGCCAGGGCGTCCCGCACGACGCTGATCGACCGGCAGAGCGATTTCGCCTTCCGGATGAGACGCTCAGGATAGCGTCCGCGAAGCTCCCCTTCCCGCAGGACGGAGAGCAGCGCCGCCGTCTCGATGGCCGGCCCCTTGGTGAGGACGACCGCATCCCCGGGCCGCGCGCCCGCAGGCGTCACGTAGCTCCCCTTTTTCGCCAGGGCGAAGACGGTGATGCCGCCGATCGTCGGGGCCGCGAACCCCGGATAGAACCCCGTGTGCCCGCCGACGATGGCGATGTCGAGCTCGCGCGCGGCGCGGTGGATGGAATCGACGAGCGTCCGCAGGTCGGCCAGGCCGGTCTCCGGCGGCAGGAGGAGGGAATAGGTCATGTAACGGGGCTTGACGCCCATGACGGCGACGTCGCTCGCGCCGATGTGGACGGTGAACCAGCCGAACATCCGGAGCGGCAGCCGCGGCATGGTGAAGATCGGGTCCTCGGCGACGACGAGGACCCGGCCGCCGCCGATGTCCACGACGCCGGCGTCGACCCCGGTCTGGGGCGGGACGAGGACATGCGGGTCGGGCCGGCCGAGCCGGCAGCGGATCAGGGCGGCGAATGTCCGGTCGTCGATCTTGCCGATCTTCATGACCGCTGGACTCCCGCCGCCGTCCGTTCGGCGGCCTCGATCGTATTCATCATGAGCATGGTGACGGTCATCGGGCCCACGCCGCCCGGGACGGGCGTGATGGCCGCCGCCTTCTCCTTCAGGGCCTCGAAATCGCAGTCGCCGACGAGACGGTAGCCCTTGGGGGCGGACGGGTCCTCGACCCGGTTGACCCCGACGTCGATGACGACACAGCCCTCGCGGACCATCTCGGCCCTGATGACCCGCGGGCTGCCCATGGCCGCGACGAGGATGTCGGCCAGGAGCGTGAATTTCCTGAGATCGGAGGTCCCCGTGTGGCAGATGGTGACCGTGGCGTTGGCGCCCTTTCTTTTCTGGATCAGGAGGGCCGCCAGAGGCTTCCCGACGAGGTTGCTCCGGCCGCAGACGACGACGTGTTTACCCTCCGGGCTGTGGCCGGACCGGGCCAGGAGCTCCACGACGCCGTAGGGCGTGCAGGGCAACGGGCACGGCTCGCCGCGCAGGAGCTTGCCGACATTCACCGGATGCAGGCCGTCGACGTCCTTTTCCGGCCGGATGGCGTTGATTACCTTGTCCGCGCTGACCTGTTTCGGCAGAGGCAGCTGGACGAGAACGCCATGATAGGCCGGGTCGCGGTTGAGGTCCCCGATGAGCCGGAGGATGTCCTCTTCCGCGGCCGCGGCCGGAAGGTTGAATGTCCGGCCCGTGAATCCGATCTCCTCGGCGGCTTTGGCTTTGCCCGCGACATAGGAGACCGAGGCCGGGTCCTCGCCGACGAGGATGACGCCCAGCCCGGGCACGACCCCGCGCTCCTTGAGCCGGCGGGCCCTCGTCTTGAGCTCCTCGCGGATGGCGGCGGACACGTCCTTGCCGCTGATGATCGTGGCGGACATCCTTTCCTCCTCGAGCACGGACCCGGCCGGGCGACGGCGCGTTTCCCGGGGCGAAGCCTAAGATAGTCGATGCGGGGAGCGCCGGTCAAGGGCTCTCCGGGCCGGCCGGGAGAGGGGCGGGCCGCGGCTTGAAAAGGGTCGCGCGGCAGAGTATAATCTCCCGGATTCGTTCCCCGAGGACGACCGAGGAGCAGGCCTCGAGCCGCGAGAAGCCCCCCGGCCCGCGGGCGCCTGGGCGCCCCGCGAACCGCGGCCGGGGCGGATCGAAGGAGCGCGACGATGAGAGTGGGAGTCTTGACCGGCGGCGGCGACTGCCCGGGTTTGAACGCCGTCATCCGCGCCGTGACGCGGAAGGGCATCACCCAGTACGGATTCGATATCCTGGGCATCAAGAACGGCTGGCTCGGGCTCGTCGAGGGCCAGGTCGTGCCCCTGGATATGAGCTCCATTTCCGGGATCCTGCCCCGCGGCGGGACGATCCTCGGCACCTCCCGGACGAATCCCTTCAAGGTCGAGAACGGCGTCGGCAAGATCTTCGCCCAGGTCGAGAAGTTCGAGCTCCACGCCATCGTCGCCGTCGGCGGCGAGGACACGCTGGGGGTCGCCCTCAAGATGTCCGAGAAGGGCCTCCGCGTCGTGGCCGTCCCGAAGACCATCGACAACGACCTCTCCGGCACGGACTACACGTTCGGTTTCGACACCGCGGTCTCGATCGTCATGGAGGCCCTCGACCGGCTCCATACGACGGCCGAAGCGCATCACCGGGTCATGGTCGTCGAGGTCATGGGCCGCAACACCGGCTGGATCGCCATTGAAGGCGGCATCGCCGGCGGGGCCGACCTCATCCTCATCCCCGAATTCCCCTTCGACCTCGACGAGGTCTGCCAGCTCATCCTGAAGCGGCGCGAGCGGGGCAAGATGTTCTCCATCGTCGTCGTCGCCGAAGGCGCAACGTCAAAGGACAAGACCCTCATCACCCAGAGCAGCGAGAAAGACGCCTTCGGCCATGTCCGGCTGGGCGGCGTGGGGAACATCCTGGCCAGGGAGATCGAACGCTGCACGGGGATCGAGACGCGGGTCACGGTCCTGGGTCACATCCAGCGCGGCGGATCGCCCACGGCCCGCGACCGGATCCTGGCGACGCGCTACGGCATCGCGGCGATCGACCTCGTCAAGAACGGCCACTTCGGCATGATGACCAGCCTGCAGGGGAATAAGATCGGCTCCGTCCCCATCGCCGAGGCCATCGTCCGCCGCAAGACCGTCAGCGCCGACCTGTACGAGGTCGCCAAGGTCTTTTTCGGCTAAGCGTCCGGCCCGCTCTGGCCGAGGCCCCGGTCCTTCCCCCCCGGCCTCCGGTCCGTGATCGAAAGAACCACCCGGATCTGGCCGGGCGAATTGGCGGCCTGCGGTGAAACGATGCGGACCGCCCCGCGGTATGTGCCGGGCTCGAGGCCGGCCGGGGCCACAGACACGATGAGCCGCCCGCTGCCCTCTCCGGATGCCGGGACGCAGCGGAGCCAATCGGCGTCGACCTCGGCCGTCCAGGACAGGTCCCCCCGGCCCGCGTTCGTGATATCCACCGTTCTCGTCGCGGGGTTGGAACGGCCGGCGCTGACCAGAAAGCGCAGGCTCGTGGCCGATAGGGCGATCGTGGCCCGACGAAGGTTCTCGCCGGCGCGGCCCGTGTGGAGTTGGATCTCGTCTTCGCGCTTCGTCACCCGCGAGCAGACGACCCGGCCGCTATGATCGCGCAGACCGCCGCGGGCATTGATGGTCTCGGCGGCCTGGGTCAGCCAGCGGTCGATGCCCGGGTGCTCCGGATGGTGGCGGGGGTTGTTATCGACGGGATAAAGGAGATACTTCGCCGTCCAGAAGTCGAGCGCCACCGGGTCGTAGCTGGCGGCCAGCTTGTTCAGCCGGCGCGTCGTTTCGGGCGGATAGCCCGTGATCGAGCCGTGCGAGACCCAGGTCGCGTCGACGATGTTGAGAACGGGCGCGCAAACCGCAGCCATCGTTTTCCCGCACGTCTCCCCCAGCCCGGCGTAGTGGCGGAAGCCGCTCTGGCCGTCATTCATGCTGACGATGCCGTAGAAGAGCTTGAGGCAGGCCGTGATCTCCGAACCGCCCGTATCGTGGTGCTTCGGGACCGGGACGTTGATGAGCTTCAGGTTGGGCCGGTGCCCGCCCGTCGTCCAGACGCCTTCGCGGAGCTCGACCCGCCGCCCCGCGGCCGTCGTGAAACAGGGATAGGAAACGTTCTCGAAGGTCCGATATCCGTTCTGGGTGTGGTCGCTCGCCGCGATGAAACGGCTCCGGATATCATCAAGGAGGAACGCGGAGACGCGGGGGTCCTTGAAGATATTCCGCACGAGGTAGACGAAGCTGTGGGCCTCGTCGTTCGCATTGGCGTGGACCAGGCTGTCCGCGTAGGCCGCGCTCGTGTCGCAGGCGAGGCTACCCCGGCCCTGGCCGTTCTCGATGATCACGACTTCGCCGGTGAAGACGTCCGGATGGTCGAGGAGACGCTGGACGAGGCCCCGGACGAGGTCGCTGTTCGTGCAACCCCGGTATTTCCATTGGGCGTTGACCTTGATGAGGACCACGTCCTCAGGGCCGATCAGCCCGTCGGGGCCGCTTGTCGCGGAAACGTGGGGCGAACGATGGAATTTGAGGCCGCGGCTCCCCATCAGGGCCAGGAGCGTATCGAGGCCGATGTGGTCGTTGGGGCGCTGGTCCTCATAGAAAGGCTGGTCGGGAATGCCCTCGACGAGGTAGATGTCGTTCAAGACGGCCGCTTCGCTCGGCCGCCGCAACGCGAGCGGCAGGAGCGCCGAGGCCACGGTCCCGCGCGAAACCCGGCCGAGGAAATCCCGGCGCGAGAGCGTCCGGTTCTGGCTGTTACGGCCCACGTTCACCTCCTGGGCGACGAGCATCCATTCTATTCCTAGTAATTCTATAATTCAAGTGTAGTCGGACTCCTGGGGCGGACCGTCCGGCCCGAGGCGCTCCCTTCCGTTGTTGAGTCGCTCCAAGGCCCTCCCGGGAGCAAAAACCGACAAAGAAAGCGCAGGGCCGTCCCGGGGGTCCGGAAGAAGAGGACCGGTCACCCGCCGCGCGGGGCGGACCGGGGGGATCAGGAACGAGGCGCATAAAAAAAGGGGGCGCCCCTCCCGGGACGCCCCCGACGCGTCCGAACCGGAGTGCTAGTTCAGCTTCAGGCGGCCGATGCCGAACTGGTTGTCTTGGCCGGCCGGGCCGAGGTCAGCGGCCCTCTTCTCCAGGATCGTCCTCACCTGGTCGAGGGTGAAAGGCGTCTTGCCGAAGACAAGGGCCATGCCGCCCGCCATATGCGGTGTCGCGGCCGACGTCCCGGAAAAGCCCTTGGAGCCGTAGGTCGCGCTGGACACCGAAACATGAGACGGAGCGGCGAAATCGGGCTTGATCCGGCCGTCGTGGGTCGGCCCGCGGGAACTATATTTCTCATAAGCGTCCGTGACGGCGTCCGTCGCCCCGACGGTGATCGCGTAGGGAGAGTCCGCGGGAATGGTCAGGCTGCCATCGGGAACGTTGAACTCGCAGGGGTTGGCGCTCGAATTGCCGTAGGTGAACAGCTCCAGCACGCAATTGCGAGTCGTTTTATAGTTCCGGATGGCGACCCCCCAATACGTGCTCCAGTTCGCAAACCAGTAGCCGATGGCCTCGACGGGCCACTGCGTCCCATTCTGAGTGTTCAGGGAGTCGTCGACGAATGACCAGGCCGTTCCCGTCCAGTACCACATGTACAGGTCATAGTCCTGGCTCGCGCCGCTGTACTTCAGGGTCGTCGTGTTCCACGTGCCCCAGTCGTCCCAGTTGAGGAAGAAGGCCGTCAGGGTATAGGCCGACACGTAGATCTGGAGGATCTCGTCGCCGGGGAGAAAATTGTGGAAGCCGTTCCCGTTCGTATCGGTGAAGGTGCCCGTCCAGTGGTTCTGGGCGTCGTTGCCCGCCGCGCTGATCCATTTCCCGCCGGCGTTATCGAATTTCTTGACATCCTCGTCAATCGGGCCCACGCCCCGGCCGTCGCCGGCGTTCGTCCAGCCGACGGAGTAGGAGATGATGTTGATGCCCTCGTTGATCATCCAGGTGACGGCGTTGTGCTGCTCGACGTCGGTGCCGAAGTTGACGAGGTAGAACTGGGCGTTGGGCATCATGTCATAGACGAGCTCCGCGCAGGCGGTGCCGTGGATCTCGTTCGCCGTGATGCTCCCGTCCGAGCGGAAGGACCTCGTCGTGACCGTCGCCGGCAGCTCCGTCCCCAGGACGCTGGTATAGTTCTTGAAGCCGAGGTCGAAGATGGCGACCTTGGGCTGCTCCGACTTCCGGTACGGGGTCATGGTCCAGGAGCTGGCGCCCGTCTTGGCGACGCCTTCACTGACCACGGCCAGGGGGACGGGCTTCAGGGGCAGCCGGATGTAGGCCACATGGGGATTGGCCGCCAGGATCCGTAGCGACGCGGGCAGAACCCGGCTCTGAACGAGGTTCTGGTAGCTTGTCTCCACGCGGCCGCCGAGGGCCTGGACCTGGTCCGTCAGAAAGGCGACCACGGACTGGACCTGGATCTCGTTCCCGCCCGTCTCCGCCTCGATGACGACCTGGACCTGGCCGCCCTCGAAATCGAACTGTCGCCGGGCCGCGTACTCCATGGCCTTGTCCCGGCCTTCCGTTTCGGCCAGGCGAAGGAACTTGTTCAGGGCGTATTCCATCTTCGGGTCGCCCTTGTCCGGGGGACTCGGCAGGTCAGGGACGATCGTCCGCTGGAACCCGTCGTGATCGAGCACCGCCCGACCCGGGATGATCAGGCCCAGGATCCCCACCGCCGCCAGAGCCAGCCAGACGACCGTTTTCTTCGTCCAAAGTGCTTTCATGGTGCTCTCCTCGCCCTATTTGAAAATGAACCTCAGCCGGACGCCGAAGGCCAGCGGTCCGACCTTGAGGTCGTCGAGGTCGCCGTTGACGGCCGTCCCGCTCGCCGTATCCGTCATGCTCCAGGAGCCCTTGGCCGTCGCGATGCAGTACTTGACCCCGGCGCCCAGGGCGATGTTCCGGGCGACGAAAAAGTCCAAGCCGGCCCCGAAATGGAAGCCGACCACATTATCCACCGACTCATCCGCCTTTAGGCCGACGGCGTTAAAGTCCGCGGCCAGCGCCTCATCGAGGGTGAACGTATCGAGGTAATAGCCGGCGCCGGCCTCGACGAACGGGACCAGACGGCCCCCGCTCATCGGGAACCGTCCTTGCAGGCTCAATTGGACCGGCATAACCGCCAGCTTGCCCTTGCTCAGGCCGGGCACCGAGCCGTCCACAGCCGATTCGAAGCGGAAGCCCGTCACTTCCACGGCCAGGTTCTTCATGACGACGAAGGACAGATTGAAGCCGTAGGCGACGGCGCCCCCATAGCCTTCGTTAGCGGGCTGGGCGTAGCCGCCGAACAGCCCGATGCCGGTGCCCATCGGCCAGGTCTCCTGGGCGCGGAGCGCCGTCGGGAGCATGACCGCCGCCGCGAGCGCGCAGACCAGAATGGCCCGGCCCCGCCAGCGCTTTTCAGTCGTTTTCTCTTTCACGTGACCTCCTTCGCTAAGATCGAGTCCCTATCGAACCACTGCTTCGTAAAATTGCTCGTGCCGGCCCGAATTCCACCTCCCATTGAACGCTGGCAAAAGAAAGTTCTTCACCGTATAAAAAAAAGCCCCGCGCCGTATCATCTTGGCCAAACGTTTGAAATACGATAATCGGAAGGGGCCCCGAAGTCAAGCCCGAAGAAGGGGTTTCCCGTCTCATGAACCCGGCCCGCAGAACCGGCGCCCAGGAGCCCGCCGGTTCAGTGATCAGGAGGCAACGGAACCGGGGTTCAGAAGCCCCCCGGTTCAGCGTTCCGGGGACCGTCTCGGCCGCCGCGACGCCAGGAAATACCAATTCACCCAGGCGACGAGGAGGAGGCCGGCCGCCGTGACGATGATCTTGGCTGTCATGTTCCCCCTCCTATAGCTTCGCCCGTCTCAGGCGCAGCGAGTTCGAGACGACGGAGACCGAGCTCGAAGCCATGGCCGCCGAGGCGATGACCGGGTTGAGGAGGAGGCCGAAGAACGGGTAGAGGACGCCGGCGGCGACCGGGATGCCGATAACGTTGTAAATGAAGGCCCAGAACAGATTCTGGCGGATGGTCCGGATCGTCCGCCGCGAGAGCTCGATGGCCGAGGCGACGGCGCCGAGGTCGTCGCGGATGAGGGTGATATCGGAGGCCTCGAGAGCGACGTCGGTGCCCGACCCGATGGCGATCCCCACGTCGGCCTGGGCCAGGGCCGGGGCGTCATTGATGCCGTCGCCGACCATGGCCACGATCCGCCCCTCGTCCTGGAGACCGCGGACGACCCGGGTCTTGTCCCCGGGCAGGACCTCGGGGATGACCTGCTCGATGCCGGCCCGCCGGGCGACGGCCTCCGCCGTCCGGCGGTCGTCCCCGGTCAACATGATGACGGCGAGCCCGGCCCGCCGCAGGCGCTCGACAGCCGGCGCGGCGCTAGCTTTGAGCGCATCGGCGACGGCGATGAGGCCGGCCGCCCGTCCGTCCACGGCGACATAGACCGAGGTCCGGCCCTCCGCGCTGAGGGCCGCGGCGCGTTCCGGGAGAGAGCCCAGCTCGACCCGCCGGGCCTCGAGCAAGGCCGCGTTGCCCACGATGACGCTCCGGCCGCCGACAACGGCCTCTACACCCAGGCCTTCCAGGGCCCTGAAATCCTGCGCCTCAGGGAGCCCCAGGCCGAGGCCGCGCGCCTTCCGGACCACGGCCTCGCCGACAGGGTGTTCCGACCCCTGTTCCGCGCCGGCCGCCATGGTCAGGAGGGCCGCCTCATCGAACCCGGCGCTCCCGACGACGTCCGTGACTTCAGGCTCGCCGCGCGTCAGGGTCCCTGTCTTATCGAAGACGACCGTGTCCACCTTGTGGGCCGTCTCGAGGCTCTCTCCGCTTTTGATGAGGATGCCGTGCTCGGCGCCCTTGCCCGTCCCGACCAGGACGGCCGTCGGCGTCGCCAATCCCAGGGCGCACGGACAGGCGATGATCATGACGGCGACGAAATTGAGCAGGGCCC
>Ga0316620_10001491_pt1 | contig 10159 bp, 6 predicted proteins | sample OWC_Aug_M1_C1_D5_FD_207651 | JGI IMG/M metagenome (GOLD analysis project Ga0316620, IMG submission 207651) | Wetland soil microbial communities from Old Woman Creek delta, Ohio, United States - OWC_Aug_M1_C1_D5_B | ecosystem: Environmental > Terrestrial > Soil > Wetlands | place: USA: Ohio...
GACGGCGAGCCTGCGTCTTGCCCCCGTTGATCGAGCCTATCACACCGCTTCCGGCGCCGGACCTAGGCGAGCTCGGCGAAGAGCTGGCCCTCTGCCGCGTGGAGGGTGAGGCGGCGCTTGCAGGTCGGGCAAACGGTCTCGCCCTGCGCCACCGCCGCGCTGTCGGGCGTGCAGTAGGTGCTGCAACACGGGCAGATCACGTCGGTGGCGTCATGGAGCCCGGCCTGGAGGTAGGGTGTCAGCTCGCCGGCCGCGAAGGCCTCGCCCAGGGCCTCGACGACCTTGGGGTCGAGCTGCCTTCCGGCCTCGTCGCGCAGCTCGTCGAGGACCTCGTCGCGCTCGCGGCCGCGGCGGTAGGGGCGGTTGGAGGTCATGGCGTCGAGGGCGTCGGCCGCGGCCAGCAGGCGGGCCTCGGCCGGAATGTCGTCGCCACGCAGCCGGTCCGGGTAGCCGGTGCCGTCGTAGCGCTCGTGGTGGTGGAGCACGTAGGGCAGGGCGGAGCGCAGGCTGGGCACGTCTCCGAGCATGCGGGCGCCGATCTGGGGGTGGAGCTGCATCAGCTCCTGCTCCTCGTCGGTGAGCGGGCCGGGCTTGGTCAGGACCGAGTCGGGGACGCCGATCTTGCCGATGTCGTGGAGCATGCCGCCGACCTCGATCTCGCTGATCTTGTCCTCGTCCCAGCCCAGGCGACGGGCGATCACCTGGCCGAAACGGGCCACCCGCCAGGTGTGGCCGATGGTGTAGTGGTCGCGCGCCTCGATCGCGTTGGCGAGCACCGACAGCATGGCCAGGTAGGCGTGGTTCAGCTCCTGGTGGGTGGCGCGCACCTCGGCCATGGCGGTGGCGTTGGTGATGGCCACCGCCGCCACGCCGGCGATGCCGGAGACGAAGTGCAGGTCCTCCTCCGAGAACAGGTTCTCGCGGCCCGGCGCGTCGAGGTAGAGGACTCCGAGCATCTCGTCGTCGTAGGCGATGGGCACGCACAGCACCGAGCGGATGTCGTGCGCCATGATGCTGTCCGAGACGGTGATCGCGTCGTCGAGGCTGGCGTCGGCCGACAGCACGGAGCGCCCGTGACGGAGCACGTCCTCGACGATGGTCCGGCTCACCTCCACGCGGCCGCCCGGATCGGACCGGTTGCGGGCCACCACGGGCTGGGCGGAGCCGTCCTCGCGTGCGCGCAGCAGGGCACCCCTTTCGGCCGGCAGCACGAACATGACCTCGTCCAGCACCAAAGGGTAGAGGACGTCGAGCTCGCGCAGCCGGGTCAGGTTCTGGGTCACGCTGACCAGGGTCCCGAGCCGGCGGTGAGCGCGCTCGGCACGGGCCGCATCGGCGCCCGCGAGGGAAGCCCGGAGGGCCTCGGGGCTGCCCGGAAGCTGGACGCGGCCCGCCCCGTCGGGTGCGGTGGCGCACATCACGACGTGGCTGTCGGTCGATGCCAGCTCCACGGTCTGGCCCCGCAGGTGGACCCGGACCGTGGTGTCGCCGAGCCCGATCTGGTCACCGTGGTGGAGGATGGTCTTGGAGACGAGGCGACCGTTGACGAAGGTGCCGTTGACGCTGCCCAGGTCGCGCAGCAGGTAGCTGCCGTCCGCGAGCACGATCTCGGCGTGAGTCCGCGACACCATCTTGGCCGGGAGGGTGAGGTCGCAGCGGCTGGAGCGGCCGATGATGACCCGCTTGCCGAGGGCGACCCAGTCCCCGGCGGTGGGGCCGTTGACGACCACGAGCCGGCCGGGGGTGACTTCCTCCGGGCTCGGGGCGTCGGCACGCTCCTGCTCCACCCTCTCCTCGGCCATGCGCGCCATTCTACCGGTCCCGGCCCATGAACCGCCAAGCAGCGGGGCGCGACACGGGCGGAGCCCGCGACATGCGTGCCCCGGCGCGCGCCCTACCCGGCCTCGCCCTTGACGATGTCGATCCAGCTGTTGAGGAAGCGGGCGAGAAGCTCCTCGGCCCGGCCGAGGTCGTCCTGGTCCGGGTCGAAGGCCGCGACCGTGGTCAGCGGGTCCGAGGTCAAGGGGTGGCTGGCGATCGCGGGCAGGACCTCGGGCGCGACCAGGTGCCTGCAGGCGGCGAACCGGTACGGGCGCAGGTCCGGGAAGAGCCCGGGCGGCAGCTCGGCCAGGTCCTTGACCACGAGCGCCAGAACCCCCCGCCGCTGGCCGCGCTCGCGCAGGGCGAGTTCGCGCGCGACGCTGCGGGCGTGGGCCGCGAACTGGGTTTCCACCGCGGCCAGCTCGAGCTCGTAAATGACGGCCACGTGGTGGGCCTGGACAATGTCGTCCACGGCCACCACCGGGAGCACGTGCTGGACCAGGTCGCAGGGCTCGTGCGCCCCCTGCCACTGCTCGTAGGTCAGCACCTGGAGCTCGCGCCGGAGGGCCTCGGGGAAGCGCTCGATGTCGCCCGGCCGGTGCAGGTTCTCCCGCGGAATGATGACCGTCTTGCACCCGGCCGAGGCCGCGGTCTCGAGCTTGACGTCGAGCCCGCCGACCGCGGTGACGCGGCCGTGGGTGTCGATCTCGCCGGTCATGGCCACGTCGCGGCGCCGGGCGCCCGGGTCGGCGCCGCGACGCTGCTTGAAGTAGGGCACGACGCGGCGGGTGAGGAGCGAACCGAGCATGGTGGTGACCCGCTTGACGTCCCCGGCGCTGAGCAGGGGCAGGGTCTCCAGCTGGCTGTGCTCGAGCTCCATCGCGAACATGGGCTCTCCGGGGCGTTCCTTCCCGAGGGCAGCACCGGGCGCCGCACCTGCCAATTGGCGATTCCGAGGCTATAGTGGAGGGAGCATTCCGCTGTCATGCGGTGAGCGCGCGGAGGTGCCCTATGCGCTGCAACCCGAGACTCGCCACCCTGATCGGAGCCGCGGTCGTGATCCTCGCCGGCCTGCCCCTGGCCACGGCCGGTGGACCCGGCCGCGACCTGCTCGTCCCGCTGCCCGAGCTGCCGCCACCGATCGCGGTGGTCTCGGACAGCCCAGAGCAGTTGCCCCCTCTCGAGCGAGCCAAGACCTACGAGGACGAGGTAGTCGAGATCGTCAACCAGGAGCGTTGGAGCAACGGTCAGCTACCCCCCCTTGCCCGCTGCGCCTTGCTCGACACCTCCTCCGAGACCCACAGCAGCAACATGGCGGTCCGCGACTTCCTCGCCCACTGCGACCTCGACACCGGGACTGAGTTCTGGGAACGCATCATCGCGGCTGGGTACAGCTTCAACGCAGCCGCCGAGAACATCGCGGCGGGCCAGTCGACGGCGGCGCAGGTCATGACCGCTTGGATGAACAGCGAGGGCCACCGTGCCAACATCCTCGACCTGGACTTTCGAGAGATCGGCGTGGGCTGGGTGTACCAGTCGGGCGACCAGGCCAACGTCCGCTTGGACCAGGAGCCTCCGCAAGACCCGGACTGCATTGCGGATGACATCAGCGGCCCGTTTGGCCACTACTGGACCCAGAACTTCGGCCGCCGCGACATCGTCTACCCGGTGATCATCGACCGCGAGGCGTACGAGACTGCCACCCGCGCCGTCGATCTCTACCTCTACGGCACTGGCTGGGCCCAGGAGATGCGGATCAAGAACGACACCGGCAGCTGGAGCAGCTGGCAGACCTTCCAGAGCGACGTCGCCTGGCAGCTCAGCACCGGCGACGGCACCAAGCAGGTGTTCGTCGAGATCCGCAACGGGTCGACGGTGCGCGCCGCCTCGGACACGATCGAGTGCAGCGGCTGTGGCGCGGCGAGCCCCGAGATCTTCGCCGACGGCTTCGAGACCGGCGACACCTCGCACTGGTCGGAGGTCGTGCCGTAGGCGGGCCGGCGGGGGACGCGCGCTACTTGCTGAGGAAGAGCTCGAGGCGCCGCTGTCCGTCGTCGCGGAAGCTGAGGAAGCGCAGGCCGAGGCCGGCGGCCCGCTCCGAGCCGACCTGGGTGTGACGGGCGACCTCGGCCCGGACCACGACCGGCCGCGGCTCATTGGGGAGCTGGAGGCTGAGGTCGAGCTCGGCCCCCGGCGCGAGCGCCGAGCGGGTTCGGACCAGCATGCCGCTGACCGAGAGGTCCTCGCTCTGCCAGAGCTCGGTGCGGCGTCCGTCGGCGAGCGTCGCCCGCACCGTCAGCCGCACCCGCGACCGGTCGCGCACGGCGCCGAGCTCGGCGATGGCCGGCGGCAGCTCGCGCTCGAGCCGCTCGAGGCTGATCGCCCGGGTGGCGCCGTGGCCGACGTGGCGCCGCGCATGCTCCAGGGCGGAGTCGGGGGCGAGCAGGATGACCGAGCATTCCCCGCACAGCGAGTCCCAGCCGCGCAGCGCGGCCAGGAACTCGGCGGTCTGGTCGCTGCTCGACTGGAAGCGGCTGAGGACGAAGGCGAAGGGGAACCAGCGCACCCGGTCGAGGGCCGGCATGGTCGAGGCTGTGGACACCACCTCGAGCTCGAGCGGGGCGAGCAGGGAGGCGATGGCGGCGAGGTAGTCCGGCTCGACGCCGACCACCAGCGCCGCCCTGGGCACGGTCGGCCTCTCGCCCTCGGCCCCGTTCGGGCTGCGCAGGGGGTTGCGGGCGAGGGCTCCGGCCCGCACCGCGAAGTCGAGCATCCCGACCAGGGTCTCCTGGAGGACGCGCATGTCCTGGCTCGAGCGCCCGTCGGCGATCATGCGACGGCCGGCCGCCTGGATCTCCTCGCGCGTCGCTGCTGCGAAGTAGCGGTGGGGCAGCTTGAGGATGAGATCGCGGACCAGGGCCAGACGGGAGTCGGCATTGTCCCGCCCGAGCTGCTGGCGCAGGACGTTCCTGAACTGATCGACGGCAGCGAGCTGCCCTTCCAGACTACAGTCCATGACGGGATTCTAGCCGGATTCCGGACAAGGCGCCAGGTCTGGCCGGCGCGCCAAGAGCCTCGTGTAGCATGGGGCCGGTGCTCACCAAGGACGGGCTCAGCCGCGACCTTGACCCCCGGACTCAGCCGCCAGGCCGATCCGGCGAGAGCGCTGTCCCCGAGCTTGCGGCGCGGCTGGCCCTGATCGTCGCGAGCGGCGTCTTCCTCTGGCTGGTGGTCGACCGTCTCGCCCCGCGGCTGCGCTTCGAGGACGCGCTCATCGTCCTCCGCTATGCCCGCAACATCGTCGCCGGCGAGGGGTTCGTCTTCAACCCGGGCGAGCGCGTGCTGGCGGTGTCGACGCCGCTCCACACCTTGCTTAGCACCCTCTACGTGTGGCTCAGCCCGGACGGGGCGCCGATGCTGCAGAACATCGGCGGAGCCCTGTCCCTGATCGCCCTGGCGTGGGTCGTGCTCTACCTGGTGCGCGAGGTGGCGCCGCCGTGGCTGGCCCTGGTGGCCGCGCTCCTGATCCTGGCCGACCTCAACTTCAACCACCTCTACCTGGGCATGGAGGTCCACCTCTTCGCCGCCCTGGTCATGCTCGCCCTGCTGCTGTTCGTGAAGGGCCGCGATCGGGCGTGCGGGCTGGTCCTGGGGTTAGCCTTTCTCACCCGCTACGACGCGGCCCTGTTGGCCGTCTTGGTCGGCGCCTGGCTGCTGGTCGAGAGACAGAGGCCGCCGCTGCGCCTGCTCGGCTGGTTCCTAGTGCCGGTGGCGCCGTGGCTGGTCTTCGCCTGGCTCTACTTCGGATCGGCGCTGGCCACGCCGCTGGCGGCCAAGCGGGGCTTCGTGGCCTTCGCGCCGTACCTGGAGCAGGTGTTCTGGTACTACAAGGCGACCTTCGCCCGCCTGGTCGGGCTGTACCTGCCCCTCCACCCCGTGCAGGCCCTGGTCTCGTGGCTCTTCCCGGCCCTGCTCGGCGTGGGAGCGTGGGTCTTCGCGAGGCAGGACCGGCGCTGGCTCCTGCTCGCGCTCTACCCCGTCCTCCACCTCGCGGTCTACGCGGCCATCGGCGCCGACCCCGGCTTCCACTGGCACTACTGGATCCTCAACCCGGCCTGGCTGGTCCTGTTCGGGGTCGGGTGCCACCACCTGGCGCGGGAAGCGGCCCGGCGGGTCGTCCGGCCCGACCGGCTGGCGCGTCTCGCCGGATCAAGGATCCTCGGCGGCGCCCTGGCCGTGGTGGTGCTCGCCCCTCTGCTGCTCCACGAGCTGCCGCGCCTGGCCCGCGAGCACCGGCCCAGCCCGCTGACCGTGCAGCTCGAGACCATGGGCCGCTGGCTGCGGGCGCACTACGGCGAGAAGCCGTCGCTGCTTCAGCCGGCCATCGGCATCCTCGGCTGGGAGACCAACATGCCGATGGTCGACCACGCCGGCCTGGTCACCCCGGGCCTGTACTTCTTCGACGACGACCACTGCACGCCGCTCGACCAGGTCCTGGCCCGCCACCATCCCGATCTGGTCCTGCTCCGCGCCGATGCCGAGCCCGACCTCGCGCCCTGGGGCTACGCCCCGGTGCGGTCCTTCCAGGGGCACTTCAGCTACTACCTGTTCGAGCGCCAGGGCTGGTGAGCCTCTCGCGCAGCCTCCGGATCAGGCGTCGCGGCTACTCGGTCGCGCCCCGCGCGATAGGGCCGGGGTCGCCGAGCAGCACGAAGCCGGCCCAGTGAAAGGGGTGGGTGGCGTCCAGCGTCGCGCGGGCGCCCTCGGGCCCCACCTCGAACGGCCCGCGCAGGAGCTCGAGCTGGGCCAGGCGAAGGGATTGGTCGATCGCCGCTCCGGCCCGCAGGTGGCGGTAGAAGCGGGCCATCAGCTCGGCGGTGCTTTCGTCGCCGACCCGCCACAGCGAGGCCAGCACGCTGCGCGCCCCGGCGTACTGGAAGGCGCGGGTGAGCCCAACCATGCCCTCGCCCGCCACCTCCTTGCCGAGGGCCGTCTCGCACGCCGACAGCACCACCAGGTCGGCGTCGATGCGCAGCTGCTCGAAGATCTCCCAGGCCTGGAGCAGGCCGTTGTCCCCCTCCTCGGCGATTCCCTCCGGGAGGGCCAAGGCGAGGGCCGAGTCGAGGGGAAAGCGCTCGTCGATCAGGCCGTGGACCGCGAAGTGGAGGATGCGCGGCGAGCGGCCCAGGCCCTTGACGCGTTCCTCGGTGGCTGCCGCGCCCAAGAAGATCACGGCCCTGTCACCGAATAGGGCGGCGATGGACTGTACCTCGTCGCGGGTGGCAGGGAGCGGCTCGAGAGGCGGCAGCGATGCGTCTGCGGACGGCGCCGCGTAGAGCGGGTCGGCGAAGGCGACCAGGATTGGGCCCGGGCGGGGCTCGGCCGGAGCCTCGGCCGGCTGCATCAGCTCGGCATAGACGGTCATCGAGAGGGCGTGGTGCAGAGGCGCGGACTCGACCAGGTAGGCGGGCCCTGGTCGGCGACTGCTCGCGCCGGGGTGGGCGTCGGACACGAGAGCGGCGAACGGCAGCAGGTGGAGAGGCCCGTCAGCCACGACCAGCACGCGCTCGGCGGCTGCCACCGCGCCCGCGTGCGGCCCGATCAGCGCACGGTACAGCTCAGCCGCCAGCTCCGACAGCTCGGTCTGGCGCGAGTTCCCTGACCCGCCCTGGGCGATCAGCCGGCGCAGCCGGACGACCCTGGCGCGCAGCTCGCTCGTCCCCATCTCGAGGGTGGTCACGGCCAGCTCACCGCTGGCGTCCACGACGAAAACCCGAGTTCGCTCGCGACCGACGCTGAGCTCGAGCAGGGCCGTACCCCGGGGCAGGACCCTGCGGATGCCGGCGAGATCGAGGGGCTGCGGGTAGCGCAGAGCGGCCATCCGGCCGGAGGCCTGGCGCAGCTCCTGGCGCAGCTCGGCCTGGCGCTGGCGGAGCTCGTCGAGCCGGGCCTGGAGGCTCGCGATCTGATCCGGGGCAGCGGCGGGCGGCATTCGCGCCAGCCGGGCCTGGGCCTGATCGTAGGCCGCGGCGGTCTCGCGACGCTGATGCTCCAGCGCCTCGGGGACGTCGCCGCCAAGCGAGAGCTGGCGTTCGGCGAGGATGGCGAGCAGGATCCGCGCGCGTGACCGTTCGAGGAGGTGGACGGCCTCCTCGGTCGAGCCGACCTCCGCGGCGAGGTCGATGGCGTCGCGGTAAAGGTCCATGCTCTGGGCTCGGAACGCGGCCCGGGCCTCGTCCGAGCCGCCGAGCCGGTCCTGCTGCGCCTCCAGGGTCTGCACGCCGGCGCGGAGCGTGGACATGGCCTCCTCGAGCTCTCCCCGCAGCCGCAAGATGAGGCCCAGACCGTGCAGCGAGTTGGCCACCCACAGGCTCTCCGGTGCCCGCTGCTGGCCGATGACCAGGGCCTCGCGGATGAGCTTCTCGGCCTCGGCCAGCTCTCCCTGGCGCCCCCGGACCCGGGCCAGGTTGTGCAAGCTCTCCGACACCTCGAGGCTCGCCGGGGCGATGCGGCGGGCGATATCCAGGGCCTGCTGGTAGAGGGTCGCCGCCTCTTCCAGCTCGCCCCGGCCCTCGGCGACGAGACCCAGGTTGGTGAGGTTGGCGGACATCTTGAGGGTCCCGGGCGCCAGCCTCTGGTTCAGCTCCAACGCTCGTCGCAAGTGCTCCTCGGCGGCGGCCAGGTCGCCCTGGTCCTGGGCGATGAGGCCGAGGTTGTTGAGGCTCGAGGCCAGGTCCGGGCCCTCCGGGTCGATCCGCTGGCGGATGGCGAGGGCCTGTCGCTGCAGGCGCTCGGCCGTGTCCAGGTCATCGCGGAGGCGGGCGACGATGGCCAGGCTGTTGAGGCTCTCGGCGTGGTCTGCCCCGCCCGGGTCGAGGCGCTCGCGGATGGCCAGGGCCTGGCGGTGGAGGCTCTCAGCCCGGGCCAGGTCGCCGCGGAGACGCACGGTGACGGCCAGGGTGTCGAGCGTGTCCGCCAGCTTGAAGCTGTCGGGTACGATCTGCCGAGCGAGCGTGAGGGCGCGTTCGTGCAGCGCCTCGGCGGCTGCCCGATCGCCCCGGTCGCGGGCGACCCAGCCCAGCAGTCGGAGGCAGTCGACGAGGGTGCGGCTGCGGGGCGAGACCTGTTCCAGAATCGCCAGCGCCTGGGTCAGGTGGGTGGCTGCGGCCTCGAGATCGCCGGCGGAGTAATCGATCTTGCCCAGCCTGTACAGGCTACGCGCCGTCTCCGAGCCCGACGGTGTGACGGTTTGCAGGATGCCCAGGGCTCGCTGGTACAACCGCGCCGCCGCCTCGAGGTCACCCCTGCGCTCGGCCACCAGGCCGAGGTCGGTGAGGATAGCAGCGGGGCTCGCCGATCCCGGCGCCAGGCACTCGCTGACGGCCAGCGCGCACCGCAGCAGCGCCTCCCCGGCTCGCAACCGGCCGTCGGCAGCTGCGCTCACGCCCAGTCGCTGCAGGGCAGCGGCGACGGCCGCGCCTTCGGCCGACGCGGATCGGGCCTGGCAGAGCTCCTCCGAGGCCGCCACAACGTCGCGCTCGAGAGCGCCGCGCCGGGCCTCCCTGTGGTCGTGAGAGAGGGCCTCAGGGCGTGGCTCGGGCGGAGACGCGGGTTCGCTGAAGGTCGAACCGGCAAGGAGCCAGGCCAGGGCGAGGAGGGCTCCCTGACCGACACGCGGACGCGGTCGCTGCGCAGCCACCTGAAGGGGACGGTACCATGAGTGAGAACCCGTGTAGAATGGTATGTTACAGACCGAGGTTGGACGCGCCGGCGGCCCGCAGCCTCTCTGGAGGCGCCGACCTGGCGCGTGTGAGCGGCAGGGAGTGAACCGTGGAAGTGATCGTGGTCGTGGCGGTCGTAGTCGTGATCGTGGCCGTGGTGCTGCTGGTCGCCGGCCGGCGACGCGAGGAGGCCCCGATCACCGTGTTTGAGCCGTCCGTCGCCGAAGCCTTGCCGGACGCGCCGTCACCGGCCGCTGCCGAGCCTGGAGCCACGAAGCCACGGCCCGTCGAACCCGGGCCAGTGGCGGAGGGTGCGCCTGGTACAGGGCCCGCGAGCCCGGGCGAGGTCGTTGCGGCAGAACCTCCTGGACCGTCGCTCGAGGAGCGGCAGGCGCAGCAGATCGCGGACCTGGAGACCCGCTGCGCCGACCTCGGCCGGCAGGTCGAGGAGCAGCAGGCCGAGCTGCGACGCTACCGGCGATGGGCCAATGCTCAGCTGACTCGGGTCAGCGAGGAAATGGCGGCGGTGTGGCAGCGGGAGAAGCTGCCGGCGCACGTCCACGAGATGGACAAGCCGCCCTCCGAGGAGGTCGGCGAGCAGCTACGGCGCCTGGCCG
>Ga0316620_10001492_pt1 | contig 10157 bp, 13 predicted proteins | sample OWC_Aug_M1_C1_D5_FD_207651 | JGI IMG/M metagenome (GOLD analysis project Ga0316620, IMG submission 207651) | Wetland soil microbial communities from Old Woman Creek delta, Ohio, United States - OWC_Aug_M1_C1_D5_B | ecosystem: Environmental > Terrestrial > Soil > Wetlands | place: USA: Ohio...
CGGCGGGCGCGCCGAAACCTTCATGGGCCTGGCCGGCGCCGGCGATCTAATTCTCACGGCTACCGGCGATCTCTCGCGCAACCGGCGTGTAGGGCTGGCGCTTGCGCGGGGGCGCGCGCTGCGCGATATCCTCGCCGACCTCGGCCACGTCGCCGAGGGCGTGGGCTCGGCGGCCGAGGTCGCCCGGCTCGCCGCGCCGCTCGGTATCGAGATGCCGATCACCGAGGCCGTGAAGGCGGTGCTCGAAGGCGCGCTCGCACCCGCGGCCGCCGCCGAGCGGCTCCTCGCGCGCGACCCCAAGCGCGAGGCGTTCAGCTAGCGCCGGCGAAGCCGAGCTGGCGCCAGGCCTCGAACACCAGCACCGCGACCGCATTGGACAGGTTCAGGCTGCGGTTGCCGGGCCGCATCGGCAGACGCAGGCGCTGCGCGGGTGCGAACTGCGCGAGCAGGTCCTCGGGCAGGCCGCGCGTTTCCTGGCCGAACACGAACACGTCGTCGCGTGCATAGCGTACGTCGGTGTAGCGGGTTTCGCCGCGCGTGGTGACGGCGAAGACGCGCCGCTCACCCAGCTCCGCGCGGCAGGCGTCCCAGCCGCGGTGCGTGCGCACCGTCGCGAGCTCGTGGTAGTCGAGGCCGGCGCGCCTGAGCTGCCGATCGTCCATCGAGAAACCGAGGGGTTCGACCAGGTGCAGCCGCGCGCCGCTGTTGGCCGCCAGCCTGATCACGTTGCCGGCGTTGGGCGGTATCTCGGGGTGGAGCAGCACGATATCGAACATGCGCGCTCAGGCGGAGAAAGTGCGCGCCACGACCCAGTTCACCACGCGCGCGGCGCCGGCGCGCTTGAGCGTGGCGGCGATCTCCTCGAGCGTGGCGCCGGTGGTCATCACGTCGTCCACGACAGCGACCGTCGCGCCCTGCAAGGGAATCGTGCAATGAAACGCGCCGCGCACGTTCTTCGCGCGCTCGTCCCAGCGAAGCGCGCTCTGCGGCGGGGTGTCGCGGCCGCGCTCGCACGCGTGCGCGGCGAGCGGCGCGCCCAGCGCGCGCGTGGCGTGCCGCCCGATCTCGAGCGACTGGTTGTAGCCGCGCGCTCGCAGCCGCGCCGCGGACAGGGGCACCGGCAGCACACAGTCGACGCGCTCGCCGGCGCGCTCCACGCGCGCGCCGAGCAGGCGCCCGAGCGGCGCGGCGAGCGCCAGCTCTCCCCGGAACTTGAGCGCGTGCACCAGAACGTCGGCCGGAAAGCGGTACTGCAGCGCGGCAACGGTGGCATCGTAAGCCGGCGGCTGCGAGAGGCAGCGGCCGCAGAGCACGCCGTCGGGCGAAGGCAGCGCGCAACGCGGGCAGAGCGCGTCGCCCACGCGCGGCAGGTCCGCGTCGCAGGCGGCGCATAGCAGCCCTTCGTCGCGCGCAGGGTCGGCCGCGCCGCGGCACAGCACGCAGGTGCCGCCGAACAGATGGCTGGCGAAACGATGGGCGGCGCGCAAGAGCATGGCAGCAGCGGTCGGCCGAATTATGCGCGCTAGAATCGGCCCGAGTGGACGAGGGAGGCGTGCGACGATGTGGACGGTAGCGCAACTGGCGGTGGATCTCGCCGCGCGGAGGCTGAGCAGCCGGGACCTGGTGGAGCGGGCGCTCTCGCGCATCGCGGACGGAGCGGGCGAGGGCGCGCGCGCGTTCGTGAAGACCTACGCGGATACCGCGCGGGCGGAGGCGGCGCTCGCCGACCGGCTGCGTGCTGCGGGCATCGTGCGCTCGCCGGTCGATGGCCTGCCAGTGTCGGTCAAGGATCTTTTCGATGTCGGCGGCGACGTCACGCGCGCGGGCTCGAAGCTGCTCGCGGGCGCGGCGCCGGCAGAGCGCGACGCGCCAGCGGTGGCGCGCCTGCGCGCGGCGGGAGCGGTCATCGTCGGCCGTACCAACATGGTCGAGTTCGCGTTCGGCACCACGGGAATCAATCCTCATTACGGCACCCCGCGCAATCCGTGGGACCGCAAGACCGGGCGCATCCCGGGCGGCTCGTCTTCGGGGGCGGCGGTGGCGCAGGCCGACGGCATGTGCGCAATGGCGCTCGGCAGCGACACGCGCGGATCGATACGGGTGCCCGCAGCGTTGTGCGGCCTGACCGGCTTCAAGCCGACCGCGCGCCGCGTGCCGCGCGAGGGCGCATTCCCCCTGTCCTACACGCTCGATTCGGTCGGACCGCTCGCCAATACGGTGGCGTGCTGTGCGGCCTACGACGCGGTGCTGGCCGGCGAGCAGGCTGCGCCGCCGCCGCAGCTTCCGGTCAAGGGGCTGCGGCTGCTCGTGCCGCGCTCGAGCGTGCTGGAGGATCTCGAGCCGCCGGTTGCGCGCGCCTTCGAGGCGGCGCTCAAGGCGCTTGCCGGGACCGGTGCGGCGCTCACCGAGCTCGACGTGCCGGCGTTCGACCGCCAGGCGGAGTACTTCCGCAATGGCGGATTCGCCGGCGCCGAGGCCTACGCGATCCACCGGCGCTGGGAGGACCGGCTGGACGAGTACGATCCGCGCGTCGCGAAGCGCATCCTGTACGGCAAGCAGGTCTCGGCGGCGGACTACGTCGAGCTCGGGCAGCTGCGCGCCGCCTTCGTGCGCGAAGTCGAGGCGCTCGCGGCGCCCTATGATGCGTTCCTGATGCCGACGACGCCTTGCGTCGCGGCACCGATCGCGGAGGTGGAGCGCAGCGACAACGACTTCTTCCGGTGGAACATGCTCATCCTGCGCAACGTGGGCATCGTCAACTTCCTGGACGGTTGCGCGGCGTCCGTTCCCTGCCACGCGCAGGGCACGGCGCCGGTGGGGCTGTCGGTGTGCGGCGTAGCGCTCGCCGATCACCATGTGCTCGCCGTGGCCGCTGCAGTGGAGCGCGCCCTCGAACCGATCACCGGGCGTGCCGCGGCGGGGCGTGGCTGAAGTCGACGACAGGCTCGAGCGCCGCGCGACGCGCCGGCGCTATGAGCGCGCCGCGCGAACCTACGAGGATGCCGCGAGGCTCGAGGCCGAAGTGGGCGCACGCATGCTCGAGCGGCTCGATTACGTGCGCATCGAGCCCCGACGCATCCTGGACGCCGGCGCGGGCACGGCGCGCGAGGCGCGGCGCCTGGCCGAGCGCTATCCCGCGGCCGCGATCGTGGCGCTGGATTTCTCTCTCGGCATGCTGCGGCGCGCACGGCGCGCGCAGGGATTCCTGTCGCGCGTTTTCGGCGGCAGGCGGCTGCTCGCCGTGTGCGCCGACATGACGCGCCTGCCGGTCGCGGCGGGAGCCGTCGGCCTGGTGTGGTCGAACATGGCGCTGCACGCGCTCGACGAGCCGCTCGACGCACTGCGCGAATTCCAGCGCGTGCTTGCGCCCGACGGTTTGCTCATGCTCAGCACCCTTGGCCCCGATACCTTGAAGGAGCTGCGTGCCGCAGTCGGCGCGCGGCGCGTGCACCGTTTCATGGACATGCACGATCTGGGCGATCGGCTGGTTGCGGCGGGCTTCGCGGCGCCGGTGATGGACATGGAGCTCATCACGGTTACCTATCCGAGCAGCGAAGCGCTGCTCGGCGAGTTGCGCGCGACCGGACAGACGAGCGTGCGTGCCGACCGGCCGCAGGGACTTTCGGGACGCCGCTTTCTCGCGCAGCTGCGCGAAGGACTCGCCGCGCAGACGCAGAATTCACGCTTGCCGGTGACTTTCGAGGTGGTCTACGGACACGCCTGGAAGGGTACGCCGCGCGCCGCACCCGGCGCGCCCGCGGTTGTGCGCTTGGAGCGCGCGCGCCATAAAAAATCCTGAGCGGTGCAACAGCGGGACAGCGTGAATCTCGACGCGCTTTTGTTGATGCGCGGCGCTCGACTGTGGTAACTTACCGCGGCTTTGGCGGCACCCTAGGGCGCGAGAGCGCCTTCTCGAGCATGGCGAGCACGATCAATCCGCGGCACGGGTCGGCGTTCCTGGGGCAGTCGGAGAATTTCCGCCTGCTCATCAAGCGCAACTGCTCGATCTCCCCTGCTGGCCTGTTCCGCGTCTTTGCGCTAGTTGCGCTCACAACGCTCGGAATCGGGGCGGGGTTCGCGGCGGCCGGCGCGTGGCTGATTCTGCCGTTCGCCGGCTTGGAGGTGCTTGCGCTTGGCTTGGCGTTCCTGCTCAACGGGCGCCATGCGGGGGATTACGAGCGCATCGAGCTCGAGCACGGCCGGCTGACGGTCGAGGTGGCCGAAGGGCCCCGCACTGCGCGCTACGCGATGGACGCGCGTGCGGCGCGGGTCGCGGTATGCCGCGAGGCAGGGGGATATGGTGTCCCGCGCGTGCAGTTGCGCGGGGCGCAGGGGAGTGTGGAGCTGGGCCGGAATCTCGACGGCGAGCGTCGCGTCGAACTCGCGGCGGAGCTCACGAAGCGATTGAGAATCTGATCCGGGAAAGGGCGATGATGCCAAGCAAGTCGAAATACCGCGCCGCGCACTGGGCGGCGGCCGCGTTCCTCGCGGCGTTCTCGGGCCTCGCGCAGGCCCTCGAATGGAATCTGCAGCCTCCTGCCACGCCGATCGCGGCCGATGTGCACGGACTGCACGATTACGTGATGATCCTCGTCATCGTGATCTTCGTCGGCGTGTTCAGCGTGATGTTCTGGTCGGTGTACGCGCACCGCAAGTCGAAGGGACACCAGGCGGCGCAGTTTCACGAAAACACCATGGTCGAGATGCTGTGGACGGTGATCCCGCTGGTCATCCTGATCTTCATCGCCTGGCCGGCCACCAAGACGGTGATCGCGCAGAAGGACACCTCGAACGCCGATATCACGGTCAAGGCGACGGGGATGCAGTGGAAGTGGGGCTACGACTACGTGAAGGGCGAGGGCGAGGGAATCCACTTCGTGTCAGAGCTGTCCACGCCTAACGAGCAGATCGAAGGGCGCGCCACCAAGGACGCGCACTACCTGCTAGAGGTGGATCACCCGCTGGTGGTGCCGGTGGGCAAGAAGGTGCGCATCCTTACGACTGCGGTCGACGTGGTGCACTCGTGGTGGGTGCCGGCGTTCGCGGTCAAGCAGGACGCCATCCCCGGCTTCATCCGCGACACCTGGTTCAAGGCGACCGAGACGGGCACTTTCCGCGGGCAGTGCGCGGAGCTGTGCGGCAAGAATCACGGCTTCATGCCGATCGTCGTGAAGGTCGTGCCGCAGCAGGAGTACACCGCGTGGGTGGAGCAGCAGAAGAAGCGCCAGGCGTCGGCCGGCGCGGCGCTGCAGACCGCCGAGGCGAATACGTCCCAGTAGCGGCTAACGAATCCAGGCAATCAGGAGAATCCCGATGAGCGCAGTTATCGACAGCCACGGTCACGCGCACGGCCACGCCGGTCACCACGGTCCCTACAGCGGAATCATGCGCTGGATCACGACCACCAATCACAAGGACATCGGAACGATGTACCTGTGGTTCAGCTTCACCATGTTCCTGGTGGGAGGCGGGATGGCGGAGGTCATTCGCGCCGAGCTGTTCAAGCCGGGTCTGCAGATTGTCGATCCGGACTTCTTCAACCAGCTGACCACCATGCATGGACTGATCATGGTGTTCGGCGCGATCATGCCGGCGTTCGTCGGTTTCGCGAACTGGCTGATTCCGATGCAGATCGGCGCGCCCGACATGGCTTTCGCGCGCCTGAACAACTGGTCGTTCTGGCTGCTGCCGTTCGCCGGCTCGCTGCTCATCATTTCCTTCTTCGTGCCGGGCGGTGCCCCGGGCGTGGGCTGGACGATGTACGCGCCGCTCACGGTGCAGATGGGCATGGGCATGGACCTCACCATCTTCGCGGTGCACCTGCTCGGCATGAGCTCGATCATGGGCTCGATCAACATCGTCACCACGATCCTCAACATGCGCGCTCCCGGCATGACGCTGATGCGGATGCCACTGTTCTGCTGGACGTGGCTGATCACCGGCTACCTGTTGATCGCGGCGATGCCGGTGCTCGCCGGTGCGGTGACGATGACGCTCACCGACCGCCACTTCGGCACCACCTTCTTCAACGCCGCAGGCGGCGGCGACCCGGTCCTTTACCAGCACATTTTCTGGTTCTTCGGTCACCCCGAGGTCTACATCATCGCGCTGCCTGCGTTTGGCGTGATCTCGCAGGTGATCCCGGCGTTCTCGAGGAAGCCGCTGTTCGGTTACGCGTCGATGGTGTACGCGACCTCCGCGATCGCGATCCTGTCGTTCATGGTTTGGGCGCACCACATGTACACGGTAGGCATGCCGGTTACGGCGCAGCTGTTCTTCATGTACGCGACGACGCTGATCGCCGTGCCCACCGGCGTCAAGGTGTTCAACTGGGTGGCGACGATGTGGAAGGGGTCGCTTTCCTTCGAGACGCCGATGCTGTTCGCGATCGGGTTTCTGTTCCTGTTCACCATGGGCGGCTTTTCCGGCCTTGTCCTCTCGCTCGCGCCCGTCGACATCCAGCTGCAGGACACCTATTACGTGGTGGCGCATTTCCACTACGTGATGGTGGCCGGGGCGCTGTTCTCGGCCTTCGCCGGAATCTACTTTTGGCTGCCGAAGTGGACCGGGCGCATGTACAACGAGACGCTGGGCAAGTGGCACTTCTGGCTGTCGATGATCTTCTTCAACATGATCTTCTTCGTGCAGCACTTCCTTGGCCTGGCGGGCATGCCACGTCGCGTCCCGGACTATCCGCTCATGTTCGAGACCTGGAACAAGATTTCCTCGATCGGCGCCTTCGGCTTCGGCCTCACGCAGCTGCTTTTCCTGTACATCGTGGTGAAGTGCATCACGAGCGGCGAGAAAGCCCCGCAGAAGCCCTGGGACGGTGCCGACTCGCTCGAGTGGACGCACCTGCCCACGCCGGCGCCGTACCACTCGTTCGAGACGCCGCCGGTGATCAAGTAACGCGGCGCCCGCGCGCACCATGACGCAGAACGTAAAGACGGCGCTCGTGCTGGCGTCGATTGCGCTGGCAGCGTTTCTCGGCATCGTCGCCAAGTACTGGTTGCTCGGCGGATGAGCGCCATGCACGCGGAGCGCGCTGCGGACAATCGCCGGCTGCTGCTGCGGCTGTCAATCGTCGCCGTCGTCATGTTCGGCTTCGGCTATGTGCTGGTGCCGTTTTACAAGCAGATCTGCGAGGCGTTCGGGCTTAACTATGTCTACACGCGCGACGCCGCGCCGGTGAACACCCAGATCGACGGCACGCGCAGCGTATCGGTGGAGCTCGACGCCAACACCGCCGACGTACCCTGGCAATTTCGTCCGCTCACGCGGCATGTGTCGGTGCATCCGGGCGAGCTGTTCACCGTGGAATACGAGGTCGTGAATTCGAGCTCCCTCGCGATCACCGGTCAGGCGGTGGCGAGCTTCGGACCGCAGATCGCGGGCCGCTATTTCAAGAAGCTCGAATGCTTCTGCTTCAAGCAGCAGACGCTCGCACCAGGAGAGACGCGCAGGATGCCGGTCGTGTTCGTGATCGATCCGCGGCTGCCGCGCGACGTGGGCAACATCACGCTGTCTTATACTTTCTTCGAGGTGCCGGGCGCGGGGGAACGCTCGTGAGCGCCGCGGAGGCGGAAATGCCAGAGGGCAAGAACCCCGGGCTGCTGGAAGTCGCGAAGACGGTTCTGTTCGGCGCGCTGGGGATTCGCCGCAGGGCCGATCACGAGCGCGAGACGAAGGCCCTGAAGCCGGTCTATCTGATCGTCGCGGGCCTGGTGTTCGCGGCGCTGTTCATACTGACGCTCGTCCTGGTCGTGCGCATCGTGACGAGCTGAGCAAGAACCGAGAACTCAAGGCAGGGGAGAAAGCAATATGTCGCAGATCGCATCCAGCCGTCAGCACTACTACGTGCCGCAGCCGATGCCGTGGCCGATCATGGGATCGATTTCGCTGTTCCTCATGGCCCTCGGCGCGGTGTTCGTGTTCAACGGATCCTCCGGCGGCTGGTTCTCGATCGCGGCCGGGTTCGCGGTCCTGCTTTACATGCTGTTCCGCTGGTTCGGCGCCGTGATCCGCGAGTCGGAGGGGGGCAAGTACGGCGGCTGGGAGGATGTCTCGTTCCGCTGGGGCATGAGCTGGTTCATCTTCTCCGAGGTGATGTTCTTTGCCGCGTTCTTCGGGGCGCTCTTCTATACGCGCCAGATCTCGGTGCCCAATCTGGCGAGCCTGCAGAGCCAGGCGTTCGCATGGCCGGATTTCTCCGGCCACTGGCCGTCCGCAGGCCCGGGATTCGAGCAGAAGTTCTCGCCCATGGCGGCCTGGGGCATCCCGGCGATCAACACGCTGCTGCTACTCTCCTCGGGCGTCACGGTGACGATCGCGCACTGGGCCCTGAAGGAGAACAAGCGCGGCCTGCTGAGCTTGTTCCTGTTCTTCACGGTGGCGCTCGGCGTGACGTTCCTTACGTTGCAGGCGTACGAGTACCACCACGCCTACTCGCTGCTGAACCTCAAGCTCAGCACGGGCGTTTACGGCTCGACGTTCTTCATGCTCACCGGCTTTCACGGCTTCCACGTGACGCTCGGCGCGATCATGCTGTCGGTCATCTTGGTGCGCAGCCTGATGGGCCATTTCAAGCCCGACCACCATTTCGCGTTCGAGGCGGTGGCGTGGTACTGGCACTTCGTGGACGTGGTGTGGCTCGGACTGTTCATCTTCGTTTACTGGCTGTAGGAGCTCCAAGCCACGACGGACAACAGGAGGAAGGCGCCCGCGAGGCGCTACGGAGGAGAAGCTTCTACGCCGCACGCTGTGCGGCGTATTTTTTTCGCCGCTAACGCAGGCGGCCGGGTATGAAGCCGAAGTAGAACCCCGCCATCAGGAAAAGGAACAGGGCGATCGACAGCGCAACGCGCAGCGCGAGCGCCTTGACGGCACGGTTGGACCCGCTTTTGTCGTGGTACACGAAGAACAGCGCCGAGCCGAGGCTGGCGACGATCATCAGGAATACGGCTATTACGATATAGCGCATGGAGGAGGGGGAGTTTAAGGCAAGCGCCCGTCCTCTTGCACGCGACAGTATGGTGCTCACGTTTCGGGGCAGGACATTTCGGCCGAAGTGGTGGGGCTTCGCGTTAGCAGTCGCAGGCTGCGCCGCGTTCATCGCGCTCGGCAACTGGCAGGCCAGGCGTGCCGAAGAGAAGCGGGCACTCGCGGCACGGCTCGATGCGGCGCTGCGCGCGCCGGCGCGCGCGCTTCCGGCCCGGCCCGTGGCGGCATCAGACTACGCGCAGCAGCGGGTCGCCGCGCTCGGTACATTCGTCCCCCAATACACCGTGCTGCTAGAAAACAAGATCCACGATGGCAGGCTCGGCTACGAGGTGGTGACTCCCCTGCGGCTGGGACAAAGTCCCCTGCACGTGCTGGTCGATCGCGGCTGGGTCGCTGCAGGCGCGCGGCGCGACGAGCTGCCCGAGATTCGCACCCCGCCGGGCGAGTTGCGCATCGAGGGTATCGCCCGGCAGCGCCTGCCGCAGGCATTCGAGCCGGAGCACCGCCCGCCGCGGGGCCGCGTTTGGCAGAACCTGAGGCTCGACGAGTTCGCCGCCGCCACCGGTCTCGTGCTGCAGCCCTTGGTCATCGAGCAGCTCTCGCAGGTCGATGACGGGCTGCTGCGCGACTGGGCGCGGCCCGACACCGGTGCGGAGCGGAACGCGAGCTATGCCTTGCAGTGGTACTCGTTCGCGGCCCTGGCCGTCATCCTCTTCCTGGTACAGTCGTTCCGCCGTGAGCAACCCTCCGAGCCCTGACGCCGCGCGGCGCGCCCGCCTCAAGTTGCTGCTGCTCGCGGCGTTCTTCGCCGCGCCGCTCGTGCTCGCCTGGCTCACGTACCGGTTCGAATGGGGGATAGGCGCTTCGGGCAACTACGGCGAGCTTGTCGGGCCCACTGCCTTGCCGGAGCTTACGCTTACAGTGCTCGATGGCGGGCAGGTCTCGACGTCTCGGTTGCGCGGCAAGTGGACGCTGGTGCAATTCGACGCGTCGCGCTGCGACGCGTACTGCGGGCGCAAGCTCTACTACATGCGCCAGGTGCGCAGGGCGCTGGGCAAGGACATGGAGCGCGTCGCGCGCCTGTGGGTGCTCACCGACAGCGGCACGCCGGCGGCAGCAGTGGTCGCCGCGTTCGAAGGCACGGAGATACTGCGCAC
>Ga0316620_10001495_pt1 | contig 10156 bp, 9 predicted proteins | sample OWC_Aug_M1_C1_D5_FD_207651 | JGI IMG/M metagenome (GOLD analysis project Ga0316620, IMG submission 207651) | Wetland soil microbial communities from Old Woman Creek delta, Ohio, United States - OWC_Aug_M1_C1_D5_B | ecosystem: Environmental > Terrestrial > Soil > Wetlands | place: USA: Ohio...
ATCGCGGCCGGATTGCTGCGCTTCGCGCCGCTCGACCGCGGCGAAGGTATCTCGGAACCATTTGACAATCGAGCCGCCCTGATTGTAGATAAAGCTCACATTCTGGCCCGGTGCGGCATGATGCTCGGTGTTCAAACCAAGCCGCATCATCGCCCCCGGCTCGCGTCGCTGCGTAAACACCGGCACGGCGCACAAAAAGGTCCCCATCCCGTACATCGCTCGGCCCGGTTGGATCACGCCACAGCCAACGGCATTTAGACACTGATCGTGTCCTCCCGCCACGATGGTAATGTTAGCTGGCAGACCCAACTCGTGCGACATTTGACCGGACACCTGGCCGATAATGGTTCCCGCCGGAACCACGTCTGGCAGCTTGCTGCGATCGAGTCCGGTCAATTTCAACAGTTCATCCGACCAATTGCACCGGTCAATGTCGAACAACAGCGTACGGTTGGCGAGCGAGTAATCCACTGCGGGTTCTGCGCCAAGCATGAACGGAATGAAACTACCCCAGAGCAAAAATTTCCACGCATGCTCATAAAGCTCCGGTTGGTGTTGTTGAATCCACTTGAGCTTCGTCAGCCCATAATGATTGCCGAGCGTGTTGCCATTGATGCGGTACAGTCGTTCGTTTTCGATGGTGCCGCTTAAGCCCGGCAGGTATTCTTCGCCGCGCACGTCAAAGTTCAGTAGGCTTGGACCGAGTATTTGCCGATCTTGTGTGACCGGGACCAAGGCTTCACCGAGCGACGAGACGGACAACGCCTGGATCGGATCGGTGGAGGCGTTGGCGGCCACGGCTCGAATTGTGCGCTTGACCTGCTCCCACACTGCGGCCGAATCAAGCTGCGCCCAACCGGGTTCGGGCCTTGAAAAGTCATACTCTTCGTAAGCGGATGCAAGAAGGCGTCCGTCTTGCGAAAAAAGTCCCGACTTGCATCCAGTAGTGCCTACATCTATGCCAAGTAGACTCATCGTGATGTCTCCCTCAACTTTACATCAGCGTTGCCCGGATACCGGTCAAGTGCAGGTAGTCGCGCAGCAACTCTACCGTGCGAGTATAGACAGCCTCCTGCGCCTTGACCTGGCTGCCAGACTCTTTCAGCACAGCTTCATAGGGCTGGCGGATTTCCGTCCCGACGTTGATCTTGGCGATGCCGCACTTGCCCGCATCGAGCACATCTTCTTGTTTGATGCCAGAGCCGCCGTGCAGGACAAGCGGTATGCCGGTTGCCTGGGCCAGCTGGGCCAACCGGTCGAGATTCAAGTGCGCCTGAATCTTTTTCTGATCCTTGCGCCCGGCGGCGATCGCACCATGCACATTGCCGATGGCAACCGATAGCCAGTCGCAGCCGCTCTCTTGTACAAAGCGTCTGGCTTCTTCAACATCGGTGAACCCCAAGCCAGACGCAAAAAGTTCCTCATAAGGGGGAAGCGGGCCGGCTTCGTGTCCCAACACCGCGCCCAATTCTGCTTCGACGGGGACGCCCTGGACATGTGCAAGTTCGACCATTGACCGCGTGGCCTGGATGTTATCATCCAGTCTCAAGCGCGAACCATCCAGCATGACCGACTCGTACCCAAGCCCTAGCGCCTCCTTGAAAATCGACACGTAATCCACACGCTGGTTATCTTCGTCAATGACCGGCACGTGATCGAGGTGCAACCGGACGTGCTCTGGCTGGCTCCATCGGGTAAATTCTTGGGCGACCGCCGCCGGCCCTTTGCTTTCGAACTTGATCCATTCGGGGCGCGCGGTCTCCACCAGTGCGAACGAATCTTGATCCACGACCGCCCGCACCACCGGCTCGACCATAGGTAGGTACGGGACGTTGAACGCCGGAATAACCAGGCCGATTCGACGCGCCGCGTTGATAATGTCAGCTACTCGTTTCATTGTCCAGTCTCCATGGGCGGCGCCACCGCGATCTGCGAGGCCGGAAAAAAACCGCGATTCCTGAAGAATAGCGCAAAGGTTGTTTTGTTTGTCATTTCATTCCCTTATCATCTGAAAATGAACAAGTGCTAACAGTAATACTGGATGTCCCTTGCTTGCGAGGCGCTCACGCTCTTAATTTCACCCATCAGGAAGCGGCTCAGGTCAATAATGTGCGCGCCTAGGTTACCCAGCGCGCTGCTGCCAGCCGCTTTCTTTTCCAGTCGCCAGATCAAAGGCTTGCCATAATGCGGCATGATCCACTCATGCAGATAAGAGGCGCGAAAGGAGTAGATCTGCCCCAGCGCGCCGCATTGGATCAGCGGCCGGTGAAAGGTGTCTATCCTGGTCCAACAGGGGCAACCAACCCGGTTGCCCCTTGTCAGATGTGATGCGTCAAGCCATGAGTTTCTTAAGGAACGCCAGACCCTCGGTAGCCAGCATATCCGAACTGGGTGCAGGTGGTCGCCAGATGGCCGCTGCTCGTGCGATTTCTTTGACCGTCGTGCTGAAGGATTCCATGACTATCGCTCCATCATAGTTGATTTTCTTCAGGCCGGCGGCGAACTCGTTCCACGGCACGTGACCGCTGCCGGGGATGCCTCGGTCGTTCTCGTTACCGTGTATGTGCATGAGGTAAGGGCTGGCCAGCTCGACCGCCTTGCCAAAGCTCTTTTCCTCGATGTTCATGTGGAAGCTGTCCAACATGATCTGGATAGCCGGGCTATCCACCAGCTTGACCAACTCGACGGCTTGCTCGGCAATATTGATAAAGCTAGTCTCGAAGCGGTTCAGCGGCTCCATGCCCAGGATTACGCCCTTGTCTTCGGCGTACTTGGCGACCACTTTCAGATTCTTGGCGCAGCGCTCCAGTTCGCGCTTGCGCTGTTCGTCCGAGGCTTGCCAGGTCCGCCCCACGGCTGCATAGATCGGGCCGCCGATTTTGGCGCCGCCCATCTGCGCCACTGCATCAATGCAGTGCTTGAGGTAGGACACGCCGTTGCGCTGAATGCTTTCGTCCTCGTGCGCTGGGTCGCGGGTCGCTCCCATTATGGCGCAGACGGAACATTCCAGGCCGGTCCGCTTGTAAGCTTCCGCGGCCTTTGCGTAATCCGTATCTTGTTCGCCTTCAATCGGGATCTCGACCAGGTCAAAGCCCATCGCCTTGGCCTTGTCCAGCAACGGCAAGTCTTTGGTGGTGAAGGGCGAAGTCCACAGGAAGGTGTTGATACCATATTTGATCATGTATGCACCCTTTTGCGTAAATGTTTATGGTGTGATTTGCACCTTGATCGGATCGGAAGTGCGCGCCTTGAGATCAACAATGGCCTGAGCAGCCTGTGAAAGCGGCACTGCAGTGCTGATCAACGGCTCCATGTTGACCAGTCCTTCCGCGATGGCCGCAATCGTCGTTGGCCATACACCCGGCGCCAGCCAGGAAAAACGAATTTCCTTGTCCATCGTGTGCGTCGAGAGCGCCGGCACATGGATCACATCGCCGCTGTTGGGCAAGCCAAAGTGCACGAGGATGGCGGCGTTGCCGGTAACGTCAATCGCCTGCTCGAAGGCCTCATTGGAACTGGTCGGCACGATGGCGCGATCGGCCAACATGCCGTGCGTTACATCGGCGATGGCCTTTTTCAAATCTTTGGCATAGTAAGGCGACTTGGGATCGGCGGTGTTGAAAAGGTAATCCGCACCCCACTTTTTACCTTCTTCCAGGCGATAATCGCGTGTGCCAATGAGGGCGATCTTGCCCGCGCCGACAGCCTTACACATCTGCACCATCATAATGCCGATGGGGCCAGGCCCAAAGATAGCGACGAATTGGCCCGGCTCAATCGCCAGTTTCTTGATGCCGTACACGGCGCAGGCGAACGGTTCGGTGAACGCACCCGCCGCATAGCTCACACTGTCGGGCAACTTGAATAAACCTGTATAGCGCGAAACGCAGTATTCGGCAAAGCCGCCATTCGCCGACACGCCTGGCACGTAGAGATTAGCGCACATGTTCGTGTGACCGCTGGCGCAGGCATAACAGGCATTGCAGTGCTGCACCGGGTTCACCACCACGCGGTCACCCGGCTTGAACAGGTTGGCAGCCTTGGCCACTGCGCCGACCTCGACCACTTCGCCCGTAAACTCGTGACCGAGGACGATAGGGCCTTTGCCTGTGGCTGTGCCGACCGGGCTGTAACCATAGTAGTAGGAAATATCCGAGCCACAGATGCCGCAGTTTTTGACCTTCACCAGCACGTCAATATCCGACACGCGCGGGATAGGGATTTGCTCCAGTTGCATCTTTTCGGCTTCGTAAAAAACTTGGGCTTTCATCATCTCTGCCATAGCAATTGTCTCCTATGGACCTGACAGGTATTGGAGACCTGTCAGGTCTGCGTGGTTAGCTGTACTCGGAAACCAGCTTGTCCATAAACGCCTTAGCCGGAGCGGTTGCTTCCAACGCGCCGGGCCAGAAGCACAGGTCCATCGGCCACCAATCGTCGGTGTAGCCAGCCTCGAACAGCGCCTTGACGATGGCATCAAAATTCAAAACGCCCTTGCCAAACGGCGCGTGCGTGCTGGTGCTGTTGTCGTGGAGCGTTTCGTCCGAATCAATAAAATGGACGTGGTTGATCTTGCCGGTGAGCATATGGGCTAACTGCACCTCACCGCCAGGCAGTGTTTCCTTCTCGCCCATCTGGCGAGCTCCGACGACCGAGCACATGTGGGCATGGCAGGAGTCGAACAGCACGCCAAAGTTGGGATGATCCACGGCGTAGGCCATGCGCACTATCTCGCTGGGCTTGTTGAACAAGAAGCCCGGCTCAAACTCCCACACGAACTTGACACCGTAATGGCCGGCCACTTCCGCGGCCCGGTGGAAAACTTCCGCAGTGCGCCAGAAGCAAGTCTCATAGCTCATGCCGCCTGGAACCTCGGTGGGCGGAACGATGGTGTCCGTGCGCATTTTGTTGGTGCCCAGATCAACGCAGATTTCGGCGTGCTGCATCACCACGTCGAGATAGTCGGCGGGATTCGCCAACATCGGCGGAACCGCGCCAAAGTCGGCGGCCACTGCAGAGACAGCCAGCCCATGATCGTCCAGCAATTTCTTGACGGCCATACGCTTCTGCCGATCCTTGGCATCCTCGAACGACAGGTGCGGGGCAAACACGCCGAACTCAATGCCATCGAACTTGTACTCCTGGAGCCGCTTCACTACGTCGGTCAGCGGGACCGGCTTGTCAGTATAGCCGCCCCAGATGTAGGCCCAGTTGCCTACGGAAACCTTTTTCTTACCCATTTCATGCCTCCTTATTATTGAGAATCGTTGGAAACCCTTGCAAAGGCTCAGCACCCTTGCAAGGCTTGACGGGAACTAGGATCGTTTGATTTGAGGAATCATCGGAACTTTGAGGTTGATGTCCGGCCCAAAGAACTTGATGATGATCAAGTCTTGCGCGCCGGTGTTCTCAACCCAGATCGGCGTGGTCGCCTTGGAATGCGAGACCAACAGCTCGTCGAGCGCAAAATTGCCTGCTTCTATCTCGTGGCCGTCGTAGAGCCCGCGTCCACGCCAGACCAGAATGTTGTACACGCCGTTATCCACGCTCTTAAACTTCTGGCCCGGCTTGACGATCATCTTCTTGCCGCTGAATCGGGTGGTGTTATAGTAGATCCAGTACTCTTCGCCGCCTGTCTCGTTGGTCTGGGCAATCAGTTGCGGCGAGGTATGTCGGTTCTCGTAGAAGTAGGGGTCGCCGCTCAGTTCCCAATCCACCTGGTTAAGCACGGCTCGCTCGCCCAGCGCCGCACGGTCTTCTTTGCGAACATCCTTGAACAGCAACTCTTTCGAGATGATCTTGCCCGCGACCAGCGCCTGAAGCATGGCAAACACATCCGAATCTTCTTGCAACTCGATGGTGAGCGCTGTGCCCGGCCCATGCAAACCGCCAGCAGGTAAGTGGAACCCTTCACCCGGCACCAGCAAGTATGCGCGCGAATGGCGCAGGATCAGGTCGCTGTTCCAATCGACCAGATACGGCAGCAAGATATCATACTGCTTCCGCTCGACGATGGAGGGATGCACACCGAAGAACGTCTCGGGGTGCGGGCCGACATCCACATCCTCCGGAAAGTAATAGGCTTCCTCTTTCGAGTTGTGCCCCACCAGCGCCGCATCCGCTTGGCGTTGATGGATGTGATAGGGAATGCGGGCGGCAAAATCATAGATCTTGGCAAGCCTCCCCAAGCCTTTGTGAGTCCTGGCGTACGTTTCGCCCATGATGGCGGGGCCAGCGACCTCAACGGCTTCTTTGAGCGATACGCGCTCGCCCTCGATTGCCAGGTAGCTCAACCCTTCATCCGGCGGTCCGACGCGATTATCGGCCTGGGTTGTCGAGCCGATCCAGCGCTCCGAAATCCAGCCACGCTCTCCGACCTCGTAATCGGCTTCTTTCAGCCCGAGGCGGCGGCCCGGCGGCAGGAAATCGCGGGCAACCCACGCCGGTTCCAATCGCAAGATGCCGTTGCCCTTTGCCAACGCTTTCTCAACCATCTCTCTCTTGTTATTTGCCATCCTTCATGTACCTCCACGTAAATTAATGAGTGCCCATCAGGCTGTTAAGGATGAACCAATCCAGTTCTTCATAATCACATGCTGCGATCAATTCTTTCATCTTCGTTTGATCCAGGCCACGGACGATATCGACCAGGCGCAGGAAGACTTGCAGGCTGTTGCGCAGGTGTTTGATGGCGAGTTCGGCTGGTTGCGTGCGAAGGGCCTTCACATCCATGCCGACCATTCCTTTTTCGTAGAACCGATTGCCATCCAGGACACGGACTTCATTGAATGCCCTTCTCAAGTCTACCGAGCCAAAGGATTTGTCCTCGTCAAATTTCAATCCGTTCTGATCGTTCAAGTGGACACTGTACAATTTGCCAAATGCCAGGCCGAAGGCCATCTCGTCGGAAGGATCCAACCCGGCCAGGATCGCATGCGCCGATTCAACCAGGCAACCTACACGCTGCGGGTCATCCGATTGGGAGCCGAGTGCCAGGGCATGCCCGATGGTGGGAATGTAGGCCATATCCATGGGCTCATTGGGCTTGGTTTCAATGGCTATGCGGAGGTCTTTATCGTAATTCAACAGGGCATTGACAGCTTCCAACATGTGATGGGCGGCGAGTGAAGCATCCTTGGCCTCACGCATGTAAGTGCCTTCGCGCGCCAGCCAGAGGACCATCAGATCGCAGCCCACTTCACGCGCGATATCCGCAGCCTTTTTGGAACGATCGATGGCATATTGCCGCATCTTGGGGTCATTGGCTGTATAGGCGCCATCGATGGTCTTCGGGGATTCCCATAAGCGCGGCGCAACAAACTCTGCAACCAGGCCATGGTCCGCCAGCTTGGTACGGATCGCCCGGGCCTGCTTGCTGATCTCCGCCGCGGAAAATTTGTCGAGATCGGGCACAACATCATCGTCGTGGAACTGCATGGCGTCGTAGCCCAGTTCTTTGAGGATCTCCACTTTTTTATCGAAGAGAACGGAAGGCCGTACGGTCGGCCCAAACGGGTCAGCACCTTCATGAATGTTCCACGGCCCAAATGAGAAACGATATCCAAATTTTTCCATTTCAGCTCCCATAGAGTGATTTTGTCAGAAAATGCGCCTCACAGGAATACTAAGCCACGAAGGGGGCACTCTCCATGAACGATAATGTTTCAGAAAGCGAGCGCACGCCACCTGAAGCACCGAGCCCGGTCACGCTCAGGGCGCCGACCGCGTTGGCGAAGCGTGCGATCTTCTCAAGCTCCCACCCTTGCCATACCCCGGCTAGGAAACCGGCAGCAAAGGCATCCCCTGCGCCGGTGGCATCTACCACATCCACCTGGAAGGCAGGGAGGCGCACAAGCTGGCCTTCAGCAGACATTACCAGGCAGCCATTCACACCCATCTTAAGGCCCACCGTCTTTACACCGCCTGCCAGCAAGGCGCGTGCAACTTCTGCCGGGTCATCCAGTCCGGTCAGGGCCTGGCCTTCAGGCAGGCTGGGAACGAAATAATCAACATACGGCAGGCAAGGCGCCAGTGTGTCCATCCAACGACCAGTATCATCCCAGACGGTGTCCATGGATGTGGTCATGCCCGCAGCACGAGCATGGCGGAGTAATTCAGCGGTTGGTTCACCATCGATGCCAGGCAAGACCAGCGATCCGCCAATGTGCAAAATGGAACCAGCTTCGACCATCGCCAGGTCAACATCCTCCAGCGTCAGGTGGGCATTAGCACCAAGATAGTGGACAAAGCGACGTTCGCCATCTGGCGCAACCATTACCATCGTGGCCGAAGTGCCCACATTCCTATCACGCGTGACGCCTTTGGAACTAATCCCGCGTTCCGCCAGCGCTTTGAGCACAAAGTCACCGAAAGAGTCGGTACCGATCTTGCCGATCACTTCGACTGGCAGACCAAGCCGCGCCAGCGCCGTGGCGGTATTGATGGCACAACCACCAGTATGCAAGCTCATTTCATCGACCAGAACCAGCCTGCCAGGATCCGGAACAGTTAGAAGGGGCCGCCCGACAATATCGGCCACAAGTATGCCAAGACAAATGATGGGCTTATTATTCGTCATAGGAACGCAAGTCTACTGTTTGCGTAAAAAATCTTCTATTGGCTCAAATTGGCCATTGCTTTATATTCCGGCGCCAGGGCAGGATAGAGGGCACGGTAATGGGGGTAATAATCCTGATATGCAAGGGTAGCCTGTGAGGGGCTGGTGCGTCCGGTGATCTGAATGGTGGCCTCACAGGCGGCTGGCACATTCTCATAGACGCCTGCGCCCACCCCAGCCAACAGAACGGCCCCAAAGGCCGCACCTTCAGTGGTATTGACTGTCACCAATTCGACCCCCAGCACATCCGCAATGATCTGCCGCCAAAGAGCACTCTTGGCTCCGCCGCCTGATATTCGCACCTGTTGAATGGATCCCAACCCGGCATTCGAGATCAATGTGAAGCTATCTTTGATCCCAAAGGCAACGCCTTCAAGCACAGCCCGGGTCATGTGCGCCCGGGTATGACGCACCGTCAGCCCGACCCAGGCGGCGCGCACCAGGGGATCTGGGTAGGGAGTTCGTTCACCGGTCAAATAGGGCAGGAAAAACAGCCCTTCGCTGCCCGCTTTAATATCGCCTGCCTCGTTTACCAGGCTATCGAAACTTACTCCCGGTGCCAGAGTGTCGCGGTACCATTGCAAACTCCCTGCAGCACTGAGCATGACACCCATAAAATGCCAGCGGTCCGGCACGGCATGACAAAAGGCATGCAGGCGGCCCTCCGGTTCGATCAGGGGGGACTCGGTGGTGGCAAACACCACACCTGAAGTGCCTAACGTAAGGGCAATGATACCGGGCTGTACCGCACCCACACCAACAGCCTGGGCTGCCTGGTCACCACCGCCTCCTACGACAGGAATACCTTCTACGAGACCTGTCTCGGCGGCGGCTGAGGTATTGACGTGGCCGGTCACGGTGGGGCCTTCAAAGGTGGGCGGCAACCAACCGGCCGGGATCTCGAGGGCGGCCAGAACTTCGGGCGACCAGTTGCGGTTCTTCAGGTCAAACAGGATGGTACCGGAGCCATCGGCTTTGTCCATTGCATAGCCGCCGGTCAGCCGGTAACGGATGTAGTCTTTGGGCAGCAGGATGTGCCGCGCCCTGGCATATATTTCCGGTTCGTTCTGCTGCACCCATAGAACTTTGGGTGCAGTGAACCCGGTCAAGGCGTCATTCCCGGTAATTTGAATCAGGTGTTCCTTTCCCAAGCGGGCGCGCATTTCGTCGCATTGGGCGCCGGTGCGCTGGTCGTTCCACAGAATGGCCGGACGCAAAACTTCACCGTTTTCATCCAGCAGAACCAAACCATGCATTTGGCCCGTCAGGCCGATGGCGGTCACGGCTGAACCCGTTACACCTGCTTGCGCAAGTACCCGGCGGATGCTTTCGGCCATGCCGGTCCACCAATCGCGCGGATCTTGTTCCGACCAGAGCGGGTGCGGAGCGGAAAGTGTTAGTGGCGTAGTAGCACTGCTGACCACACCACCCTTCTCGTTGATCAACAGTGCTTTTGCGCCGGTTGTGGAGATATCGAGTCCCAGAAAAATCTTCATGGATCAAGCTCCAAGCGTCAGTGCAGCGTGCAATATGAGATTT